>JAESGW010000266.1_pt1 | contig 81109 bp, 76 predicted proteins | sample 9269791 | NCBI WGS metagenome assembly JAESGW01 (sample SAMN16773120, study PRJNA677053) | algae metagenome | isolation source: Aphanocapsa lilacina HA4352-LM1 and co-occurring heterotrophs from near cave... | place: USA: Maniniholo cave, near Haena, Kauai, HI | collected 2009-07-28 | reverse complement strand
CAGCCGTGGCCGTGGTCAGCGCCGCCAATGTGAGGTAGCCCAGTTGCGGCGGACAATCGACAACCACGACGTCGTAATCGTTCTCAACTTCAGCAAGCGCGGTGCTGATCCGCGTGTAGAAGGTGCGACCCGCCCTGCCATCCGCCTGTTGCATAGCAAGGGGCGTTTCGTACTCGAACTCCTGCAGATCGAGTGTCGCTGGTACAATGTCCAGGTCGGGGAAATTTGTCTTAGCAATTACCTCTCGGATCGACTTACGCTGGTCATCGTATCGAATGGCTTCGAACAAGGACTGCTTGTTGTCGATCTCAGGCTGGATTCCAAAAAGGGTTGTCAGCGACGCCTGAGGATCGAGATCGAGCGCAAGTACGCGGTAGCCCTTGAGCGCAAGGTACTGGGCGAGATGAGCAGACGTCGTCGTCTTTCCCGAGCCACCCTTAAAATTGACGACAGAGATGATCTGAAGTTTCTCACCATCCTGGCGGCGAGGGGAGCGTCCAAGCAGTGTTCTCAGTTCGTTCATCTGTTCAGCGGTATAGGAACGCCGCCGAGTATCGCTCACGATCGGCTCAACGCCCTTGCCCTGCAAGTGAAGCTTTTTGAGATAGCTTTGAGAGACGCCTAACAGGTCGGCTACTTCCGCCATTGGGAAGAGCCGCAAAGACTTTTCACCGTCTGGTTCAAAGGTCTCCAGTCGTAGAAGATCGAGCTTGCCAGAAATCTGCTTGCCCTGATCGAGGATGACGTCGGCAAAGCTGACATCTGCATCGCGTTGTGCGATATTGAGGCTCATTCTGGCTGCCCGTAGTGTCGATATTTTCGTGTTCGGCATAAATTATCGTTACTGTTCGCCCGATTCCCATGGGCGCGCAAGGGAAAAAGGGTTAACGAGACCTTAACCCTTGCCTAGGATGTGCGATTCCGTGGCTTCCACCAGCGACTCTAGTCCCAATAATTACAATTGGTTACGCGCTCAGGTGAAGCCGTCGACCGAGATGAGCCACTAACACCTTTATTAGTCACGGCAATCGGTTCATGAGGCCTCGCAGAACGCGTCTGCGCTCTTGGTGATCGACTCAGCGCCACTGACATGAGAATCGCGCTCATACTTTCACTAGTCGCGACCCTAGCCCAAATCAGGCCTCTTGCCGTCCGGTCTCAACGAAACCGGAGCGAACGGATGCGGGCAATAGCGATCTCGGCGGCAGGATACAGAGGCGCCGCCGACCTTATCGACTCGATGCACCAGCTGCGTGCGCGAATCTTCCGAGGCCGGTTGGAATGGGACGTCGACGTCCAGCAGGGTCGAGAGGTCGACGAGTTCGATTCCTACCGACCGACCTACATTCTCGCAGTGACGGCATCTCGCCAGGTGGTCGGCTGCGCCAGGCTGCTGCCGGCGACGGGGCCAACCATGATGTCCGTCCTGTTTCCCGATCTCGAGCAGACCGGCCTGCTGCGGCCTCACGCTGCGATGGTCGAGAGCTCCCGCTTTTGCGTCGATACCTCGCTGGGGGCGGGGAGGGCAGGAGGGTCGTTGCACGACGTCACGCTGACTATGTTCGCGGCGATCATCGAATGGTCGATGGAACAGGGTTACAGCGAGATCGTCACCGGCACCGATGTCCGCTTCGAGCGCATCCTGAAGCGTGCCGGCTGGCCGATGGCGCGCATCGGACAGCCGCGGCCGATCGGCAACACGATGGCCGTCGCCGGTTTGCTTCCAGCGGGCCGGGAATGGTTCGAGCAGGTGCGGCCGGCACACTACGCATCGCTTCGGCCGCGCACCAAAGCGGCCGCCTGATGGAAGGGGCGCGAATGGTCCAGCTCCGCTCGCATCCCCGGCTTGTCCGCAAGCTGCAGGAGGCACTTGGCGATCAGATCTGCGTCGCGCTCGACGACGCAAGCGTGGTCGAAATCATGCTCAATCCCGACGGCCGCCTGTTCATTGAACGCCTCGGTCACGGGATTGCCGCCGTCGGCGAGATGAGCTCGGCCGCGGCCGAGATCGTGATCGGCAGCGTCGCGCATGCGCTGCAATCCCAGGCAGACGACGAGCAGCCCATCATCAGCGGCGAGCTGCCGATCGGCGGGCATCGCTTTGAAGGCCTGCTGCCGCCCGTCGTCTCCCGGCCGACTTTCACGATCCGCCGCCGTGCTTCGAGGCTGATCCCGCTTGATGACTATGTGTCCTCCAAGGTCATGACGGCACGTCAGGCCGACGTCATCCGCAACGCGATCGAATCCCGGCTCAACATCGTGATCTCCGGCGGCACGGGTTCGGGCAAGACCACGCTCGCCAACGCAGTGATCTCCGAGATCGTTCAGGCGGCGCCCGAAGACCGCATCGTCATCCTCGAGGACACCGCCGAGATCCGCTGTTTAGCGGAGAACGCGGTCGCGCTGCACACGAGCGACACGATCGACATGGCACGGCTCCTGAAGAGCACGATGCGGCTCCGGCCCGACCGCATCATCGTTGGCGAGGTCCGCGATGGCGCAGCCCTCACGCTGCTCAAAGCCTGGAACACCGGTCACCCAGGCGGCGTGACGACTATCCATTCCAACAGCGCGATGTCGGCGCTGCGCCGACTGGAACAGCTCACCGCCGAAGTGAGCCAGCAGCCGATGCGCGAGGTAATCGGCGAGGCGGTCGATCTGATCGTGTCTATCGAACGCATAGGGCGCGGCCGGCGCGTGCGCGACGTCATCCATGTCGAGAGCTTCAACGGCTCCCGCTACGAAACCGAAACCTACGCCCAGATCGACGAGGCCCAACTTGATGAGGAAAGCCATGCTGCGTAGCCCCTCTCTCCCAGGCGCGAGCGGGACGCTGGCGCTGATCCTCTGCCTTGTGGCAACCGCACCGGCCTTCGCCGGCGGCGGCGGTGGCCTGCCGTGGGAAGGTCCGCTCCAGCAGGTGCAGCAATCCATCACGGGGCCGGTCGCCGGCTTTATCGCGCTGGCGGCCGTCGCGATCGCCGGCGGCATGTTGATCTTCGGCGGCGAGCTCAACGATTTTGCCCGCAGGCTCATGTACGTCGTGCTGGTCGCCGGCATCCTCCTCGGCGCCACGCAGATCGTAGGCCTGTTCGGGGCGAGCGGCGCTTCGATCGGCAATGTCGCCGGCGAGGCGCCGCAGGCAAGCGCGGGCGACGGGACCGATGACTGAGCACGGCGCGGGCCTTGCCCGCTCCCGCATCCACCGGGCGCTGTCGCGCCCGAACCTGCTGCTCGGCGCCGATCGAGAACTCGTTCTGCTCACCGGCCTGGCCGCCGCCATCCTGATCTTCGTGGTGCTGACCTGGTATGCCGCGCTGCTCGGGATCGCGATCTGGATCGTGGTCGTGGCGACACTTCGGATGATGGCCAAGGCCGACCCGATGATGCGGCGCGTCTATGCCCGTCATATCGGCTACCGCGCGGCCTATCGCCCGACCTCGACGCCCTGGCGCTGAGGAGACTGCCATGGTCGCGCTTCGCTCCTTCCGCCATTCCGGGCCGTCCTTCTCCGACCTCGTCCCCTATGCGGGGATCGTTGCCAACGGCGTGATCCTGCTGAAGGACGGCTCGCTGATGGCGGGCTGGTATTTCGCGGGACCGGATTCGGAAAGCTCGACCGATGCCGAGCGCAACGAGGTCTCGCGACAGATCAACGCCATCCTGTCGCGACTGGGCTCAGGCTGGATGATCCAGGTGGAGGCGGTCCGTGTGGCGACGACGGAATATCCCGCGCGCGGGGATTGTCACTTCCCGGACCCTGTTACGCGTGCGATCGACGAGGAACGCCGCGAACGGTTCGAGAAGGAGAGGGGGCATTTCGAGAGCCGTCATGCGCTGATCCTGACCTGGCGCCCGCCCGAGCGGCGACGGTCAGGTGTGGCGCGATACGTTTATGTCGACAGCGAAAGCCGGACCGCGCGATACGCCGACACGGTGCTGGAAAACTTCCAGACCTCCATCCGCGAGGTCGAGCAGTATCTCGCCAATGTCGTCTCGATCCGCCGCATGGTAACGCAGGAGGTCGAGGAGCAGGGCGGGCTGCGCACAGCACGCTACGACGAGCCCTTCCAGTTCATCCGCTTCTGCATCACCGGCGAGAACCATCCTGTCCGGCTGCCCGAGATCCCGATGTATCTCGACTGGCTGGCGACAGCCGAATTCAGCCACGGCCTGACACCCATGGTCGAGAGCCGCTATCTCGCGGTAGTCGGGATCGACGGTTTTCCGGCAGAGAGCTGGCCAGGCATCTTGAACGCGCTCGATCTCATGCCGCTCACCTATCGCTGGTCGAGCCGTTTCATGTTCCTTGACGATCAGGAAGCACGCGCTCGACTGGAACGAACGCGCAAGAAGTGGCAGCAGAAGGTCCGGCCCTTCTTCGACCAACTCTTCCAGACACAGAGCCGCTCGATCGATCAGGATGCCATGCTGATGGTGGCCGAGACCGAGGATGCGATCGCGCAGGCCTCCTCCCAGCTCGTCGCCTATGGCTACTACACGCCTGTCATCGTCATCTTCGACGAGAAGCAGGACCGGCTGCGCGAAAAGGCCGAAGCCGTGCGCAGGCTGATTCAGGCTGAAGGCTTCGGGGCGCGCATCGAAACGCTGAACGCGACGGAAGCGTTTCTCGGCAGCCTGCCGGGCAACTGGTACGCCAACATCCGCGAGCCACTCATCAATACCCGCAACCTGGCCGACCTGATCCCGCTCAATTCGATATGGTCGGGCGCGCCGACGGCGCCTTGTCCGTTCTATCCGCCGGGATCGCCGCCGCTGATGCAGGTCGCCTCCGGTTCGACGCCGTTCCGGCTGAACCTGCATGTCGACGATGTCGGCCACACGCTGATCTTCGGTCCGACCGGCTCGGGCAAGTCCACGCTGCTTGCGCTGATCGCCGCGCAGTTCCGGCGCTATGCCGACGCCCAGATCTTCGTCTTCGACAAGGGCCGCTCGATGCAGCCGCTGACACTGGCCGTCGGTGGCGACCATTACGAGGCCGGAGAAGGGGAGGGGGCAGATACGCCGGCACTGGCATTCTGCCCGCTCGCCGATCTCTCGACTGACGCCGACCGGGCCTGGGCGGCGGAATGGATCGAGATGCTGGTCGCGCTGCAGGGGGTCACCGTCACGCCCGACTACAGGAACGCCATCTCCCGCCAGGTTGCCCTTATGGCGGAATCGCGCGGCCGCTCGCTGTCGGATTTCGTGAGCGGCGTGCAGATGCGCGAGATCAAGGACGCGCTGCACCACTATACTGTCGACGGCCCGATGGGCCAGCTGCTCGATGCCGAGGCGGACGGCCTGTCGCTGGGCTCCTTCCAGACCTTCGAGATCGAGCAGCTGATGAATCTCGGCGAGCGTAGCCTCGTTCCGGTACTCACCTATCTGTTTCGCCGGATCGAGAAGCGCCTGACAGGCGCGCCCAGCCTGATCGTTCTCGACGAAGCCTGGCTCATGCTCGGGCATCCGGTCTTCCGCGACAAGATCCGCGAATGGCTGAAGGTGCTGCGCAAGGCCAATTGCGCCGTCGTGCTCGCCACCCAGTCGATCTCCGACGCCGAGCGCTCCGGCATCATTGACGTGCTGAAGGAATCCTGCCCGACCAAGATCTGCCTGCCCAACGGCGCGGCGCGCGAGCCCGGCACGCGAGAATTCTACGAGAGGATCGGCTTCAACGAGCGGCAGATCGAGATTGTCGCGACGGCGCTGCCGAAGCGCGAATACTACGTCGCCTCACCGGACGGACGACGCCTGTTCGACATGGCGCTCGGTCCCCTGGCGCTCGCCTTCGCCGGCGCGTCCGGCAAGGAAGACCTGAAACGAATTGCGGCCTTGCGGGCCGAGCACGGGCCCCACTGGCCCGTCCAGTGGCTCAAGCAGAGAGGATTCAGCGATGCCGAAACGCTCCTTCAGGCTTCTTAGGATCGGTTTGCTGGTCTCGCTCATGGCGGCAACCGCAGCGCCGCAATCGGCGCTCGGCGGCGCTGCGACCGGCAATGCGACGGAATGGACGCAGCTCCTCAACAATGGCGAGCTCGTCTCGCTGGTCGGTAAGTCCACGGAGCAGATCAATAACCAGATCACGCAGATCTCGCAATTGGCAGAGCAGATCGAGAACCAGATCCGCATGTACGAGAACATGCTCCAGAACACAGCTCAACTGCCGTTCCACACCTGGAGCCAGGTCGAGAACGACCTCAACCGGCTTCGCAGCCTGGTCGCGCAAGGGCAGGGGATAGCGTTTTCCATGTCGAACGCCGACGACGTGCTGCGGCAGCGCTTCCAGAGCTATGCGGACTTCAAGACGGGACTGGGGGATGGAGAGACGTTCGCCTCGCAATACGAGAGCTGGTCGACGACCAATCGCGACACGATCGGCGGCGCCCTGAAGGCGGCCGGGCTTACAGCCGAGCAATTCTCGTCCGAGGAATCGACCATGAAAGAGCTCAGATCCATGTCGGAGTCGGCCGACGGCCAGATGAAGGCGCTGCAGGTCGGCCACGAGATCGCTGCCGAGCAGGTCGCGCAGGCTCAGAAGCTGCGCGCGCTGGTCGCCCAGCAGACGACCATGATGGGCACCTGGTATCAATCCGAACAGGCCGACAAGGATCTCGCGCAGCTGCGTCGCGAGCGGTTCTTCAATTCCGGGCTTCCGAATGCGCGCGGTGGCCAGACGATGGAGCCACGCTGGTGAGCCGCCTGACCATCATTCTGGTCGTGACCGGGCTTCTCGTGATCGGAGCTGCTGCGACCATCTTCGTCTCGCTGCCTCCCAGCGACGGGGCAGGCGCGCTCGAGGCAAGCGAGCCCGCGACGTCATCCGACGCCGAGAAGCGCCAACGTGCGGAAAAATTCCTCGGCGGCGATCCGGACCGCAACGTCCGCGGCGGACAGGAGATGAAGCCGAGATGGTGATCTCGAAACCGTCACCTGCGGTCGAGCTTGGTCTCGGCGCCGCCGTCCTCGTCCTGATCGCGAGCGTTCCAGCCCTTGCCCAGGACGGCAGCGTGCTCACCAATCTCGAGAACCAGGTGGTGACCGCGACACGCGGCTGGCAGGACACGGTGATGGATGCCGCGCGGTCCCTGTTCTGGATCCTCGCGGTCATCGAGATCGGCATTGCCGCAGTCTGGCTCGCCATCAACGCCGCCTCGCTCGACAGCTGGTTCGCCGAGCTGGTCCGGCGCATCATGTTCATCGGTCTCTTCGCCTTTATCCTCGACCAGGGGCCGACGGTCTCGAAAGCGATCGTCGACAGTCTCTTCAACATCGGCGCATCAGGCGGTTCGGCGTCGCCCGCTGACATTTTCAATGCCGGCATCCGTGTCGCCTCTAAAATGTCCGAGCAGGCGAAGTTCGGTCTTTTCGAGGACAATGCGCTCGCCATCGCGGCCGTCTTCGCCATGGTCGTTGTCGTGGTGTCGTTCAGCTTGGTCGCCGCGATCTTCGTCGCCGTCATGGTCGAGATGTATGTCGGGCTGCTCGCCGGCATGATCATGCTGGGGCTCGGGGGATCGAGCTACACAAAGGATTTTGCCGTCCGTTATTTGGTCTATGCCTTTTCCGTCGGCATGAAGCTGATGGCGCTGGTCATGATCGCGCGCATCGGATCGGAGGTGCTGATTGGTCTGGCAGAAGAGCCGACGGCGACGACGGACCAGTTCATCACCACGCTGGCGATCGCCGGTATCTCCGTCGTCGTCTTCATCATCGCCATGTATGTCCCGCCCATTATTCAGGGCGTTGTGCAGGGCGCCTCGGTGGCAGGCGGCATGGAAGCGATCCGCCATGGCGGTCAGGCGGCGACGTTTGCCGCCGGAGGCGCCTTCCTCGGCGCGAGTGCGGCGGGCGCGGGCGCGTCGGCCGCTCAAACCGCGCGGGCGGGCGGCTCCTCTTTTGCGGGTGCGGCCTTGCGCGGCATGGCCGCCGGCGTCGGCCAGGCGGGTTGGGCGGCCGGCTCCGCGGCGAAGGAAAAGGCGATCGCATCACCGGGAGCCTATGCCGGTTCCCTGCTTGGCCTCGCCAACTCGAAGCTCGACGAGGCGCGTCAGAAATCGCCACGGCGGCCGGCGCCGCCGCCGCTTCAGGATTCGTGAGCGCAGGATTGATCGATGGCCAGGACCACTCCACCGGACAATCCCTATCTTGCCGCGCGCCAGGAATGGACCGAGCGCTACGGCTCTTATGTCAGGGCAGCCTCGTCGTGGCGCATCGTCGGCGTAACGGGCATGCTGCTTGCCGTGATCAGCACCTCCTACGCGCTCTACCAGAGCACGCAGGTCAAGCTCGTTCCCTATATCGTCGAAGTCGACAAGCTGGGCAGCGCGGTCAGCGCCGGCTTCCCGCAACAAATCGAATATGCCGACCCACGCGTGGTGCGCGCCACGCTCGGCGACTTCGTGTCGAACTTCAGAAGCGTCACGCCGGACGCCGTGGTCCAGAAGGGTTACATCGACCGCACCTACGCGCTGCTTAGAACCTCCGATCCGGCCACGGAGAAGATCAACAACTGGTTCAGGTCGAACTCGCCCTTCGAGAAGGCGCGCACCGCGACGGTTGCCGTCGAGGTCAACAATATCGTGCCGCTGTCGAACCAAAGCTACCAGATCGACTGGACCGAATATGAGCGTGACCGGAAGGGAAAGGAGACGGCCGTGCGCCGGTTCCGCGCCGTCGCGACCGTCACGCTCACCGCCCCGCAGGACGAAGCGGTCATCCGCCTCAATCCGATCGGCCTCTACATCCGCGATCTCGACTGGACCGCGCAGCTCTAGGAACCGCCCGACCATGTCACGTCAGATATCCATGGCCGCGCCGGCCCTCGCCCTTGGCATTGCCCTTGCCACCGAGCCCCTTCTCCTTCCGGAAGCCCGCGCCCAGGGCATGAGCGCCAATGAGGCCAAAGGCACTGCGATTTCCGGCCAATGGCGCGGGAGCCGCGGGCTGGTCACCAAGGGACCGGACGGCAAGGTGATCTTTCTTTACGGCGAGGTGCAGCCGTCGGTCGTGTGCTCGCCGCTTCAGGTCTGCGATATCGAACTGCAGCCGGGCGAGATCGTGCGCGACGTGCTGCTCGGCGACACGGTGCGCTGGAAGGTCGAGCCCGCGACTTCCGGCGCGGTGGGCGGGCAGGCGATCCATCTGGTGGTCAAGCCGTCAGAGCCGGGACTCGTCACGTCGATGGTGGTGACGACGTCGCGTCGGAGCTACCACATCCAGCTCAAATCCAGCCAGAACCAGTACATGGCGCGCGTCGGCTTCGAGTATCCCGAGGACGTGTCGGCCAAGCTCGCCGACGTCAATGCGCGGCTCGAGGCCAGCACGATGCCCGGAGCCGGCGTTCCAGCCGAACAGTTGAATTTCGGCTACTCGGTGAGCGGGCGGGCCGGCTGGCGGCCGACGCGCGTCTACGGCGATGGCGAAAAGACCTACATCCAGTTCCCGCGCTCGCTCGTCGGCCAGGACGCGCCGGTGCTGTTCGTGGTCTCCGGCGGCCAGAACCGCATCGTGAACTACCGCATGAAGGGCAATATGATGATCGTCGACTACAATGTCGACCGTGCGGTTCTCGTCTCCGGCGTCGGCTGGAAGCAGGAAAAGATCACGATCCGGCGGGGAGGGTAGAGGATGCCCGATCGCCGCTCCTACCTTTCCTTCCTCGGCCTCACCGTGTCCGTCGGATTTCTGGCCGGCTGTCAGTCTCTGGATGCCGGCGGGGTGATCGCCAGCTCTGCCCCGCGCGAGATCTCCGGACCTGCGGCGAGCGCGATTGCCAGCGACATGGTAAGCCGTCTGGCCGAGCAGATCGGACCCGCCACGGCGACGATCCGGCTGAAGTCCGACGGCTCGCCGTTCGGCGAGGCCCTCGAGACCTCTCTCAAGACGTGGGGATACGCTATCGTCACCGACCAGAAGCCGGACGACAAGAAGCTGATCCCGCTCGCCTACGTCATCGACAGCTATGACGGTCATATCCTCGCCCGTCTCTCCACCACTACGGTCGAGCTGGGCCGAGCCTACGACGTCACGCCAATGGGTGCTGCGCCGGCGAGCCCGCTGTCGGTCATGCGGCGCGGATAGGGGAGGGGTCGATGGTACAATCCCTGCAGTTGGGTGGCCCCCCGGACAACGCCCGGCCGCAGATGCGCCGCGTGAACCGCCTGCCGATCATCGTCGCGATCGTTCTGGTGCTGTTGTTTCTCGGCGTGATCTTCTACGGCCTGAGTTCGCGCGGCTTGTATTTCCGGAACGAGCCAGACAGCAGCGGGCAGGGCGGTCCGCCGGCATCGAGCTACGGCGACCAGCTGAAACGCGGTGTTCCGGACGGCATCATCGGCGAGCCGGCTGAAACACAAACGTTCCAACCCACGCCTCCTACGCCTGCACCAGCGGAAAATCCGTTCACCCCGCCGCCGGAACGACAGGAAACTGCCGCGCCCGCGCCGCAGCAACTCGAACCCGAGGAGATCTGGCGCGCACGTCTCCAGCGCGAGGCCGACGAGCAGTACTTCCGTGAGCGGCAGCGCCAGCGGCTGGCTAGGCTTCAAGCCAATGACACCGCGTACGATTCCCCGATCGCCGTGAGCATTAAAAGCCTGAAAGCAAATGCGAGTGGCGACCACGTCTCACCGGGCGCGAACGGCTCTGCGGCGTCGGGCAACGGCGGCTCCGCGGCCGACCTCTATTCGGCGGCCCTGAAGGCAGGACTTGCCGGGCAGAACATCGATCCGAACGGCCAGGGCGCCAAGGAAGATTTCTTCAACGCAGATCTGCGTGAGGCAGCAGGGTATCTCCCGAACGGCGTCGTCCCGCAGCAGTCACGCTATGAGTTGAAGCGGGGTTCCGTCATTCCGGCGACGCTGATTACCGGCGTCAATTCCGATCTGCCCGGTCGTATCACCGCTCAGGTCAGCCAGAACGTCTACGACAGCGCGTCGGGCCACCATCTGCTTGTTCCCCAAGGCACGAAGCTGCTCGGCCGCTACGACAGCAAGGTGTCCTTCGGGCAATCGCGCGTACTGGTGGTGTGGACGGACATGATCTTTCCGAACGGCTCGACGCTGCAGCTGGGCGGAATGTCAGGCACCGACGCCCAGGGCTACGGTGGATTCCACGACAAGGTCGATCGCCACTATCTGAGAACATTCGGCTCGGCAGTCCTTCTTGCGATCATCGGAACCGGCATCGACATGGCCGCTCCAGAAAGCTCCACCCTCGCGACACAGGACACTGCATCCGACGCCGCGAGAAGGAATTTTGCTGAGACATTCGGCCGTGTCGCCGAACGAACAATTAGCAAGAACCTCGACGTCCAGCCGACACTGCGCATCCGGCCCGGCTATAAGTTCAATATCCTGGTCGATCAGGACATCGTGTTTCCCAGTGCCTCCAGGTTGTAATGAATATCTTGATCCGATCTCTGCCGCGGAGCAAGCATGCAAACGTGTTTCATTCCGTCGCTACGCTACCGCTGTCAACGGGTCTAGTTAGGCTGTCTGGCTCCGTGCGTGTCCATGCGGCTCTAGGAGACAGCTTTCTTTCTTTAAATGTGACAAGCACGTGCCTTGGTCCGAGCCCATCATGACCTTATGGTCGCAAGTGAGACGATTTTCCTGGGGCGTCATAAGCATCCACTATAGATAACAGTGAAAGATGTGCGATGCTCTCTCCGCAATACATTGATATTCTTGGGCCATTGCCCATTGATATGAATTCGCGTCGCATAAGCACGTCACGCAGTGTATTGGTGATTACCCGTTTCGCACGCTAGAACGCTTTTTGGAACTATGACCAGATGCGCCGGACGATAGGAGACTATTGAGGAGCAGAGCGCAGATGGAGATAGAATTCAGCGCCTCAGAAAATGCATTCCGGCTTGAAGTGCGTGATTTTCTGCGAACTGCCCTGCCCCCTCAGCTTTCGGACCGGGTTGCCAAGGGTACCGTTCTGGATCGCGAGGATTGGCTGGGTTGGCAAAGGCAGTTGCATGCCCGCGGCTGGGCAGCGCCGAATTGGCCAGTCGAATATGGGGGTACCGGATGGGATGTGATCCGCCGCTACATATTTGACGAGGAGTGCAGCATGGCCAATGCTCCCCGGCTATTGCCCTTCGGGATATTGATGCTCGGACCAGTGTTGCAGAAATTCGGCACGCCCGAGCAACAGGCCTGCTACCTACCCCGCATCTTATCTGGATCAGACTGGTGGGCGCAGGGATATTCCGAACCCGAAGCAGGATCTGACCTGGCAGCAATACGGACCAGAGCGATACGAGAAGGTGACTGTTACGTCGTCAATGGGCAGAAAACATGGATTAGTCTGGCGCAGCATGCCAACAAGATGTTTATCCTGGTTCGGACCAGGTCAGAAGGCCCCCGCCAGAAAGGCATCTCCTTCCTGCTCTGTGATCTGGATGCACCTGGGATAGAAATTCGCCCGATCCGCCTTCTGGAGGGCGGTCACGAAGTAAACGAAGTTTTTTTTACCGACGTGCGCGTTCCAGTCGCCAATCTGGTGGGACAGGAGAATGACGGTTGGAACATCGCAAAATATTTGCTGGGCCATGAGCGTGCTGGGATCGCTGGGGTCGGATTGTCGATGCGCGCGTTGGCCGATCTCAAAGAACTTTCCCGCCGCGTCCCTCGTAGCGGACATCCACTAATCGAGGATCCGCTTTTTGCAGCGCGTCTGGCTCGAGTGGAAATCGATCTCGAGGCATTGCGATTAACCAATTTACGGATGCTGCTTCACGCGGAAGGTCGGGGTACGCCAGGGATCGAGGCATCAATCCTAAAAATCCAAGGAAGCTTGGTGCGACAGACCCTGATGGAATTGTTGCGCCAGTCGCTAGGGACCAACGCAACACCATTTCTCCCGTTGGATGCGGATATTCCCGAATTGAATCTGACGGGCCTTCTCTCAAATCACACCAGCCGCGCATTTAACCACCGAAAGCTCTCAATATTTGGTGGCTCGAACGAGGTTCAAAAGGAAATAATCGCTCGCGAACTCCTAGGATTTTGAGCCATGCATTTCGATTTAGATGAAGATCGGCAATTGTTCAAAGAGACATTGAACCGGATGCTTGAGCGCCATTCGTTAGCCGGTCGAAATAACGATGCTGGCTATGTTCCCCCGTATCATGATCAGGCCCTATTTTCCGCGTTGGCAGAGGCCGGCGTGTTGCATGCCCTCGTGCCCGAGATCGATGGCGGAATTGGAGGCACCGGGCAGGACATTTTGTTGGTGTTCGAATCCCTTGGCCGTGCCTGTGCATGCGAACCGCTATTGGGTGCGCTGATGGCAGCACGGCTCCTACCTGGAAAGGAAGAACTTTCGAGGCTGCTATCTGGCAAAGAGCGCTATAGCGTGGCCATTTCAGAACCGCTAACTCCCCATGATCCGTTGAGAATTGCCGCGATCGCCAACGGGAGCCGACTTCATGGCGCAAAGTCAGTAGTTCTTGGCGGCAACGATGCCGATTGGCTGCTGGTTGCCGCGCTTTCGGAGGGGCGGCCCGCGCTATTTGTCGTTGATCCACGTCTGGCGAAAGTTACTGGATTCGGTCTTATGGAAGGAGGTGGTGCGGCGCAGGTCGAATTGGATGGAACCCCAGGGGAAAAGCTATTGCCTGATGCGGAGACTGCTCTTTCCGATGCTATGGATGTCGGAATCATCGCGCTTTGCGCGGAAGCGATAGGACTGATGCAAACAGGACTTGATCTCCTCGTCAATCACCTTCGTGAGAGACAGCAATTTGGACGGTCTCTCGGCAGTTTTCAGGTGTTGCGACACCGTGCGGTTGATCTATTACTGCAGCTGGAACAAGCTCGCTCTATTACGCTGCATGCCGTGGGCCGTCTTAACCAGAACGGACAGTCTCGTGCGGCAGCTATGGCCAAGGTGATGATTGGGCGCAAGGGACAGCACTTTGCCCACGAGTTGATTCAAATGCACGGCGGCATGGGATTGACTTGGGAAGGCGCAGTCTCCCGTTTGTCCAAGCGGCTGGTAATGATCGATCATCATCTGGGTTCGGCCGACTATCATCTCACCCGCATCATGGCTTGGAATGCAGCCTGATGCCGCGTAATGTTCCTAGCTTCCGGAACTCATCACAATCAAACTAATCATTACTGGCATGTTCCAAACGCGGAACCCTGTTGGCCAATAGTGTCTTCAATCCTGGCGGATGGCGATGTTCCCACGCCTAGGTGATGTTCGCTACTGGGCTATAGGGTGATGATATTGGCATTTCTCGACGAGGGACTGTCTGTTTGCGAAGTACGGCGGCTACTCTCCGAAAATATCAGCGAGGATAGGACAATGGAGGCAAAACGGGTCCGGATCGAAATAGCAGGTCCGGTCGCACGTATCATTCTGGATCACGCACCGACGATGAATGCGATCTCCTTGCAGATGGTCGAGGAGATACGTGAAGCGCTTCCCCGCATTCAGAAAGACGCAAGGGTGTTGGTGGTGACCGGTGCGAATGGCCATTTCTCGTCTGGGGCTGATCTGTCACCAGAGCGGGGCGTCGGCAGCAAGCGGGTCGATGCGGGCTACCGGCTCGAGACCCATTTCAATCCCCTGATGACGGACTTACGGAATCTGTCGATTCCGTGGATTTCCGCTGTTCCGGGCGCTGCGGCTGGTGTTGGATGCGCGATTGCCCTGTCCGCCGACATGATCATAGCGCACAAATCCGGCTATTTCCTACAGGCTTTTCGCCGCATCGGCCTCGTTCCTGATGGAGGATCGGCCTTCGTTTTGACGCGCGGCGCCGGACGTGCGCGCGCGATGGAGATGATGTTGCTGGGTGACAAGATACCGGCCGCTGTTGCGCTGGATTGGGGGCTTATCAACCGCTGTGTCGACGACGGCGAATTTGACGCGGTGGTGAATGATATTGCCGAGCGGCTGGGAACTGGTCCTACGATTGCGTTGGCGCTGGCACGAAAGAGCGCTTGGGTGGCAGTGGAGTCCGGGTATGCCGAATCCCTTGCAGTCGAGCGCAGATATCAAGGCGAGGCCGGGAATACAGGCGACTTCCTAGAGGGCGTCAAAGCTTTTCAAGAGAAGAGGCGAGCCAATTTCAACGGAAGCTGAGGCTTTCCGTCACCGGCCGAGCCATAATTGGAACCTATGGCGCAGGAGCGGGTCGGTATTGGACGACTGTGAGGCTCCGCACCATTCTCTGGAAATTGACCGCAGGCAGGGAGGAACTCACCGCGCACCACAAACGGAGCGGCCGCTGAAGTTTGAAGTACAGGCTCGGAACTGTGCCTAACCGCTGCGCGTGTCTGGCCGGTGAACTACTGGTCCTTCGGATTTTGTCTTCATCACATTTCCTGCGGCGATCTTTCATTCAAAGAGGGGTTGATGTTTTACGAACCATCCAAGGGCGATCATGGCCTCAAATACAATCCGTTCAAGTCCATTGCCGTGCCTCGGCCAATAGGATGGATCACTACACTCGGTCTTGATGGAAAGGTGAACCTCGCGCCATACAGCCAGTTTCAGAACCTCGGCGCCGATCCGCCGTATGTCATGTTTTCCGCGTTCAACACCTATGACAGTCCGCGTAACGCGCAGGACACGGGTGAGTTTGTCTGCAACATGGCCACCTATGATCTTCGAGAGGCGGTGAACATCACGTCCGCCAGATATGACCCCGGCGTGGAGGAGCACCAAATGGCGCAGTTGGACCTCGTTCCCTCGAGGCTGGTTAAAGCGCCGCGGGTTGCAGCGTCTCCGGTCCATATGGAATGTCGATACCACTGCTCTCTTGTATTACCCGGCCGCCGTGCCGGGGCCTCGAATGTCGTAATCGTGGGCGAGGTGATCGGTATCCATGTGAAGGATGAGTTCATTGGGCCTGACGGTAAAATAGACATCGTGCGGATACGCCCGCTGTCCCGGGTAGGTTACCACGACTACACCACGGTCGATCGGGTTTTCACAATATCTCCGCCCCCCACCGAAGGCGGGCTGCTCGACAAGGGGTTGGAGGGCGCACCTCAAAACGGAGCTGCAAAGAATTTGTGGTGCTGAACTGGGGCCGTGCCGTCCGTGTCGTTCCAGGAACGAACTCCGGGACAAGGGCGAACTCCTAGAAGATGTCGGCACATCCGGAGCGAAACCGCATCAGCCGGCGAGCACGGAAGATTCCCGTCAGCGTCATCGCCCATAGCTGGGAACTATGGCGGAAAAGCGGGTCGGTATTGGACTGCCGCGAAGCTTGGCACCAATCTCGAAGCGGTGACCCTGCCCTGACAGGACGCTGACGACAATAGCGGACCTCTTGGTCGATGATGCGGGTAGTTTATCATTGCCGATTTGACTGCCAACAAGGTGAGGAGAACGTCATGAAGCCGAAATGGAAGCAGCCGCTGCAACTTGCTGCAAAGATGAGCCAGCGTTTCCTGCTGGCAAGCACTGTTGCAACGATATCGTTCACCGGGGCATTTGCACAACAAAACGATACACTGACCGTGGCGCTCGCTTCGGAAGCGCAAACAATAAACCCCTTCAAATATGCTGGTGCTACCGATCTATTTTACATCGGCCAGATGTTCGAGCAGTTGGTGCGCCCTGACCGCAACGGCAAGATAGTCAACTGGCTTGCGGAATCATGGTCGATCGAGGGAACGCCGGAAAAGCCAGTCATCGATGTCCATCTGCGCAAGGACGTGACCTTCCACAATGGCGAGCCACTGACGTCGGCCGACATGGAATTTTCCTTCAAAATGCAGAGCGACCCAAAGGTCAGCCGGCTCGTCCAGCGACTTGCGAGTGTCGAGAAATTTGAAATCATCGACGATCACCATTTCAAGCTGCACCTCTCCCGGCCGGATGGCAACCTAGTTGCGGCCAACCTGCAGATTTTCGCAGTCCCAAAGAAATACTACGAGGAGGTGGGCGAGGAGGGTTTCGCTCGGCACCCGATCGGGACCGGGCCATGGAAGTTCGTGTCCCGCACCGTGAAATCGGATTTGAAGCTCGAGGCTTATGACGGCTACTGGAATAAGGAGCATTATCCCTCGGTCAAGAATCTCGTCATCAAGATCATCCCCGAGGACATCACCCGCGTGGCCGCCTTCGAGAGTGGCGCGGTCGATTGGATCGACAACGTCCCTGTGACCTTGACCGAGAAATTCAAGACGATGCCCGGGGTTGAAACCGTCACCCTACCCGGCGGAAATCATCTTTTCATCGACTTCCCCGCTTACAATGAGAAACTGCCCTTTCATAAGCTGGAGGTAAGACAGGCGATCGCCCATGGATTCGACATGGATGCGATTATCAAGACCGTGTTGAACGGCCAAGGCGTTCGCTATGCCGGTATCGGGACCGACAGCCCAGCTTACGATCCATCTACATCTCTCTATAACTACGATCCTGCGCGAGCAAAGGAACTGCTGGCGAAGGCCGGATACCCGAATGGCTTCGACACACCTTGTTACAACTTGACCACTCAGCGGGAAGCGAATCTCAAAGAGGTCGGAGAAGCCATCTTCGCCTATCTCCAGACAATCGGCGTCCGCTGCCAAGTGGTAGGCCTCGAATACGGAGCCTGGGTGGAGAAGCTGCGTCGCGCTTCCGGCCCGATCGACGGCATACTCTCCACTATGTCGACCCAAGGCATTCCGGCCGATCCGGGTAACGCCTGGACCCTGTCGCTCCATTCATATCAGAAGGATACGGGCTACGGTGTCTATTCCCAGACCGACGATGCGGAAGCAGACAAGATGGTCGAGCAACTTCAGTATACCATGAAACCCGAGGAGCGGATCGCGCTGATACGCAAGATCGGCAAGTATAAATATGAAAATCTCCTTGCCGGTATTCCGACTTATGAGCCCCTCCTGACCTTCGCTTGGCACGATAACGTCAAGTTCGAGCCATGGCCCTATCCCGGATACTGGCGCAACTTCCAAGAGATCGGCTTCAAATAATCCTCCCAAGGCCCGGACGGAGTGTCGTAACAAATGTCGTTGCGACACTCCGTCCCGAACTAACGGGACTGCCCAAACAATCCATACAACGAGGAACAAAATGCCCAGCAGTACCAAACCGTCTACCTCCGCACTGCCTTTGCTGTTTTCGCCAATCGCCGTGCGTTCCTTGGCAATCCTGCTCGCCTCGCTGCTGCTTGCGGTTTCCGCCTACGTTCAGGTGCCGGGTTGGCCCGTGAAAATATCGATGCAGACCGCGGCGGTTTTTGCCATCGGCGTTGCGCTAGGGTCCCGTATGGCGGCCGCATCGGTCCTGCTTTACGTGGCAGAGGGCGTATTCGGCTTACCCGTCTTCCAGAGCGGCGGGACAGGCCTGGTTTACCTCCTGGGCCCGACGGCGGGCTACCTCCTGGGGTTTGTGCTCGCTGCATTCACCGTCGGTTACGCTTCTGAGACCGGACAGATGTCCTCCTTGCCTCGCTCGCTTTCATGGCTGCTGGCCGCCACTTTCCTGATCTACCTGCCGGGAAGCGTCTGGCTTGCTGTGCTCTTTGGATGGCAGAAGGCTATCGCTGTTGGTGTAACCCCCTTCCTCTTTGGCGATGGCCTCAAGATCGCTCTCATTGCAACGCTGGTGACCCTCGGGGTGCTCCGACCGCTGTTTAAAAAGCCATAGAAACGGCCTGATCTGCTCCCCTGGAGAAATGAAGTAATGAATGTGAAAAACGATGGCACTCCCGCGCCTGATATGCGCTCCGGTGCGCTTCAGGGCATCAAGGTAATCGATCTCACAAGAGCAATTGCGGGTCCATTCTGCGGTCTATTGTTGGGGGACCTCGGTGCGGATGTGGTCAAGGTCGAAACCTCTCCGGCCGGTGAGCGCTCGCGCAAGCTTGAACCGTCGGCCGGGGGCCAGAGCCTCTATTCCTATGCCGTGAACCGTAACAAGCGCGGCATCGTCATCGACCTGCGCACCGCGGCAGGCAAAGTCGTGCTCCACGAGCTTGTCGCCACTGCGGATGTAGTGGTGGAGAATTTTCGCCCTGGCGTCATGGAGAAGATGGGATGTGGATGGGATGTCCTCAGTTCGATCAATCCACGTCTGGTGATGGCCCGTATTTCCGGCTTCGGAAGCAACGGTCCATATGCCAGCCGCCCCGGACTCGACATGATCGGGCAAGCGATGGGCGGCATCATGCACTTGACCGGCGATCCGGACGGTCCGCCGACGATGGCAGGGGTCTATATGTGTGATTATACGACGGGCATCTACGCCGCACTGGCCATTGTGAGTGCGCTGTTCGCCCGGCATGCGACCGGGCGGGGGCAGGTTGTCGAGGCCAATCTGGTCGACACGACCTTGCCAATGCTGCACGGCGCGATTGCCGACCTGCTGTTAAATGGACGCAGTGCGACGCGGATGGGCAACCGCGACCGGCATACGAGCCCGGCCAACACTTTCAGGACCGGCGACGGGCAGTGGGTGATGATGCTCGCGGGTAATCAACAGATCTGGGAGCGGTTTGCAAACCTGATTGGCAGGAAGGAACTCATCGAAGACAACCGCTACCGCACGCCGCCGATGCGTAACGCGCGCGTCGATGAAGTCGAAGCCCTTGCCGCCGACTGGATCGGCTGCCGCACTCTCGACGAGGTCGTCGAGAGCATGGCGGCGGCGGGTATTCCCTGCGCGAAGTGCGCTACGATTGAAGACATCGTCAATGACCCGCACCTCACGGCCCGCGGACGCATCGTCCATGTCGAGCAGCCGACCGGCATATCAGTTCCGGTGGCGGCGAGCGCGATGACCTTGTCGGCGACACCGACGACTATCCGTCGAGGTATGCCGAATCCGGGTCAGCACACATCGGAGATCCTGACCGAGTGGCTGGCATATGACGCCGGCCGCATAGGCGAGTTGGAGGCCGGGAAGATCGTGTTCCAGGGAAGCGGATCGATGCAATCATGACCTGGCAGAAAGAAGTCGAGGAACTCAATCGCCTGAAGGGCATGGCGGCAGCGATGGGCGGCGAGACAAACCTCGCACGCCGTCGCGCCAGCGGCAGACTGAATGTTCGCGAGCGCATTGAAAAGCTCGCCGACAAGGGCAGCTTCCGCGAGGTCGGCGTGCTGACCGGCCGTCCTGAATTCGACGAGAACGGCGTTGTCACCCAGCTCACACCGGGGAATTTCATCTTCGGACGCGCGAAGATCGACGGCCGACCGGCTGTAATCGCTGGCGACGACTACTCCGTCGTGGGCTCTGCTGGCGGCGCCACGGTGCCCGGCAAGTTCGGTATGTGCGAGAAGATGGCGAATGAACTGCGGGTTCCACTCGTCCGGCTCCTTGAATCGACCGGGGGCAACAGCCGTTCGTTGGAACATATGGGACGGACCTATATCCCGCAGATGGAAGGCTGGGAGACTGTGGTCGCCAATATGTCTACCATCCCTGTCGTGGCGCTTGGCCTAGGGCCTGTTGCTGGCATCGGCGCGGCCAAGATGGTGTTCAGCCACTACTCGGTGATGGTGCGTTCCCAGTCGCACATGTTCATGGCGGGGCCCCCATTGGTCGCCCGGCTCGGCGAGAAGGTAACCAAGGAGGAACTCGGCGGCGCAGACTTGCAGGCGCGAGCCGGAGGTGTCGACGACGTCGTTGACACCGAGGAAAAGGCGTTTGCCTGCGCGAAGCAATTCCTCTCCTATCTGCCCAGCTCTGTCTATGAACTCGCCGGTCGGACGGAAGTTAGTGACGATCCCGAGCGGCGTGATAATTGGCTTATCAAGGCCGTCCCGAAGGAACGTCGTCGCGCATACGACATGCGGGCAATCATCAAGTCGGTCTTCGATGCCGGCTCATTTACCGAGATAACGAGAAAGTTTGGCGCCTCGGCGATCACCGGCCTTGCACGGCTCGATGGCTGGCCGGTCGCCGTTCTGGCAAGCGACCCGTTCCAGTATGGCGGCGCGTGGACGGCAGAATCGAACGCCAAGGTCGAGCGCTTCGTCGACCTCGCCAACACCTTCCACCTCCCGGTCGTCAATCTTGTCGATGTACCCGGCTTCCTGATCGGCCGGGATGCCGAGCGGGCGGGAACCCTGCGCTCGGGGGCGAGGGCCCTTAGCGCCGTTTTCCAGGCCAGGGTACCGTGGTGCACCATTATGGTGCGCAAAGTGTTCGGCGTGGCTGGTGCCTCGCACGCCGACCACACCCGCTATCACTATCGCTTCGCCTGGCCATCGGGCGACTGGGGATCGATCCCAACCGAGGGCGGTATTGAGTCGGCGTACAAAGAGGAGATCGCGAACGCGGAGGATCCTGCGGCAATGCTCGCACAGATCGAATCCCGCCTCAACGAGATACGCTCGCCGCTGCGTACGGCGATGGCGTTCGACTGCGAGGACATCATTGATCCGCGCGAGACACGTCCTTTGCTCTGCGAGTTCGCCAACAATGTCGCCCGCTTGCGGCAAGCCGGGCCCGTTGCCACTGCCCTGCGTCCCTGAGGAGAATCTGGAAATGTCCGACACCAAAGTCCTCAGCCCGCTGAAAGCCATGGTCTGGAAGATCGAGGTCGAGATCGGCCAAGCCGTTGACGAGCACGATGATCTCGTCATCCTCGAGTCGATGAAGACCGAGATCCCGGTTCAAGCTCCTGCCGGTGGCATCATCGCGGAGATCCTCGTCAAGGAAGGCGACAGCGTCGAGGAAGAACAGCCGATTGCAATCCTTCGGTCAGCGCCGTGAACGCGAGGTCGACGCTGTTTCGCAAGGTGCTGGTCGCCAACCGCGGCGAGATCGCCTGCCGCATTATACGAACGTGCCGTCGCCTCGGCCTTCCCACAGTGGCGGTCTGTTCCGAGGCCGACATCGGCAGTCTCCACGCCCAGAGTGCGGACGAAGCCGTAGTGATCGGCGGTCCACGCGCGACGGACAGCTACCTGAATATTGCTTCCGTCATCGACGCCGCCGTGGCCACCGGCGCCGACGCTATCCACCCCGGTTACGGGTTCCTTTCCGAGAACGCGGCCTTCGCCGAAGCCTGCGCGTCCACCGGGATCACGTTCATTGGTCCGGGTGTCGAGGCGCTGCGCGCCATGAGCTATAAGGGCGCCGCCCGCCAGATCGCCAGGGGCTGCGGCGTGCCGATCCTTCCTGGTTATGACGGTCCCGCCGAGGACGACACGATCCTAGCTGCCGAGGCGGCGCGTATTGGATTTCCGCTCCTGATCAAGGCGGTCGCCGGCGGCGGCGGCAAGGGCATGCGCCGCGTTGATGCATCCGCGCAGTTCACCCGCAGCCTTGCGGCGGTGCGGCGCGAGGCTACCTCCTCCTTCGGCGACGACCGGGTGCTGCTGGAACGCTTCGTCGTCGATCCGCGGCACATCGAGGTGCAAATCCTTTCCGATGGCCAGGGCCGGACACTGCATCTGTTCGAGCGCGACTGCTCGATCCAGCGCAAGCACCAGAAGGTGATCGAGGAGACGCCCGCGCCGGGAATGACCGCAGACATGCGTCGGGCGATGGCTGGGGCTGCCATCCGCCTCGCCGAGCATGTCGGCTACCGCGGCGCCGGCACGGTGGAATTCGTCGTCGACGCGTCGGATGGTCTGCGTCAGGATCGCTTCTACTTCCTCGAAATGAACACGCGTCTCCAGGTCGAGCATCCGGTGACGGAAATGGTCACCGGCCTGGACATCGTCGAATGGCAGCTTCGTATCGCGGCCGGAGAGGCGCTGCCCTTTGTTCAGGACGATATAGCATGCAGCGGGCATGCCATTGAGGCGAGGCTCTGCGCCGAAGACCCTTCCCGCATGTTCCTCCCGTCGCCGGGCCTGCTCCAGATCTTCAAGCTCGGCTCGTCCAATCGCGAAATCCGCATCGAAAGCGGCATGCGGGCCGGCGACACGGTGACGCCGTACTACGATTCCCTCCTTGCCAAGGTCGTGGTCCGCGGAGCAGACCGCGCCGCCGCGATCACCGCTCTGGCGCAACGTTTGTCCGAGATGGAGGTTTCCGGCATCAAGTCGAACCTCGCTTTACTGCGTCGTATTCTCGGACACCAGGCCTTCGCGGATGGCCAGGTCGACACGAAATTCATCGAGCGTCACGCGGACGTGTTGCTCGGGCCGTCGGCATGACCGGCGGTCCTGACATAGCCGGCGGATATAGCGTGCGAGGAACCTTGTATTGGCCGGCTCGCCTGTCTGCGTGGAGTATCGTGCGCATGCACCGGGATTCATCCAAATGATACAACCTCTGGTCGGAAAGCTCGTGATCGCCGTCGAGCAGGCCGTCGCCGCTCCCTACTGCTCCGCAAGGCTCGCCGCCGCCGGAGCCCGTGTGGTTAAGGTCGAGCGGCCAGAAGGCGATTTCGCCCGCCGCTACGACGACTATGTGAAGGGCGACAGCGCTTATTTCGTCTGGCTCAACCGCGGCAAGGAATCCGTCTGCCTCGATCTCAAGGACGCGAGCGATGCCGATTTGCTGCGCAACATGGTTCGACGTGCCGACATCCTCATCCAGAACCTCGTACCCGGCGCGATGGAACGGCTCGGGCTCGGGCTTGCCGACATGCGAGCCGAAAACGACGCACTGATCACGGTCTCGATCTCCGGTTATGGCACCGAGGGCTCGCTCAGTCACCTCAAGGCCTATGACCTTCTCGTCCAGGCCGAATCCGGCCTCGCCGCGCTGACGGCAAACTCCGCGGGGCCAGCGCGCGTCGGCGTCTCCGTCTGCGACATCGCCGCTGGCATGACGGCGTACCAGGCAGTCCTGGAGGCGTTGCTGGAGCGCGAGCGTACGGGCAAGGGCTTGCATATCGACGTCTCGCTCTTCCACGCCGTCGCCGACTGGATGAACGTGCCGATGCTGCAATATGTCTATGGCGGCAGGCTCCCGGAAGGCACCGGTCTGTCGCATCCGACCATTGCGCCCTACGGGATGTTCACCTGCGGCGATGGCCTTCAAGTGCTGATCTCCATCCAGAACGAGCGCGAGTGGGAGGCTTTGTGCCGCCGCGTTATCGAGCTTCCCGAACTCGTCTCCGACCCGCGCTTCTCGACCAATACGCGCAGGGTGGAGGCACGCGCGGCGCTCGATGCGGCCGTCCAGGCAGCGTTTTCGGGCATGGACCGAGACGAAGCCATCCGTCGGCTGGAATCGAGCCATATCGCCTATGGCCGCATCAGCACGATGGACGATTTGATCGTCCATCCGCAGAACCAGTATGTCGAGGCGGAGACGTCGAGGGGGGAAGTCGTGCGGCTCCTGTCGCCCGGCGCGTCTTTCGACGGCGGGTTCAGCGTCCGAAGCGCCGTGCCGGCGCTTGGCGCACACACCGCGACAATCCTCGCCGAGTTCGCTAGCGGGCCGCAAGGAAACGGAAGATCGGGCGCGCTCGCCGATTCTGACTGCTGAAGACACTTGGAGGAAACATGGATAATCGCACAGCCGTCGTCACGGGTGCTGCCGGTACGATCGGCGGCGGCATCGTCGAGCAGTTGCTACGCCATTCGCGGCGCGTCGTCATGGTCGACATCGATGCCGGACGCCTGAAAGATGCAGCGGCGGCGTTCCCTTCTGACCTTGTCGTGACCTTTGCCGGCGACATCGGCAGGGAAGGGCTCGGCGACGAGATCAGGGCCCACATCGCCGCGCGTGGTTGGCGCGCAGCCGAGATACTCATTAACAATGCTGGCATCTCGCCGCGCACCAACGGTCAGGTGGCCGGCGCTTTGGATGTGTCGCTTGAGGAGTGGAATCACACTCTGCACATCAACACGACGGCGATGCTGCTCTTGGCAAAGGCGTTCATCCCGGACATGAAGACCTCCAGATGGGGCCGCATCGTCAATTTCTCCTCGCGGGCGGGACGCACCAATGTCGGCACGTCCGGTCCGGCCTACGTCACCAGCAAGGCAGCGGTTCTGGGTCTGACCCGCTCGCTTGCCTGCGACTTCGCCGCCTACGGCATCACCTGCAATGCGATCGCGCCGGGCCTGGTTGACTCCATGATGACGCGCGCGCTGACGCCGGAAAAATTCAAGTCTCTTCTGGACAACACGCCCGTCGGTCGTCCGGGCACCGCGACCGAGCTCGGCGCGACCGCAGCTTTCTTGGCCTCCGAGGAGGCGGGCTTCATCACCGGGACGTGCATCGACGTCAACGGTGGCCGCTCGATGTTGTGAGGTATTGAAATGGCAATCGACTACGACAAGCTGATGAACCTGCAGATTCCGCAGGTTCGCGCATCCTACACATTCAAGGACTGCGTCCTCTATGGTCTCGGCATCGGCCTTGGCCACGACCAGCTGGACGAGCGCCAGCTCGCCTATGTCTACGAGAAGGACCAGCGCGTCTTCCCGACCACCCCTGTCGTGTTGGGCTCCCCGGGATTCTGGATGCGCGATCTCGACACCGGTATCGACTGGACGAAAATCGTCCACGGCGAGCAGACGCTGCGCATCCATGCGCCGATGCCGGTGGCCGGCAACCTGATCGGCCAGTCGCGCGTCGTCGACATCGTCGACAAGGGCGAGGGCAAGGGCGCCATCATGTATTCGGTGCGCGAGCTGCACGATGCCGACACCGGCGTCCATTATGCCACTGTCGGCAATGTGAGCTTCTGCCGCGGCGACGGCGGGTTCGGCGGGCCGCAGAAGTCGCAGCCGAAACCGCCGCCGATGCCGGAGCGTGCGCCCGACCACGTCGTCGACCTGCCGACGCGTCCCGAGCAGGCGCTGATCTACCGTCTGTCCTCCGACATGAACCCTCTGCACGCCGAACCCGCCTTTGCGAAGAAGGCGGGCTTCGACAAGCCGATCCTGCACGGCCTGGCGACCTACGGCACCTGCGCCCACGCGGTGGTGCGCACGGCGCTCGACTATGACGACAAGCGGCTGAAGAGCTTCGACGCGCGCTTCTCGTCCATCGTCTTCCCTGGCGAGACGATCCGCACCGAGATCTGGATCGAAGGATCGACCGTCCGCTTCCAGGCGAAGGTCGCCGCACGCGACGCGCTTGTCCTGTCCAACGGCATCGCGGAGATCGGCTGATGAGCGCCACGATACCTGCCGACGATCATCCGCTGGTCCTGTCGAGCCGCGACGGCGACGTCGTCACGCTGACGCTGAACCGGCCGGAGGCAATGAATGCGACGATGCCCGGCATGATCCCGACGCTCGGCCGGGAGCTGGACGCAGCGCTCGATGCCGGCGCGCGGGCGATCGTGTTGACGGGAGCCGGCAAGGGCTTCTGCGCAGGCGCCTACCTCAAAGGTGGACCCTCGCCCGACGGCAAGCCCAAGGACATGGGCGAGGGACTGGAGAAGATTCTCGGCCCGCTGATCCAGAAGATGCTCGCCATGCCGGTGCCAATCGTCACGGCGGTCAACGGCCCGGCGGTGGGGGCGGGCATGGGCCTCGCGCTAACTGGCGATCTCGTGCTGATGGCGAAGTCGGCATATTACATGGTTGCCTTCGCCAAGGTCGGCCTCGTGCCCGACGCAGGCCTGACCTGGCAGCTGCCGAGACTGGTCGGCCGCCACCGTGCCCTTGAGCTGATGTATCTGGCTGAGAAGGTTCCGGCCGAGCGCGCCGTGGCGCTGGGGCTTGCCAACCGTGTCGTTGAGGATGCCGACGTGCTGAGCGAGGCGCAGAAACTCGCCGATCGCCTTGCCGCCGGCCCCACTGCCACACTGGCGGCGATCCGCAGGGGCGTCAAGGCGTCGCTCGAGGGCGATCTCGCGGCCTCGCTTGCCGAAGAGGCCGTGCAGCAGCGCGCCGCCGGCTTCCGCAGTGACTTCGCTGAAGGCGTGGCGGCGTTTGCCGAGAAGCGGCCCCCGCGGTTCCAGGGACGCTGACCTTGTCCGTCCCATCGATCCTCTCGGGGCTGCGCCTCCCGCTCATCGCTTCGCCAATGTTCATCGTGTCGGGCCCCGATCTGGTGATCGCCCAGTGCAAGTCCGGGATCGTTGGATCGTTCCCGGCACTCAATGCGCGCGAGAAGGAGGGAGAACCGATTCAGCTCGACCTCTGGCTCCGACGCATCACTGAGGAGCTGGATCGCCACAACCAGGCCTATCCCGACCGCCCAGCCGCGCCGTTCGCGGTCAACCACATCGTCCATCGCTCCAATGGCCGCCTCGAGCGGGACATGGAAATCTGCGCGCACTGGAAGGTGCCGATCTGGATCACCTCGCTCGGCGCCCGGCCGGAGGTCAACGACGCGGCGCACTCGGCCGACACCATCGTCCTGCACGATGTCATCCATGATCGCTTCGCCCGCAAGGCGATCGAGAAGGGCGCCGATGGCCTGATCGCGGTCGCTGCCGGCGCGGGCGGCCATGCTGGCGCACTGTCGCCCTTCGCCCTGTTGCAGGAGATCCGCGCCTGGTTCGAGGGACCCTTGGTGCTGTCGGGGGCGATCGCCAATGGAGGCGCGATCCTCGCGGCGCAGGCGGCGGGCGCCGACTTCGCCTATGTCGGATCGGCCTTTATCGCGACGGAAGAGGCAAATGCGGCAGCCGGCCACAAGCAGGCCATCGTCGACGCGAAAGCCTCCGACATCCTCTACACGGACTTCTTCACCGGCGTGCACGGCAACTATCTGGCATCGTCGATTCGTGCCGCGGGTCTCGATCCTGATGCACTACCGGCGCGCGATGCGGCTATCGACTTCTCCGCCGGCCGCGAGAAGCCCAAGGCCTGGCGCGATATCTGGGGTGCCGGGCAGGGCGTTGGCGCGGTCGATTCCATCGTCCCTGCGGCCGTGCTCATCGACTGTCTGGAGCGCGAGTATCGCGCCGCCCATTCCCGCATCGCGGCCCTGCAGCAGACAACCTACCCGTGGAGTTCTCGCTGATGAACGGCGATATCCAACGCCCTTGGCTCAAGCATTATCCGGCAATCGTCAGCCGCAGCTTCGACCCGGAACGCATCACCCTGCCGCAACTGTTGTCACGGTCCGTCGAGGCGTTCGCCGGGCGGCCGGCAATCGAGTACTTCGGTACCACACTCACTTATGCCGAACTCGGCGAGGAGGTTGCCGCCACGACCGAGGTCCTGCACCGCGCAGGCGTGAAGCCTGGCGACCGCGTTGCGATCCTCCTGCCCAATTGCCCGCAACATCCATTTTTCTTCTTCGGAACGCAGTTCGTGGGCGCAGCCGCCGTCCACATGTCGCCGCTCGACGCGATCCGTGAATCTGAGCACAAGCTGCGCGACAGCGGCGCGCGCGTGCTGGTGACGATCGCCACAAAATCTTTTGCCGAGAAGGCGATCGAACTCCACCGCTGCGGCGCCGTCGAAACCGTAATCGTCTGCCGCGATCCCGTTTCGGAGGCTAACGACGGAGCAGTCAGCGAATTCCCGGCCGGCTTCCTCCGTTGCGAGGATCTGGCAGCGAACGCCTCGCGCACGCTGTTGTTGCCGGATCGTGATCCCGAAGAATTGGCGCTGCTTCAATATACCGGCGGAACGACCGGCCTGCCGAAGGGCGCGATGCTTTCGCAGCGCAACATTACAGCCGGCACCCTGATCGCAGTCGAATGGTGGAAATCGCAGGCGGGCGGCGGGCCCGACAACGTCTATCTCTGCTATTCGCCACTCTTCCACGCGCTCGGTCTGACCGGCCTGTTGCGCCGTCTACGCGAAGGCGCCCTGAGCATCATCCGGCAGCGTTTTGATGTTGCCGACGCGATCGACCAGATCGAGCAGCGGCGCATCTCCACCTTTGCCGGCGTGCCGACGATGTGGCTCGCTATCGCCGACTTTCCAGGCATCGAGAAACGCGACTTGTCGAGCCTAGTCTACCTCGGCTCGGGTTCGGCGCCGTTGCCACTGGAAGTGTCGCGCCGGCTTGAAGCGCTGACCGGCCACCGGCTGCGCGGCGGCTGGGGCATGACCGAACTCGGCGGCGCCACAACAATCCCGCCGGACTGGGGGCGCGACAAGAATGGGACCATCGGCATTCCCTTGCCCGGCATCGATATGCGGATCGTCGATGCGGAGGACCCGCGTAAAGTTCTGCCCGCGGGTGAGGTCGGCGAACTGTGCGTTCGGGGGCCGTGCGTGATGTCCGGTTACTGGAACAAGCCGGAAGAGTCGCAACAGGCTTTCGTCGACGGTTGGCTGATGACCGGCGATCTCGCCCGCATGGATGCCGACGGCTATTTCTACATCGTCGACCGAAAGAAGGACCTGATTCTATCCGGCGGCTTCAACGTCTACCCGCTCACCATCGAAAATGCGGTGATGGAGCATCCGGCGGTGTCAGAAGCCATCGCGATCGGCGTGCCGGACGAGTACCGCGGCGAATCGGCGAAGGTATTCGTCGTCCTGCGGCCTGGTTCGCCGGACCTGACAATCGAGGAACTGCGCGAGTTCCTAAAGGACAGGCTCGGCCGGCACGAGATGCCGCGCTTCGTTGAGCGGGTAGATGAAATCCCCAGAACCTCGGTCGGCAAATCGTCGCGCAAAATGATGCGCGACCGCGTACTGGGGGGCACATAGCCATAGCACAACCCTATGGACTGCAAGCTAAGTCCTATTGGAATGCGGCAGCCCCGGCGAGCGATAGTTGGCCACCATGCTTAGGGAGGATTAGTATGGCCGGCAAGTCAGGCCTGAGCGTATTCGCCAGGCGCGCAGCAATCTTGACTGCGCTGTCAATGACGACCTTGGGGTCGACCGCGGCTGGCGCACAATCCGACAAGGATACGCTGGTCGTAGGCTTCGCCAACGAGGCGACGACGCTCGATCCGTCCCGGTTGAATGGGACGGCCGACCGCTTCTTCATCTTCCAGATGTTCGAGCTCCTGATCCAGCCGGATCGTGACGGCAAGATCGTCCCTTGGCTCGCGGAGAAATGGGACATCGTCCAGGAAAGCGGCAAGACTCGCATCGACGTGACGCTTCGGCCCGGCTTGAAGTTCCATAACGGGGACCCGGTTACGAGCGAGGACTTCGAATTCTCCTTCCTGCGCGAGTCCAATCCGAAGATTTCGCGCGGCGCTTCGCGCCACAGCAAGGTTGAGCGGTTCGAGGTAATCGACGACAGGCATTTCAGCATCCACTTCAAGGAACCCGACGGCGGCTACATAGCCAGCTACCTCCATCTCACGGCCTTACCGAAGAAATATTTCGAGCAGGTTGGTGACGAAGGGTTCCTCCAGCATCCGATCGGCACCGGACCCTGGAAGTTCGTCTCGAGGAAGCCTGGCCAGGAGATACGGTTCGCGCTGAACGAGGACTACTGGAACAAGGAAAATATGCCGAAGATCAAGAACCTCGTCATCAGGGTAATTCCCGAGGAACTCACCCGCGTGGCGGCGTTCAAGAACGGCGAGGTCGACTGGATCGACAACGTTCCTCTTCCGCTCGTCGAAGAATTCAAGTCCATGCCCGGCGTCACGACGTTCAGTGCGCACAGCGGCAACAATCTCTATTTCGACTTTCCGCAGCATGACCCGAAGTCGCCCTTTCACGACCTGAGGGTCCGCCGTGCCGTCGCTATGGGCTTCGACATGGACGCCATCATCAAGAACGTGCTCTATGGGCAGGGGCGGCGCTACACGGGCGTTGGCACTTCCAGCATCGGCTACGATCCGGACGTGAAACCCTACGCCTACAATCCGCAGGAGGCGAAGAAGCTGCTCGCCGAAGCCGGCTACCCCAATGGGTTCGACACGCCGTGCTATAACATGACAACCCAGCGCGAGCCGTCGATCAAGGAGATGGGGGAGGCGATCTATGCCTATCTGCAGACAATCGAGGTGCGTTGCCAAGTCCGTAACGTCGAATATGGCGCATGGGTGGAACTGATCCGCCGCAGCAACAACAAGCTTGACGGTATCACGACGAACATGTCCTCGCAGGGTATCCCGTCCGACCCCGGAAATTCATGGGCGGCAGCGACGTTGCACAGCTACAAGCCCGACATCGGCTTCGGCGCATATTCCCATTCCGAGGATCCCGAGGCGGACAGGCTGGTGGTCGAACTGCAGTCTACGATGGACCTCGGGAAGCGTGCCGAGGTGATCCGGCGGGCTGGACGTTATAAATATGAGAACCTGATCGGTGGCATTCCCACCTACGAACCAATCATGACCATGGCCTGGCGTGACAACATCGATTTCAAGCCATGGCCCTTCCCCGGCTACTGGCGCGCCTTCCAAGAAGTCTCCTTCAAACACTAACAGCGTGTAGCGTAATGTCGAAGCCGCTAGCGGGAGCCAGGATGACACCATTCCGCCGCAAGAAAAACCTTCCATGCCGAGGCTGGAGCCCGTGTGAGGTGGGCCAACCCAGATTGGGTAATGTGTCGGTCGACCGCGAGACAGAGGACGCCCTTCAATGCTGAGTTACATTATCAAGCGCCTTCTATTCGGAATATTCAGCATCGTTGGCGCAAGCATTTTGATCTTCGTCGCCACCCGACTCTCGGGCGACCCTGTGGCGATGCTCGTACCGCCCGAAGCTTCCGACCAAATGATCCAGCAGGTCCGCGAGCAGCTTGGACTCAATCGGCCTATTTGGGAACAATACTTCATTTTTGCCGCCAATGCACTGCAAGGCAACTTGGGCACGTCCTACCGCTGGGAGATGCCGGCGCTGACCCTTCTCCTCGAGCGCCTGCCCGCCACCATGCAACTCGCAACGGCAGGCCTCCTCTACAGCGTGTGCGTGGCCGTGCCGCTGGGCGTGCTGTCGGCGGTCTATCGCGGTTCCTGGATCGACCGGTTCGGCAAGGGCCTGGCAATGGCCGGCCAGGCGATGCCGAACTTCTGGATCGGCCTGCTCCTGATCCTGGTCTTCTCGGTCTATCTGGGCTGGCTGCCGGCATATGGGTCGGGGTCGTGGCGGCACATCATATTGCCGGCCATCGCCCTCGGCACCTATCCCGTCGCGGCGCAGACGCGCATCGTCCGCTCCTCGATGCTCGACGTGCTCGACAGCGACTACATCAAGATGGGACGGATCTTAGGGGCCAGCGAACGCGTGCTGATCTGGAAATATGCATTCCGCAATGCGGCGGTTCCGTTGGTCACGGTGCTCGGCGTCTATTTCGCCGCGATGCTCGGCGGAACCTTCGTCGTCGAGGTCATCTTCGCTTGGCCCGGGGTCGGGCGCACCGTGGTGGAGGCTGTCTTCGCGCGTGACTTCCCGGTGGTACAGGCAGGTGTCCTGTTCACATCCATCGTGTTCGTGATCGTCAACCTTCTCGTGGATCTCAGCTACGGGATCATCGATCCGAGGGCGCGCGTCCATGAGTAGCGTTCCGACCACGACGATGCCCCCCAAGGCGAACAGGCGCAGGCGAGGACGGTTCGCGCTCGGTCGGCTTCCGCTCCTGCCGATCTGTGTTCTCACCGTCCTGGTAATCTGCGCAGTGTTCGGCACCCAGATCGCGCCGCACGATGCGACGGCGCTCGACCTCGGCCGCGCGTTGCGGCCGCCGGGATGGCTCGAAGGCGGCGAATGGGCCTATCCGCTGGGCACTGACAATCTTGGTCGCGATATCCTCAGCCGGATCATCGCCGGCGCCCGTGTCTCGGTGATCGTCGCCCTCTATGCGATCGTGGTCTCTGGGGGCGTCGGAGCCATCGCCGGCATGATCTCTGGCTATTTCGGAGGAGTGGTCGACACGATCATCATGCGTGTCGTCGATATCCAGATGTCAGTGCCCGCCTTGGCGTTTGCACTGGTTCTGGCGACACTCCTGCGCCCCAGTCTCGGAACAGTACTCATTGTCATCGCGATCACATATTGGAGCTGGTATGCGCGCATCATCCGGTCCGAGGTGATTTCGCTCAAGAGGAGGGATTACGTTACGCTGGCGAAGGTTGCCGGCGTGTCCACGCCGGTCATCTTTTGCCGGCACCTATTACCCAACGTGATGAACACTTTGCTCGTGCTGGCAACGCTGCAAGTTGGCCAGGTGATCATCTTCGAGGCATCGCTCAGCTTCCTCGGCCTCGGTATCCAGAACCCGGATGTATCGTGGGGCCTCATGCTCGCCGATGCGCGCAGCTACATCACCGTCGCATGGTGGGCGATCACGATGCCCGGATTGGCGATCATGATGACTTGTCTTGCCGCCAATCTCTTCGGGGACTGGATGCGCGACACCCTCGATCCCAAGCGCAGGCAGTTATAAGGATGCATGTCAGTCCCGTGAAAAAAGCTCCCGGAAGCAAAACGCTATTGGAAGTCCGAGACCTTCAGACGCACCTCGCCCTCGGACGCGGAACGCTCAAGGCCGTCGACGGCGTATCGTTCAACGTCTCGCACTCCGAAACGCTTGGAATCGTGGGAGAATCGGGCTCCGGGAAAACGTTGACAAGCATGTCGATCGTTCGGCTCCTGCCCAAGCCGGGGGGGCGCATTGTTGGTGGTTCGATGATGTTCGACGGGGTGGATCTCGCCACGCTGCCGGAGCGCGAAGTCGCACGAAATTGGCGTGGCAAGCGTATCTCGATGGTGTTGCAGGATCCGCTAACCTCACTGAATCCGGTCTATAGCATTGCCGATCAGCTTGGGCAGCCATTCCGCTATCATCACAAAGGCATGAGCAGGAGCGACATCCGGGAGTCATCGATCGAGATGCTTCGCAAGGTTCGCATTCCCGCCCCCGAGAAACGCCTCGACAATTACCCGCATCAGTTTTCTGGAGGCATGCGTCAGCGCGCCGTCATCGCTATGGCGATCGCGGCTAGGCCGGAACTGCTTATTGCAGACGAGCCGACCAGCGCACTCGACGTGACGATCCAGATCCAGATCATGGAACTGTTCCGTCAACTCCAAGCGGAAACGGGCGTCTCAATCATCATGATCACGCACGACATGGGTGTGGCTGCGCAGCTCTGCGACCGTGTCGCAGTGATGTACGCTGGACGGATCGTCGAGGTCGGGCCGGCAACCGAGATTTTCAAGCGTCCCGCGCACCCCTACACGCAGGGCTTGTTGAAATCGATTCCGAAGCTCGGCGAACGGCAGAAACGCCTTTACGCGATCCCTGGGCAGCCGCCCAGCCTGTTCGATCCGCCCAAAGGTTGCCGCTTTGCCGAGCGTTGTCCGCACCGCATGCCCAAGTGCGGCGAATATCCGCCCTTGTTCGACCTGGGCAACGGTCAAGCCGCCGCCTGCTGGCTCCTGGAGGGCAGGTCATGAGCGAGCCGCTGCTGAAGGTCACCAGCCTGACCAAGCATTTCGTCACCGGATCGTTAGGCAGCCGCGCGGTTGTCCGCGCGGTCGAGGACGTTTCCTTCGAGATCCGCAAGGGCGAGACCTTTGCGCTCGTCGGCGAATCCGGCTGCGGCAAGACGACCCTGACCAAGTTGATCCTGGCATTGGACAAGCCGACCTTAGGGTCGATCCGCTTCGACGGAATCGAACTGGCCAACGCGTCGCGGGCAGAAATGGCCCACTACCGGCGCAGCGCGCAGGCGGTGTTCCAGGACCCCTATTCCTCGCTGAACCCGCGCCTGAAGGTGGGCAGGATCATTTCCGAGCCGCTGCAGGCACAGAATATCGGCGATCGTTCCTCGCGCGCCGAACGCGTCAAGGAGGTTCTGAAGATCGTCGGCCTGCCGGCCAGCGCGATCGATCTCTATCCGCACGAGTTTTCGGGCGGACAGCGTCAGCGCGTCGCCATCGCCCGCGCATTGGCGCTCCAGCCGCCCTTCATGGTGCTGGACGAGCCGATCTCGGCCCTCGACGTATCGATCCGCGCCCAGGTGCTCAACCTGCTCAGCGACATCCAGAAGGATTTCGGTCTGACCTACCTTATCGTTGCCCACGACCTGGCATTGGTGGAGCAGTTTTCGACCAATGTCGGCGTGATGTATCTCGGCAACTTGGTCGAATGCGGCCCGGTGGAGAAGGTGTTCTCCGAGCGCAGCCATCCCTACACGCAGGCGCTGCTGGCCTCCGTGCCCAATCCAGATCCCGAGAAGCGCAATGCGACCGACATGATCCGCGGCGAGGTGGGCAGCCCCGTCAATCCGCCGTCGGGCTGCAAGTTCCATCCGCGCTGCCCGTTCAAGATGGACGTCTGCGAAACCAAGTTCCCGCCCCGCTACCACATCGATCCGGCGCATTGGTCCGCCTGCTACCTCCACGGCGCGCCTGCGGGAGAAATTAAGGTCCCCGGCGAGATGACGGCATGACCCCCGAAGAAGAAAAGAAGCACTTCGCCGAACTGGACGCGCTCTGGGCGAAGAATTGGCCGAAGAACGTGCCGAACCGCCTGCGCTATCCGCTGGGTGAAATCCCTCTTTTCCGCCACATCACGGAATGGGCGAAGCGCGATCCGAACCGCCCGGCCGTCAACTACTACGGCGCGATCCTCACCTATGCTGAGTTCGACGCGCAGAGCGACAAGGTCGCCTCCCTCCTGGCTTCGCTCGGCGTGCGCAAGGGCGACCGCGTCGGCGTGTTCATGCAGAACTGTCCGCAGTACCACTACGTGTTCTACGGCATCCTCAAGCTCGGTGCCGTATACACCGCGATCAGCCCGATGTCGAAGAGCTTCGAGTTGACGCACCAGCTTCGCGACAGCGGCGCGCGCGTCATCATCGCGCAGGACCAGGTCATGCCATTGGCGCGCGAGGCGCGAGAGGCGAGCCTACTCGACTATATCATCGTCACCTCGCTGGCGGACGCCCTGCCGAAGAATCCCGGCCTGCCGATCCACCAGTCGATCCCGCGTGAGCGGATCAATTGCCCCGATGCGATCGACCTTGTGCCGGCGCTCGCCGCCATCGCACGTGACTATCCGGACAATTCGGTCGGACTCGACGACCTCGCCGCGCTGAACTACACGGGCGGCACCACCGGCCTGCCGAAGGGGTGCATGCACACCCACGGCAACATGCTCTACACCGCGGTTTCCTCCCGCTCGATATTCGAGCGCGGCGACGAGGTCGAGACCACGCTCGTCTTCTTCCCGCAGTTCTGGATCGCCGGCGAGAATGCCAGCCTGCTCGGCCCGATCCCGCACGGCGACACGATCGTGCTGATGGCACGCTGGGACCCCGACGCTATCCTGGAGGCGATCGGCAAGTACCAGGTCGCGCAGTTCACCCTGCCGGTCGACGGCGCGGTCGAGATCGCCGCGCGCGACGACCTCGCGAGCTTCGATTTCTCCAGCCTGACGAATGTCCGCGTGCTCGGCCTGATTAACAAGCTGACCATCGAACTCAGGCGCGAGTGGGAGCAGAAGATCGGCGTGAGCCTCGTCGAGAGCTCGTGGGGCATGACGGAAACGCACGCCTTCGACAGCCACACGACCGGAATGCAAGACGACGACTTCGACCTTAAGCAGCGGCGCACTTTCGTCGGCTTGCCGGTGATCGGCACGCGCTTCAAGATTGCCGACTTCGAGACGGGCGAGACCCTCCCGATCGGCAGCGAGGGAGAAATCTGCTGCCTGACGCCCTCGGTGACGAAGGGCTACTGGGAGAAGCCGGAGGCGACCGCCGATCTCATCCGCGACGGCTGGCTGCACAGCGGCGACCTCGGCGTCATCGGCGAGGGCGGCCACCTGCACTATCTCGGCCGGCGCAAGGAGATGATCAAGGTCCGCGGCATGAGCGTCTTCCCGGCCGAGGTCGAGGCAGTGCTCGCCATGCATCCCGCGGTGGTCGAATCGGCCGTGGCCCCGCGCCCCGACTCGTACAAGGGTCAGGTACCCGTCGCCTTCGTCCGAGTGAACGGAACCGTCAACGCCGAAGATCTGCGGCGCTGGTGCGAGGAGCGACTTGCCATTTTCAAGGTCCCGGAGGTGCGCCTCGTCGACAGCCTGCCGATGACCGGCACGGGCAAGGTGCGCAAGCAGGTTCTCGCCGACAATCTCGCTTTGGAAACAAACGAGGTAACGCCATGAGCGAGCATCTCCGAGGACAGGTAGCGCTGGTGACTGGCGGCGGCCGGGGCATCGGCCGCGCAATCTGCGAACGCCTCGCTGCCGGTGGCGCGCATGTCGCCGTGATCGACATCACCGCCGAGTGCGAGGAAACAAGCCGCGCCATCGTCGAGGCGGGTGGAAGCGCGCACGCTTGCCTCGCCGATGCAACGGACCAGGCCGCGGTGACGGGCCTGATCGATGGGATTTCTCGGACGAAGGGTCGGATCGACATCCTCGTCAATAACGCCGCCATTTCGCCGAAGAACAATGGGCGCAAGTTCTATCTCGAGGAGACAACGGCCGAGATGATGGACGAAATCCTGCGGGTCAACCTCACGGCGCCGTTCGCCTTCGCCCGCGAGGTTCTGCCCGCCATGCGCAGGTCCGGCCAAGGCGGCCGCATCGTCAACATCATCTCGCAGGCTGCGCGAACCCGGCCTGACAAGACGTCTGGCCATTACGCCGCCTCAAAGTCCGGGCTGCTCGGTCTCTCCCGCGCTCTGGCCAACGAAGTCGCCGCCGACGGCATCACCGTCAACTGCGTCGCGCCGGGCTTCATCGACACCGTCAAGCTTGCCGGCTTCTCCGCCGAGACCCGCGCCGAGGTGACCCGCAAGGTGCCGCTCGGCCGGCTCGGCACCCCGCAGGACATCGCCGGCGCAGTCGCCTACCTCGTATCGGCCGATGCGGCCTACGTTACCGGTGCCATCATCGACGTCAACGGCGGCGCGTTCATGGCCTAGCCCTTTCAGCCCAAGCAGGAATGAAGATGGAAAAACTGAATTCCAGGCTCGTTGGAGCCTACGAGCACCCGACGCGTCTCGCCCCCGACAAGTCGCTGGTTCAGCTGCACGCCGAATCGGCGCTCGGCGCGGTGAAGGATGCGGGCCTGTCGCTGTCGGACGTCGATGGCTATTTCTGCGCCGGCGATGCGCCGGGCCTCGGCCCACTGAGCGTGCTCGATTACATGAACGTCAAGCCGCGCTATGTCGACACGACCGAGACCGGCGGCTCGTCCTACGTCGCCCATGTCGCGCATGCGGCGCGGGCAATCGACGCCGGCCTCTGCGACGTGGCGCTCATCACGCTGGCCGGCAAGCCGCGCAGCGAGAACAAGTCGGCCAGCGCGGCGGCGCTCACCCTCACCGCCGACCGCCCGGAACGCGACTTCGAGATCCCTTTCGCGCCGACGGTCCCGGCCAACTATGCGCTATGCGCCACGCGCCACATGCACGAGTTCGGCACGACGAGCGAACAACTCGCTTGGATTAAGGTCGCGGCGTCGCATCATGCGCAGTACAATCCCAACGCCATGCTGAAGAAGGTGGTCACGGTCGACGACGTGCTCGCTTCGCCGATGGTGGCCTCGCCGCTGCATCGCTTCGACTGCTGCGTCATCACCGACGGCGGCGGCGCGCTGATCGTCGCGCGCAAGGAGATCGCGCGCGAGCTCAAGCGTCCGAGCGTGCGCATCCTCGGCACGGGCGAGGCGGTGAAGCACCAGAACGGCGGTGACGTCGACCTGACCTTCACGGGTGGCCGCTGGTCCGGCCGGCAGGCCTTTGCCATGGCAGGCGTCACCCACGACCAGATCCAGTACTCCTCGATCTACGACAGCTTCACAATCACCGTCCTGATGGAGATCGAGGACCTCGGCTTCTGCAAGCCGGGCCACGGCGGCGGCTTCGTCGCGGAGGGCAACCTGATCTCCGGCAAGGGCAAGCTACCCTTCAACACCGACGGCGGCGGCCTCTGCAACAACCATCCAGCCAACCGCGGCGGCATGACCAAGGTGATCGAGGCGGTACGCCAGCTCCGCGGCGAGACCCACCCGGCCGTTCAGGTGCCGGACTGCGCGATCGCGCTGGTCCACGGCACCGGCGGCAGCCTCGGCACGCGTCACGGCGCCGCAACCCTCATTCTTGCCCGCGAGGACTGAGCCATGCAGAAGGCAGGCGAATACACTTCCCCCGAGATGATTTCCCCCGAGGCCGAACCGTTCTGGGCCGGTGCCCGGGAGGGAAAGCTGATGATGCAGACGTGCCGCAGCTGCGGCCGCGGGCACCATTTTCCGCGTTGCCTGTGCCCGCATTGTCATTCGACGGACCTCGAATGGGGCGAGACCGACGGCCGCGGCACGATCTATTCTTACAGCGTCGTGACTGAATCCAAGGACTCCCGTTACGTGATCGCCTATGTCGAGATCGCCCCCGGTGTGAAGGCGGTCACAAACCTTGTGGATTGCGATCCCGATTCGATCGCTGTAGGGCAGAGTGTCGAAGCTGTGTTCCGGCCATCGCGTAGCGGACAGAACATACTTCTCTTCAAGCCTGTAGGGGCGTGATAGAAAGGCCGCCTCTGGCCGAGGGGCGGGTAGAGCTATTGAACTTTCGCCAGCTCCAGTTCTTCGTTGCCATCGTCGAGGAAGGCTCGCTATCCAAGGCGGCCCTTAAGGTGCGCGTGGCGCAGCCCTCCCTCAGCCAACATGTCCGTCAGTTGGAGGCGGAGATGAACACGCAGCTTCTGTTCCGCGGTCCGAAAGGCGTCGAGCCTACGGAGGCGGGGCGGACGCTCCTCCATCACGCGCGCGTCATCCTCGGCCACATCGACGTCGCCCGTGACGCGATCGTCTCCAGCCAGAAGCAGCCGGCCGGAAATGTCCGCTTCGGCATTCCCGGTACCGTCGCCAACGTGCTGGCACTACCCCTCGTCGAGGAGATCCGCAGCCGCTACCCGCTGATCCGCCTCAGCCTCGCCGAGGCGATGAGCGGCGACATCCTCGGCTGGTTGCGCGACGGCCGCGTCGACGTCGGCATCATCTACCGCACGGCCGACGCGCAGCTCATCAGTTCGACCCACCTCTTGACCGAGGAACTGTGGCTGATCGCCCCCAGCAGGAAGAACCTCCAGACGGTCGACACGCCCGAGATCACGCTGGAGGACCTGGCCAAGCTCGATCTTATCCTGCCGACGTCAGCGCACGGCCTGCGCACGCTGATCGATGATTTCGCCATCAAAAACAACATCTGTCTCGAGCCGCGCATCGAGATGGATTCGGCGACCCAGCTCAAGCTGCTCGTCGAGAAGGGCATCGGCTTCACCATCTTGCCGCTGATCTCCGTCAGCCAGGAAATCGTGCGCGGCGCTCTGAAGGCCGTGCGGATCGTCAACCCGACGCCCTATCGGAAGCTCTTCCTCTCCCATTCGGCCGAACGGCCGCTCTCGAACGCCGCCGTCGCTGTCCAGCGCGTGACGACAACGCTCATCCGCAAGCTCACCGAGGCCGGTACCTGGCCGGCGGAACTTCCTTAACGGGTGATAGTGCCCTCGCCGATAGGCCCATAGTTCCAGACACTATTCTCCCCGCTCCTCGTTTGCGGCATACCGGATGCGAACGGCAGATGCCGCGTGTCAGCTTGTGAGGAACATCATGAACGAACAGGGCCGCTCGATGGAGGGCAAGGTTGCGATCGTCACCGGCGCCGGTCGCGGGATCGGCCGCGCCATAGCGAAGCTGATCGCGGCAGAGGGCGGCAGCGTCGTCGTCGTTGACATCGGTGCGAGTCTCGACGGCCAGGGTCACAGCGCGGGTCCTGCGGACGAGGTGGTCGCCGAGATCAAGGCCGAGGGCGGCAAGGCCGTCGCCAGCACCCTGTCGATCACCGACCCGAAGAACGCCGCCGGCATCGTCGAGCAGGCGATGGACGAGTTCGGACGCATCGACGGCATCGTCAACAATGCCGGCATCCTGCGTGACCGCATCTTCCACAAGATGAGCGAGAGCGACTGGCTGGACGTCCTCAATGTCCACCTCAACGGCTCCTTCTTCCTGTCCAGCGCCGCAGCGCAGCAGTTCCGTAAGCAGGAGAGCGGCGCCTACGTCCATATGACCTCGACCTCCGGCCTCGTCGGCCAGACCGGTCAGGCCAACTACATGGCGGCCAAGATGGGCGTGGTGGGTCTCGCCCGCGGCATCGCGCTCGACCTCGCGCGCTACAATGTCCGCTCGAACGCGGTCGCCCCTTTCGCCTGGAGTCGCATGACGACGTCGGTGCCAGCCGAGACGCCCGAAATGCAGGCGCGGATGGAGCGCGCCAAGCTCCTGACGCCCGAGACCGTCGCGCCGCTGGCCGTCTACCTGCTGTCAGATGGTTCGGTCGGTGTGTCCGGCCAGATTTTCTGCGTACGCCGCAACGAGATCTTCCTGTTTAACCAGCCGCGTCCGATCCGTTCGATCCACCGCAGCGAGGGCTGGACGCCTGCCGGCCTTGCCGAGCAGCTTGCCCCAGCCTTCAAGAGCAGCTTCACGCCGCCGGAGGAGTCGCGCGACGTCTTCTCCTGGCCGTCGATCTGACATTGCTGCAGGACGAGAACGGGAGGTGGAGCGGGTGAACGCAACGGCGCTATCAGTATCCTTCCTGTTCGTCCCGGCGACGCGTCCGGAGAGGCTGGCGAAGGCGGCTGCGACCGGTGCCTTGCCCGTTCTCGACCTCGAGGATGCGGTTGCTGCAGCCGAGAAGCCTAGCGCGCGCGCTGCGCTTAGATCTCTCGACGTCTCAGGGGCGGTGATCCGCGTCAATGCGATCAGCACTCCCGACTTCGAAGCGGATATCGCTGCGCTGGACAGGCTTTCGCCGCTCGCCGTCATGCTACCGAAAGCCGAATCGGCGGGGGACCTCGCCCGACTGCGGGTGCTCCTACCTGAGGCCATTGGCATCATGCCACTCGTGGAGACGGCGCGCGGCCTCGCCGCGCTGCGCGAGATCGCCGTCGCGCCGGGCGTGTCGCGCCTTGCCTTCGGTACCGTCGACCTCAGCGTCGACCTGGGCATCCACGACGAATCTGATGTGATGGCTGCGTTTCGTGCTGAACTCGTACTCACCTCCCGCCTGGCCGGGATCGCCCAGCCGGTCGACGGCGTCTGTACGCGCATCGAGGACGATGCCGCGATGGAACGCCATGCCCGACGCGCCGCGGCCTGCGGCTTCGGCGCCGTGCTTTGCATCCATCCCCGCCAAGTTCCGGTCGTCGATCGCGCCTTCGCGCCGAGCGATGCGGATGTCGCCCGCGCCCGCCGGGTCCTTGATGCGGTCGAGGCAGCCGGATCCGGTGCGATCAAGGTCGACGGACGGATGGTCGACCGCCCGGTCGTCGAACTCGCGCGGCGAACGGTCGAGCTGCACGGCCGGCTGAATGCGGAGAAGGCATGAGCGGGGATGCGAGCCTGGACTCCTGGATCGGGCGGACCGAGACGGCAACCGATTCCGCGCGAGCGTCCGATCTCGCGCGCTTCGCGGCGATCTTCGGAGGCACGCCGGGGCAGGTCGGCGACCTGCCGCCGCTCGCCCATTGGATGCTTTTCCCCGCGATCGTTCCTGCCGAGATGATCGGCGAGGACGGGCATCCCAGGCGGGGTGGCTTCCTTCCGCCCGTCCATCACCTGCCGCGCCGCATGTGGACCGGCGGCCGGCTTCGCTTCATCGCGCCCGTGTCCGTCGGAGCGCCCGTCGAGCGTCGCTCGGAGATCAAGGCTATCAGCCGCAAGAAGGGCGGCAGCGGCGATCTCGTCTTCGTCACCGTGGCGCACACGGTCATGGCGCAGGGCGAGCGCGTCCTCATCGAGGAGGAGCAGGACCTCGTCTATCGCGGCATGAGCAAGGCCGGCAACCCGCCGACGGCTGAGACTGCAGATGCGGCGGTCGAGGAGGCGATCGTTCCCGACGAGGTCATGCTCTTCCGCTACTCGGCCGCCACTTTCAACGGCCACCGCATCCACTACGATGCTGGCTATGCCCGCTCGATTGAATCCTATCCCGGCCTCGTCGTCCACGGCCCACTAACCGCGACCCTCCTGCTGAGGGCAGCGAGCCGCGCGGCTGGCGCCACTCCGTCGGGCTTCGCCTTCCGGGCGGTATCTCCGGCCTTCGCCAGGGATCCGCTCGTCCTGCGCGCCGCGCGACACGATGCCGAAGGCCGGGTCGCCTGCTGGGCCGCAGGCCCCGACGGCCGGCTGGTGATGAAAGCCGAGGCCACATTCCCGTCCCGCTGAGGCGGCAGAGAATTCCAGGAGACCAACCTTGTCCAAGACCGCCGCCGATCCCCATCAGGACATGCGCGAGGCGCTGCGCGACCTCTGCTCGGCCTTCCCCGCCGAATATCACCGCAAGCACGGTGCTGATGCGACCTATCCGGAAGAGTTCATCGATGCCCTGACGAAGGCCGGCTGGCTCGCCGCCATGATTCCCGAGGAATATGGCGGTTCCGGCCTCGGCCTCACCGAGGCGAGCGTCGTGATGGAGGAGATCAACCGCTCCGGCGGCAATGCGGGCCACTGCCACGGTCAGATGTATAACATGAGCACGCTTCTGCGGAACGGCTCCGACGAGCAGAAGAACCGCTACCTGCCGAAGATCGCCACGGGCGAACTGCGGATGCAGTCAATGGCTGTGACCGAGCCGACCACCGGCACCGACACGACCAAGCTCAAGACCACGGCGCGCCGCGTCGGCGACCGCTACGTCGTCAACGGCCAGAAGGTCTGGATCAGCCGCGTCCAGCACTCCGACCTGATGATCCTGCTCGCGCGCACCACCCCGCTCTCGGAGGTCAAGCGCAAGTCCGAGGGTCTCTCCGTGTTCCTCGTCGAACTGAAGGACGCGATCGGTAAGGGGCTGCGTGTCAATCCCATCAGCAATATGGTCAACCACGAGACCAACGAGCTGTTCTTCGACGATCTCGAGATCCCGGAAGAGAACCTGATCGGGGAAGAGGGCAGAGGTTTCCGTTACATCCTCGACGGCCTCAATGCCGAGCGCACGCTGATCGCGGCGGAATGTATCGGCGACGGCTACTGGTTCGTCGACAAGGTGTCCGACTATGTCCGCGAGCGTGTCGTCTTCGACCGGCCCATCGGCCAGAACCAGGGTGTCCAATTCCCGATCGCCAAGGCCTACATCAATGTCGAGGCCGCCAATCTGATGCGCTTCGAGGCGGCGCGTCGCTTCGACCGGCACGAGGAATGCGGCGCCGAGGCCAACATGGCCAAGATGCTCGCCGCCGACGCGTCCTGGGAGGCCGCGAACGCCTGCCTGCAGTTCCACGGCGGCTTCGGCTTCGCCACGGAATACGACGTGGAGCGGAAGTTCCGCGAGACCAGGCTCTACCAAGTGGCGCCGATCTCGACCAATCTCATCCTGTCCTATGTCGCCGAGCACGTTCTCGGCCTGCCACGTTCCTTTTAAGGAGAGCTCGCATGAGCCAGGCGACCAGAAATCCGCTGATGGCGAACGCCAGGGGCGACGAGAGCGCCCGGCTCGCGGCCTTCGCCGCCGGCCTGCGCTTCGAGGCCATCGACCCGGCCGCGCGCGATCGCTGCGTCGATCTATTCGTCGACTGGCTGGGCTCCACGCTGTCCGGCAGCAAGCAGCGGGCGATCGGCGCGGTTGAGCGCGTCGCCCGTGCCATGGGGCCTGCGGAAGGCCCGTCTGAGGTGCTCACCAGCGGTATTACCTCGTCGCCGCTGTTCGCGGCGATGGTCAATGCGGCTGCCTCTCACATCTCAGAGCAGGACGACGTCCACAACGGTTCCGTTTTCCATCCCGCGACCGTGGTATTCCCCGCCGCGCTCGCTGTCGCACAGTCGACCGGCGCTTCGGGTCGCGCGCTAATCGCTGCTTGCGTCGCAGGTTACGAGGTCGGCATCCGCGTCGGCGAATTCCTCGGGCGTTCGCACTACAAGGTCTTCCATACCACCGGCACGGCGGGGACGATCGCCTCGGCCGCAGCGGTTGGCAATCTGCTCGGTCTCTCGGCCGGCGAGATGCTCAATGCCTTCGGATCAGCCGGAACGCAGGCCGCGGGCCTGTGGGAGTTCCTGCGCGACGCCGCCGATTCCAAGCAGCTCCATACCGCCAAGGCAGCCAGCGACGGTCTTCTCGCCGCCTATCTGGCGAAGGAGGGCTTCAGCGGCGCGAAGAGGATCCTGGAGGGACCACAGGGCATGGCCGCCGGCATGTCGCACGACGCCGATCCTGCGAAGCTCGTCGACGGCCTGGGTACCCGCTGGACCGTCGGCGAGACCTCGTTCAAGTTCCACGCCTCCTGCCGCCACACCCACCCGGCAGCCGACGCCCTGCTCCAAGTGATCCTCCACAACGGCCTGACGCCTACCGCCATCCGCAAGGTTACGGCTTTCGTCCACCAAGGTGCCATCGACGTTTTGGGTCCAGTCACGAAGCCCGTAACGGTGCACCAGGCCAAGTTCTGCATGGGCGCGACGCTGGGACTCATCGCCACGCACAAGCGCGCCGGCATGGCTGAGTTCGACGACGTTCTCACCGACAAGGACGCGCTTCGCTTCCTCGACCGCGTCGAGATGCAGCTCGACCCAGAGGTCGACGGCGCCTACCCAAACCGCTGGATCGGCAAGGTTACCGTCGAGACCGAGGACGGCCGCACGCTGAACGGCCGCGTCGACGAGCCGAAGGGCGATCCCGGCAACACGCTGTCGCGCGAGGAGATCACAACCAAGGCGAAGGCTTTGTCGCGCTACGGCGGCGTCTCCGAGCGCGAGGCGGATGAGGTCATCGACCGCTCGTGGGAGATCGCGAACGTGAACCGGATCGGGCGCCTCCGCTCCTGATGCGCGCGCCTTGCCGCACCCGCCGCTGGGTGCGGTCCTGTCGGCTGGAGGTGGTGCGATGGTGGTGATCGAGGAGAAGACGATCGTCGATGCGGTCGCCGACGCGCTGCAGTTCATCTCCTGCTACCACCCGGCCGATTTCATCCGCCACCTCGCAGCCGCATATGCGCGCGAGCAGAGTCCGGCCGCGCGCGACGCGATTGCTCAGATCCTGCGCAATTCTCGCCTGTGCGCTCTCGGTCGTCGCCCCATCTGCCAGGACACCGGCACCGCCAACGTCTTCATGAAGATCGGCATGGGGGTGCGGATCGACAGCGAGCGGTCGCTCCAGGATATCGTCGACGACGCAGTGCGCCGGGCCTACCGGCTCGAGGAAAACCCGCTGCGGGCATCCATCATCCTCGATCCGCTCGGCAACCGCCGCAACAGCGGCGACAACACACCCGCCATGCTGTCCGTGGAGCTTGTCGTCGGCGACCGAATTTCCGTCGACGTGTCGGCGAAGGGCGGCGGGTCGGAGAACAAGGCGAAGTTCGCCGTGCTCGAACCGTCCGATTCGATCGCCGACTGGGTGGTCCGCACCGTCGAGACGCTGGGTGCCGGCTGGTGCCCGCCCGGCGTGCTCGGCATCGGCGTCGGCGGCAGCGCCGACCGCGCCATGCTGATGGCCAAACAGGCGCTCAACGAGCCGCTCGACATATTCGACCTCCTGGCGCGCGGCCCGTCGTCGCGCGCCGAGGAGCTCCGCCTGGAGATCTATGAGAGGGTGAACGCGCTGGGCATCGGCGCACAGGGGCTCGGCGGGCTGATCACGGTCCTCGACGTGCGCATCCGCAGCTATCCCACCCACGCCGCGTCGCTTCCCGTTGCGCTCGTTCCCAACTGCGCGGCGACGCGCCACGTCCATTTCGAGCTCGGCGGCCCTGATCCGGTCACGTTCGAGCCGCCGGCGATGCACGACTGGCCGGCAGTCCCCGCCGAGGGTGGCACGGTTGCCGCCCGCCGTCTCGATCTCGATCAGCTCGACCGGGAGACGCTGGACAAGCTCCAGCCCGGCATGACACTGCTTCTGTCCGGAACCCTGTTCACCGGCCGCGACGCCGCCCACAAGCGCATGGTCGAGACGCTTCGCTCCGGCGGCAGCCTGCCCGTCGACCTCCGGGGCAGGGCGATCTACTATGTCGGGCCGGTCGATCCGGCGCCCGGAGAGATCATCGGCCCCGCCGGGCCAACGACGTCGACCCGGATGGACCGCTTCGCCGAGGAGATCCTCGCCGGCACGGGACTGAAGGTGATGGTCGGAAAGGCCGAGCGCGGGCCGGCGGCCATCGAGGCCATCGCGCGGCATGGCGCTGTTTACCTCATCGCGGTGGGCGGCGCTGCCTATCTGGTCTCTAAGGCGATCCGTTCAGCCAGGGTCGTCGCCTATGAAGACCTCGGCATGGAGGCGATCTACGAGATGCGCGTCGAGGACATGCCCGTCGTGGTCGCCGTCGACGCGGCCGGAAAGTCGATCCACGCGGTCGGCCCGGCGCTCTGGCGGCGCCGGCCGGGAACGCCGATCCCGGCCGGCGCCTGACCCGTCGGCGGCCTATTCCGCCGCCAGGCTCTCGGCGAGTTCCGTCAGCGCGACCTTGCGCACCTTGCCGGTACCGGTCATCGGGAACTCCTTAATAAGCCTCACTTCCGGCACCTTGAAACCCGACAGACGCTCGACGCACCATGCGCGTAGCTCGTCGGCGGAGACTTCGGCGCGGTCGATGACGAAGGCCACCGGAACCTGCCCCTTGCTGGCATGCGCCCGCGGCACGACCGAAACGCTCTGGACGGCCGGATGGAGTCCGATCACCGCTTCGACCTCGGCCGGAAACACACTCATCCCGTTGACCTTGATCATCTCCTTGCGCCGGCCGAGATAGTGCAGGTATCCCCGCTCGCTGAGCATACCGAGGTCGCCGGTATGGATCCAGCCGTTGCGGATCAGCCCGGCCGTCGCCTCGCCATTCTTCCAGTAGCCCTTCGTCGCCGACGGGCTGAGCACGCAGATCTCGCCCTCCGTGCCCAGCGGCAGCCGCTCTCCGGTCTCGAAATCGACAATCTTGAAACGGGTTCCGGGCACCGGCAGTCCGACGAAGATCGGTCGCGCCTTCAGGTCGAAGTCGTCGTCCTGCATGCTGACCGTGAAGGAATCGCCGGTATGCGTCTCGGTCATGCCATACGCGGCCTCGTAGGGGGCGAGGCCCGTCAGCGCCTTCCAACGCGCCCGCAGCTCCGTGGTCAGCTTCCGCGTCAGGCTGATCGCACGGATGGTGCGCAGCGAGGAGAAGTCGTACTCAGCAAGGTCGTCGCGCTCGATGAGCTCGATCGCCGAATCGACTGGCAGCGAAAGCTGGGTGACGCGGTAGCGATTGATCGCCGCCAGCACGGCCGAGGCGTCCCAGCGGGTCAGGAGCACGATCGTGTTGCCGTCGACCATCGGCGCCAGCAGGCTCGTGTTCTCACCGGCGATCCAGAACTGTGGCACGAAGATCACGGGGATCTCTGCACCCGGATCGAAGCGGGTGTGGAAGCGGCCCGAGGCGCCGGCATAGAGCATGTTGCCGTGCGTATGCATGCAGCCCTTCGGCATCCCCGTCGTGCCGCCGGTGTAGTTCAGCGCCGCCAGGTCGTCGAGGCTGGGCTCGGGCAGCGCCCCGATCTTCACGTGCTTCGCCAGCGCGTCCATGAGGTTCACCGCGTCGGCGCAGGCGATGCGGTCGCGCGCGATGTCGGAATGGAGCGGCAGCTCCGCGGTCGCCGGCAGCATGTCGGCGACCGCCGTCATGAATACGGTGTCGAGCAGGCCGGACTTGCGCACCTGCCGCACGATCGGCATCAGCCGGTCCTGCGCGACGATGACGCGTGCGCCGGAATCGGTGAGCTGGTGCGACAGCTCGAACGTCTTGGACATCGGGCTGATCGGCGTGTAGACCGCGCCGGCCTTTAGGATGCCGTAGAAGGCAATCGAGAACTGCGGGCAGTTCTGCAGTAGCACTGCGACGCGGTCGCCCTTGCGCACGCCGTGGTCGATGAGCAGGCGCGCGAAGCGGTCACTGAGCAGGTCGAGTTCGGCGAATGTGACGATGCGTCCGTAGAAGATGATCGCAGGCTTGTCCGGATGGATCCGGGCCCAGTTTCGCAGATATTCCGTCACGGGCTTGCGCCCGTGCGGATAGCGTAGCTCGCGCGGCACGGAGGGAGGCCATGCCTCGCTCCAGATCCGGTCGAGCTCCCGATCCTGTTCGCCGTCCGCAATCTTCGAGGTCGCGTTCATGTCACTCTCGCTTTCGACACTGTTCTGCGTCATCGCGTTTCCGCAGCGACTACTGCTTCTTCGCGACTTCCTGGAATCCACGCCAGTAGCCGGGGAACGGCCACGGCTTGAATTCGACATTGTCGCGCCACGCGAGTGTGATCACCGGCTGGTAGGTGGGGATGCCTCCGAGCACGTTCTCGTGCTTGTAGCGCGCGATCTCCTTGATTAGCTTGGACCGCTTATCCGCGTCCATCGTCGCTTGCAGTTCGCGCACCAGCTTGTTCGCCTTCTCATCCTTGGTCATCGAGAAGGCGCCGAGGCCGCCACCGGGCACGTACTCGTGCAAGTGCAGCACCCAGGCATTAGCCGGATCGCTCGGAATGAACTGGCCGCTCATCGTTGAGACGATGCCGTCGGCAGAGTGGTCCGGTTTGCGGCGGACCATGTCGATCCACGCGGAATATTCGAGACCGACGAGCTGACAGCGCACACCGATCGTCTGAAGATACGCATAGATCGCCTCGCCAACTTCCTTGATGAAGGGCTCGCGCTGCGTGGTAAGGTTGTAGCACGGCGTATCGAAGCCGTTCGGATAGCCGGCCTTGACGAGCAGGTCCTTTGCGGCTGCTGGGTCGTATTTATAGTTCTCGAGCGTGGGGTCGTAGTTGGCGCTGTCGACGCCGACGCCGTTATAGCGCTGGCCCTGGCCGCGCAGAACAGATTTGATGATCGCGTCGAGATCGAAGCCCTGCGCGATCGCCTGGCGAACTTCGAGCTTCGCGAAGGGAGACGACGGGTTGTCGCTCGGGAAGTCGATGTAGAGGTGGTTGCCGCTGATCGTGTTGAAGGTCTCGACGCCTTCCATCTCCTCAAATTCGGAGACGAGCGCCGGCGGCACCCCGTCGATCCAATCGACCTCGCCATTCTTGAATGCCGAGACGCGCGTGAGATCCTCTGGGATGATCTTGATGGTCAGGTTCTTGACGCCCGGCTGGTGGTCCTTGTTCCAGTAGTCGTCGTTGCGGGTCAGCTTGAGGTTATCCTTCACCGCACGCGACACGAACTTCCACGGTCCGGTGCCGACGGGGGCGGCGTTGAAGCCTTCCTCGCCAACCTGCTCGAAATACGTCCTCGGGATGGCGTAGAGCTGCAGGTACATGGCGACGTAGGAGCCGTCCGGCTCGCTGAAGTGCAGCTTGAAATGATGATCGTCGACAATCTCGAAGCGCTCGACCTTCGCTTGGCGCTGCGGCTGGCGCGAGACCGTCGGGTCCTTGGCGCGCTGGAAGGAGAATTCGAAGTCGGCGCTAGTCATCGGATCCCCGTTATGGAACCGCACGTCCTTGCGCAGGCGCACGTCGATCACCGCCTTGCCATCGATTTCCTCGATCGACCACGATTCGGCCAGCCAATTCACCATCTTGCCGTCGGGATCGGCGCGAACGAGCGTCTCGAACATTTGGGCGAGGAAGAACTGATCGGCGCCGGCGACCAGCTTGGTCGGGTCGAGCGTGGTGCCCTCGGCCGCGAAGCCTACGACGAGCGTATCCGGGTCGCTAGCCAATGCGGACGGGATGCCAATGCCCCAAAGCATGGCCGCTGCGGTTGCGGCGAGGACGAAACGCTGCGCGGATACGATGTTTTTCACCACGAGTCTTGAACTCCCCATGACGTGCGGAAACCCCGGACTGGCGCGAGGCAGAGTGCGCATTGTCTGTCGCGCACGCAAGCTCGGGAAATAGCAAAGGCTGACGGCGCTATAGGCTATCTCTATGTCAACTCTGTCGCTTGGAGTTGCGATGTCATAGCCCTATAGGCGGACGATATTGGACGGTTTGGTTGCCTCTGGGCATTGTTGGCATGATGCGGCGAGTGATCGCCGGAAGGAGCATATTGTCTTGACGCTGAAGAGACTTCTGATCGCCAACCGTGGAGAGGTTGCTGTTCGCATCATTCGGACCGCATCCGATCTCGGCCTCGAAACAGTCGCGATTCATTCGACCGACGACCAACTTGCGCTGCACGTGGCCATGGCGGATACCGCCGTGTCACTTGGCGCCTCCGGGGTCGCCGCCTATCTGGACGCTGCTCATATCGTGGGTCTCGCCGAGCAGAACGGTTGCGATGCAATACATCCGGGCTACGGTTTCCTCAGCGAGAATGCGGTTTTCGCGCAAATGTGCGCTGATGCCGGCATAGCCTTCGTCGGCCCTGATCCGAAAGTCCTGTCGCTGTTCGGCGACAAAGCGCAGGCTCGTAACCTCGCGATCCGCGTCGGCGTACCGGTGATCGATGGAACCCAGGGCGCCACCACTCTTGAGGAGGCCAAAGCCTTCTTGGCGGATATCGGTCCCGGCGGCGCGATTATGATCAAAGCGCTTGCGGGCGGTGGTGGTCGCGGGATGCGGCCGGTGCGCTGCGCCCAAGACCTGCCTGACCTCTACATGCGCTGTCGGACCGAAGCTAGGGCCGCCTTCGGTAGCGATGAGGTTTATGTCGAGCGCCTGATCGAGAATGCCCGGCACATCGAGGTACAGGTTGTCGGTGATCGCGACGGCGCAATCACCCACCTCTGGGAACGCGAATGCTCGCTCCAGCGCCAGCGCCAGAAGCTCATTGAGATCGCGCCGGCCCCATTCATTTCAGCCAAAGTCCGCGCGCGACTAATTGACCATACACTCAAACTCGCCAGCGATGTCGGCTATTCGAGCTTGGGGACGTTCGAGTTTCTGGTCTCCACAGAGGGCGGCGACGACGCCGACATCCGCTTCATCGAAGCCAACCCGCGCCTGCAAGTCGAGCACACGGTCACGGAGCAGATCACAGGACACGATCTTGTGGCCGCGCAGCTGCGGATTGCATCTGGCGAAACACTTGCAGAAATCGGAGTCGCGCCGGGTGAGGAGCTTCCTCGTGCCATCGCCATCCAGGCGCGCATAAATGCGGAATCGATGATGCCCGACGGTGGCGCGCGACCTTCCACCGGCACGCTGTCGGCCTTCCAAACACCGTCCGGCCCGGGTATACGCGTCGATGCTTGCGGCTATGCTGGATATGCTTGGAATCCCAGCTTCGACTCGCTCCTTGCCAAGGTGATCGTGACCTCCGTCGATGGCGATTTCGCCAAGGCGTGCCGCATGCTGCGTCGTGCCCTATCCGAATTTCGCATCGTTGGCGTCGACACCAACATGGGCTTCATCCAAGCGATCCTCGGCGAGGCGGAAGTCGTTGAGGGGCGTTTCGCAACCGATTTCATCACTGAGCATGTGGCTCGACTGCTCGAATCGACTGCGCCACGCAATCGTTTCCAAGAGCCTGTGGCCGCTGCACGGCTGGCCGGCGCCCGCGTTGCCGATTCGGACCCGCTCGCGGTGATCAATTTCGGAAGAAGCGCAGGAGCGCCCTCCTCGGTACCTGGCGAGCTATTTACCGCTCCGACCGATCCGAACCAGATTTGCGCCTATATGCTCGGCAGCGTCGTTCAGATTTGCGCCCAGCCGGGACAAATCGTGCGTAGCGGCGAACTGCTCGTCGTCCTCGAGGCGATGAAGATGCAGCATGAGGTCCGATCGCCGCACGGGGGCACGGTACGCAACGTCAGCGTCGCGGAAGGCGATACTGTGAGTGAGAATAGCCCGCTCGTCTACGTCGACCGGGTAGCGGCCCAGGACGGTGAGGCTACGGATGCAGGAGACTCGATCGACCTTGAGGTGATCCGGGCGGACCTTGCGGAAGTAATCGACCGCAAGCTTGTCGGTTCCGACGAAGGGCGCCCCGAGGCAATTGCCAAGCGCCACAGGACCGGCATGCGCACCGCGCGCGAGAACATCGCCGATCTGGTCGACGAAGGCTCGTTTGTTGAGTATGGCGGGCTTGCCGTGCCGCAAAGGATGAACAAGCCGACACTCCGTGAGCTGACAGCGGCGTCACCCGCCGACGGCCTTGTGATGGGCCTCGCTCGCGTGAACGGTGAGTATTTCGACGACGTATATGCTCGCTGTGCAGTCATGTCGTACGACTATACCGTCTATGCCGGCACACAAGGCAAGCGGAACCACACCAAGATGGACCGCATGCTGCATGTCGCGACTAAGCAACGTCTGCCAGTGGTCGTCTTCGCCGAGGGCGGTGGCGGTCGCGGCGGTGACACTGACAAGTCCTATGGCGGCGGCCTGGTGGTCGAAACCTTTCAAGTGCTCGGCAAGATGAGCGGCCTAGTTCCCTTGGTTGGCATCGCAGCCGGACGCTGCTTCGCTGGCAATGCCGTCGTGCTGGGCTGCTGCGACGTCATCATCGCGACCCGGAACACCTCTCTCGGCATGGGTGGGCCCGCAATGGTCGAGGGCGGCGGGCTCGGCGTCTATCGACCGGAGGAAATCGGACCGGTCGGCGTCCAGGCACCTAACGGCGTCATCGACATCGTCGTCGAAGATGAGGCGGAGGCAGTCGCGGCAGCCCGCAAGTATCTGTCCTATTTCCAGGGCGCAATCGCCGATTGGGAATGCGCCGACCAACGTCTGCTGCGTCATGCGATTCCTGAAAACCGATTGCGCAGCTATGACATCCGCGCTGTGATCGACTTGATCGCCGACCGGGATTCTGTACTCGAACTGCGTAAGGACTTCGGCATCGGCATCATCACCGCCTTCATCCGCATAGAAGGTCGCCCGATAGCGATAATTGCTAACAACCCCAACTTTCTCGGGGGGGCCATCGACAGTGACGCGGCCGACAAGGCTGCGCGGTTCCTTCAACTCTGTGATGCTTTTGACATGCCGGTCCTGTCGCTCTGCGACACGCCCGGGAACATGGTCGGGCCTGAGCATGAAAGGACGGCATTGATCCGGCATTGTTGCCGCCTCTTCGTTATTGGTGCCAACCTGTCCGTCCCGATGGTCGTTGTGGTCTTGCGCAAGGCCTATGGCTTGGGGGCGATGGGTATGGCTGCTGCTGGCTTCCGCGAGCCGATGCTCGTTGTGTCCTGGCCGACCGGCGAATTCGGTGGCATGGGCCTAGAGGGCTCAATCAAGCTTGGACGACGCAACGAGCTCGCGGCCATAGAAGACCCGGAAGAGCGGCGACGCGTCTACGAGCAGCACGTCGCCGACCTCTATGAAAAGGGCAAAGCGCTCAGCATTGGCGCTGTTTACGAGGTCGATGACGTGATCGACCCGGCCGAGACGCGGCGGGTGATTGTGGAAGCCCTACGGGCGGTTCCCAAGACACCGGCGCGCACGGGCAAGAAACACTCCTGGATCGATACCTGGTGAAAGAAGCCCTGGCCGGCATGACCGGTCGTTACCTTTATTCTGAGGAGGATTGAGAATGAAATTCGACATCACCAAACGCTTGGCTGAAGTTGACGAATGCATCGCACGTACGGAGAACCCCCGCCACCTGGCAATTCTGAACAACTACGTGCGGCATGCCAACCTTGAGGTTTGCGGTTATTGGCATGGAATTGTCGCACCGGATATGATGGTGGAGCATCCCGTCTACCGATTCCACGCGCCCCAAGGACTTCGGGTGATTGATGGCATGCAGGCTGTGCGCGACGAGTATCAAAGCTATCTGGATCAGCAGAACACTGTAATCTATCACACGGACGGACACGTCGCGGTGAAGGATGACGGTTTTCTTACGGAGTATGTGACGCACCGCTTTTGGCCGGGCTGGCTTCTACGGAAGCTTGGCGATGACATTGATGACCCCAATGCGGTCTACCTTGTTTCGAATACACAGGCCATGTGGTGGCCTTACGATGAACGCGGCAGATTGCGCGAAGAGCGTGTCTATCGGGGCGCCGACAGGACCATCAAGAAATGTGAGCCGGACGAAATCATCACCCTGGACGAGGCCCGGGAAAAGCTGATGCCGCTGACGCCACCAGTCTGGGTCATTGGCCAGCCGAAGCCGGATTGGACACCCGGTACCATCGCCCCGTATCCCATGTCTTAGATGGCGAGAACCTACGGACGATGTCAGCCGAACATATTTGGCAACCGACCGGCTAGTCTAATCGCACATCGAACAAGTTCGATGTGCGATTATGTCGGGCTCCGTTCGTCTCTACGACAATAGTAGCATCGCGATGGCCGATCCGCGCCGAGAAGGCAGCGCTACCACTAGGCAGCGTTGCTAATGTCTAGCGATCAGCCTGCATTTCGCCGGTTGTCTATTTCTCCGTTGGTCCAGTAGTATCTCGCGAGCCCATATTGTCTGTCACCAAACTCCTTGTCGCCAACCGCTCCGAGATCGCCATTCGCGTGTTTCGCGCCGCCAATGAACTGGGGCTGAAAACCGTGGCGATCTGGGCGGAAGAGGACAAATATTCGCTGCATCGGTTCAAGGCCGACGAGTCCTATCAAGTCGGGCGCGGCCCGCATCTGGCCAAGGACATGGGGCCGATCGAGAGCTATCTGTCGATCGATGAGGTCATCCGCGTCGCAAAGCTGTCGGGTGCGGACGCCATCCATCCCGGCTACGGGCTGCTGTCGGAAAGCCCGGAATTCGCCGAAGCCTGCGCGGAAGCCGGCATCACTTTCATCGGCCCGAAGCCGGAGACGATGCGCCGGCTCGGCAACAAGGTCGCCGCGCGCAATCTCGCCATCGAGGTTGGTGTGCCGGTGGTGCCCGCGACCGATCCGCTGCCCGACGATGCGGAAGCGGTCAAGAAGCTGGCGGCCGGGATCGGCTATCCGGTGATGCTCAAGGCATCCTGGGGCGGCGGCGGGCGCGGCATGCGCGCCATCCGCAATGAGGCCGACCTGTTGCGCGAGGTGACCGAAGGCAAGCGCGAGGCCAAGGCGGCTTTCGGCAAGGACGAAGTCTATCTCGAAAAGCTGATCGAGCGCGCCCGCCATGTCGAGGTGCAGGTTCTGGGCGATACCCACGGCAATGCCGTACATCTGTTCGAGCGCGACTGCTCGATCCAGCGCCGCAACCAGAAGGTCGTGGAACGCGCGCCTGCTCCCTATCTCGATGCGATCCAGCGCGGCGAGCTTTGCGAATACGCACTGAAGATCGCGCGCGCCACGAACTATATCGGCGCCGGCACGGTCGAATTCCTGATGGATGCCGATACCGGAAAATTCTACTTCATCGAGGTCAATCCGCGCATTCAGGTGGAGCATACCGTCACCGAGGAAGTAACCGGCATCGATATCGTCAAGGCGCAAATCCACATTCTCGACGGGTTCGAGATCGGCAAGCCGGAATCGGGCGTGCCGTCGCAGTCGGAAATCCGGCTCAACGGTCATGCCTTGCAGTGCCGCATTACGACCGAGGACTCGGAGCACAATTTCATTCCCGATTATGGCCGCATCACCGCCTATCGCGGCGCGACCGGCTTCGGCATTCGCCTTGATGGCGGCACGGCCTATTCGGGCGCGGTCATCACGCGCTTCTACGATCCGCTGCTGGAAAAGGTGACCGCCTGGGCGCCGACCTCGACGGAAGCGATTTCGCGCATGCACCGGGCGCTGCGCGAGTTCCGCATTCGCGGCGTGGCGACGAACCTGACCTTCCTTGAAGCGATCATCACGCATCCGAGTTTCCACGACAATTCCTATACGACGCGTTTCATCGACACGACACCGGAACTGTTCGCACAGGTGAAGCGTCAGGACCGTGCCACCAAGCTGCTCAACTATCTGGCCGATGTTTCGGTTAACGGCCATCCCGAGACGCGCGGCCGCCCGGCGCCCAAGGCCGACGCGGCCGAGCCTATCGTGCCTTATCTCAACGGCAAGATCCCGGACGGCAGCAAGCAGCGACTCGATGTGCTCGGCCCTGAAAAGTTCGCCGCCTGGATGCGTGACCAGAAGCAGGTGCTCGTCACCGACACGACGATGCGGGACGGCCACCAGTCGCTGCTAGCAACGCGTATGCGCACCTATGACATCGCCCGCATCGCCGGCGCCTATGCGCGCGCCTTGCCGCAGCTTCTGTCGCTCGAATGCTGGGGCGGTGCCACTTTCGACGTTTCTATGCGCTTCCTCACCGAAGACCCGTGGGAGCGCCTGTCGCTGGTGCGGGAGGCAGCGCCGAACCTGCTGTTGCAGATGCTGCTGCGCGGCGCCAACGGCGTCGGCTACACTAACTATCCCGACAATGTCGTCCAGCATTTCGTCAAGCAGGCTGCCGATGGCGGCATCGACCTGTTCCGCGTCTTCGACTGCCTGAACTGGGTCGAGAACATGCGCGTTGCCATGGATGCCGTGCGCGCCGAGGGCAAGCTCTGCGAGGCGGCGATCTGCTATACCGGTGACATACTTGAACCGGCGCGGGCCAAATACGACCTGAATTACTATGTCGGGCTGGCCAGCGAACTGGAAAAGGCCGGCGCGCATATCATAGCCGTCAAGGACATGGCTGGCCTGCTCAAGCCGGCGGCGGCGCGGCTGCTGTTCAAGGCGCTGCGGGAAGCCACCGACCTGCCCATTCACTTCCACACGCATGACACGTCCGGCCTTTCGGCAGCGACGGTGCTTGCCGCCGTCGAAAGCGGCGTCGATGCCGTCGACGCGGCGATGGATTCGGTATCGGGCAACACCTCGCAGCCTTGCCTCGGCTCGATCGTCGAGGCGCTGAAGGGCGATCCGCGCGATCCCGGCCTCGATCCGGAATGGATACGCCGCATCTCCTTCTACTGGGAAGCGGTGCGCAACCAGTATGCCGCCTTCGAAAGCGACCTCAAGGGGCCGGCCTCGGAAGTCTATCTGCACGAGATGCCGGGCGGCCAGTTCACCAATCTCAAGGAGCAGGCGCGCTCGCTCGGGCTGGAAACGCGCTGGCATGAGGTGGCGCAGTCCTATCACGACGTCAACCTGATGTTCGGCGACATCGTCAAGGTGACGCCGTCGTCCAAGGTCGTCGGCGACATGGCGCTGATGATGGTGAGCCAGGATCTCACCGTGGCCGATGTCGAGAACCCTGACAAGGATATCGCCTTCCCGGATTCGGTCGTCTCGATGCTGCGCGGCGATCTCGGACAGTCGCCCGGCGGGTGGCCGGCGGCGCTGCAGAAGAAGGCGCTGAAGGGCGAAAAGCCGATCACGGTGCGCCCCGGCTCACTGCTCAAGCCGGCAGACCTCAAGGCCAACCGCAAGGAGATCGAGGAAAAGCTCGGCCGCGAGCTCAGCGAATTCGAGTTCTCGTCTTGGCTGATGTATCCGAAGGTCTTCACCGACTTCGCCGGCGCGCAGGAAACCTACGGGCCGGTCAGCGTGCTGCCGACGCCAGTGTATTTTTACGGCATGGCGTCCGAGGACGAAATCTTCGTCGATATCGAGAAGGGCAAGACGCTGGTGATCCGCTGCCTCGCCATCGGCGACGTCGATGAAAAGGGCATGGTCACCGTCTTCTTCGAACTCAACGGCCAGCCGCGCCGGGTGAAGGTGCCGGACCGCGCCCACGGCGCTTCCGCCGCCAAGGCCCGCCGCAAGGCCGAGCCGGGCAACGAGGCCCATGTCGGTGCGCCGATGCCGGGCGTCGTCTCGACGCTCGCCGTGGCGGCGGGCCAGGCGGTGAAGGCCGGCGACGTGCTTCTGTCTATCGAAGCGATGAAGATGGAAACAGCCCTCCATGCCGAGCGCGCCGGTACGATTGCCGAAGTGCTCGTCAAAGCCGGCGACCAGATCGATGCAAAGGACCTACTGGCTGTGCTGCGCTTGGGGAAGCGAGATACAGCAAGATTAGGCAAGGACCGAGCATGCAGTCATGGTTCCAGAAACTGATAGACGTCTCGTCGGTCGCTTTAACTGAGGCCACGCTTAAGGAGGCGCTGCCGGGACTGGTTCGTGAACTCGGCTTCGATTGCTACGCCTATCTCAACATCCACCCGGTTCGCACTTATGCCGTCTCCAATTATCCAGCCGAGTGGCAGACCCGCTACCTCTCCCGCGGCTACACGCGGGTCGATCCGGTCGTCGCGATGGGGCGAGCCAAGATGCATGCGTTCACGTGGGCAGCAGCGAGCCCACGGGAAACCCGCTCTAAGGCATTGAGAACCTTCTATAGCGAGGCCAGTGATTTCGGCATCCGCTCGGGCATCAGCGTGCCGATCAGAACCGCCTTCGGCCACATGTCTATGCTGACGCTCGCCTCGAACAAACCGACGCTGTCACTGGAGGCGGACATCGACCAGACCGCCGCCGTCAACGCCGTGGCGCTGCTGCACGCCAGCCTGGAACACCACGAAGCCGAACCGACGGCGGCTCGCTCGATCGAGTTGACGGCCAAGCAGGCGCTATGCCTCAGATGGTCGGCCGAGGGCAAGTCCATGCGAGCGATCGCCACGATCGAGGCCATGTCTTACGCCACCGTCAACTTCCACATCAACAACGCCAAAAAGGCGCTTGATGCCGCCAGCCTGCCGCAGGCCACCGCCCTTGCAACAAAGATGAAGCTGATCTAGGCGGGTTGTGCGCTCTCGTCGCCCCGAACCTCGGGGATGTAGCCAAGCACCTCCAGCAAGTTCGACAGAAGCCTCTGTTGGGCGTGCATCTGCATCATCGCACTCACCCAGGCAAGGCGCGCTTGACCGACGGTGTCCGCCGATTTCGGCGGCTGGTCGCTATAAGAGACTTCGAGAGCTTCCGCCTCGTCCCGCAGGCGGCGATGCTTCCTGATGGCCTCGATTGTGATCTGTTCCAGGTCCTGCCTGGGCAGGTTTTCAGCGAGACCGATTACCGGCCTCAGCAGAGTCTTATGATCGCTCAGGATACTTTGTTTTCCAGCGCTCATCTAATCTACCCCAGGGTGGTGTCCGCGGTGCGCCCCCGCTGACAAGCATCCCATGACCCCAAGCCGGGGGGTAGAAAACCGTGTCTACACGGTCCCCGTGACCTTTAGCACCGAGGCGCCTGGACATACGTCACAGGCCCCCGGCCAATGGCCAGAGGATCTTGGTGCCGTCACGGCCGGCACCAACCGGTAGACAGGGGGTTTCTACGCCCCAGGACAGCGCGTACTGTCCCGATGCCTCTATAACGAGGAACGGCCCCCTTCACCAGATCAGAGCTTTAACTGAATTTTCTCAAATTTGAATGACATCGAAGTCGAAGCGAATTGATTAGGGCGCTCGTTCTCCGATCGTCGAGAGATCGATGCGGATCCCAGCGCTGTTCGGATCTGTATCGTCCGCCTGATCGTCTGCTGGCGCGCCCACTGCGGAAGCATCCGATTGTTCTTCCGCAGCGGTTTCTGACGATGCCGGCATCGGCGTTGCGAGCTTGACGTCGCCGGGATCGGGTTCGGAGAAAATAGCCTTCCCCTCGAAATATCCCGTTCGCCAGGCATGGATCGCGTCGTCGAAAGCCTCATCGACCGCGTTGCCGTACCATTTCGCGACGATGCGGTAGACTTTGCCGAACAGCGCCGTGCCAATGCGGATGTTTTCGCAGGCGTCGACGAGATCTGGCTTCAACTCCGATGGGTCCGCGATTCCGAGGCCTGCCGGATACTGGGTAATTCCGACGCGAACCACGGCCCTGCCGACGTATTGACGCATGATCGTCATCGCGTCCTGCGGTGTTTTCGGCTTCGGCACAAGGACAATACGATCGCCTGACCTCACCGTAACGGCCAGCGGATCTGTGGATCCTGCCTTCGCGATAAAGTGCTCGACGATCGCCGGCTTCAACGATGGATCGGCGCATTGCTGGACCAAGGCAGCGTCGATCACGGGCAACTCCTGTTCATCGGTTGAAGGCCGTTACGAGCGGCAGGCGGAAAAGCCGCGCCCAAGCGACCGTGCTGGAATTCTGGATGGCCACAATGGAAGTGCCGGCGGTCCACCAGCCATTGCCGGCGGCAACGATCACGGCAGGCCGGAACAACATCGACTGAAGAACCGGCCAGACCACCAATTGCTCGTAGCAGATCAGCGGAGCGATCCTGGCGCCGTCAAGCTCCGCCACCGGATTGGCGAAGAAATGCGCCCGGGCGCCGGCGCGCTCACCGAACCATCCACGCCATGGCTGCCACATGGACACAGGTACCGGCATACGCTCTCGATAGAGGATTGTTGCGCCCTCGGCCCAAACCGCGACCATGACGTTATCGTAACCGGCATCGTCGACCATGGCCGCGCCGGCGATCACGGTGATGGACGTGCCGCGCAGTTCGTCGCGCCACAGCCGTTCCACAGTCGGCGTCCAGAAGCCCAGCGCGCTTTCGGGAAGGTTGATGAGACGGGCGCCCTCGCCTGCATTCCTTTTCACCGAGGCCAGCAGGTCACGGTGACGCGCCAGAGTGGAATTGCGGCCGAGGCTTTGACCCATTTCGAGATCAACGCCTGTCCATTCGTCCGGTAGGGATGGCGGCGTCCACGTTGCTGCGGACCAGAGCCAAAGACCTCCCAGGGCGATCGCAGCAGCCGGCCACCATTTCGTCGTCATGGCGAGGAGGCCGGCTGCGGCCGCTGCCAGCCCCCACCATCCCCATCCTGGAAACACCACGCCGGCGGCGGTGATCGGATGCGCCCAACCGACGATGCCGAAAGGCGGCAGAGCCATCAGCACCGCCGCCACAAAAAAGCGCAGTCCCCTCCCCTTTCCCGGTCGCTTCGTCCACGTCACCGTATGCACGAGGATGAAGGACAGCGACGCGGCCAACCACAGGAGCAGCCCCGGCCAGAGGTCCGACGCGTAGAAGTTTGCGACACCCTGCGGCAAGCCGCGCGAAGCGGCAAGGAAATATCCCGCAGCCACACCCGCTGCGACCATGCGAGAGTGGGAGAAAGCCCATAAGGCCGGGAACAGGAACGCGACCGGAAGGGCAAGGACATGACCGCTCCAGCCTGCCATGCCAACGATGATCGCCAGCCCGATCAGCATGCCGCCATGGCTCACTTCACGGATCGAAGGTGAGAACCGGATGGGCGAGCCCGAGAAGCCCTGTCGCGGGGATCGGCCCGAAATATCGCGAGTCAAAGGAGCCCGAAAAGTCAGAGTGGAGGTAGAAATAGCCGGACGGAACGGTGCCACCGTGCCACGGAGAAAGCGCCCTGCCCTCGGAATCGCTAATATGAATTTCGGAATGGGCAAGCGGCCGTCCTTCGATCCACACATGCTCGCCTATGTCGACCGTTTGTCCCTCAGTCGCCACTACCGTTTTTATGAGCGGGCTCAAGCGGCCAGGGCACAGCCCGCGGCGGATGTAGCCGCGCTCGAACGCCGTCTCGAATGCCGGCGTGAGCGGTGGACAGATGAAGACGAGATCGCCGACGGCGGCATCCCGTCCCAGCGGCTCGATGCGCCAAAGTCCGAGCGGATAGCTTGGCGTGGTATTGATGCGGTAGCCGCCCAGCCATCCCGCTGCCGTGACGGCAGCGATGCCAGCGAACGCAACACCGGCACATTGGATCGTGGCAACCCGACTCATTGCTTCAGGACCGCGCTCTGGCGCTGTGACAGGCGCAGGTCCTCGGACTGCTTCAGCGCCTTCACCGTTCGCTCGTGGGCGGCGAGCTGCTGCGCGGCACGCATGACGGGCCATGCCTCGGCGAGCTTCTGTTTCTCCGCTGTCGGCATGCCTTCGGTCATCTTGTCGAACAGCTTTCCGGACGACTCTCGCGCCTCGTTCGCCAGCAGCCGGCGATCGCCGAAACGCTCTGCCACGGCCTTGTTGAAGCGGTCGACCTCCGCCTTGAGCTCGCGGTTGCTGACGGCATAGCCAAGTGCGGCCGGCAGATCGTTGCGGTCGATCGCGTCGCGGACTCTTTCAAGGACCCGGTACGCGTCTGGCGAGAGCGCCGGAATGTCGATCGACGCGCGGCGGCGAAGCGCCTGCTCCTCGGCCTCGATCTTCTCACCCGCCGTCTGCCGAAGAGCGAGATAGCGCTCGATGTCGCGGCGCAGCGCTGGAACATTGGTCTCGGCCACGCGCCGCTGCTCGCGCTCCGTCTTGCCGGCGAACATACCCGTGCCGCCCTTCAGCGGACCGATCGATGCAGGTTCGCTGACCAACCTGTCCAGCGTCTTCCTTGCGGTCTCGCCATTCGACAGCACCGCATCAAAGTTCATCGCGCGGAAGGCCGTCTCGGGATCCGCGAAGACATAACGGAACCGGGTCGAGACCTCCTCCCACTGCTTCTTCACGGCGGGATCGGCATGAAGCTTTTCCTCGACGGCGTCGGGAATGGATTTGGCGAACTGCTTGATGCCGGCGACCATCGGTTTTGCCTCCTTGATGAGCCTGGATTGTCTGGTGTCGTGAAGACCGAGGCGGGCGCCGACGCTCCTCAGCCGCCGGGCCGCGCCGGCAAGACGCTCTGCCTGACGCAGCGTCCAGTCGAGCCGGTCGCGGAGCAGCGTGCGGGCCACGCGGACGATGTGCAGGCCGCGGTACTCGGCAAAGCGCAGCGCCTGGCGGTAGAGCGTGCCGCGCTCGTAGTCGAGGGTGGTTTCCTTCGCATTCTTCCGCGACAGGATATGCTCGAGCCCGCCAGCCTTTTCGAAGGAGCGCGTGCCGTAATAGAGCGCCACATCCTCGCGGTGACGGGTCATCGCCACATAGGTCAGATGACGATCCAGCGAGAGAGACGCCAGCACCTTGACCCTGTCGACGGTGGCGCCCTGCGACTTGTGAATGGTCGTCGCGTAGCCATGATCGATGTTGCGGTAGAGGCGCTGTTCGACCGCGACATGACGGCGTTCGCCACCGTCTCCGATCTCGGCAATTATCCGCCCGGGAGCCGCTTCGACGACGCGCGCGAGCATGCCGTTCTTCACGCCGAGCGCGCTGTCGTTCTTGAGGAAGACGACCTGGTCGCCGGTATCAAATGCGCGGATGCCGTCTTCCGTCCGGAAGGCATGGCCCTCGCGGACGACGCCGCGCGCGACCAACTTCTCGCGGGCGAGACGATTGAGCTCGCGAACATCGCGGCGAAGATGCGCCAGGATCAGCGTCGACTTCGCCGGGTCGTATTCGTGGTCCCAGGCGGCGATCAGGCTGGCGATGGCCTGCGCCTTCAACTTTTCGCCTATGATCCGGCCGTAACCGTTGTAGGCTGCGATCGCCTTGGCGACATTGCCGCGCGCCAGATCGAGTGAGGCGGCGCGCATCCATTCCTCGCGCTGGCGATAAATCCGCTCAAGCTCGGCATAGCCGATGCGCTCGACGATGGCGCGGAAGGCCGCTCCCGCCTCGATCGGCTGCAGCTGTTCTGGATCACCGATCAGCACCAACTTAGCGCCGAAGCGCACGGCATTCTCCACGAAATACGCCATCTGTTTCGAGGCGACCATGCCGGCCTCGTCGATCACCATGATCGTCCTGTCGGTTAGTGCCTCCCTGCCCTCGTTCCAGAGCAACTCCCATGAGGCTAGCGTGCGGCTTTCGATGCCCGCTTCCTTCTGCAGGCCCTCAGCCGCCTTGCCGGCCAGCGTGCCGCCGATGACGCGATAGCCGGCCAGCTCCCAGGCTTCGCACGCGGCCTTCATCATGGTGGTCTTGCCGGCGCCGGCGCGTCCGACGACCGCGGCGACACGGCCGGGCTTCGTGACATGCTCGATCGCGGCCCGCTGCTCATCGGAGAGCCGATCATGGCGCGCCAACACACTCTGCAGCACTTTCTCCCGGACGCCATGGGTCGCTTTTTCCGAGAGCCAGATCGCGCGGTTCGCCATCTCCGCCTCGAGCCGGATCATCGCGCGTGTGGTGTAACGATCAGGAAGCTTGCGGCCCGTCTCGAAGTCCACGGCGCCGCGTTCCAGCCGCAGGATCCGAGGGCTCTGGAGAATGCGGGTCATCAGATTCTGGAAGGTGCCGGGATCCTCGACATAGCGATGCAGCACCTTTGCAACATCGCGTTCGTCGAAGACGCTCATCTCCGACGTCAGTACGTCGAGCACGATCTCCGGGCGCTTGAGGATGCGGGCCGCATTGGCCGACTTCCGCGCCTCGGCAATCTCGATGCGCTCCAGTGAAAGCGACCATCCCTGGCGCTCGGCCTTGCGCTGGATCGCCTTCGCACCGGCGCCGACATGCGCGGTCGGCTCCAGGTCGATGCCGCGCTCGGCATAGGAGCGGCCATCGACGCGGATCTCCAGGCCGGCAAGCGCCAGATGCTGATTCTGAAGATCGAGCCAGCCGTTGCGCTGCTGGAGGAATTCCGCCTTCTCGCCGGCCCATAGGCGATACCGGATCTTGCCAGCCTTGTCGCGGAGCGGCTGTCCGTCCTCACCAGCCACCGCAACCTTCTTGCCGCCAAACCCGGACTCGGTCAGCGGCCGCAGCGTGGTCATCAGGTGGACGTGCGGATTGCCGGGTTCGTCGTGGTAGACCCAGTCGGCGACCTGCCCGCGCGCCAGCACCTGTTCGACGACGAACTGGCGCATCAGCGCGATGTTCTGTTCCTTGGAAAGTTCGACCGGCAACGCGACGATGAACTCCTTGGCGAACTGCGCGTCATCACGCTTCTCGAAAGCCTCCACCTTGTTCCAGAAGGCCTCCACCGCGCCCGCGACTGAACGGTCTGCGATCAGCGCCCTTGCCCATGCCGGCGCGTCGGGCGGCAGCAGGAATTCCTCATGGCCGAGATTGCCCTTGTTGGTGAAATCGACGGTGCGGCCCTCGCTCTCATGCGTCATCCGTGCACAGTGCCGGTAGGCCGCGGCCAGCACGGCGCTGCGACCGGCGCCGCCGCTGATGATCTGGATCGAGAAATGCGTGATCGCCACGGCTCGGCCGGCTCCCGACGGAACATGAACATGCTGTTCGTCGGGAGAGGCACGGCCCTTGCCGGGTCCTGCGCAGAGGCGTCGCGTGAACGACGTATTACTGCGCCCTTGAACCGCTCCTTCGAACGGCAGGCATGATCTCAGACCTGATCGGCCTCGCCGACTAGCATTTCTATTAGTCGCTCCGAGCGCGTATCCGGGGGAGTCTGGTCAGCGGCAATCGACGCAACGAAGCGGAAAGGCGCGACCGGCAATGAAGAAACCATCCTCGAAGATCAGGGAAGAGATCGCGAAGCTGCAGGACCAGCTGCGGCAGGCCGAGACCCGCGAGGCAGAGCGCATCGGACGCATCGCGCTGAAGGCCGGACTTGGCGATATCGAGATCGAGGAGGCCGCGCTGCTCGCCGCCTTCGAGGAGCTGGCGGGACGGTTTCGGGAGGGGAGCGATGGAAAGCATGACAGGCGCGGCGCCGACGGTCGCAAATCGGCGGGCGCGGCGATCGCGCCTGGCGCGGCTCAGGGCGAAGCTGGCGAGGCTTGAGCGCATGAACCGGCTGGCGGCTTCGGAGACCCGGAAGAAGGACACGCGCGAGAAGATCGCGCTTGGCGGACTGGTCCTGAAAGCCGGGCTGCAGGCCGGGCAACACGAGCTGTTGCTCGGCCTGCTGGTGGATGGGCTGCGGCGAGCAGAGGGCAACGAGAACGAGCGTGCGCGGCTTGTCGCGCTCGGCGCGGAGGCGCTTGGTCATGGCCGCGACTAGGCTCCTGCTCGCGACGCTGCCGGCCGGTCTGATGATCGCCTGTGCGCTCAGTATGACCGGCGTCGAGGAGTGGCTGGCCGGCTTCGGGCCGAGCGATAGCGCGCGATTGATGCTCGAACGCGTCGGCCTCGCCTTGCCCTATATCACGGCTGGAGCCATCGGCCTGACCTTTCTGTTCGCTGCAGCCGGCGCAGCCAACATCAAGACGGCGGGCTGGAGCGTTATGGGCGGCAGCGGGGCAATAGTCCTGCTCGCCGGCGCGCGCGAGATGACCCGGCTGTCAGGCCTTGCCGATCGCGTGCCGGAAGGCCAGTCCGTGTTCGCCTATGTCGACGTCGCGACGCTGATGGGAGCAGTTGCGGTGCTGTTCGCCGGCATGTTCGCATTGCGCGTCGGGTTGCGCGGCAACGCCGCCTTCGCCACGCCGGCTCCGCGCCGCATGCGCGGCAGGCGCGCGGTCCATGGCGATGCAGACTGGATGAAGATGCAGGAGGCGGAAAAACTCTTTCCCGACACGGGCGGAATCGTCATCGGCGAACGCTACCGCGTCGACCGCGACAGCGTGGCGGCGGTCGCATTTCGTGCCGATCGACGCGACACATGGGGAAGCGGCGGGCGCTCTCCGCTACTCTGCTTCGACGGAAGTTTTGGGTCCTCGCACGGCATCGTCTTCGCCGGTTCGGGCGGTTTCAAGACGACGTCGGTGACGATCCCGACGGCGCTCAAATGGGGCGGCGCGCTGGTCGTGCTCGACCCGTCGAGCGAGGTCGCGCCAATGGTGATCGAGCATCGCCGCAAGGCCGGCCGCAACGTGATCGTCCTCGACCCCGCCGATCCGACAACCGGCTTCAACGCGCTGGACTGGATCGGCCGCTTCAGGGGCACGAAGGAGGAGGACATCGTCGCAGTCGCGACCTGGGTGATGACCGACAATGCGCGTCAGACGTCCATCCGTGACGATTTCTTTCGGGCATCGGCCATGCAGTTGCTCACGGCGCTCATCGCCGACGTTTGCCTGTCCGGCCATACCGAGAAGAAGGATCAGACGCTGCGCCAGGTGCGCGCCAATCTGTCGGAGCCGGAACCGAAGCTGCGCGCGCGCCTGACGCGCATCTACGAGCAGTCGGAATCGGACTTCGTGAAGGAGAATGTCGCCGTCTTCGTCAACATGACGCCGGAAACGTTTTCCGGCGTCTACGCCAATGCGGTGAAAGAGACGCACTGGCTTTCCTATCCGAACTATGCCGCGCTGGTATCGGGCGACGCCTTCGCAACCGACGATCTGGCGCAGGGCACGACGGACATTTTCATCGCCCTCGACCTGAAGATGCTGGAAGCGCATCCGGGGCTGGCGCGCGTGGTGATCGGATCGTTCCTCAACGCGATCTACAACCGCGCCGGCGAGATCGAGGGGCGCACCCTGTTCCTGCTCGATGAGGTCGCGCGTCTCGGCTACCTGCGCGTTCTCGAGACTGCGCGCGACGCCGGCCGCAAATACGGCATCACGCTGACGCTCATCTTCCAGTCGCTCGGCCAGATGCGCGAAGCCTATGGTGGCCGAGACGCGTCATCAAAATGGTTCGAGAGCGCGTCGTGGATCAGCTTCTCGGCGATCAACGATCCCGACACCGCCGACTACATCTCCAAGCGCTGCGGCGACACGACCGTCGAGGTCGATCAGCTCAGCCGGTCGAGTCAGATGTCGGGTTCGTCGCGCACGCGATCGAAGCAATTGACGCGACGGCCGCTGATCCTGCCGCACGAGATCATGCGCATGCGCGCCGACGAGCAGATCGTGTTCACGGCAGGCAACGCCCCATTGCGATGCGGGCGCGCCATCTGGTTCCGGCGCGACGAGATGAAAGCTTGTGTCGGCGACAACAGGTATCACAAGGAAGCCAGGCCGTGAGATTTCTGCGAGCTTCCCTGATTGTCATCGGCATGATCGCAGCCGGCATCGGCTGGGTGAGCATCGACGAGCGCTTTGCACGTCCTGACCGTCCCCCGGCTGAAATCACCGCCGTCCCGACATTGAACACCCCGCCGATCCTCGACGACGTGCGGCCGGGGAACTTCACGCTCTGCACCGGCCCGCTGCGCGCCAATTGCGTCGTCGACGGTGACACCTTCTGGTTCCGCGGCGAGAAAATCCGCATCGCCGACATCGACGCGCCGGAGGTATCGGAACCCGAATGTCCGGCAGAGCGGCGGGCCGGCGAATTAAGCCGCGACCGGCTGTTGGAAATGCTGAACGAGGGCCATTTCCGGCTGACCGCCGGTTGGCGTGACAAGGACCGCTATGGCCGCAAGCTGAGGGTCGTGTCGCGGTCGGGCAGATCGCTCGGCGATCGGCTCTTCGAGGCGGACCTGGCGAGGCGTTGGAATGGTCCGGATTTCGGCTGGTGCGACGGCGTGCGGGCGGCGGTCGGAGCGAAGCGATGAGCCGCCGCATCCGCATCGGCGGCGTCGATGTCGCCTTCGACAGCGAGCCGCCGGCGAAGCTGCTCGTGGACGCTTTCACCCGCCGCGAGCATCCGCTGTGCCTGTGCTGCCCAGAAGGCGTGCCGATGTATATCGCGCGCTTCGGGGACCGGCACATCCTGAAGCGGATGCCGGAGACCGGTCCGCAGCACGACGTCGATTGCGACTCCTACGAGCCGCCCTCAGGGCTTTCCGGTCTGGCGTCCGTCGAAGGCGCGGCGATCGTCGAGAATATCGAGGACGGCACGACGTCGCTGAAGCTCGGCTTCAGCCTGTCGAAGCTCGCCGGCCGCGCCACGCCGGCCGCCGGCGAGAGCGCGGAGGCGGGCGAGGCGAGAACCGCGGGCACGCGGTTGTCGCTGAAAGCGACGCTGCATTTCCTGTGGGACCGCGCCGGCTTCAACCGCTGGCGGCCGGCGATGGCCGGACGGCGCAACTGGGCCGTGCTGCGCAAGTTTTTACTCGACGCAGCCGCGGCGTCGACGGCGAAGGGCAAGCCGCTAGCGCATTCTCTCTATATCCCGGAGATGTTCGACGCAAAACGCGAGGAGGCGATTGCACGCCGGCGCTCGGAGGTCCTGAGCCGGGCGCTCCAGGCCAGCGGTAACCGCCGTTCGCTGGCGATCCTGATCGGCGAGGTGAAGGAGATCGCGCCGTCGCGCATCGGCGCGCGGATGATGGTGAAGCACGCGCCGCGCTTTCCCTTCATGTTGGCCGACGACGTCGCGCGCCGCATGAAGAAGACCTTCGCCAACGAGCTGGCGCTGTGGGACGCCAGTGCGGACTCGCATCTGGTGGCCATCGCCACTTTCGGCATCGGCCCCGCCGGCGTCGCGACGATCGAGGCGATCGCCGTCATGACCGTGAACGAGAACTGGATTCCGGTAGAGACCGGCTACGAGGCAATGCTGGTCGAAAGGTTGACGAAGAGCGGAGCGAGCGTCGTCAAGCCGCTGCGCTACAACTTGCCGACGGCACAGCCAATAGCGAGCTTGGTGCTGGCGCGCGCGGACGGCGGGTCGACGGCGTTCTATCTCGTGCCTGCGGACGCCGATGAGGCGTTTCGCCAACGGCTCGAAGAGCTGATTGGCGAAAGCGGCATGGCGGCATGGGTGTGGGATATCGCCAGCGGGCCAATGCCGGACCTCTCTTTTTGAGCCGCTTCCGGCGGAGAGCCCCTGCGACGTCGCCGATCCACGACGGCGGCGATCTGCCGCCAGCGGTCGAGCGCCGCGGGAGGATCGTCACCCGCATGGGCCGAAACCGCGCAGCGGGTTCGGTGAGCGCCCCTTGGGGCGCGAGTAGAGCCGTGTCCCGAAGGGACCTCGCCCGAGCCTTCCTTGATGCAGCAATGCCGACCACGCCCTAACCAAAGATGCCGATCCATCACCGCCATGAATCGGTCTGGCCGGATCGATTCAGCAATGTCGTTGGACGTCGCTTCCGCAGGAAGCGAGACTCCGGCCATGGAACACGATGAAACAGGCCCGGTTCACCTCCGCCGCATCGACCCGTCGCGGAATATGCGGCGCTTCTATACGCTTGCCATCCAGCCGACCCTGTTCGGAGGCGCCTCCGTCATCCGCAACTGGGGCCGGATCGGCACGAACGGGCAGTCGATGATGGAGACGTTCGACATAGACGGTGACGCGGCCAAAGCTTTCATCCGGCTCGAACGCGCCAAGCGCCGCCGTGGATATCGCGATAGCGGATGCGCCTGATCGTCGCTGGGCAGGCCGAAAGGCCCGGAACTCCGCGATTTCGGTGGACGCGCGCCGTTATCGGAGCGCCTCCCCTACCCTCGCGGCGAATTCGTTGCCATACGGATAGGATTCATTCACCTGAAAGGAGGCCTTCCGACATGACGACCGCGCCGAGATCGCCGACAAGATCGCCGCGACACAGAACCTGACCAAGGCACAGGCCAAGGCCATCGTCGACAGCGTGTTCAGGGAGATTGCGTCTGCCGCGGCGAGTGGGACCGAGACGAACATTCCCGGATTCGGCAAGTTCAAGGTGAGAGCGACGCCGGCACGCGAGGGCCGCAATCCGGCCACCGGGGAACGATCAAGATCGCGGCGGCGAAGAAGCTGGCCTTCGCGCCGGCGAAGGCCTTGAAGGACGCGCTCAACGGCTGAAGCCGCCGAGCGCGTCCGAGGCGCGATACCGCCCTAGAAGGGCGGCTCGCTGCTGAAGAGGCCGTCCTGCTCGGCCCAGATCGCCTCGCGCTCGGCCAGCGCCATCACCAGCGCCTCCTCGATCCAGCGCCGCTCGTCGGGATAGACGGCGTTCCGCAATTCGGCCCGAAGCTCCTCAATGTGTTGATCGATCGACATCGTCATCTCCTTGATGTTTGTGAAGGACGACGTCGGCGGCCATGGCGGGCCGGAGGGGTCAAGGAGCGCGAAGCGACCGCCGGAGGCGGCGAGCGGGGGGTGCCGATTTTCTGACGCCGCCCCCTTCGGGCGGCGGCTGAAAATTGGGGGCACCGCTCGTCCTTGAGGCCTTCGGAACGCCACGGCACAATGGGACGACCAGAGCAGACCTCACGTCTCCGGTTGGACGCCCGGCAAGCCGCAACCGGGCTCGATGCCCGGTTGCGGCTTCATCATGCGCAGGCGAGAAGCCCTGCCTGACGGCGGGGCTTCTGCGTGGCGGTGATCAGACCTCCCGCTTCGGGCGGTTCCAGATGAGGGCGTATTCGCCGTCCGTCTCGCTCGGCCAGAGCGCCGCCGTGATCGGGGCGACGAAGCTCGGATCGTCCAGCTTGACGGAGATGTATTCCTCGCCGTCGTTGGAGACCGCCTTCCAGCCGGCGCCGACCTCGACGCCGTTGCCGGCGGTGATGCGGAAGTCCGGTGCGTCGCGCGAGACGCGTTCGATCGGGTTGAGGCGGGCACGGAAGCCGACGGAGAGAGTGCGGACGTTGCCGACGATGCCGTTCCCGTTGGTCGCGAAATTGCCGATAACAGCCATGACAGGTTCCTTTCCAGTTTGGTCGGGCCGCGCCCATCGCGGCCTCGATGGCGGTGAAAGGACCGGAGGCGATCGACCCCGCACCCGCAGGGCCGGAACGAAGTGGAGGGCGGCCGGAACGGCTATTTTGCCTCGCGATGCAAAGGCGGCGCAGCCGCCGGCGGAAAATAGCCGGGGCCGGGCGTTGCGGGAAGACGATCGAGACGCAGTCGTCCTGCGGTCACACCGGACTCATCGAGGTCTGCGTGGGCGCCCCGCGGGCACACGGAAAAGGAGCCTGACCCGGGCTCCATGCTCATCGGTGGAGTTCGAGGACATGCCGACGGCCACCGGACCGCAGCGACATCCTCGCCATCCCTCGTCACCCTTCCCGCCCGGCACCGACCACCGCCGCTTGTGCCCGGCTGCTCCGACCGCATCTCCGGTCCGCCACGGTCGCGGTCGCCGGCCAGCGGATGATCTCCGGTCTTCGCGAGGACGGTCACCGGCCATGCCGCGCATTCCGGCAGCGCGCCGTATCATCGGGCGCTGACCGGCGCAGCGGTCGACGGCTTCCGCGCCTGGTGTCCGCCCGCGTCAGGGGGTGTCCTCCCCGCCATGCAGCCCGGCCACCGGAGTGGGGTTTACGGCGCGCCCTCCCGGGCGCGGGAAGCGGCGCGCGCGTCAGCCGTCTGGCAGTTCGTCCGGCCATTGCTGGGCGCCGTGCAGCACGCGCAGGATCCGCACTGCCTCGCCGGTCACCTGATAGGCGGCGACGTAGGGCGTCCCGGTGATGACAAGTTCGCGCGTGCCGGCGACGCGGCCCGGCCGCCCACTTTCAGGGAAATCGCGAAGACGTCGCGCCGCCGCGACGATCCGCTCGTCGATGGCGATGGCCGCGGCGGGATTGCGGGCTTCGATGTAGGTGAAGATGCCGTCGCGATCGGAGAGCGCGAAGACCGACCAGGTGAGCCTCACGATCCGAGGTCGCCGACCTTGCGCCGCGCGGCGGCGCGCCGCCCGGCGAAATGCGCCTCGACCTCATCGTCGGGAATGTCGGGCCGGCTGTCCTCCAGCGCCTCGCGCACCTTGGCGCGGAACCAGGCGTCGTGCGCCTCGCTGTTCGAGAGCAGCTCGAGCGGGAGAGCGCCCTCGTTGGCGGTGCGGGTAAGCAGAATGCGCACCGCATCCGAGACCGTGAGCCCCATGTTTTCCAGGACGGCCGATGCGCGGTCGCGGACATCGGCGTCGATCCGTGTCTGAACCAAGGCGTTTGCAGGCATGATCGTCTCCTTCTCACGCCAATGTAATGCACTTGAATGATGAATGCCAGTCCGGTCGCGCGTGTCGCAACCATTCGATCCGCGCTGCTAGAGGCCGAGCGTAAAAGGCTCGCGCCAGTGCCTGCCGCGCCACGCGTGCGGTCGGGACAGAGGGCGAGGTGCAGGGTGTGCATTGCCTCGCGCCGGGCGGCCGCATGCCAGTCGCCGCCGTTGAAGCCTATGCGCATGGCAAGGCGATGAATGCGCGTGGGGGTCAGAAGCATCACGCGCCCTCCCGTGCTCGGGTGGGCGCGCGGCCGGGCAAGGGCTCCGGTACGTGGCCCGCCATCTCCGCCTTCGTCGGGCGCATCAGACGATGCAGGTGTCCGGCATAGACGCTGACGACCTTCCAGTAGAAGGCCATCGGCGCCTTGTTCCGGCGCCAGCTCTGTTGGGCGCATTCGCGCGCATCCAGCGACAGGTCGTGAAGCAAGGCGGAGAGCACGCGCCGGACGTCCGGCGGCAGCGCCATGATCTGTCCGGCCGCGGGCAGCTTCAGGAGGGGATTGCGCACTTCCGCGCGCAATGACCGGTAAGGGACAGCGTCTCGGCGTGGATGGTTTTCGCGGGGCTCGCGCCCGCCCGGTGGGACGGAGCTGGTCGAGTCACGGAAGTATCCTCTTCTGGAAATGTTGGGGCGGCGATTGCCGCCTGTGCACTGTTGCGTTCCGCCGCCTACGCGGCGGCGCGTCTGTCGAACGCGTTGTCGTCGCGACGGAGCTGGTCAGCGAGCATGAGAAAGCGGGCGCGATCGGCCGCGCCGCGTCTGACGCGGAAGTTATCGTCGACCACGCCGTTGACCCGCGCCCACTGGTTCCACGAGAAGCTCCGGCCGAGACCAACGGTGGTGGACGTGCTTGGGAATCGGTCCGCCGTGCGAACGAGCTCGTCCCAGGACGCTCCGAACTCCATCGCGTCGAAACGGCTGTGCCGCCCGGTCAGCGCGTTGCGCTCAAGGACGAGCGCACGTTCGAGCAGGTCGGGATGATGGGCGGCGAGCCAATACAGTTCCCAGATTTTCGACGCCGGGCAGAAGAAGCAGGCCGATTTGAGGGGCACCATGTCCGGGCCGAGGACTTCCGATATTGCGTTCACGCAATCGGCGCGGTCCCAACCGATGATCTGGAGCGGATACGAAAACTCGAAATCCGCGTTCGCGCTCGGCAGGTTGCGTGAGCGTCGAATGTCGGCGGGACCGCAATCATAGCCGATGAGCTTGACGATCCGTTCTCCACGTCGCTGGGCCTCGATCCAGATCGGGTGGGGATCGGCCGCATTCGGCCCGCATTTCGCGCCTTTGATCGCCTGGTCCTGCGGCTTCTGTTTCCATTTGACCGAGCAGCTCTTCAGGCCAAAGGCCAGGGACGGCAGCGTCTCGTTGACAATACAGTTGCCGTAAAGGTCGTCATAGCCGGTCGACGGCAGCGGGGTCTTCCGGCAAACGGTGATCGGTGGCCAACCCCATTGCGCCAGGATCGCCTGCATCCGGTCGAGATGCGCCATCGTCTCGGGCTTCTCAGCAACGAGGTCGGCGAAGGTGATGATATCGGGACGCAAGCCGGCGAGCTTCAGGACCACAAGCAATCCGGTGGAATCGACGCCCGCGCCGTAGCAAACGGCGAGAAGGCGGCCGGTAAGGACGGCTCTGAGCTGTCGGACCTGTTCGGAGCTTAGCAGTGTGCGCGACCTCCTGGTCCATGCCGGTATGTCGGTGCGCCCGGTTGCGTTTCCGGGAGGTGGTAGCCCACTATGCTGGTCGATGGGGTCGCGGCGCATCAGCGTGTCTCCCCATCGAACTCTTCGAGCCAGGCGCGCAAGTCACGGCGCATCATGCCGATCGGACCGTTGATCTCGACGATGCGAGCGTCGGGGGTGACCTTGCCGAGTTGCTGGAACTCGCCGACGAGCACGCGCATGACGCGCAGGTAGAGCCATCCGCCGACGAGGGCGACGTCCGAGATCGGACGGTCGCCTTTCCTGATCATCCTGGCGATGTGCATGCCGGGATGCTGGCCTTCCGGCATCACGCGTCGCTGGGTTCTCGGGCGCGGCCATCGCATACCGATTCCGCCGGCGATCATGCGGTCGGCAATGTCCTCGGTCATGCGAGCGTCATAGTTCTCGATCGGCGAGCAGGCGTCGCGGAATCCGTAGCGAGCGGAAAGAAGGGCGACCCTGGCCTTCCTGCCCGTCATATCGCTCGATCGCGGGGATCCGTTCGGTGCCTCCGCGTTTCGTCGCGGAGCAGGCAAGGATGAGCAGGCGGGAGCAAGGGGGGATGGACATTACGCCGCCTCTCGCTCGGAGGCCGCCTGCGGCTGCAGGCCGTGCAGATAGGCCACAGCGCGCTGCGCATGCGCGGCGGCCTGGAAAATCGCCTTGCGGTCGCCCTCGAGCACGCGAAGCCATGACTCGACGTAGCTGGCATGGTCGGGCCGCGGCTCCATCTCGGGAACGATGCCGAGATCGGCGCAGAGGAAGCTGGCGCCTATGTCGGCGACCAGCTCCTCGCGGGCGCGCTCGGTCCGGTCCTTGTGGTAGCGGCTGAGGTCGCGGTCGAGCCGATGGCTCGCACCGGCCCAGTGGACGCACTCATGTCCCAGCACCGCATAGTAGCTCGCCGCGTCACGGAACGTCTCAAACGGCGGCATCTGCACCTGATCGCTGGATGGCGAGAAGAACGCCTTCGCACCGCCATGCCGGATTACCGCGCCGGTATTGGCGAAGAAGATTTCCGCGTCGGCGATGCGCTCCAAGGGATCGATCACCGGCTCGGGCTTCCGGTAATAGTGGTCGGGAAGGCCCTCGATCTGGTCGCAGTTGAACACGGTGTAGGCTTTGAGGAACGGGATGTCCCGCTCGACCTCGCCGCCATGTGAGTCGACCTCGGTCTTGGTGGAGCGGCTGGCATAGACGACCGTGGTGCCGCTTTCGCCCTTGCGGACATGCGCATCAAGCTCGGACGCCTGCCTGAAGGTCATCCACATCGGCGAGGCAAAGCCCCGCGCCATCGCCTCGGACCATAAAAGCAGCACGTTGAGTCCGGTATAGGGCTGGCCGTTGTGACGCAGCGGTCGCGTCACACGGCCGCCCGCGTTGCCGGCGCCCCAAGGCTGGACCCACGGGCGGACGCCCTTTTCGAGTTCGGCGACGATGCGTTCGGTGATGCGCGTGTAGACATCGGCGCGCGGGCCGGATTTTCTGTCGGTCATTTTCCTATCCTCCGTTTCGGGGCCGCGCCCATCGCGGCCCGTCGCGGAGGTCCGAAGCCGGGGCGATCAGGTGGGACCGCGCACCCGACCAGGCCCGTCGCATCGCGACGGGCGGGAAGGGCCGGAACGAAGTGGAGGACGGCGAAGCCGTTGCGCGGACCGCCGGCCCCGGTAGGACCACCGTCCGGGACGGGCCGCCGGCGCAGCCCTTCTTTTGCTTTCCTCTCCCTGCTTTCCGGCGAGCGGCTGCGACATGGGAACAGGCCGCCCCCGGAAGGGACCGGCCTGTTCGGCAGGATGAAGGGGCGAGGCCGAAGCCTCGCCCGATCGGCGGCTCAACCGAGAGCCGCCATCTGCATCTCGGCCGCCTTGCGGTCGAGCGTCTGGCCGGGATTATCGACGGCCCGCTCGAACGGCTTCCACTTCTCGCCAACCACATGCTCGTAGGCCGCGATGGCGCCTTCGGCGGCCATACGCAGCGCATGGGCCTGAATGCCCATGTCGGCGGCGAACTCCCGCTTCCGCTGCGCGGCGCTCTCGAACCCGACGGGACCGTCGAGGTCCTCGTCACGCAGGTCGTTGGCGGCCTTGGCCGTGAGGTCGCGCGCCTCGGTGACGGCGCGGCTGTAGAACTGACCTGCGCCGTGGGCGGAGCCGATATAGGATCCGACGATGCGTTGCAGATGGATCTGCATGGCGCGCTCGCCGAGGCCTTCGCCGAGTGCTTCGGCGGTTTCGATGATCATGCGCTCGTGAAGTTCGCGGATGCCGTCGCTGTCGATCACCGGAGATCCGAAACTCTCGGCGATCAAGGCGGCCTGCGCCGCGTCCGGGCAGGCGAGGCGGACCATTTCGAGGGTCGTGCCCTTGCGCAGTGGAACGACGCGGGCGGTCGGGCGCTGGGTGCGAGCGGTTTTCGTCATGGGGGTGTCCTTTCCTTCGGTTCGGCCGAAGGCTCGGGCCGGCCCTTGCCGGCCCTCCCTTCGGGCGTGCTCGGGCCAAACCGGCGGAATGACGGGCGCTTCAGGGTCCGGGGCGAACGGAATCGAGCGAGGCCGGCTTGCGGGCCAGCGGGGCTCATCAGCCCCGCGCAGCCCGCGGGCCTGCCTTGGCGAGATCGGGCGGCCCGGCCGCAAGGCGGCGCGAAGCGGCCTTGAAGCGCACGGCCGCCGGTTTACGAGCGCACCCTGATCCGAAGGGAGGGCCGGCAAGTGCCGGGATTTCGACAGAATACGGGTAGGAACGGACCTCCTTGACCGATCCGGTCCAGCGGACTGCAGCGGAGAAGCGGCGCTGCCGTGATCGTGCGGCGCCTATGCGGGACGGCTCAAGCTGTCGCCGATGCCCGCGTCCACACTTCGGGGCGCCAGAGACGGATGATCTCCTCGATCTGCGCCCGATAGGCCTCCGGATATCGCGCATTGTTGAGCCGCGACAGCCAGGTGAACACGGTCGCCATGTCCTCTGCGATGGCTCTGTCGATCGCGAAGAGATCAGCGATGTCGAAACCGCCGAGATCGGTCGCATTCCACCAGGCGAGCACGAAATCCGCGACCCGCTGCGACTGGCCGGTGTCGCTCGTGGCGATTTTCAGAAGGCGCTCGAAAGCGGCGCGTGTCGGTTCGTCCATGGCGAATTCTCCCTGGCAGTTGCGATATAGCACGTCGGGATCGTGCTGGCACTGGGGCCGCTGACGCGGCCTGTGGAGCCCGCCGTCGCGGTCGCGTTGGCCGTCAAAGATAGATGAGGCCGTCGTCGCCGACATAGAGGTCGACATTGCCGAACATGCGCGCCGCGCTGTCCAGCCTGCCTGCATGAGGCTCGGGCCAGTCTCCGTCCCAGAATCCGGCGCCGTGACCGCAGCGCGTTAGCCAAAAATCATGGCCGGCCATCGCCGCTTCGCGGTCATGGACCGGCCCCTCGAAATCGCGTGCGAGCGGCGCGCCCAGGCAATGGATATGCCTATGGTTCGCATGATAGAAGGCGTGGCAATCCGTCTCCATTCTCGCACGCGCCTCTGCCGCGAGATCGCTCATGTCATGATGGCGGTCGAGAGGAACGCCGTCACCGTCAAAGGATGACCAGAGCGCGGTTCCGATATAAGACGCTACGAAAGACTAGGGAGCAGCCATCGCTAGTCCCCCTTCCCTGCCATAAGCCGCGCCCAGCTGTCCCGAAGGAACTTCGGAATGTCGAGGTCGGGATCAACAAAGGCGTTGTCGATAACGCGCTCGGGGACGAAAACGGCTGGAACGGCGCCTTCGGCGGACGATGGCGGCGGCTCGCAGAGTGCATCGAGAAGTGCCGCGAGCCGGGTCCGGTCCTCGATGCCGATCTTGATCGTGGCGTCCGGCGGCAGCTTCTCGTGGATGCGGTATTTCTCGGCTTCGCCCTTTATCGCGAACCAGCGACGGTTGACGTTGTAGACGATCATGATGTGGCCTCCTCACTGTGAGCGATCGCGTGGCGATCGCGGAAGGCGGCGATTGCGCGATCCTGCCGTGCGAGCTTGCGTGACAGGGCGTCGATCTCGGGCTGCCGCTCCGCCGTGATCGCCGAAAGATTCGAGCGATAGCGTTCGAGGAACGCGCTGGGATCGGGCGGCTTGCCGCGCCTGTAGGAAGTGCGGCGCGGCTGCAATTGCGGGATCAGCGCCGTCATCCGCCGCGTGATCTGCCGCTCGATCATGTCGAGCTGGCGCTGGGTCTGCCGGCGCGCCTCCTCCATGCGGGAGAGCTGCACCTGGGGCTCGGAGGACCGGCTCATGACATCGCCCTCCTCTGCCAGCCTATAAAGCTCGACGGGCCGCCGTAGACGGGATGCCGATCGGGATCGATCACGAAACCGAACCGACCTGTCTCGTATTCGTCGGAGGGAACCAGGAAACGGCGCTCCTCGGTCCCCTCTCCCCGCCGCCCGCCGGGCGAAGCGACGACTTCCACGAAACCCTTTTTGTGACTGGACGTGATCGCCGAGGTCACGATCCAGTCGTTCGCGTGCTCCCGCTCGAAGGCGCGACGGTCCCTCGTCCGGGATTCGCCCGGCTGGAGCACCGTGCTGAAGATTGCCTCCCAGGTGTCCGGCCAGATGTCCTTAACGGTACGCTCCGCGCAGCGCCGCTCGAAGGCGGTGAAGAGATGCGGGAACGAGATCGCGACGATGGCCCATGCCTCGTCTTCCTTATATGATGATTGGTCAAGCCATCGGCTCTCCATCGCTATTCTCCTTCGGTGTCATTGCAGTCTCCAGGTGAACCCAGGTCTTTCCTCAGCCGGTACACGGCCGGGACAACCTTATATTCGGTCGCTGCATGAGCAGCGGTTCCACATTCCCGCATTCGATGGGCTGGGTTCAGGAAGGCGCGACCATCCTCATACGCGGCGGCTTAGGCCAAAGAAGACTTCCGGTTCGCCTGCCTGGATCTGCCGAAGCTGATCAGGCCTCGGTAGATTAAGGTGTGGGCAAGGCCCTACGCACTCTTCAGCCTAGCGCCGTCGATCACGACGCCGGCGGTCACGTATTTCCACAGAGCGACAAGCAGCTTGCGGGCGAGCGCCACAACAATCTTTTTGCGCTGAGCTGCACCACCCGATGCTGCTCGCTGCCGGAACCAGGCGGTCAGCGCTGAACCCGGCTGATGGCGTATCCAGAGCCAAGCCACCTGAATCATCGTCGTTCGCAACCTCGGGTTCCCCGCCTTCGAGACCCCTTGATCCCGATCGACAGAACCGCTTTGCCAAGGTGTCGGTACCAGTCCGGCATACGCGGCGACCTGTCGGCGATTGTCGAAGTGCCGATAGAAGCCTTCCACCCAAAGGAGAGAAGCGAACTCGGGTCCGATTCCACGCACGTTTTCGAGCATGGAGATCGCACTGTTTACCTGCTTCCGTTCAGGGACCAGTAGCTCGTCGCGTTCCGCCTCGATCTTCGTAATTTGTTCGAGTACGAGTTCGAGCCGATCGAGCTCCCGCGATATCTGGGCTTTCAAGAATGGTGGAAGCGGACGGCCATCGCCTGTGCGAAGTTCCTCGAGGCGTACCCGCCGATCACGATTGAGCGGCCGATAGCCCGATATGCCCTGAGCGAACAAAAGCCCTTCGATCCGATTTACGTGCGTCAACCGCTCAACAACCAGGGCCTTCCTTTCCCGGAGGAGCCGGCGCCGATCTTCCTCGTCATGGGATGGTATGCGGACCATCGCGCAGACACGCGGTTCACCGCGTTTAAACGCCATCAAGGCTCGCACAAGCGTTTCTCCGTCAATGCGGTCTGTCTTTGCCCGGCGCGCCTTTCTCGGAACTGCGATCGATGTTGGATCCACGACGTGGCTTTCCAGACCTTCTTCCACCAAGACCCTATGCACCCAGAAACCGTCGAGGCCGGCCTCCTGGATCACGATAACCGGGAGTAGCTCGCCTGTTTGACGATGCGCCCTGGAACGGAGATCGGAGAACAAGCTGAGCAGCCGCCCGATCTCGCCGGCCGGGAACCCTTTACGCGCCATCTTCGCATCAACAGCCGGAATGAATGACGTCACAAGCCACGTTGACTGGCTCAACTCCACTGAGACGTAAATCACCTTGGCCAAATCACCGGCGAACTCCGCATTGTCTGAAAAAGTCGGCTTCATCTGTACTGATCCCTCATGATGACTATGCGCCGAGGTTTCCCGCTGCAGGCGCTGCGGTCAATCATGGGACTCGTACCAGCCGCCGGCGGCGCGCAGCATCGGATGGACTTTTGCGTTGTGCGCGCCCGACAGATGAAACCCGCCATGACCGGCCGTGCTGTGGAACACGACGTCCTCGGCGTAGAAGGTGGCTCCCTGTGACGGTCCCCAGGGCGTGCTGGCCGGGACATGCGCGTCGCATCGGCCAAGCGCGC
>JAESGW010000265.1_pt1 | contig 81362 bp, 72 predicted proteins | sample 9269791 | NCBI WGS metagenome assembly JAESGW01 (sample SAMN16773120, study PRJNA677053) | algae metagenome | isolation source: Aphanocapsa lilacina HA4352-LM1 and co-occurring heterotrophs from near cave... | place: USA: Maniniholo cave, near Haena, Kauai, HI | collected 2009-07-28 | reverse complement strand
GGCAACCATGAATGCACAAACAAAATGGAACGGAACCATATTCGCCTGGCCATCTATTCGGAAAGATCTAATTGCTTACTTCGAAGATCGATTTAACCAAACTGACACAGTTTAGTGAACACTCCCAAGTAAAATGATTGAGATGATATTCAGTACTGAAATCACATTGTTCCTCTCTTTTATTTTACAAGTGAGATTTTCATGGACCATTCCCTCGTCCAAATTCTGAATAGTCTTCTCATTGAATCGGCTTGATAAATAGTGGGAAATTAGGTTGATCAATAGGGTTGAAGCCAGAAATCCCCAACCAGCTATTAGAATCCATTTATGGGTAGAGTGATCGAGAGGACTGATTTTCTCCACAAAAGTAAGTGTGATGATAAGGGCTCCCGAGGATATGAACGTAATGTATTTTTCAAAGTCATCATCACTTTTAGCCTTCTGTTGGAGAATTGATAATCTATATTCTCTCCATTCTTGAATTGCTTTTTTGCTGCTCCCCATTCACACTTAAGGTTTGAAAATCGCTAGCTCTCTTTTTCTAGTTCCCCGGCTTTATCTCTCAACAACTGACTAATATCAATAGGAGGTAATAAATAACCACCCATCGGACCAAGGTTGGTGATTTGATACATGATGTTTCTGAGATTATTGATCATCATGTTCAAGGTGGAAAACTGGCTAAGATTATTTCGCAAGCCCTCTTCCACATTTTCAGGATCTTGAATTCGGAAGGTTCCTCCTCCTTCAACCATTAATTTATATCCAGGCAAAGATTTCTTCTTTCCAAAATTCACTTCGATTTTGGTAAATAGTTGGATTTCACCTTCCAAATCTGTTTTTCCGATTCCAAAATCAATGTCAACCGGATAAGATTGAAAGAGGTCTTTAAAGTTTATTTCTTCTTCATCTGGGATGATAAACTCGTAGCGGGACTCCAACAGTTTGAAATCCAATAATTTTAGTGGGGAAAATTTAGCTTTCATCCTGCCATGGCAATTGAATCCTGATCAGCATAGCTTACTGCCATTACCGTATGAGGATTAGTGACTTGGTTCTTTAATTTTAGGTACTCTTGGGTTTTTGACCACCGCTGATGATAAGCCATAAGCTCCTCCTGAACTTTCTCTTGGAGAAGTTCCTCGGTCATGACTTTAAATTCCAGACCTAACTCCATGGACATTCTTGCCAGAATATTCCAGTTGGGTTTTTTATCCCCACGGAATAACTGGGTAATGAAGGAGGCAGAGGTTCCGATTTTTTCTGCCAACTCCTTTTTGGAGATTTTTTCAAGCTCCATCTTTCGATCTACCAAGCCCAAAAACTGTAAAGCCAATACATCGGCTAAAGAGGAAATGCGGTCCTCATAGGAAATCTCATTGAATAGATTGTCCCATTCTTTTTTGATAGAATCTGTCATGGTTTAGGGTTTAGGTCGTACTCGTACTTGGACACTCTTCTAATAATTGCTTTTTCCGCGGATGTCAGTTTTTGGGATTTCTTTTTCTCAAGAAGTTCAATCCCAATGATTACAAAGCGTTCCGTGTCTCCGTCAGTAAACTGCTGACAGTAGATTCTGGGATTTTTCTTCCCTTTAAACAATTTGATGGCAGTAACTTTTTCACATCCTTTCTCAAAATTCTCCTTGTCATACAAATCCCTAGGAGCTTGGTGGTTTAAAATCATTTCGACGGCTGTGTTGAACTTCTTTAAGTTTGCTGAATCCGATTTCAAAAAAGCCATGATTTCCCCAGAATTTTCCTCATCTAGGTAAAGGGCCTTTTTGCCATCGTTCGAAACTTTGATCAGTTCTGCCTTTCTTTTCACGTCAAAATTAAGCAATAGGTTAATTTAATCAAACCATTTATCAAAAATCTACTCTTTCCCATAATTTTCCACCCCCTCCGCCACCATCCCCAATTCCCCAATCTCACTCACATGCTCCTTCACTTCCTGTGAGACCAACTCCCCACGAAATGCCTTCGCCAAGATCGACTGCGGCAAATTGTCAATTTTGATATTTAGGAGTTGGTATCGGGCTTGTCGAAGTGTTTAAAGATAAGAATTTAATCCAAAAAACATCTAGTTTGAGTGAATTCGGGAAAGGTAATTCTATGGCTATTTTTTTAAGGGCTATCCATTAATTCATAAAATCAATTGGGGCAAATCCTTTCAGTTTTTTACTGGATAAGTTACCTCCTCTCCAGTTTTTTATCCCTGTTCCTTCTTTTGACTTTGGGCCATGTTTCATTCAAAACCCAAATCCTTATGTATCAAGTAACCAGTTACAACATTGGAAATGGTAGTCGGACCATTATCGAAAACCAGATCAATTTATATCCGGAGCAAAAGATTTTTATCCCACAGCATCTCTCAAGGGATGAACTTCAAAATCCATTAAAAGTACTTGCGCAGTTTTTTAAGGATCACTTTCCTTTGCCTATGGCTAGAACGGCCCTTGGAGATATCGAGTTAAAAGCTGTCTATGATGTCACCGGTAATTTTTGGAAAAGGAAGGAGGACAGCATCCTATTCATTATCCAGTTTTCTCGGCTGATGGAGGCAGCTTATCTTATTCGCAATGAAGGATACTCAACCTGCAAGGTGGAAAAACTGTCCAAGGAAAACATGATCCCTAAAGAAATCCATGCCGAGGGAAACGATCTTGAAACGATCGTTCCTTTTCTCCCACATTCTCATGATCCCCAAGATTCAAAAGATCCCTGCCTTAATTTACAGATCCTATTCTATGACTCCTCGATTCAGGAACTCCTAGACAGCTTCAAAGCGCTGGGAGATTTGATTTCATTTAACCGCAAAGCAGATTTGTCCAATCGCTGGAAATCACATTTGGATTTGAAAATCTTCGTACTGATTCTTGAGACATGCCACCTGATCTATGTAAGGTCCCAAATGTAGCAAGGACAAGTACTCCGAATTAGGAGATCAGATCCTTGGCTGCCTGCCTAAAAAAATGACGGCAATTGTCAGATTACAAAGATGGATGATTTTTAGAAGTTTGAAAGCTGCTTCATAGCCGTTGTATAGTAGTTGCTAAGTCAGGTATTCAGTACGAATCCGTTCCCTCATTCTGGTATCAGCGTATTAGGTGTAGTAACAGTTTCCAATAGGATAACCAAACCAAAACCAATTCAAAACCAAGTTTAACGCTAGTCAAAATGATTATGTATCTGCTTTTAACTACTTTTTGGATAGTGAATATTTAATGATAACTACCTGAATACTTGTAGTTTAATGTTAGTTTCATTATACTCGGTTACCGATTTAACCTAAAGGAACTATGGCTAGAGTAGCAAATACCCTCCTGAATGGTATCCAAGGAACCATGGGGGATATGATTTTTTACCAGATCAATGGGGTCACCTATACCAGAAGAAGGCCCAACAAACGAACCAACGCCCAAAAGAAGCGAATGAAGAAATCTCCCCTCAACGAGCGGTCTCAGGGGATGTTTGCGATGGTTCAGAAATATCTCAAAACCCTCCGAAGTGCGATTGCCTTCGGGTACCAAGAACATACGGTAGGCGCGAGTTTGCCCTATCATGCCTGTGTTTCCTATACCCGTAGAAACTGTTTTGCACTCGACGGAAGAGATTACCGAATCGATCCGGCTTTAATCAAAGTAAGTCGCGGATCACTGATGCCGCCCGAAGGTGCCAAAGCTGAGAAAGTAGGAGAGGGGATTTTATTTACCTGGGGAAACAATTCCTGGATATCCAGCGCCAGACCTTCAGATCAGGCGTTTATCGTCATTCATGATACCGAAAATACCACCATGGATTGGGTTGATTTGGGAAATTTCAGAGAACAGGGTGAGCACCTTTTTAAACTTCGCAGTTATTATTTAAACTCGTCATGGCACGTTTATCTGGCATTCAGTCAAAAAAATTATATCTCCAAAAAGCGGACACTTTCTGATTCGGTGTATTTGGGAGTGGTTTGAGCTCTCATAATCATTCTTAATATTTCTGTCAATTCTTACGTTAGTGCGACTTTTTCAAAGCGTCCATTTCAATTCTGTCCAGGCCCCTGGAAGAAAATGGGAAGGGCTAGAGAACTGAGGATTAGACTCCAGTCACATCAAGCCGATTTCAACAAATATGGTTGATGTCGCCCATCCGCTATCCGCGTTAAGTCGATAGGACTCAGGATCAATGCTGCTTTTTTCCCAAACCACCAGTACCTCGGAAATTTTGAAAAATTGAATTGGGTAAGATCAGCTTTAGGTTTAGATTCATACAAACTGCTTGGAAATGCTCCGGACGATCCCTTTGTATCTGGACACCGAGGTTTCTGGTTTTTTTACTTGAAGATTGATTCTGTATGAAATGGATTACGCGTGAACGCCCCAAGATTGACCGGATCGCCTGCCCCTGGTTGATCAGGCGTTTTGTAGATAAAGAAGCAGAATTCCTCTATGTCCCGTTTGAGCAGGTTATCCCAAACTCAAAGGAGCTCAATGCTGTTCCCTTTGATCTGCCGGAGGTGGAGTACACGCATTACGGGGATGAATGCACCTTTGACTACATTATCAAAAAGCATAAGCTGGACGATCCTGCATTAAAAGTGATGGCCGTTATTGTGCGAGGGGCTGATACAGACCGCCATGATTTAGCTAGTCAATCATCGGGACTTTGGGCCATTTCCGCAGGCTTGTCGCACAATGTAAAAGATGACAATCTTCTCCTCGAGAAAGGAATGATGGTCTATGATGCCTTGTACAGCTGGGCGAAACATCTTCAAAACGAAAAACATACCCAAAACCCGATCGAAAACCTGTTGCGGGATGTGTACAAAAAATTCCTCAAACACAAATCCGGTAAAATCCCCGAGTGGGCGAAAGAATTGAAGGAAATAATTCAGGACCAGATAGACACCAATCTCTCCCTGAGCCTGAGGCAACTTTCCGAAAGCCTGAATGTCCATCCCAGCTATTTGTCGCGGGAGTTTTCCAAGTATTTTGACGATTTATCCTTTGGGGACTACATCCGCAAACTCCGGATAGAAAAGGCGATCGTCCTCCTGCAAGATCCAAAACATTCACTTTCAGAAATCGCCTACCTGACTGGTTTCTCCGATCAAAGCCACTTCAATCGGATTTTCAAAAAATACACTGGAAAAAATCCCTCCGAATACCGGAAAAGTTTGCTGAAAAAGTAAACTGGATACAAACCGGTAAATTCTGTTCTATTTCCGAAATATTTCTCTTTGTAGCCTTGTATGGTCAAACCGTGCAGACTATGAAATGGATAACCCGTAACCGCCCCAAGATTGATCGGATCGCCTGTCCCTGGCTGATCAGGAACTTTGTTGACCCCAAGGCTGAGTTTATCTATGTTCCCAAGGAACAAGTCTTTTCTAAGGCAGAGGAGCTTGATGCCATCCCCTACGACATCCCGGGATCTGAATATTCACACGTGGACGAATATTGCACCTTTGACTACATCGTCAAAAGGCATAAGCTTTCCGATCCAGCACTGGATCAGATTGCCTTGATCGTTCGCGGGACTGATACGGAGCGCTTTGACCTTGCACCCCAAGCAGCAGGACTTTGGGCAATATCTGCCGGACTTTCCTACAACATTAGCGACGATCATGAGCAGCTTGCGCTAGGCATGAAAATCTACGACGCACTCTACAGTTGGGCAAAATATGTCCAAAATGAAAAACACACCTGGTCACCAAAAATCTGAAACGTATGCCTGTTTACTTCTTAAAAGATTTAATCATTTACTTTTTAAAATTGGGAACATGGGGGTTTGGTGGCCCGGTAGCCTTAGTCGGGTACATGCACCGCGATCTGGTTGTTGATAAAAAATGGATCAGTGAGGATGATTACAAAGAAGGGCTTGCGCTTTCACAGCTTGCCCCCGGACCATTGGCCGCGCAGCTTTCTATTTATCTGGGATTCGTTCACTACCGATTGCTTGGTGCTACTTTGGTAGGAATTGCCTTTGTGCTTCCTTCGTTTTGTATGGTTTTGGCGATCGGATATGCCTATGTATCCTATGGCGGTCTTCCCTGGATGCAGGCTGTATTTTACGGAGTCGGCGCTGCGGTGATTGGTATCATTGCGATGAGCAGTTACAAACTTACCTCTAAAAGTCTGGGTAAAGACAAACTGTTGTGGATGATTTTCATTGCCTTGGCAGTTACTACTTTCATCACTGAAGAAGAAATTTTGTGGGTGATCCTGTTGGCGGGTGTGGCGGTATGGTTTGCCAAAGCTCCGCCAAGATCGTTGAGTTCAGGGGCAAACGGAATGTTTCCTGTAATGTTTGTACAGCTTCAATCGATCGCGACCGGATCCAAACTTTGGGAAATCGCTTGGTTTTTTACCAAAGCAGGGGCTTTTGTTTTTGGTAGCGGACTAGCCATCGTTCCCTTCCTCTACGGTGGGGTAGTGAAGGAATTTCAATGGCTGAATGAACAGCAGTTTTTGGATGCCGTGGCAGTTGCGATGATCACGCCTGGTCCGGTAGTCATCACCGTAGGATTTATCGGTTATCTGGTAGCGGGTGTCCCTGGAGCTTGTGTTGCGGCCATGGCCACATTTCTTCCCTGTTACCTTTTCACCGTGATTCCGGCACCATATTTCAAAAAATACGGCAAAAACCCGGCTATCAAGGCATTTGTGGATGGGGTAACCGCCGCTGCCATTGGTGCTATTGCAGGTGCTGTTTTGGTGTTGGGAAAAAGGACTTTGACCGATTTGCCGACGGTTCTCCTCGCTTTGACTACCATCGCGTTATTGTTCAAGTTTAAAAAACTCCAAGAGCCCCTTATCATCGCGGTGGCGGCTTTGATCGGGATTACATTAAAACTGATGCTATGAACGGCAACGACATTCTCAAGAAAACAGCCATTTGGCGGTAATATTGAAACCCAAGAGCAGAGTTTGTGGACAACCTTTTTCCGATCGTCAATTGGGACAGTATGGCGTAGCGATTCAGTGTGCCAAGGAAGATTTGAAAATATTAATAAATAAAGCTGAGTCACTTAAAGCATCTCTGCAATTTGTTTTGAAAATCCGCTTTTAAGACTCGATCCGGCTTACCAAGATCTTATCGATCCGCTGACCATCTTTGTCGACAACCTCGAGTTCAAGATTTTCTACTTTAACCTTGTCGCCGACTTCGGGGATGCTGGCTGACTTGTGGATCATCAATCCGGCCACGGTCGTGAATCCTTTGGTTTTCAAGAGGATATTCAAATCAAAATATTTCACAAAATCAATGATGGCATACTGACCATCGACGAGCCAGCTGTTTCCGTCCCGTTGGATAATCTGGTACTCCTCGTGGTCCAATTCGCTGGAATCACCGACCAATGCATCCATGACATCATCCATGGATACTATTCCCATCGTGCTTCCGTATTCGTCGATGACAATTCCGTAGTGCATTTTCTCCTTTTTGAAGAGCTCCATCACCTGATAGGCGAAGGAGTTTTCATTGATAAACAGGGGTTTTCTGGAGACTTTTCGGATATCAAAATCCTGTTCCAGGCCTGGGGCAAAAAGGTCTTTGACCATTACCATGCCAACGATATCGTCGAGGTCATCTTCTATGCAAACAGGGTAAGCCGAGTGCTTTTCGTTGTTTATTTTGACTCGGATCTCTTCCCAAGTGTCTGTCAAGTTAAAATAGACCAAATCTGAGCGGTGGGTAAATAGTGTGTTTATTCTCCTATCACCCAGTTCAAAAACCCTTTCTACAATATCCTGTTCGATGTTCATAATTTCACCACCCTCAGCACTTTCCTTGATAATAGCTTTGATTTCCTCTTCCGAAATCTTGGATTCGGAGATGTTTTTTATGCCAAAAACCGTAAGCAAAAAATCATTGGAAACGGATAGTAGCCATACAAAAGGCGCAGCGGTCATCGATAGAAGATGCATAGGTTTAGCTACCACCATCGCAATAGGTTCCGGAAAAGTCATTCCCAAGCGCTTTGGGAACAATTCCCCTAAAACGATCGAAAGGTAAGTAACCAACAAGACAATCAACCCGGTAGCAATCGGTCCGGAATAGGGTGTCAAAAAGTCAATTTCGGAAATTGCCGCTGCCAGTTCATTGGTCAGGTTTTCACCTGAATAAACACCTAGCATAATCCCGATGAGGGTGATCCCGATTTGGACTGTTGAGAGAAATTTGGTGGGGTTTTCGGCGAGTTCTAAGGCGATTTTTGCGTTGGAACTGCCCCGTCTTTTGGCGTTTTCCAGTTTGAATTTTCGGGAAGAAACCAATGAAAGCTCGGACATGGCAAAAACGCCATTGAGCAGCACGAGCAAAAGAATGATGAGGAGCTCCAATTCGTTCAGGCTAGGTTTGGAATGAGACGGCCTAAATTAAGGATTTAACATAGTATTGGGACACTGTCCAAGTGCCTGAAAACAAAAAGGACAGTATTATACTGTCCTTTTTGCTTGAACCGGTCGTAAACGCTTAGGTACCGATTAGTCTTTTTTGCTGTTTTTCTTTTCCGCCTTTGCGGCTCGCTTTTCCTTCAAAGTTTTTGCTGGCGCTTTCTTTTCGTTCTTTTTGGTTTCGGGTTGCTTTGACATGGTAGTGGATGTTTAGAGTGGTTTGACACTAGTTGGAAGATACTCATTTGCGGGTCGGATTGTTGCAGCAGTCGCCCACATTTTTTCACAGTATTCGCATGCTGATTATTCTTACGTTTACAAGTGGTCGGTCCCTCGCATCGGTCTCTACCGCGGCGATGGAATCCACCACCTCCAAACCGGAAATCACTTCCCCGAATACCGTGTAGTTTTGGTCCAAATGTGGCGTGCCCCCGATTGTTTTATAGACCTTCCGCTGATCTTCTGGGATCGAGTATTTGTCAAAGTTCCAATAATTATCCAGGATGGAGTTGAGTCGCAGATCCAGTTCTTTGGTCAAAACCGAATCTTTTTGGGTTTTGGCCATTTCCAGAGAATCAATCAAAGGCTTGTTAGCTGGATCATTTACTCCAAAATGCCGGGCAAGCATCTTGTTAATCCGGCCTTCGTTGTAGGCCAAGAGACTGTCATTTTGGATTTTTCCCTGCACGATGTAAAACTGGGTGCTGCTCGATGCGCGCTGCGGGTTATTTGTTCTCGCTGCTGCCAACACCCCTTTCTTGTGGAAAAGATCCGGGACGATCTCAGCTGGAATCTGATAGGGGAGGTCTGCACTTCCTACGCTTGCCAAGCTATCCGCGTATTTGCTTTCGGTGTCTCCCGCCTGAATCATAAATCCGTTGATCACGCGGTGAAAAAGAAGACTGTCATAGACTCCATCCTCGACCAACTTGACGAAATTGTCGCGATGAAGGGGAGTTTTGTCCGAAAGTTCGAGGACAATCGTGCCGTGGTTGGTGACCATCTCCACCTGTACCGGCGGGGCATGGAACGCGTTGATTAAAACAGCCAGAAATGAATAGAGTATAGTAATCATTAGGTTTCGTTTTTATTCCAATAAATAAGATATGCCGGATATTTCTACTCATTTCACTTTTTTATAACAACGCCAGCCAGTCACTTTTCTTCCAATGAAAGAATATAGGTGACCATCGCTTTGGCTTCATCAGCAGGCAGCTTTGGGTGACTACTCATGACGGGGTATCCCCAAACGCCAGAACCACCGCTGATTACTTTGCGGGCGAGCATGTCTATGTAAGCCTCCTGTATGGGGTAGCGACGAGCGATGTCGGAAAAGGAGGGGCCCTTGGCTTTGCTTTCTTCTTTATGGCATTGGTAGCAGTCAGAATAGGCGATGAGCACTTCTCCTCTTTTGACCAAGGCCGAATCGATGGGATCGTCTTCCCCGGGGACGATGTAAAACGTTTTCTTCGGTTGTTCTTTGGTGATTTTTAATTGGGTATCCTTTGCTCCGCAGGAATAGAACAAAAAGGAAAATGAAATTACCGCCAGGATAGCGAGGGTTTTCATGAATTGGAATTGATGCTTGGGCTTCGGGAATATACCATGGTCGTCAATGTTACCACGGCGATCAAAGATTTTGAAACGTCAAACTAGCCTGTCTCGATGATATAAAGAAGAGGCTGTCTCGAAGGCCTGATTGTGTCAGCCTGAGCACTGCAGCTACGGGAGTAGCGTATATCGAAGGCCAATTACAGTAAACATAACGGCATTTCGACTTAGCTCAATGTGACAAACATCGGTTATGAGACAGCCTCTTTGGAGCAATTGATCGGTAATAATTACTTCTGCTGTGACAGAAAGGTCACCAGCGATGCCAATTCCTCATAAGAAAGGGAGTTGGCCAGTCCGGCAGGCATCATGGAGTTTTCGAGCTCTTTTCTTTCCTTGATGTTCTTTTTTTCCAATTTGGTTGCCGTGCCGGTGATATCCCGTATGGTAAGCTCCTCGGCAGATTCTGCCGTAACAAAACCCATAAAGAACTTGCCGTCATTGGTCGTGATCTGCACGGAAGCAAAGCCTTGGGAGATTGAGGCATTAGGTTTCAGAATAGCTTCCACGATTTGGTCTCGATTCATGATCGAACCGATCTGCCCCATAAATGGCCCCTTCATCACCTGACCGGCTTCGATCGCGTGGCAGGCGATACATCCTTGGCTGGTGAATAGCGTCTTGCCTACGGCGGGGTCGCCTTTGAGTCCGCCTACCGCAAGAATGACATCTTCGATGGATGCCGCTCCGACTTGTCCCTTCTTGTTTTTGATGGATTCCAAATCAACTGAGGCTTCTTCCACTTCAGGAGCCTCAGTCTCTGTCCCCATTTCGACAATTCCCAACCTTAATCTGTCATTGAGCGAGGCAAACAAAGGTTTTTGGCCTTCATCAGCAGAGTTTAGCTCAGCCATAAGGAAGTTTCTGACCTTAGCTGAACCTTCCCAATCGGCAGTTTTATAATAAGGCCCATGGGTATCAGGGCGGGTTCCCCACCACCAGCTGCCATCATAGGGAGCCTCTTTTTGGTAAAGGCGGGCTAGTGTGGCTAGAATTTCGGCTTTTTTCTCAGCATTGTCCGTCTCAGTATAGGCGGCGATCAAGCCGTCCACCGCTTTGGCATCATGCATGTAGCGTAATGCCCAAAGTGCCAATTTATAATTGTCTGAATCAATGGCCTCCACAGTGGCATCCACCGCATTGAGGTCCACCAATGCCTTCACGGCCAGGTGGGGGAGTACTATTTCTGAATTTGGGGTAGCGTGCGGTCCCTCCGTGTCTTTTGCGGGGATTTGAGCAGATGCAGGTACTTCAACTTCTAACAAAACCTCGGTTGCTTTTGGGTCTCCCAGTCTACCCAATCCTACGATGGCGGCAGCCCGAACTCTTGGATTTGCATCTTGAGCAGCGGCAATAAACAATTCCACAGGAACACCCGTGATACATTTCTTTTGATCGGCTAACGCACGGAGGGCAAATTCACGCAGCTTGTCTTCTTCACTGAGTTTGATTAATTCCTCTACGCCTGAAGCACAAGCTGCCTGAGCGTAGGTGAAGATCGCGGCTACCCGTGCCTCTAGTGGCAACGAAGTGTCTTGTGCGATGGAAAGTGCTGCCGCTGCCGCCTCTTCTTTGGATCTAGTCAACATTTCCTGCTGTGCATCCAGTCTGGTGACGGAGTTCTTGGCTTTGAGCAAGTCCGCAAGCTCTGCGACGGAGGCCGCCTTCAGGTCGGGATAGGCCTCATATTTCCAGCCTACTGGTACAGCACGTACCACGTAGCCTTTTTCTGGACTTCCCCGAAATCCCGCGCCATCCCAGGCAGCGAGGTACATCGTACCGGATCCGTCCACGTCCACGTCGGTAATCTGGGAAAGCTTGACGAAATTTTCATCCTGCTGGGTAAAGCTGGGGCCGTCCATACTTACCCGATGGATATAAAGTTGGCTTTTGCCCCAGTCCGCCATCATGGGAACTCTATTGTATTTAGCTGGCCAACGCTCGTCGTCCATGAAATAGGCACCTGTACCAGATCCCCCGCCGAGATCCTTTAGAGCCGGCAGGATTTCGTCGGTAAAATGCTTGAAGAGGCTAGGATAGCCGTATTCCCCAGTTTGGATGTGATGGATAAAGCGGATGTTCCAGCCACCCCCGTCGTTGGTGTTGCCTCGGGTGTAAACGTTCATGAATGGGTCAATCGCCACGTCATAGATGTTTCTGGTCCCGTGGGTATAGACCTCCATGCCGGTGCCATCAGGTCTTACCCTTACGATTCCGCCTCCAAGCATGGTGAGCTTGGTGCCTTCCCTGTCTTCTGCATCCACAAAGCCAAAGTCACCAACAGCGATGTAGATCCACCCATCGATGCCCATGCGGATGCCGTTGGTGGAGTGGTCAGTGCCGCGGCTTCTTAGCTGGTTGGCAGTGCTGATGCCTGTGATAAGAGGCTTGGCCGGGCCGTCGGCGACGCCGTCTTTGTTTTTGTCCTCAAAGACCACCAGGTCCATGCCTGTGGCCAAGCTATCCGTGCCAAAAGTGGTATGCAGTACAAATACCTGGTCAGCCAAGACAATGATTCCCCGCGGATTGTCCACTTTGGTAAACTCGGTATGTGCGTCCAGATTGCCGTCGTGGTCACTATCGACCAGCTTCATGATACTGCCCTTTCCAGGCGTTTTGCCGAGAGAGCCGATCATGTCTATACCGACAAAAACTTCTCCGGAAGGGGCGACGGCGAGGCAGGAGGGACTGGGAACCAAGTCCGGCCCTGCAAAATTGGTGATGATCAACTCGGTGCTGTCTGCTCCGATACTGTCGGATACAATGCCCTCCGAGGAGAAATAGGCAGTTAGCTCTGCCAGATCGGAAGTTTGGGATGGCTTGTATTTGCTACAGCCCACCAAAGCGGTCGCTGCTATCAAGCCCAAAATAGAATTTGGAATTTTAGACATGTAAAAAACGGAATTAGTTTTTTTTCGCATGGTTCTCGAATGAAAACCGCCGCGAATATATCGCTTTAGGCAGGGTAAACTTCCCTGTTTGATGCAAAACGATGATACAAATCCGCTTTTTTTATGGACGGCAGCCCCAAATCAGACGAATCGATTGTTCGGTTTTGCTTTCTTAGGGGGCGATCGGGTAAAGGTAAACTTGTAAAATTTAGCCCAAAAAATATGGCGCGTAGATGAGCAGCGCAATCGCCAAGGCCGTCAGAACAGCAAAGGTCACTGCTCCAGATGCGATGTCTTTGATAAAGCCTATTTTTTGATGATAGTCGGGATGCACGAAATCGCAGACCTTTTCGATGGCCGTATTGAGGCTTTCGATCGAGAGTACCAGCCCAATTGCCAAAAACTGGAGCGCCCAGTCGACTCGGTCTATTTTGAAGTATAAGCCCATTCCTGTAAAAACCAAGGCAATGGTTGTTTGGGTGATGATGGAGTTTTCCGTGGTAAGTAGCAGGAAAAAACCTTTGACAGCGTATTTGATGCTTTTGACCCGATCGATGAAAAATCCTGACATAGACGATGGAATTTGTCCCGAAAATAGCGGAAAGCAAGTTTAGTCCCGCTTCGCCTACCGCTAAGTTTTTTAGCAATAACAAATCTCATTGGCTTGGTCTGAGTCCATCAGCCCAAAGCAAAAACTCAAGAGATTATTCAAAAGGCGGCCAATGCTGGGAGTGCTTTGGCTATTGACGAGTTAAATACACAGGACCACTAAGCCCAATTAGGTATGGCTGGAAACAAATAAGCCCCCATTTGCTAACATTTGACGGACCTCAGCCAAAGAATGGGTGGGTACATTTGGGAAAATAAACCCTAAGACGATGAATAGCCTACCGAGAACTTTTATTCTTTCTTTTTTATTTTTTGCCTTCCTGATTTCCTGCGGTGAGAGTGATCCCAACGAACCTCCAGTTTTGCAGCTATTGCAGACTGAAGTCGTGGCTGATGCAGCCGGGGGGAATTACATTTTGAACATTTCAGCGAATATTCCTTGGACCGTTGTAGTGAATTCGGATTGGATTGAGGTAAGTCCGGTAAAAGGAAGTGGCAATGGCCAAGTGGAGCTAGTCCTCCAGCCAAACACCTTGGAGACTGCGAGAAGTTTGGAAGCAAGGGTGACTGGTAAAGGAATAGTGAGGACAGTAAATATTTCACAGGCAGCTGCGCCAAGAGGATTTCCGGAATATTACATTCCCGCGGATCAGACCGGGATGCGGAATATTTCCAGCTTGAGTTTGGCTAAAGAAATGGGAAATGGCTGGAATTTGGGGAATTCTCTGGAAGCGATCGGAGGGGAGACCAATTGGGGAAACCCGCTGGTCACCAAGACGCTGATCGATCAGGTGAAAGCGGCGGGATTCCAAGCCGTGAGGATTCCGGTGGCTTGGAGCAAGTTTAGCAATCCCGACGACTATACCATCGATCCCTCTTGGATGGCAAGAGTGCAGGAAGTAGTGGACTATGTGATCCACAACGGCATGTATGCGGTTCTCAATATCCATTGGGATGGTGGCTGGATGCAGCCAACCTATGCCCAACAAGACGCGGTGAATGAAAGACTGGAGAAAATGTGGCTTCAGATTGCGCTGAACTTTAGGGATTACGAAGACCGGTTGCTGTTTGCCGGTACCAACGAAGTGATGGTGACTGGTGACTACGGTACACCAAAGCCGGAGTATTACATTGTGCAAAACTCTTTCAACCAGACTTTTGTCGACATCGTGAGATCCACGGGGGGACGAAATACCTACAGGAATCTTGTTGTTCAGACCTTCAATACGAATATTGACCACGGGATAAGTTTTTTTGAACTGCCTGAGGACTCCACTGATGACCGGCTGATGGTCGAGGTGCATTACTATGATCCCTATGAGTTTGCATTGAAGGAGGAGGGAGGAGTGAGCCAGTGGGGAAAAATTGCAGTCGATCCTCTAAAAAAAGCAAGCTGGGGCGATGAGGCCCATGCGGATGCCCAGTTTGGAAAGATGAAAACTGAGTTTGTGGACAAAGGCATTCCGGTTTTGGTTGGGGAGTACGGTGCCATCTCTAGAGCTGCGGAATCCGACCACGAAATCTATCGGAAATATTATCTTGAATACGTTTCCGCGAGTATGAAAGCCAAAGGCCTTATCCCGTTTTATTGGGACAATGGCTATGCCGGGAATCACGGTTTCGCGCTTTTTGACAGGGCTAGCGGAGAGCAAATCCATCCGGAGTTAATACAGGCCATTACCGGAAACTGAACGTTGTTAAAGTCTTCCTCTAGCTGCTCACTGATCACCAAAAACCTCCTGAATCGCCTCCAAGTAGCTGAACCCATGGCCAACTGTAGGCTCGATATAGTTCCCTTCCAGGTACTCATTCCAGCAGCAGATCATTACGGTGTTGCCGTTGTTTTGCCGGTATTTCCTGGACACTTGTTGGGCTTCCTTCAGTTTGGCTTTGAATGAGGTCTTGTCACTATGGACCAGATCTTTGTAGGGTTCGGAGGGAAATCCGCTTGGCTGCGGCCAAGTGCCTCCGGCGGGTCTCATATCCCATCCCATAGCTACCGGGACCTGATATTCAAAGTTGGGGTCATTCTTGAATTTTTCGCTCCACATCTTCCAATGGCCCCGATAGGTCGCGCGCATATCGGCGTAGGAGCGGTTGTCCTTGTCCATGAAGTTGTGGTATACGTAGGAGGTCATCCCTTCGAAACCCATTCCTTTCAGCCGAGGTACGTATTCCTGTAGTAGCTGACGTTTCTGATATTCTCCGCCTTGCCAAGCCTGCTTCGGGTTTTTGGGTTTCCAAACGGTCGGCAGGCCGTACATACGCTCGTGCTCGAGCATGGGTCCGGCCATGACCGCAATGAACTTGATTCCGGGAAGACCTGCTTTTTGGGCGGTTTTTTGTGAAAGCTCCAATAAATCTACTAGGCGAAGGCCATAGTAAGCTGCTCTGGACTCCGCATCTTGGGGGAAATAGAAATAGACGACAGGGCGCCCATCGCTGCCTTTCAGATAGTCATCCCGGCTGAAGTAGAGGTCTATCCACAGTTGGGTGATCTTCTCGTGGACTTTCAGGTAAAGTTCTTTGCTAGGCTTTTCTCCCTCATAGTTTGCCTGCCTGGCAAGCTCTTCTGGAGAACCAATCTTGAGCCAAAGCTTCCATCGCTCGTCGCTGTCATCGCACCAATTGATCGCAAATTTCATCTGCTCACCCTTGGGAAGCCTTGCATTTTCCGCCAGAAGGACCTCCAGTTGGTCACCCCATTCGATCATCCCGGGAACGGCCACTCTTCCGGATCGTGCCTGGTCCGTTGCCCAGCCTTTTGGATAGTAGATTTTGGCTTGCGGGGCAAAGTTTTGGTGGTGGAAATAATGCCGGCCAAAAAACCAGTCGTAGGCAAAGAAGTCAATGCCGTAGCGCTTCATGTACTGCAGTTGTTTTCTGGCAACTTCCGGGTCTGTCCGGCTGTAGAAGCCCTTCAGCTCCGCAATGGGTTTGCGATCCAGATAGGGACCTTGGTAGGGATATTTGGCGTTGTAGATCCGTCCTTTCGGACCCCAAATGCTAGGATTCAGTAGATTGGAGCAATTCCCAGGATCCTGTAAACAGGACCAAAAACTATCCCTATCCTTGGCTGGGTCAGGAGAGGTATTCCATGAGGGCATGAAATAAACCCCCACAAGTTCTTCCTCATCTGGGTTTTGACCTAGGGTCGAAATCATGGAAAAACTTGCAGATTGGGAATTGAAAACGTCGGGGCGCTTCGGCTCACAGGCTCCCAGTGCCATGACAAGCACCATCACCCCAAAAAAGAACTCAAACCGATTACTCATAAAAATACCTTTCTTTTAAATTCAGATCTCGGCTGAAAATGCACTCTGGGCGGATTGGAGGTTTTTCCCCAGCACTTTTCTCCAGATTTCTATTCCCCGATATTCTGACAGCAACATTTCAAAGTCCAATTGATAGCTCAGCAGGTGGCTAAAACCCATCTTTTCATAAAATCGTTTTGCCTGAGGTTGGCAGGACATTACCTCTAGCCAGATTGACTCCAGTCCGTTCTCCAGGCTTATTTTTTCACAGTGCTCGACTAGCCTCTTGGCGACTCCTTTGCCGTGAAAGTCCGGATGCAAATAGAGACGATGGAGCTTCATGGAATTTGGGATTTGAATTTCCCGGGGAGAAAAGGGGAAATCATACTTTAGAATCCCGATTTTTACTGCATCCGACTCCACAAAGAAATAGTGGCTTCTCGCGCGGTTGAGCTCTTTTTGCAGCGTTTCAGGATTGTAGATCAAATTGACATACCAATCCCCCTGATCGCCCCAAACATATCGGTACGCATCCCTATAGATCTTGTCCATCAAAGAAAAGAGCACGGCTTGATCGTCAGCCTGAATCGGGACGAGATTCAGGTTAGGGCCAATGGGTGACGGAATTTCCATGCAATGAAGACCTCTTTACTTTAGTTTGTCGATCATTTCTTCGGTGAGGTCATCCGCATAGACTCCGTAGGAATTAACCAAGACTCCTTTTAGGTCTCCGGTTTTGGAAGATATCGCGTAGAGGATTGCCTCATCCGAGGGATTGGTATTTCCCTCAAATCTAAACGTCTGATCGACTTCAAACTCTTGGGGGAGCAGGCAGGCCTTGTCACAGATCAGGCTGTCAAAACGAATGTTGAAATCCTCGGTATAGCCTTCTTTTCTGAGTTTCTCTAGCGTTTCGACTAGGGTAGGTTCGTAGTTGGGCATCGGCGTAGTTGATTTGTTGAGTTCAAGTTAATTCTTAGAATCCTAAATTCTGACGGCTTTCATCGAATATCGTTGGCTTCGCTCGTATCGGTTTAGACCTTCGGAATCCCTAGCGCGAACAACAGCCTCTGATTCGATTTTATCCATTGTAGAAAATACTAACATATAACTCTCAGAAAATCAATACTTAGGGAGTTTATTTATGAGATGACACTGGAAGTGTTTTTCGGAGGATTATCCAGTTGAAATTTATTTAGTCATTTCGATTTGCATGGACTTTTTATTTTGGGTTAACTTACTCCAAGTAGAAACGCCCGAATAGCCCAATCGGAAAGGGCCGCCGCCCTTCCGGTTTTGACAATTGAGATTTTTCTTACCACCAAACCTATTAGGCCTATGTCTATCCGAGTTGCTGTCAGGCATTATACCAAATATGAGTACGACCGTCACATCAGCCTCAGTCCACAGGTGATTCGCCTACGGCCCGCACCTCATTCCCGCACCCATATCAAAGGCTATTCCCTGAACGTAAAGCCGGAAAATCACTTTATCAACTGGCAGCAGGATCCGTTTGGCAACTATCTCGCCAGGATAGTGTTCCCGGACAAGGTGAAGTTTTTTGAGATTGACGTCGAGGTGATCGCCGATATGGTGGTGATCAACCCATTTGATTTTTTTGTGGAGGACTATGCCAGTGAATTTCCCTTCGTCTACGATGAGAGCGTTCGAAAGCAACTTGGTCCCTATCTGGAAATAGATGAATCAAGTCCGTTGTTGATGGCGATGGTGGACAAGGCCAAATCTCTTTCGAAAGAGGGGATCAGAACCGTAGACTACCTGGTAGCAATCAACCAGCTGATCCATAATGAACTGCGATACAATGTAAGAATGGAGCCCGGTGTACAGTCTTGCGAGGAAACACTTGAATTAGGTTCAGGTTCTTGTAGGGATTTTGCATGGCTGCTAGTTCAAGTGTTACGGCACGTTGGGTTGGCAAGCAGATTTGCGTCGGGCTATCTGATACAGCTAAAGTCAGACGAAAAATCCCTTGACGGGCCGTCTGGGCCTGAGCAGGACTTTACCGACTTGCATGCTTGGGCGGAGGTTTTTGTTCCTGGTGCCGGATGGATTGGACTGGATTCGACCTCAGGTCTGTTTGCCGGAGAGGGGCACATTCCCTTGGCATGCACACCCAGTCCACAGGACGCGGCACCGATCACCGGGATGGCAGAGCCAGCGGAGACCAAGTTTTTCTTTGAAAACCAAGTGACGCGGATCAAGGAAAAGCCACGTGTGACCAAACCTTATTCCGAAGAGCAATGGACTTCCATTTTGGCCGTGGGAGACAGAGTGGAGGAGGATCTAGTTGCCAATGACGTCCGCCTCACCATGGGTGGGGAACCGACTTTTGTTTCCGTAGACAATCAGGATGCCCCAGAATGGAATTCCACAGCGGACGGAGAACATAAGCGGAGTCTGGCAAATACGCTTTTTCACAAACTCAAGGGAGAGTTTGGTAATGGCGCCTTGATGCAATACGGTCAGGGAAAATGGTATCCCGGAGAGCCTTTGCCTAGGTGGAAGCTTGCGTGTTATTGGAGAAAGGACGGGAAGGCACTTTGGCATGACGATACGCTGATGGCCGATCTTTCGAAAGACTATAAGTTTACCAACGCACATGCGAAAGAATTTATGTCCGAATTGGTCAGTCAGTTGAGCGTAGATCCTAAAAATGTGACACCGCTTTTCGAGGATCCGTTTTATTTCATTTGGCAGGAAGGAAAAGTGCCTGTGAACATTGATCCATTTCAATATGATCTCAAATCTCCTCTTGAAAGACAGAAACTCGCCGAACTCTTAAATGAAGGCTTGGATGAGGCGGTCGGATACTCCATTCCTCTGGAATGGGAATACCAAAGCGGGGTGTGGCAAAGTTGCCGTTGGAAATTCAGGAGGAACAATCTTTTTCTGGTTCCGGGTAATTCACCTGCCGGACTGAGATTGCCACTGGATTCGATCGAAGCTGTCAAACCAGAAGACGAGCCCATACAGCCGGAAAACGATCTATTTGCCGAGGTTCGAGATTTGCCCGAATCTCTCAAGAATGTTTCAGAAAGAAAGCCGATCAATTCTGACCGCATATTCAAGACTTCTTTGGTGGTAGAAGTTAGACAAGGAAAACTTTTTGTTTTCTTCCCTCCGGTCTCGTATTTCGAGCACTACCTGGATTTGGTAAGTGCCGTGGAGCGAAGCGCCCAAAAGCTGAAATATCCCATCTTAATCGAAGGCTACGATCCACCTTCAGATAACAGGATTGAGAAATTGATGATTACACCGGATCCCGGAGTCATCGAAGTCAATGTGCAGCCAGCAAAAAGTTGGAGGGAGATCGTGTCAAATTATGACACTTTATATGAAAAGGCGCGCGAATCCCGATTGACCAGCGAGAAATTCAATGTAGACGGAAAGCACACGGGAACTGGCGGGGGCAACCATATCACGTTGGGTGGCTCTACCCCAGCGGAGAGCCCGCTGCTGCGTCGTCCCGATGTGCTAAAAAGCTTTATTACTTATTGGCAGCACCATCCCTCGCTTTCCTATCTTTTTTCTACCCAATTCATCGGACCAACCAGCCAAGCACCACGGGTGGATGAAGGGCGGGACGACCTGCTTTACGAGTTGGAGCTGGCTTTCCAACAAGTGCCCAACGGCAAGGAAAATGAAGTTCCGTTTTGGCTGGTGGATAGGATTTTCAGGAATTTGCTAGTCGACATCACCGGCAACACCCATAGAGCCGAGTTTTGCATAGACAAGCTGTATTCACCTGACTCCAGCAGCGGACGCCTTGGGATTTTGGAGTTTAGAGGGTTTGACATGCCCCCACACTATCAGATGAGTATGGTGCAGCTGCTGCTTATCAGGTCCTTGATGAGTTGGTTTTGGAAGGAGCCCTATGACCATCAACTAGTCCGCTGGGGTACTTCCCTTCACGACAAGTTCCTGCTTCCCCATTATTGCCAAAAGGACATGCTCGATGTAGTCAATGATCTGAAGGGTGCGGGATATTCCTTTGACATTGCTTGGTTTGATCCCTTTTTCAGCTTCCGTTTTCCTTTTATAGGAGAGTTGCAAGTTGATGATATCCATATTGATATGAAAATGGCTATTGAGCCGTGGCATGTATTGGGAGAGGAGATGTCCAGCTCGGGTACTGCCCGTTTCGTGGATTCCTCCTTGGAACGTCTGCAGGTGAAAATCACCGGTTTGACGGAATCGCGCTATCATTTGCTTTGTAATGGTTATCGCATTCCATTGAAAAATACCGGCGTCCAAGGAGAATTTGTCGCGGGAATACGGTACCGTGCCTGGCAGCCGCCATCCGCTCTGCACCCAACGATAGGTGTCGATACCCCTTTGGTCATCGACCTGTATGACACCTGGACCAAGAAGTCTATTGCCGCTTGTCAGTACCATGTGGTGCATCCCGGCGGCAGAAGCTACGACACATTTCCCATCAACAGCTTTGAAGCCGAATCCAGACGAGTTGCCCGCTTTTTTGATTTTGGCCACAGCCTTGCTCCCCCCAAAACAGTTATTGTGGCTGCGGACGGGGAGGGACAATCCAATAGATTTCTTTCCAAAGTCACAGTACAGCCTCACTACGAAGCTTCCGAAATAATAATCAACCCAGAATTTCCGCATACAATGGATCTCCGCCGGTATAAAAAAAGATGATTCTGTATTATATCCCGATCCATGCTATCAATTTTGAGATATGATAGACTCTTATCTTATTGAAAAGATGTTCAATAATGCGCCCTTTCTTGATGAAATGGCGACTGACCAAGGCAAAATATACCCCCACTGGGAACGCCTGGCAAAATACTACGACCAAATCGGCCGCGAGCGGATGGGGCAGTTTCACGAGGAAGTGGGACGGCAGCTGCGTGAAAACGGAGTAACCTATAACGTGTATGGGGATCCTAACGGAATGAACCGTCCTTGGATACTCGATCCCGTACCCATGGTTTTCAGCTCCGACGAATGGGAAGGAATTGAAAAAGGATTGGTTCAAAGAACAAATCTTTTGAACTTGGTTCTGAGTGATTTATATGGCGATCAAAGTCTGATTAAGGAAGGATTAATTCCCTTTGAACTGGTCTACAATCACAAAGGCTTTCTCAGACAGGCCCATAATATCAAGCTGGATGGTGACCAGCAGTTGATCCAATACTCTTCCGATTTGGCGCGGGGTCCAGACGGCAAAATGTGGGTATTACATGACCGTACGGATGCACCCTCGGGGGCCGGATATACCTTTGAAAACAGGGCAGCGATGACGCGTGTTTTTCCCGAGCTGATTCGGGAAAACCACGTCAGGAAGATCACTTCCTATTATCAGACATTCAAAAACACCCTCAGCAACCTTACCACGAACAACAAGGAAAATCCCAGGATAGTCCTCCTTTCCCCCGGACCCACGAATGAGACCTTCTTTGAGCATGCCTACATCTCTTCTTTTATGGGATTTACCTTGGCATTTGGGGAAGATCTTACAGTAAGCGATGGCTATGTTTGGCTGAAGACTATCAAAGGCCTTGAGAAAGTAGATGTGCTGATCCGCCGAGTCGATGATGTATTCTGTGATCCTCTGGAATTCAGAAGCGACTCCCACCTAGGCGTGGTGGGCCTGATGGAAGCCGTCAGGCAGAAGAAGGTGCTAGTCATCAACCCACTCGGCTCTCGGGTGCTTGAAAATCCCGGCCTGATGGCTTTCCTACCCAAACTGTGCCGACACCTGCTCGGAGAGGATCTGGAGATCCCTTCCGTGGCCACTTGGTGGTGCGGCCAGCCTTTGGAACTCAGCTATGTATTTGAAAATATAGAGTCGCTCGTTATTCGTAACATCTACCGCGGCACCAACAATAAATCTGTGTTCGGGGGCAGCCTTTCAAAAGCTGAGCTCGATTTGTTGAAGCGGGAGATCCGACGAAATCCTTACCTATTCGTTGGGCAGGAGATGGTGGAGTTTTCTACGACACCCGCTTGGATCAATAATTCCTTGGAGGCCAGAAATGCGGTTTTCAGAAGTTATGTGGTCGCAGACTCCGAAAACAAGGACTACAAAGTCATGCCAGGCGGTTTATCCAGAAGCTCTCCCGAGAAAGGGGCTTTCTTGGTTTCCAACCAAACGGGAGGGATCAGCAAGGACACCTGGGTACTGGGAAAACCCAAAGAAGCAGGAGCTTTGCCAGTAAAGGCGATCAGTATTCAACCTTTGGTTCGCAATGTGCTTCCCAGTAGGACTGGCGAACGCTTGTTCTGGCTTGGGAGATATCTAGAGCGGTCTGCCTATACCGTACGACTGATGCGAATGGCCTTGCTTTCTTACAATGAGGCGGACGAGGATATCCATATCCAGGAAAATCCCGTTTTGAACACGCTGCTTCAAACCCTGACAGCAGTGACTGGCACGTTTCCGGGGTTCAGCGAAAAATCCATCCTCAAAAACCCGGAACCGGAACTTATTGCCTTGGTGCGGGACGTGGAAAAGTCGGGGAGCTTGGCCTATTCGATTCAAAGCTTTTTGGGCAATGCCTATGCGGTGCGGGACAGGTTGAGTCTAGACACCTGGAGGATATTGGACAGCATTTCGGAAGAGCTTAACAAGATGAGGCTTTCGGTGACTACCATTCAGCAGGCTTATCACAGTTTGGATAGCATGATCGTGAAGTTGATGGCCTTTTATGGACTGAATATCGACAACATGACCCGTGAACCGACCTGGCATCTTTTGAATATCGGACGCTTCATTGAGTCCGCCGTAAACAACTGTACCATTCTTCGAGGTATGTTGAGCAAGTCATTTGACCAAGAATCCAACAAAGAACTGATGGAAGACACGCTGCGCTGCAACGAGAGCTTGGTGACTTACCGCTACCGCTACCGATCTAACCTCGAAATGAATGGTGTGCTATCCCTGTTGATGCTCCACGAGGACAATCCCAGAGCGCTGATCTACCAGTTGCTGGAAATTGACCAGCATTTAAGGACCCTCCCCAACGACGGAGATGGGGAGCTGTTTGGAGCGGAGCGAAAAAAGCTGTTGGAGGCCATCACCAAGATCAGGCTTTGCGATATAGACAGACTAGCCGAAGCAGAACCTGCAACTCGGGAGTTTCTAGCCTTGACCGCATTTTTGGATGAGATCGTCGACTTGTTGCACGAAACCTCCGATGTGGTCTATGAGAAGTATTTCAGTCATACCGGTAGCAGTTATCGAATGATGCGAACTGCCGTAATCCCAGAAATATGAGATATCGCGTCATCCATGTCACCAAGTACATCTATGAGGTCCCGGCTATGCTCTGCCACAACCTTATGTTTCAAATTCCCCAAGATCTTCCTTTTCAGGCGGTGGAAGACTACACTTGTGAAATCAGCCCCAAGCCAAGCTTCGAAGCTGACCGAAGTGATTTCTTTGGCAACAGGTATCGCTACTTTTCCGTGGAGCGAATGCATAAAATGCTGACCGTAACATCGAAGAGTACGCTTGAGCTTGTCGCTCCAGCCTGGGAAAGCGCTGATCCGAAAGCTACCATGCCTTGGGAAGTGGTGGTCGAATGGCTTCACTCCACCGCCGCGTCCAGCGAGATTCGGCAGTTTTACCTCGAATCCCATCACGTGCAGTTCATTGATGGCATCCGAGAGTATGCGCTCAAATCCTTTTTGCCTGGCCGCCCCATCATGGAAGCCATGCTCGACTTGAATACTAGGATCTTCAAAGATTTTGCATTTACGCCAGGCTTCACGGACATCAGCACCCCCCTAGAGAAGGTGTTTGAGCACAAAAAGGGAGTCTGCCAGGATTTTGCCCATTTTTCTCTTGCCTGTCTGCGCTCCTTGGGCCTTTCTACCAGGTATGTCAGTGGCTATATCGAGACTTTTCCCCCTCCGGGAAAACCCAAGCTCGTAGGCTCGGATGCTTCCCATGCATGGATAGCCCTCTATATTCCGGGCTTGGAGTGGGTGGAATTTGATGCGACCAACAATCTATTGGTGGGTGACAAGCATATCCGCGTGGCGGTCGGGAGGGACTTTTCAGACGTGACACCATTGAAAGGAATCGTGTTTGCTGGTAAGGAACAGGAAATGAAAGTCAGTGTGGATGTCCAGGCACTAGATGAAGAGGAAGTGGACAGCTAGTAAGTGGCATTGAGAGGTCTATTGAAAGAATCATTAGCGCATGCGTGCCAGTCTTCTATAAAAATCAGAGAAGTATCGAAAGAGTCTTTAATCCAAAAACGTATTGGATCCTGTAAACGCCGCCTCGAGGAGTGTGAACACCTGTTGGATTGGGCATGACGCAGACTCTGGGGGAATCCTATGGTAGATTTGCTGAACCTAAATGCGAGGAAGAAAGGACGGGTGAAGTCAAGTTTAAACTATTGGGGTTATTCTGATACGAGCTTGTGGATTTTCCCATCGAAACCACAAAGGAAAAGCTCTCCTGCTTCGTCAATTCCAAACGATGAGACGTTAAAGTTTGCGTCGGCAATTTCAAGGTTTACGGGAGATTGTGGATCGGAAACATCGAGGCTCCACACCCGTCCTGAAGCAAAATCGGCATAGATGTATCGGCCAATTAAGCCTCTTAGTTGGGTGCCTCGATAGACAAAACCACCCGTGACTGAAACTCCTTGGGATCTCTCATATTCCCATACTGCTGGTTCTAAAGATCCCAGATCACAATTCGCTGACCTGAAGCAATGGTTTCCTTCGGCGATGTTCCATCCATAGTTGCCACCCTTGACGATAATATCAATTTCTTCGTAGTTGTTTTGTCCCACGTCTCCAGTCCAAAGCTTGCCCGTTTCGGAGTCAAAGCTAAATCTCCATGGATTTCGGAGGCCAAAGGCGTAGATTTCTTCAGCATATCCTTCTGAATTGTTCGCAAAGGGGTTGTCTGATGGTATGCCGTAGTTTTTTGTCCCTTCTGCCTTGTCCACGTCTATCCGCAAGATACTGCCCAATAATGTCTTCAAATTCTGTCCGTTCCCTTCGGGATCGCCACCGCTGCCTCCATCTCCGACGGCAATGTAGAGATATCCGTCTGGACCAAAGGCCAGCTGACCGCCGTTGTGATTGGAGTAGGGTTGGGGGATCTCCAGCAGAACCTGCTCCGAGCTTACGTCAGCTTTGTTGGCATCCGAGGATACCCGAAATCTGGAAATTACAGTTCTGTTGGGATTGGATGCCGTGTAGTTCAGATAGAAAAAGCCGTTTGATTGATAGTTTGGGTGAAAGGCCAAGCCGAGCAATCCCTCTTCGTTACCCTGGTCATCCACTTGGCTTTCTATGTCAAGGAAGGTGGTTTTTTCCGCGGTTTGCATCTCGTTTTTGAAAACGGAAATGACGCCCCGTTGCTCTATGACAAATACGCGATTGGAGCCGTCACCAGCGTTTTGCAGGTCGACAGGCCTGTTGAAACTCAGCTGCGGGAAGGCTTCGGTTAACTGATAGCTAGCGGGAGAAGGTGGGTCCGTGGGGTCGTTTTGGGCACAGGCTCCTGCCGTGGCAGCCAAGAAAAGTAATAACAAGGGAGTGAATGGAGTTAATTTCATAGCGACATTAGGATGGCCAAAAAGAATGTTCCCACAGACAGTTGATTCATGTTGAGAGGTTTTATGCTGAGCATATACGCTATAACGACCTTTTTTGGATGCTGGTTTAAGCTAACGGTGTTATCTGAGACTCAATGGGTGTAGTTGGCAAAAGTGATTCAGTTTACTTTGTTGAGGAAAATCGGAAGCGCGCTAGTAGACTGATAGCGAGGTAAAGCGGATGGCGCTCATTGGCTATCCGCTTGGTTCGCTGCCAAATTGAGTTTTATCAATGCTATCTGATGCATACCGAAGCAGCTAGGTAGATCAACTCCGTCGGGGAATTGTCATCGATTTTAAGCGCGACATCGACGCGTTTTCTCGGGTCGATTTCAGACCCTTTCAGTTCCATCTCCGCGAGCTTCCAAGCTTCCTGAAATTGCTTGTCCATTTGCGCCGCTTCTTCTGTTTTTCCCTGCGCCATCAGGGCGGCAGTCAGACCGCTTAGGGCGAACCCATTCTTCGGCCAATTGTAAAGATCCTCTCGAAAGATTTTGTCTGCTCTTGCAAAGTCGCCGGTTTCCAGATAGAGATTGCCTAGAATGTGCCTGACGGAGAAGAACCAGTCAGGGGGCTCATTATAGTTGAGTCCGTCTTCGATAATAATTGCTTCGGACAGCAGTTTTTTGGCTGCATCATTTTTCCTTTCATTTACCAGCACTTTTGCTTCCAAAACCCGAGCAGCTATTTGGCAAACCTCGGTGACTTTGTTGATGCCCCAGTTCATTTGGTCAGCTATCGTTGAGTCTTGTCCCAAGGTCCTGAGCTGCTCCAATTCGGTTTTTGCCTGGTCATTTTTTCCTTCCTGAGCCAAGGCCATTCCCTGCGCGTAGTGCCAGATAGCCCGCGGATAGATCAGGTCCTCGGTAGGCTCTGGCAGGGATTTGATTTTCTCCCACTGGGCAAACTTAATGAGGATATGGTAGGGGATGGTCATGTAGTGTTGCACCATTTCGAAGCCTGGTTCGTGGGAAAATGCTGGATCGACCAAGCTTGCTGTTTTGAATGCCGCCTCGATAGAACGGGAAGCCCGGCCCTCAAAAGCTGCGGTGGCAGCCAGGAAATGGTAATTGTGAGTGAAATACATTTGGGGATAGTATCCCTGGGCTTTGCATTCGGCGATATAGGTGCTATCAGCTAACACCGCTTTCTCATTGGCTATAGAGCCTTCGTGATAGTCTCCGGTATTGATGTAGATATGGGAAGGCATGTGGACCAAATGTCCCGCCGAGGGGACCAAGTCCTTCAACCTTTCCGAGACTACCAGTGCCTGATCCAGCTTTCCGCTCGCTTCCGTAGCGTGCAGATAAAGATGATTGGCTAGGGGATTTTGGGGATCTATAGCAATCACTTTTTCCAAAAGAGCGACTACTTCGGGAGTCCATGGCCGGGGTTCGCCTCCTCTTTTCTCGTAGAAATCCCAAGGGTGGAGATTCATCACGGATTCTGCATAAAGGGTCGCGACAATGGAGTTTTCCGGAAACTCCTCGTACGCTTCGCGCATTGCATTGGAAAAGGCTTCGTCATCGGAATTTGCGGAGGTAGACGGGAATTTGGTGGCGATGGCCTTTATCACTGCTTGTTCCCAACGGCTAGCTTTCTCGCCTAATCGAGTGGCCTCAGCGACAGCATCCCGGATTTCGTTTATGGTGCCCATGTTTGAGGCTGAGTTAAAATTTGGTCCCAGCACATAGGCAATACCCCAATATCCCATAGCAAAGTCGGGATCAAGGCGAACAGCTTCCCTGAAAGAACGCTCGGCCTCGGCATGGTTGAAGTTATTCGCCATGATGATTCCCTGATTGAAAAAGGTCTGGGCATAAGGTGATTTCGTGGTGACTTGAACTTGATACTCACCGATGTTTTTGAGGAGAGGAGCCTGGAATGTTGGCAGTTCCTGTTTGCATGCCGAAATAGCAACGCAGAAAATCAAGACGAGAACTTGTACTCTCATGGGCTTGTGGATTAAAGAATGGCAATGAAAAAATGAATGTAACCTTTAGACTAATTCCTTACTATGAGCTATACCGGTGGCAAATGAATGTTGCTTGAAACATAGTACCCAATTTAGCTATGACTTGAGGTCAAAAACTGATTCAAGCAAAGAAATTTTGATGAGAAATAAAAGTGAAGACAGGGCTTAAGTTTTTATATATCAGTAAAATAGAAAAGACTTTCATTGAAAGTGGCGTCTCCCATCCATCATCAATATTTTGTCGCTGCCGCCTTGAAAAGTGACTACTGTTGGCTAGGACTTTAGCTTGATTCCGAGCCGCTCATTCCAGAGGGGCAGCTTTCCTAGGATTTGATCTAAAGCCTGTTTTTGTTCCTCGGTCAGCGGGGTGTTTTTTGACCTGGACAAGGGTTGGATTGGGACACCGCGTTTTTGGAGAAAATACTTGGCACTGATAGGGTAGCCTTGGGAAATAATCGAGTCTGCCTGTGTAAGTTCCGACTGAAGCCATTTGACATCAGCTTGTTTTGATGGGTCCGTCGCGTTGGCGCACATCCAGGAGAATAGCTCGGGATAGAGGTTTCCGGCGATGCAGGACATACCCTTTGCACCCATTTCCAGGGAATACATGGTATTCGGCGTATGGGCGTCGTAAAATTCCATTGGACTGCCCTTGGCTATTTCCAGTTTGGCTTTGATTTTATCCAAATCCAAGCTTGTGTCTTTGTGATAAGTAAAGCGCCTTGAGGAAACCATGAAACGCATTACTTCAGGCGAGATAATCCTTTTGTAAGGCGAGGGGCATTCGTAGGTGCCTAAAGGGATATCGCCCGTCAGACTCAGGAACTTTTCGAGATTGCTGATCAGTACTGCGTCGTCCTCATCCTTGGTGGCAAAGTGGCTGCTGATCAGGATGACAGCGTCGACTCCAGTGTCATACATTTTCTTTGTAAACTCTGCCTTTTCCTCAATTGTCTCCCCAAAAGACCCCGTCGCCACGACTTGCATTTTCCCGTTAACCTGCTTCACCACATGTCGGGCCAGCGCGAGGCGCTCGTCGTTGTCAAGGTGATACATTTCGCTGCTCAGACAGTTGGCAAAGAAGCCTTTTGCTCCACAGGCAATGTAGAAATCAGTCAGCTTGGACAAGGCCCCAAAATCAATATTCAGATTGGAGTCAAATGGGGTTAGCATCACTGGGACAAATTTCTTGGCATCGCTTTCCAATTTGCCGGAAATGGGCATACTCTCGGTGTCGGCTAAATCAGAGGCGAATAGATTTTGGTTGTGTCCCATCAAAGCGGTGAGCGAGAGCGTTCCAAGGGAGATTTTCTGCAAAAATTTCCTTCTGGGATTGTGCTGGGGTGTTTTCATACGGAGGTTTCCCCGCCGAGCTTGCCATCGTCTACATGGGCTGGAGGGTAAGATTGGAATTTGGTTGTCTACTCGTTTATTTTTTTACGCCTCTCCATTACTTCCCTCCAAGTGGTCAATATGATCCCCTCTTGTTCAATATAGGCCTGGAGGTCGGATGACAGCATTGCATCCAAGTCGGCCTGACGGGATTTGCCTGAGGCTGAGATGGTATCGAAGTTTTCGGTGTGCATGGTGCTGTGGATGATGATCATGGCCAAGCCTGGCTGCATCTTGTCCAGTATCCGCTTAAATTGGACGACTTTGTATTCTGCATGTTCCTTTGGAGAAAAGTCTGCCACCTCAGGTCTCCATTCCCCACTCATGGTATGCAAATCATCAAGAACAGGGAGACCCATCGCCCAGACCTTTTGGCCAATTGCTGGCGCTTGTTCAAGTATCTCGATCTTGGGCAGTTCCATGCCCTCGGTATACTTTCCCTCTGCCTTCAGTTTTTTGATGATTGGAGCCTGTTGGCATTCTTCCAGCAGGACATTGTTGCCTCCTGGAAACATCACTGGGATCTCGTATTCGGTTCCGAGTTGTATGTATTTTTCCAAAAATTTGGGATGGGCGAACACCGTTCCCATGTGGGAATCCAAGTGGGTCGGTCGAATACCCATACTAAGCGCTCGCTCGATTTGAGCTTTTAATTCAATGTAGACTTCCTCAGGGCTGGCATGCGCAACCACCTGTTCGACGGTCGGCCAAAATGAACCCTCGGGATCATGGAGTCCAGGCACTAGACTTTTACCCGCCAGAGGTTCCCAGCGGTAGCCTTTCCACTCCGAGGTCAATACCAGGTGAAGTCCTGCGTCGATTGGGCCTTTGTTTTTGCTTTCCCGCATGAAAGTTCCCGCCCAAGGACAGGGCATCATGACGCTGCAGGAGGTGGCAATTCCCCCTGCCAGAGATTGAAACGTACCCGCGTTGGATTCCCTTGACATCCCCGCGTCATCCACATGGAAGATCACCACCTTTTTATCCTTTGGCCAGCCCAGCTTTTCGGCATAGGTCTGCGCCTGCAGGGCAGAAGCGGTGAAAAGCAGGGAGGTCAGGGCCAGCAGACTCCTGATAGAAAATAGGAATTGAGTAGTCGATTTCATTGGAAAGTCAGATCGGAACTATCTAGACTACTGAGAAACCTAGAAAAAGGGCTATCGAAAGGAAGAGCGGTATGCGAATGAGCTACTTTGGGCAAAACTCAATATTGCACATGCGGGTGCGGATTTAGACTTTTTTGAACTTGCCGATCCAATTGGCCATAATCTCGATTACATCTGAAAAAGTCAGGGCGGTGATCTCTTTGGGATCGTAGCCTTCGGCTGAGATCATTTGGTTGTAAAACAAAGAAAACTCGTTGTAGGCGGAAAAAATGAGCTTGTGCCTAGGAATTGCCGCCTCCTGTCCCTGAGCCTTAATCCAGTCGCGGATGGACTTGATGACCAATTCGGGATCGTTTCGGTGGGACTTTATGTCGTTTCCGGATATGTCTGAGAGGAAAGTCTTATAGCGGTGGTCTTCCTTTTCCAAAATCAGAAACCGCTTGGCTTCCAACTCGGCTATGCCAGAATATTTGAGTCCAAAATCGATTCCCATTTCAAACGCCATATTGAGGCGGGCAGCCGCATCGGTGACGAGAGGGTCAATTCGGGAAAGGTCATGGATGGAAAGAGGAGAGGAAAGCATCAAGTCCTTGATTTTTAAAATTCTTACCTGACCCGAATCGGAAGTTTCTGCGATTTTTGGTTTGAAGTCAAGGTAGATCAGGACAAAAAATATCCCCTTCAACAATGGATAAAACTCGTTGTCAAAGGGGCAGTTGATGAATACGTTTTTGGTGTCCATCATTCCATGATTTCAACGGAAATGTCTCCGACTTTGGGATGGACATACACTTTGCTGACATTTTTTAGGTCGTGGACAGCCTTCATAGCAGCTTCCTGACTTGATACCGTCTGTATCGTTTTTTTCGATCCTTCCCTTTTGATCACCCAGCCTTCGTTCATTTCGACCACGTGTACGTGGTCTTTATGGAATTCAACAGATTCCATAAATCTCTTCTTCATATCTTCACCAATGACTTTCTTTCCCATCTCGATCAAAGTTTGGAGATGAATATACGGATTTACCGGGTATGGAGATATTGGAAGGTTTTGATGATTTCTTTGAAAAAAAGTATCCCGCCAGGAAACAAAAAACCACAGCGGTAGGGCTGTGGTTTTGGCGTCATTTTTTTTGAAGCTTATTTTCTTGCGATAGCTGCTTTGGCAGCCTTCACGATGTTTTCGGCGTTCAGGCCGTATTTTTCAAGCAGTTGTGTCGGAGTGCCGGACTCGCCAAAGCTGTCGTTTACACCTACGTATTCGAGCGGAGCAGGATTGTGGCGAATCAGAGTTTGGGCGATGCTGTCACCTAGGCCGCCGTTGATCTGATGCTCTTCTGCCGACACGGCGCAGCCCGTCTTTTTCACGGATTCAAGAATCGCCTCTTCATCCAGTGGCTTGATGGTGTGTATGTTGATCACCTCAGCAGAGATGCCCTCTTCGCGAAGCATGGCTTCGGCCACCACGGCTTCCCATACCAAGTGGCCAGTCGCAAAAATGGTCACGTCCTTGCCATCGATCATCTTCCAGGCTTTGCCAATTTCAAACTTCTGGTCAGCCGGAGTGAAGATAGGCCAGCTCGGACGACCGAATCTCAGGTAGACTGGACCTTCATACTCGGCAATCGCCAAGGTAGCAGCCTTGGTTTGGTTGTAGTCGCAAGGGTTGATCACGGTCATGTGGGGAAGCATCTTCATCATGCCGAGGTCCTCGAGGATCTGGTGGGTAGCACCGTCTTCGCCAAGCGTGAGTCCAGCGTGGGAAGCACAGATTTTGACGTTTTTGTCAGAATAAGCCACGGATTGGCGGATTTGGTCATATACCCTGCCTGTAGCAAAGTTTGCAAAGGTGCCCGCGAAAGGAATCTTGCCACCTATGGACAGACCAGCTGAGATGCCGATCATGTTAGCCTCTGCAATGCCGGTCTGGAAGAATCGCTCGGGAAATTCCTTTTGGAAATCGCCCATTTTTAGGGAGCCGATCAGATCGGCGCAAAGTCCGACTACGTTGGGATTTCTTCTTCCTGCTTCCAGGAAGCCGTCACCGAAGCCGGAACGGGTGTCTTTTTTTTCTGTATAGGTGAATTTTAAGTCTAAGCTCATGATAAGGTCATTTGGAAGGAGGAATTAATAGTCACCAAGGGTCTCTTCGAGTTGTCCCAAGGCCTTGGCCAGCTGCTCGTCGTTGGGAGGGGAGCCGTGCCACTTGTGTGTACCGACCATGAAGTCTACGCCATAGCCCATTTCGGTATAGAGTAGGTTGACCACAGGCTTTCCTTTTCCGGAAAGTTCCTTGGCTTTCTCCAATCCTTCAAGCACCGACTTCATGTCGTTGCCGTTGGTGATTTCGTTGACTACCCAGCCAAACGCTTCCCATTTCGCCTTGAGATTCTTCAAGTCCATGATTTTCTCGGTAGGACCGTCTATCTGCTGACCATTGTAATCCACGGTGGCGATGAGGTTGTCCACTTTTTGGTGGGCTGCATACATCGCGGCTTCCCAGATCTGACCTTCCTGCAGCTCGCCGTCACCCAAGAGGATGTAGACCAGCTTGTCGTCCTTGTCTATTTTCTTGGCTTGGGCTACACCCAGCGCAACGGAAAGGCCTTGTCCCAAAGAACCTGAAGCAACGCGGATGCCGGGCAGATGCTCATGGGTAGCCGGATGTCCCTGAAGCCGCGAGTTTAGCTTTCGGAAGGTCTTAAGCTCCTCGACCGGGAAATAGCCGCTTCTGGCAAGGACGGAATACCATCCAGCGGAAAGGTGTCCGTTGGATAGGAAAAAGAGGTCTTCACCCTTCCCGTCCATCTTGAAATCTGGGTTGTGGTGGAGCTGGTCAAAATAGAGTGCCACAAAGAATTCGGCACAGCCGAGTGGAGCACCGGGGTGCCCGGACTGTACCGCATGCACCATCCGCAACACGTCCCTGCGGAGCTGGGTTGCGATTTTCTGGAGTTGTTCGATTGATTGTTTTGCCATTTGATAGGTTTATTTTAGGATTTGAGCAGTATGGTTTTTCGAGTCGACCTTTTGGATGATTTCCGTGATTTTGCCTTTCTCGTCGATGACGAAAGTGGTTCGGATAGTGCCTATGTAGGTTTTTCCAAAGGTCGTTTTTTCACCCCACACGCCATAGAGCTTTTGTACTTGCTGCTCCGGATCGGAGATGAGTGAAAAGGGAAGCGATTGCTTCTTGATAAAATTGCGGTGGGATCGCTCGCTGTCCGAGCTTACCCCGAGCACCACATAGCCGGCCTTGAGCAGGGCTTTATGGTTGTCCCGAAGATTGCAGGATTGGGTGGTACAGGTCGGCGTGTTGTCTTTTGGATAGAAGTAAAGGACTACTTTTTTACCACGTAAAGAGGAGAGCTTCACCACCTCGCCGTTTTCATTTTTGGCTTCAAAATCGGGGGCCATTTGGCCAACTTCTAATGACATCTTTTTCTTTTTATTTTAAAAACTCAGGAAATAGTCCCTTTCCATTCGGCCACATTTCCTGCCATGTCGGTCACCCGCAGGACAGCGGTACCTCTGAGTGGCTCGCCCTGCGCCGTTTCCGACCAAATGACCGCCTGCTTGTGTTCGTATCGCATCAAGACCCACTTGCCATCCACGTAGGCTTCAAAACTCTTGATTCCGGAGAGGTTGTCTTTGATCGTAAACCTCATCCCTTGGCTGTTGGCCCGAATCAGGTTGATCGTAGGTTTCACGTTATCTTCAGCGAGGACAAAAGTACCAAAATTTCTGGTTTTGAAGCGGATTTGTCCCCCTTCCCATTCGCCTCCGGCAAAGGACCTGGAACCGTTGGGTGAGCGGAGGTAGACATGGGTTTTGGCCTTATCGCCCGTGTATCCGCTCACGTCCCAAAGGACTTCGATGGGATTCCATAGATACTCTGTGGGTTCCTGTAGTCTCAGCACAGGTGCGGAGAGACTGCCGGAGAAGTCCACCCTGAGGTACAGATCCTCCAGCAGGCTGTTTTCCGCTACCTTGACCGTCAGTCGATCTGAGGCGTGAAGGTGCTCTTTGCCAACCGGAAAATGCCCGAAAAGCTGGGGATCCAGAATCTCCGAACAAAGGTCAACCTTCGTAGGAACGCCAAATCTCAAGTCCCAAAGATAGGTGCGCGTTTGGGCATCCTGATAGGCGGGGAGGATTTCATAGACTGTATTGCCGATGAAGAATTTAGCCAATCCGCCTTTGTCGGTTTGTGCTACTCGGATCTTCATGTGGTGATTGAAATAGCTCGTTTGGGCTGAGGCGGGGGCCGCGCCATCTGCCAGCGTGGAGTCCAGATCCGCTCCGGTGAGGGTTAGATTGACTAGGCGGGAATTGTTGTAGGCATCCGAAAGTTTGATCTGGATGTTTTTCTTTTGACCGGTCTCGACCAAGAGCGCTCCCGTGCCAGGCGTGTTTGGATTGAGGAAATCAAACTTGAGGTTCGGTTGGAAATACAGCTTTGTGAAGCGGTTTAGGTGTGTGTGGAGCAGGAAATGTCGCGTATAGTTGAAGTCAACCTTGTCGATCAGCAGGCTGAAAAGCTTGCCGCCATCGTCCGAGACCTCAAATTTAGGATAGCCGTTTTGGTTGTTTGCCCCATCGAGCTTGTCATAGCTCTGGATTTCCAGGCCTACTTTGCCCGTGACTTTGATTGTCTCGGGAATTTTATAGCTCGCACCACTCAGGATAGGCGTGATCTCCAGCCGTTGAAATTTGCCATTGACTCGGCTGTCGATCTCAAGCGGTACAATAGCAATCTTTTGTGGTGTGGGCGGGATATTGTCGAGAATCTCTGGGAATCCCGCCAAAAGCGGATCCATCGCCCGATCCAGACTGTCTCGGATTTCGAAGTGCAAATGAGGCCCGCCAGAACTTCCCGTATTGCCACCATTGGCTATCAATTCGCCCTTTTTCACCGAAAGCTCTCCTGGCTCGGGATAGACTTCCAGCTCATTGGCTTGCGCCTCGTATAGCTTTTGTCTCATCCAAGCTTGGAGTTTCGGATTGAAATTTCTCAAGTGTCCATACAGCGTGATATTGCCCTTGGGATGTTTGAGGTAGATGACATTGCCGTAGCCGAAAGAGGAAATTTTGATTCGTTGTACCCAACCGTCTGCAGCGGCGTAGATTGGTTCTCCCTCAGCGCCGCCAAACTTGTAGTCCAGTCCGGTATGAAAGTGGTTGGGACGGAGCTCAGCAAAATTGCCCGAGAGATAATTCCTACCGCCCGGTTTGACCGGCGAGCGGAAGTAACCCTTTTGGATTTCCTGCGAAAATCCTCCAAAAGAGCTGTTGAATCCCAGAAAAAGTACCAGAGGGAGAAACTTACTTAACTTCAAAATCCAACATTTTTTCGGTTCCTATAAATCCACTCAGCTGATCGCCGATCTTCACGGGACCTACTCCGGCGGGAGTTCCCGTATAGATGAGGTCGCCTTTTTTGAGGGTGAAAAACTGGGAAACGTAGGAGATGATCGTGGCAAAATCAAAGAGCATCAAGCTGGTGTTTCCTTGCTGCTTTAGCTCACCATTAATCTCTAGGTGGAAGTCAATGTCCTTCAAATCCGAAAAGTCGGAAACCGGCTTAAAGTTGCCAATAGGAGCGGATCCGTTGAATGCTTTGGCGATCTCCCAGGGTAATCCTTTTGCCTTGCACTGGTCCTGCAGGTCGCGAGCGGTGAAGTCGATACCCAAACCAATTTCTTCAAAGTATCGGTAGGCAAACTGGGGCTGGATGTATTTACCTTCTTTGGAGATTTTCAGGACAAGCTCAAGCTCATGATGGATGTTTTCCGAAAAGTCAGGATAGTAGAAGGAAGCGCCTCCTTTGAGCAGAGCAGTGTCGGGTTTGAGAAATACGACCGGTTTGCCGGGTTTTTCGTTTTTTAGTTCTTCAATATGAGCCGCGTAATTCCGGCCAATGCAGATGATTTTCATAGAATAAAGCTGAATTCACAATGGAGGACATTCAAAAGCCCGAGTCCCATTTCGTCCGTGAAATTAAGCGGATTTGCTGCACCAAGGTAATTATCTCCCAAAAAATGAACCCCAAAATTGAAATTCCAAAGATCTTTTTCCGAAGGGGAGGTCGGTGCAATGGAACAAGAGATTGACCTATTTGGCCAACCCCTTTTTCTTTCATTTCACTAAACTATAGACTTGACCAAGCCACCTTCCACTCTGATGGCTGCTCCATTGGTTGCAGAGGCCAAAGGGCTCGAATAGTATACTACGGTGTCCGCAACCTCCTCGACACTGGCGAAGCGCTGAATCAGGGAAGTGGGACGCATATCCTTGAAAAACTCCCGCTCCACCTCGGCCGTACTTTTGTTTCCCGAGATGGCCAGGTCTTCGATAAACTGACCGACACCCTTGGACTTGGTAGGTCCGGGAAGTATGGAGTTGACCGTGACCGCCGTACCCTTGGTTAGTTCGGCCAGTCCGCGACTCACCGCCAGCTGGGCAGTTTTGGTCATGCCATAGTGGATCATTTCGTCGGGGATGAAGACACCCGATTCGCTGGAGATGAAGATGATCCGTCCCCAGTTTTTATCGAGCATTTTGGGGAAGTAGTGTCTGGAAAGTCGAATTCCGCTGAGCACATTGATCTCAAAGAATCGAAACCAATCCTCGTCAGGAATATCCGCAAAGGCTTTGGGCTCGAAAATCCCGGCATTGTTGATCAAAATGTCCACCTCGTCAATTTCGGAAATTAGTCGATTGGCATCTTCGACCTTGGAAAAGTCCGCGGCAACGCCTGAAATTTCTCCATCTGGATAGGCAGATTTGAGTTCGTTAATAGCTTGGCTGACGCTTTCTTCACTCCGTCCATTAATGATAACACTGGCTCCTTCAGCCAAAAATCGTTGTGCAATAGCGAAGCCGATTCCAGCTGTGGAACCGCTGATAAGGGCTTTTTTGCCTTTGAGTTTTAAGTCCATTTGGTAAGTACGATTGGTTTGAAAAGTTTTCCCGACCAGTCGGGAATCTGGAAAACCGACCAGCGTAAATAAAAATTCCCTGCCTGTTCCATTTTTGGAATCGACAGGGAAGATAAAAGGAATAGTAGCTGGTACTAAGTAATTTCAGTCAACCGCCCTCAAGCTCATTAAGGCCAGGCCTTTGTCGTCCCGCAGATAAAGGACATTGTTTTCGATTTCGAAACTACGGATTAGTTCAAGAGTTTTTTTGACCGCAATCTCTACTTCCATATCCGGACAAGCCATCATGGTGGCGGCTCCATGTCCGAAGCGGATGCGGTTTTCTCCCTCCAAGGTAAATCCTCCCCGGATTGAGTTGCAGCCGGTTTCGCCAAAATAGGTGCTTTGGGAACCGTTGATTTCAAAGATCAGAGCCTCGCCTTTTGCAGACTTGGGATCCTTGATGGCTCCGACATGGAGAATCTTCCAAATATTCGTCAGCGTTAGTTTGGGATCTGGAGTCTTGCTGATCTCCTTTACCAGTTTGTAAGAAAGGGAAGAGGCATCCGCCGGTATGGGTTTTTCTTTTTCCGTCACCTCAACTTCTAGCTGGTAAATGTAGCCTGGTTCATAGTCAAAGCCGGATATTTGGTCATAGAAGAGTGTCCATTCGCCTTTCCCGATAGTTTCCCCCTTGTTGATTTGCAGGCAGGTCATCGGACCTACGCCCACGCAGTCTACCTTTGCGGAATTGATCCACCAGATTTCGGTTCTTCCTCGATTTTCCCGCGCGTTTTCTTCGCCGCAGGATTGAGCCAGGAGCAGTACGGAAAGGAGATATATGAGGGATTTCATATCAGAATTTGATTTTTTGAACTTGGGTTAAAAGTTTTTCGCTCCAGCGTGAGTAGACTAGGCCCGAGGGGTGGAGTTCGTCTTCGACGACCATTTCCGTCTGGAAACCTATTTCTCTATAATCATCTGTAATATCGACGAAGACTATGCCCATTTGGCTACAGACTGATCGTTTGGCCAGATTATAGGCATCGATTTCTCGGGCGACCTTTGCTTGGTCTGCACTTTTGCCGAGGGCAAAGGGTGTGACTCCCCAATCGGGAATTGACAAGACGATCACATGGTCCTTTTCGCCTCTTGCAAAACCTATTGCTCGCTTCAAGAGCGCTTCAAATTCCATCTCAAACTCCGCAACTGGCCGGCCTCGGTATTGGTTGTTGACTCCGATGAGCAAGGTGACCAGGTCGTAGCCGTCGGGATTGATAGCTGAGGCTTTGATCCCGGCTTCGAGTTCATCGACTGTCCAGCCGGTTTTTGCTATGATCTGGGGTGACGAAAAGTGGTATTTCCCGCGTTGATTTAGTGAGCTGATCAATTGGACTGGATATCGCTCTTTTTCATCGACTCCTTCTCCGATGGTGTAGCTGTCCCCTAAGGCGAGGTAGCTGAGAGTCTGTTGGTCTTGGGAATCACGAAATTCTGACATAGTAATTAGTGCTGCGGAAAGCTGGATAATCAGGAGAAGGTGAAACATCTTGGATTTAGGATTGGAAAAGCTGTTGATCCACTGAGATGGTCCCCAAGTCAGCATCCAGCTCCACGGATGCGCCAACTGGGATGATGAACTGCCGCGACACGTGACCAATCATAGCGCCTGAATAAGCGGGGATTTTCAACGGTAATACGTAGTGGTCCAATAGCTGATCGACAGTAAACGCTCCGTAGCCGCCGCCTGGTGTACATTCCGAACATTGTCCAAAAACAAAGCCTTTAATCTTATCCAATGTTCCATTCAGCTTGAGCGTGCTGAGCATTCGGTCAATCTTATAGGGATCCTCCCCGATGTCTTCGATGAATAAAATAGCATCCTGAAAATCAGGAAAATAAGGTGTTCCTGATAAAGCCGTCAATACGGTGAGATTTCCCCCCAAAATCCTTCCTTTAACCTTTCCTCCGGTCAGGGTTTGGATTCGGTTTCCCTTGGCCACGAGGTCATCGCCTTTGCTGATTTCGTTTTTGAAAACAATGGGATCTTTTCCAAAGAAGACCTTTTCGAACTGTTTTACATTGAAGCTATTCCAGCTTCCCGATCCGTTAGGCCCGTGGAAGGTGATAAGGCCAGTCTGGCTTTGGATCGCAGAGTGCAGTGCCGTGATGTCAGAGTATCCCTGCAGGGGTTTCGGATTTTTCTTGATTAGCTCATAGTCCAGTAGAGGCAAAATCCTCGCCGCGCCAGACCCACCCCGAATACAGATGACCATTTTTACCTCAGAGTCTCCAAACATGGCGTTTAGGTCTCCAGCTCGCTCCTCATCCGTTCCCGCCAGATGTCCCATGCGGTTTTTTAGGTTTTGGCCGAGCTTGACCTTGAAGCCGAGAGCTTCCATGGCCTCCTTGGCATAGGTGAATTCCATTCGATCCGCCGAGGCTGCGGAGGGGGAAATGATGCCTACGGTGTCGCCCTTTTTGACAGCTTTGGGAAGAAGTACATTCGGGGCTGGATATTTTTCAGGAGAGCTAAAAGAAAGGAAAGGCGCTGTACCTGCTAAAAGGCCTAGCGATTTGAGAAAGTGTCTTTTGTCCATGCGGAGTCTCGGATTGAGGGATGAAGTTAGGATTTTGATGCCAAACACCGGATAATTCTCCCCGCACTTTCTCAAAACCTATTCCAAGAAGGAGGTGGTCGATCGGCAAAAGGCCAAACCAGACCAACTATTTTTGGGACAATAATTCTTCTAGCTTATTTATCGTCGGCTTGAGTGTTTGATCGTATTTTTTTAGCCTCTTTTTCAAGCTCCAATGCATAAAACCCAAAACTGAGAGAGTCATCGCCAAATGAATTCCTATCCTGAGGCCCAATCCCAATGGCTCCAAAAGAACAAAATAGCTGATGTTCAATGCTAGGGAAAGAAGTACCCCATAGGTGTACATATGTCGCTGGGCAATCCGGTAGCGGTAATTCAATTGCTTGATTTGAGTGGTAAGATAAGTGCGATTGTCAAAGCTCTCCGTGGAGTCAACGGGTTTTAATTTGGATGCATAGCTTAGCCAAGTGGCCCAAATCATGATCAAAGCGATCAGGATCAAACTGATCAGAATCGCAGGACTTTCCCTCCAAGGCATCACCCAAAATAGAAATCCAACTGTCGCCGGTGTGCAAAATAGAATGACCAATCGCTCTCGTTTTTGGGATTTTTCAGTTTGTTTGAGACGGTCGATCATAGTGCTGAGGTCAAAGCCTTTCACTTTTTGGAACTGCCAGAGGTTTTGTATGTCGTTGAAATTAGTTTTCATGGGGCTGTGGATTGAGTTTTTGGGTCAAAACATTTTTGATCCGATTCACCTTTACGGCGACATAGTTTTCCGAAATCCCGCTGATCTCCGCGATGGACCTGTAGGGAGTGTTTTCCAACAGGAGTGTGGCGACCACACGGTCTAGTTCCGGCAATTCATTGATGGCCTGGTAAAGCAGCTGAAGCCGAATTTCCTGTTCTTGATTGTTATTTTCCGGCTCGATGAGATCCAGATTTTCCGGAAATCCGGTCTGTTTTTCGTCTTTTTTCTTTTCCCCTGCGGAAAAAGTCAGGGCGGTATTGTAGGCAATCCTATAGATCCACGTACTGATTTCGCTTTCTCCCTTGAAGGAATCCAAGTGTTTCCAAACCTTGATCAAGATTTCCTGAAAGAGATCGTCTGCCCGCTCTTTTTCCCGGACAAATCCGAGACATAACCGGTAGACTTTGTCCCTATTGTCACGATAGATTGATTCAAACTGAATTTCTTTGCCGCTTTTCATTTGAGGAAGGCATTGACTTGCTCCATAAACCACTCCGGATTGTCCCACATGATGAAGTGGTGCGCTGTTGGAGCCATTTCAATTTGGACATTTGAGGCCAACTGATATTGGTTTTCGTATGTTTTTCTGACTATTTCTTCCGTAAGGCCATAGCTTTTTGCAGAATACCAGGCTCCCAAGACCAGCAGCGGAGTTTCAACTTCTCCGAGCTCTTGCCTGAAGTCGGTCGTCATCAGCTCATACAAAGCCTCCGCGACTGTGTTTCTGTCGCTCTCAAGCGACCAATCTGTAATCATTGGCGCCTTTTCAGGGGTTGCAGTCATGGTGGCTATGCTGGCTTCCTGTTGAGCTTTGTATTGCTCTTCGCTCAGCCCGAGGAGCATTTTTTTCATCTGACCTGCCATTTCCTTCATGCCCTCCGCAGTCGCATTTGGATTCATCGCTGCAGAATAGAAAGGAAACGAGTCGACGATGATTACTTTCTTGACAAGTTGTGGATTTGAATTAGCGAGATGAAGTGAGAGGAATCCACCTAAACTATGGCCTATCAGGATGACCGGCTGATTTTGCTTTTGAATATAATCGGCGATCATGGATTCCATGAGCGGAAGAAATCCCTCGCTTAGATCTGCTGCTGGATTTCCTCCGAAGCCCGGAAGTGTTAATACATGGCATTCAAAGTTTTGGGAGAGTTGACTGGCCGTCTCTGTCCACACTTCCCCAGAAGAAGCAAGTCCGGGAATCAGGATGATTTTTTGTCCCGAGCCGGTGACTTGAACATCAAGTTCTTGGGAATTTGCGGTAGTGGCGATGGAGATACTGAAGAAAAAAAGAAGAAATAACTTTTTCATGGGTTTTTCTTCTTTAGACCAGAGTCGATCGGAAACCTTACAGTTATTCTAAAAAATATCAGAAACAAAGCTGGTGGGTGTAAGTCAGGAAAACTGGAATGAAATAATAACGGAAAAACTTACATCATATCCCTTACCATTATCATGACTTTTTCCATTTCCTTTCGAACGATCGAGGCGGAATAGGGGTAATTGGAGTTCATGAAAGCAAAGCAATAGGTCTTACCGCTTTTGGCCTTGATCAGCCCAACGAGGCTATGGTTGTTGCTCATGGTGCCTGTCTTGGCAAAAATGTAGGGCTGAGCGGCTTGATAGCTGTTTTTAAGCGTTCCGGTTTTGCCGCCTGTGGGCAGGATTTCATAGAGCTGATCTTCTGGGATGATTCGGTAGAGTTTGTCAAAAAGCGCTACCATGGATCTTGGCGTGAAGAGATTATGCCGACTCAGCCCGCTGCCGTCCACCCAATTGGTTTGGTCAGGAAGGTCAAATAGATAGGTCTTTTGAATGTATTCTATCGCCCGCTCGGTGTCCAGGGTCTGAAACAGCCGATCCGATACCATCAGCATAAGCTGCTCGGCGATGAAGTTGTCGCTTTCAAGCATCATTTCCTTCAGCAATGGAAATAGCGGGGATGCTCTCCATAAACTATGCGCGATTGGCAGGGAGTCCGGCCGATATAGCCAGGGTTTTCCAGTTTCAACACTTGCGAGTTCTATAAAGAGTTCTGGCGAGGTGAGGAAGGGGATGAATTCTTCTTTTCCTTGGAAGGTGGAAGGGTTGTAGGCGAAGCTGTTTGAGTGGAAATCCCTTTCGAGCTCCTTGATTGGTCGATTTGTCGTTTTGACGTAAGGCTGGAAGTTAGCCGGTAGGACAAAGGCTTGGCTTCCTGTCTTTCTCACCTGAACCAAATTGCCATAAATCGGCAGGGAAGTCCGTTCTGCAGCATAGTCGAAATAGTAATCATCCCACTGCCAGCCATAGCCAAAAGCCGGCGAAACTTGGTTGGCATCCGAAAAAACGACCGCCTTAAAAGGTGCCAAAAAACGTCGGAAGTCGGGCTGGGCAAATTTCTTGTATTTCCAGCTCGGATCGCCGCTGCCCCATATTCTCAGGGTATCCCCGTCTGCGACATAGCGTAGGGTTTGGGTGCTGTCTTGGAGGACTAGGAGGGAGGAGAAAAGCGTAAACAACTTGGTCGCCGAGGCGGGGATAAAGCGTATCTGGGAATTCTTCTCGAAGAGTACCCGCTGGGAATCCAGATCATAAAGCATGAAACCCGTGAGGTGTCCGCTGAAAAAGCTGGTTTCGCCTAAGGCAGTCTCCAGCTTTTCATATTGGATCCGGCTGAGTTGTGCTGCCGAAGGAAAGCCTGTTAGAAAGAACGCCAAAGCCAAGACTCCCGGAAAAAAGAAAGATTTGGAAAAGGATGACTTGATTCGAGGCATTGGAGAAATGAAAGGGCTGAGATGGACAAAAACAGAAATCGTGCGCAAATCTATCGCTTGGTCAGTTCGCCGGCGGGAGCCAACAGTCCCAGCCAACCCACGATAAACGCAACGCCGCCTAAAGGCGTTATCGCGCCAAGCCATGTTATACCGCTGAGGCACAAAGTGTACAGAGAGCCTGAAAAGATCAAAATCCCCAAAGTAAAACCCCAAAAGCTAAGTCCTGTTTTTTTCAATTCTGGTTTTGCTGAGGCCCAAACGCCGAGTGCAAGGAGTGCTAGACTGTGGTAGAAATGGTACTTGACGGCAGTTTCAAAGGTGTCCAATCTGCCGGAGGCTTCCAGCATGGGCTTCAGGCCGTGCGCGCCAAACGCACCGATTCCGACTGCAAGTGCTCCGAAAATCGCGGCTGTTTTGAGAATAGTAGAGGGCTTCAAGTCGTTGATTTAATTAAGTGTTCTTGGATATCGCTCAGTCGGATATTTGAAATTCTTCCACCAGAGAAGGGGTGAGGATCATAGTTCGTATCAGTTTCTACTTCCGAAAATCGCCGAGCCTATACGAACCATCGTACTGCCTTCCTCTTGGGCGATGCGATAGTCCCCACTCATGCCCATGGAGAGCTCATTGAGCTGGACAAAGCTTGGGAGATTTCTTGCTTTTAGGGAGTCGAAGAGATTTTTGAGCGAGCGGAACTCCTTCCGGATTTGGTTTTCATTTTCTGTAAAAGTAGCCATCCCCATCAGCCCTTGGATCTGCACGTGGCTTAGTGCGGCAAAATCTGCCGATTCGAGCATTTGGTTCAGTTCGGATTCGTCAAAACCAAACTTGCTTTCCTCCTCAGCAATGTGTATTTGGAGCAAAACGGGAATGGCTCTGTCTATTTTTTTGCCTTGTTTGTCTATCTCCCTAAGCAGCTTAAAGGAGTCCACCCCGTGAATCAGGTGGATAAAAGGAGCGATGTATTTCACCTTGTTACTCTGCAGGTGGCCGATCATGTGCCAGCGCGTGTCTGTTGGCATGTCGGGTTGTTTTGCTTGGATTTCCTGAACCTTGTTTTCTCCAAAGTCCCGAATTCCAGCGGCATAGGCTGCTTGGAGGTCTACTAGGGGTTTGGTTTTGCTGACCGCGATCAGCTGGCAGGCGGGATTGACGAAGGAATTTTTTACGGCTTCGAGGTTGGCTTTGATGTCCATTATCTAATTTTAGACTTCACTTTTTGCTTTAGACCTAAAACAAAGATATGGCAATCCTAAGCAATTTGCTTAAAAAAGGCATCCGACTTCGGGAGAGTCTGGAGCAGGAATACAGCAGTCCACTTGATTTGCAAAAGACCCAACTGAGAAAGCTTTTGCTGAAAGCGGAAGATACCGAGATCGGCAAAAAGTATGCTTTTTCGAGCATTTTGGCTGATTTTAAGAAAGAGGGAGGAGCATTTTATGAATCTTATAAACGGCAGGTCCCGATCTATGACTACGATTCAATTCACGCGGAATTTTGGCAAAAGCTACTTGCAGGGAAAAAGGATGTGACCTGGCCGGGCGCTGTGAAATATTTTGCGCTTAGCTCAGGCACGTCCGGCGCAGCGTCAAAGTACATTCCGATTACCAAGTCCATGGTAAAGGCAATCCGACGGACGGGCGTTAGGCAGATTTTGAGCCTTTCCAAATACGATTTGCCCGCCTCGCTTTTTACCAAGGGAATCCTGATGCTCGGTGGAAGCACGGATCTTGAATTTAACGGGACGTATTTTTCCGGAGATCTGAGTGGAATTACCGCTGGAAAATTGCCGATCTGGTTCCAGCGATTTTACAAGCCGGGCAAAAAGATTTCCCGAAACAGAAACTGGGGGGACAAACTCGACCAGATCGTGGAAAAGGCGCGGGATTGGGATATCGGCATCATCGTCGGTGTGCCGGCATGGCTGCAGATCCTGCTAGAAAAAATCATCGAACGCTATCAAGTCAAGCACATCCACGAAATCTGGCCCAACCTCCGGATATTCGTCCATGGAGGAGTGTCTTTTGAGCCGTATAAAAAAGGCTTTGAGACGCTCTTGGGAAAGCCTCTGATCTACATCGAAACCTATTTGGCCTCGGAAGGTTTCTTGGCCTTGCAGGCGCTCCCCAATCGACGGTCTATGCGACTGGTGCTAAACAACGGGATTTTCCACGAGTTTATTCCCTTTACCGAGGCTAATTTCGACGAGGACGGTAACGTGAGAAAAGATACCCAAACACTGAAAATCGATGAGGTGGAAGAGGGCAGGGACTACGCACTGCTGATCTCCACCTGTGCTGGAGCTTGGCGATATCTGATTGGGGACGTCGTCCGATTCGTGTCCAAAGAGGAATGCGAAATCGTCATCACCGGCCGTACCAAGCACTTTCTTAGTCTCTGCGGAGAGCATCTCAGCGTGGACAATATGAACAAGGCCGTAGAGCTGGCAGCGGATGATTTGGGGATTCGGATTAAAGAGTTTACGGTGTTGGGAGAGCCTTATAAAAAACTATTTGCACACCACTGGTATATTGGGACGGACGACGATACTGATGCTAAAAAGCTCGCCAACGCGCTCGACGGACACTTGAAAACCCTGAACGACGACTACGCCGTCGAGCGAAAACACGCATTGAAGCAGGTAAAGGTGACCGCTCTGCCTTCTGTTGTTTTCTACGATTGGATGAGGGAGCAGGGAAAAGAGGGCGGCCAAAACAAGTTTCCCCGAGTATTAAAAGGAGAGAAAGCCCAAAGCTGGACACAGTTTTTGGTTGAAAAAAAAGGTCTGGAATGATTCACAGTCTGCTGGAGGGAATAAGCATGGGATTCCTGCTTTCCGCTTTGATTGGGCCTGTGTTTTTCACGCTGATCCAAAGTAGTCTCGCGCATGGATTTCGCTATGCCGCTGTCTTGGCTTTGGGCATTTTTGCCAGCGATAGTATGTACGTGGCCGTCACTTATTTTGGAGTGAAGTTTTTGGCGGACGCCACCTATTTCGAGCTTGCCTTGGGCTATGTCGGGGGATTGATTCTTATTGGTTTTGGGACTAGCTCCTTGCTCAAGAAAGAGGTTTCAAGGCCTAATTCTGGGGGCTTGGAACTTCCCCGGGTCAGAAAAAAGTCTGCCTTCCTCAAGGGGTTCAGTATTAATGGCATCAATCCTTTTGTGCTTTTGTTTTGGATCTCCATTGCCAGCATCGTGCACTTGAAAGATTCCTTCGGGGCTTCTGATGTGTGGCTTTACTATTCAGGGGTTTTGGGTACGGTATTGTGCATTGACTTGTTGAAGGCTTTTGTCGCCAAGCAACTGTCACATTTGGTCACGCCTAGAATGATGCAATGGCTAAACAAGGCAGTGGGATTAGTCATGATTGGATTCGGGATCAGAATGCTACTCTACACTTATCTTCGCTAAAGAGAATCTAGCCTCGATCCGAAGCATAAAAGTCATGGGAGGGTTAGAACAGAGGCATATTAATCTATAGTCAGTTCAGGATTCAATTGTTTTTTCGACTCCTCTGAGCAATCGCTTACGAAGCTTTTTCCGGCTGTGGCGATCAAATCGCAAGTTCCTGTTCCCATCCCCATTATGGTGCGCATAGCATCCTGCGTTTGGGCATTCAAGAAAGTAATGGCTGTCTTGGGGACGTGGTAAATATTGCCGTTTGTAGGATTGGGAGCGGTGGGGACAAATACGGTGTATAAGTCCTCGTTAATTTTGTCGGTGATGAATCCCGTCATCAATGTTCCAGTCTTATACGGATCTATCAATACCACTTCGGAAAATGGCAGCTTTTTCAATCCCACGAACTGGTAAACGGTTTGGTGGATAAGGCTGTAAAGTGGGACTTTAGTCAGATATTTCTTTTCAAATTGGGAGAAATAAGACCTTCCGACCTTATTGCGGATTAGCGCACCGATGATAAAGATAAATAGGACAAGGATCCCGATCGAAAGAAAATTTATGGACCAATGAGGCTCTTCACTTCCGGAATCCAGCATGAAACTGATCGGAGCGACTATTTTGAAGATAAAGTTGAATACAAAGGAAAGTAGAATCAGTACGATTGTAAGGGGAAGTAAAATCAAAAATCCTTGGAAAAGTGTGTCTAGAAAAAATCCTCTTTCCGAGTCCTTTCTATGAATTTCTGGATTTTTGGGCTGGGGGTCCATGTTTTCTGTCTGTCTAGATTTGGATTATTTTTCTCCCCATCAATAGGCAAATCCATGCCATCCACCTGGTCGAGACGGAAAGAGATGTTCGGGGGGCGTTAGTGTGTAGCAGGTGGACTTGATTGTGGAAATTCTGCCTCTCTTTTTATAAATGAAAAACAGTAAAGGCCGATTTTTGAAAAATGGGACGGAGAAGTTGCAGCTAGTTTACCAAGGATTTGATGAAAAATGGAAAGGCTGGCTATCCGTCGTTGCCGGATTGAATAAACATTGCTGCAAATATTCGGGTTTGATGGATATGAAAAAACTCCATTTCAGTTTTAGCCTTCTAGGAGTTCTGTGTCTATTTTTCTCAGTGAATGCTTATTCCCAAGAAATTCCCGCATTGGCAGAGTTTAACCAAACCAGACTGGACTACAATCAAAATGGTATGCTGATACTCGGCACTTGGGCTGTAGGAAATATGGTTTGGGGTGGGATAGGAGCGAGTCATACGACCGGAGAGACCAAAGCTTTTCATCAAATGAATCTGTATTGGAACTCGGTAAACCTGTTAATTGCCGGGTTTGGCTATTGGCAGGCCACGAAAGGGAATCCCGGAACCGATTTTTGGGCGACAATGGAAGCGCAGCAGGGAATAGAGAAAATATTGCTTCTGAACGGTGCTTTGGATTTGGCCTATATGGCCGGAGGGCTCTATATGAGGGAGCGAGGTTTGAGAACGGATAATTCTAGATTAATTGGCTTTGGAAAGTCAGTGATTCTTCAAGGCGCTTTTTTGCTGGCTTTTGATAGTGTATTGTATGGTTTTCATCGTGCTCATGGAAAAGAACTTCCGAGCTTGGTTCAAAATATCAGTTTGGGACTCACAGGGGTAAATTTTAAAATGGATTTCTGAATTATTGGTTGATATTGAACTAGTTATTGAATAATTCGTAATATTAGTTATTTCCCCAAAAAACCCTTGAAATATGAAGAATATTCTCCCATTACTCGCACTGGTCTTTATACTGGGTTCTTGCAAGGTTTCCGAAACCGTCTCCATAGATACCCTGGCCAATGCGGATATGCTGAAAGAATATCAGACTTTTAAAATGATTGAAGAGGATTATGCAGATAAACGAAATGAGCGGCTCAAACTTACTTTCAGAGACAAATTGATAGAATATGGATTTGATGAGGTTTCAGAGAATCCTGATTTTTTGATTCAGGGAGTCCTTGTTTCCCGAGAATTCATCAAGAATGCAGAGCCACTTTATTATTCTTCCATACCGGGACCTTTCTACAGTGCCTTAAATTCCGGAAATAGTTTACCCAGTGGAGGACTCGGATCAGGTCCCTTTATTGTTAATTCCGGAATGATTGGAAAGGTGATTTTTTTGATTCAAGACACCAAAACGAACGAAATCGCGTGGATGGGGATCAGTTCGGGAGTGGTCTATGGTGGTGCTCGACAGTTTGATTTCGACGAATTGGACTTGGTACTCCATCAATTATTGGCTTCACTGAACGAGTAATCGCTCTCCAATCAGAATCAGCCTGAGTGGGCGATAATTGACCTCAGAGCCAAGTGCGGGTTTGGCACGCATTCTTTTTACCTTTGCCCGATGGAAAATCTAGCCCCTTGCCCGAAATGTAAATCCGAGTACACGTATGAGATGGACAGCCTGCTTGTATGTCCGGAGTGTGGCCACGAGTGGAATCCCGAAGATCAGGAAGTAGAAAGCGGACTAGTGGTGAAGGATGCGAACGGAAACCAGCTTGCGGATGGCGACTCCGTCGTGATCGTGAAAGACCTTCCCGTGAAAGGCGCTCCCAAGCCTATCAAGGCTGGTACAAAAGTTAAAAGTATCCGTCTGGTGGAAGGCGATCACAATATCGACTGTAAGATCGATGGCTTTGGCTCCATGGCCCTAAAGTCGGAATTTGTTAGGAAAGCTTGATTGCTTGGTGTAGCTCCTAAGACATTCATCGGTTTTTGGGAATGACTTTGCTTTTTGTTTCTTTTTCAAAATAGTAGGGAATGAGGTGCGCTGAACAACCTTGATTTCCAAAACCGCATTTTGAAAGTCAAGGATTTGTTGATTTTCTTGCGACGGGCATTTGACTCGTTGAGTTTTCGCCCGAGAACTTGAATGGTCTTTACGAAATTATACCGGACAAACTTGGCTAGCGACCTGGGCTGACTAACGAGGCATAAAGCTGATTCGACTCAGCTCTTGTACATTATCACAGTGTTGGGCATGGTTCGAGACAATCTTGATATCGTCACATAGAGACAGAAATAGGGATTGGGCTAAGCTCCTTGCTTAGAGATGATACATGCAAAAAATCAACAAAGGGATCATTAGGGGTTTCATGGGACTAGAGGCTTCACTTTGGTGGATTGAAAAAGACCTGGACTACTGTACCAATGCCAGGCTCAGACTCGATCTTCAAGTCTCCTCCGTGCGCCTTTAAAATGTCGTGGGTGATGCTGAGACCCAGGCCGGTACCCTCGGTTCCCTTCTTGGTGGTGAAGAAGGGCTGCATGATCTTGTCTCGGATCTCATCGGGTATCCCGACCCCGTTGTCCCTAAATGCGATGATCACTTTTCCTTCATGCTTAGCCGTGGAAACCTTCAACTTTGGTTGGTAGGATTCAGTCTGCTCCGGGCAGTCTCCGTTTTTTTCATCGGCTGGCGGTTTTGATAGTTTCTCCCTCATCGCGTCAAAGGCGTTGCTGCAGATGTTGATGATCACACGGCTGAGATCCTCTAGAATCATTGGGATTTCTCCGACGTCTTTTCCCAAGTCTAGTTGGAGCGCCACATCGATCGGTTTCTTGCTGGCCCGCATGCCGTGGAAGGCAAGGTTGGCAAATTCCCTGACCAAGGCGTTGACGTCCATCGGGGACTTTTTACCTGAACCTCCCCGGCTGTGTTGGAGCATGGATTTGACGATCTCGTCGGCGCGTTTTCCGTGTTCTCGGACTTTTTGAATGTTGGACACAACATCAGCCAATATTTCATCGACTAAAGACTCATCCCTTATTTCTTGGCTCTTCGCTCTCTCCTCGTTGATTTCAGAGAGCATTTCCAGGCTCACTTCCGAAAAATTGTTGACAAAGTTTAGCGGGTTTTTGATCTCGTGGGCAATGCCTGCGGTTAGCTGGCCCAAGGAAGCCAATTTTTCCTGCTGAATCAATTGGGCTTGGGTGGATTTTAGGTTCAATATGGCTTGTTTGAGTTCCAGGTTTTTCTTTTCCAGCTCTGTTGTCCGCCTTTTTACAGCAGCCTTTAGTTTAATATTTTCCGCCTTGATTTTCTCCAGTGCTACTGTTTGCCCTTCCTCCGTCCTGCTATCCGGAAAGGACATGTGCTGTTGAACAAACTTCCAGCCTGACACCGTATTTTGCATAAGAGAGGAAATCCGTATTCTATCATAGAAAGCCCAAATCCCGTCAACATTTACGAAGCAATCTGCTTGCTCTATGATCAAAATGAGTCTGTCGACAGCCTCCATCTTGATATCCCTGTTTCTTAGTTCAATCTTTCCGGCAACTGGACCCACATGGGTTCCCAAATACGCTCCGGATTCACTTTTACTAAACCAAGCTTCTTCCAGCGTTGTACCGAATTGTTTGAAATCATCCACAAAAAATGACACGTATCTTTCCACATTGGCTCCAAACAAACTTTCAAAGTATAGTAGATACAGCGTTTTTAAGTTCCTCTTCTAGTTTGTTTGTGAGTTTCATGACCAGTTCGTATTGGTTGTATCTTAAATTCTGAATTCAGAGCACGCGACTTTTGGCTCCGCTCTGTCCTTGTGTTGGCGGCATTTCCAGTTTTTATCTAATAGTTCCATGCTTATTCTTCTTTTGAAATTTGATTTCCCGGAGAATTTGCTCACATCCGGAGATGCGGGTTTTCTTGCTTGATCAAACTGAATTCGTTCTCACGCTGCTGGAAGAACTTCGAACCATCGGACATTTTCCTAGATAGGGAAGATGCATGGAATTTGGAGTGGAAGAACGGTGTCTCCAAAGATGGGGCGAAAAGGCATGCTACCTCGGATACCAAAAGAAAGTCGGTGGTGTTTCTGGTGGAGGTTTTCCGGTTTTTTAATCTCAATTGCCCCTTTACCGCTTTCGTGTTTGTCCGGAAAAATTTCACCATGTCCGCATTTCCATTCCAAGCACCCCAATCGCCTTTGCCGATCAACACAAAGTCGGGATCGGGGAAGTAGGAGAAGGCATAGACATCCCCACTAAAGTAGCTGTCCCAGTGAAGATGGTAGGTTGTCAATGGTTGGAAGATCCTAATAGGAACGTCACTTTTCTTGGACATGGGCAATTTCACTTGCAGTCATGAACTGCTTCACAGAATTTCAAAAATCAATAGTCAAATAAAAATTAGTTGGCTGGAGAATAAACTGTCCTGGCTTTTCGATTGGGAATTTCTTCCAGGTGGGATAGTTAAAAGTTAAGGAATATCGCAATTATATGAAACAATATTGTTTTGAATTACAGCTACATATGCAATCTCGTATTAGTTTTTTCAGCTTTGCGTTTTTGTGATAAACCGTTGGAATCACTGTAACAAAAAAATCCCTCCAGATCGCTCCGGAGGGATTTTTTGAAATTCAAAAATCGGCTTAAGCCAAATATTTTTCCACTGGAGTGAAAGGGAGGTCGAAGGCTTGGGCGACAGCCTCGTACACCACTTCTCCATTGATTACATTCAGTCCTGGCACCAAGTCGGCGTTTTCCTGCGCAGCCTTTTTCCAGCCTTTGTCTGCCAATTGGATCGCGTAGGGGAGGGTTGCGTTGGTCAGCGCGAGGGTAGAAGTATAAGGAACTGCTCCTGGCATATTGGCCACACAGTAGTGTACGACATCGTCGATGATGAAAGTTGGGTTTTCGTGGGTAGTCGGCTTACAGGTCTCAATGCAACCTCCTTGATCTACCGCTACATCCACCAATACGGTGCCGGGCTTCATGTCTTTCAGCATGTCGCGGGTAATGAGATGAGGAGCCTTTGCCCCGGGGATCAAAACCGCCCCGACGATAAGGTCTGCGTCTTTGATCAGATTTCTCACGTTGTATTCGTTGGACATGATGGTTTTGACATTCGCAGGCATCACGTCGGCGAGGTATCTCATTCTTGGCAGGGACACGTCCATGATTGTGACGTCGGCACCCAAACCAGCGGCCATCCAGGCAGCCTGAGTTCCCACGATGCCACCTCCGAGGATCAGGACCTTGGCAGGAAGAACACCAGGTACTCCACCCAAGAGAATTCCGCGACCTTTCAGGGGTTTTTCGAGATAGTTGGCACCTTTTTGAATCGCCATTCTGCCCGCTACCTCGGACATCGGTACCAGTAGTGGAAGGCTTCGATCCGCTTTTTCCACAGTCTCATAGGCCAAACAAACGGCTTTGCTCTCGATCATTGCCTTGGTCAAGGGCTCATAGGAGGCAAAGTGAAAATAGGTGAACAACAATTGGTTTTCCTTGATCAGCTTGTACTCCGACTCGATTGGCTCCTTCACCTTCATGATCATCTCTGCGATTTCATAGGTCGCTTCAATGGAAGGGAGGATTTTAGCTCCGGCGGCTTCGTATTCAGCATCTGGAAAACCGCTGCCTTCACCGGCGGTATGTTGGATGTAGACGCTGTGGCCTCTTTTGATCAGCTCTTTGGCACCAGCCGGGGTAAGTGCTACCCTGTTCTCGTTGTTTTTGATTTCCTTTGGGACACCTATTATCATGGCAATAGCATTTGGATTTAGATTCTTGCGGCAAAGATAAGAAGCAATGACTATCCAAAAAGCCCTTTATAAAATAGTATTTGGTATGCAGTGGGGCTGACAGCGGTTTTCGGTAGTTTATTTTATTTTTTATGATGGATTTCTAGAAAATTCCAAGATTATATTTTTTCAAACCCCGCTTGTCTAAAATTTTACTCTTGAAAATTTTTGATTTATGGATTTTCATTAATCTCTGATTTTCAAGCAAATCAGATGTTTGTTGAAATAATTCAAAATAATATTTCAAATGGATGAAAATTCGGCAATTCTTTCAAAATTTTTGATTGTTAAAATGTAAAGGAGAAATTTGCATCAAAGTCAATTTTGGCTATTTTTGATGATGCTAAGAGCAGAATGTCCAACCCAAAGTAACATTTAGATTCCTACTCGCATATGGCAATTACCAAATCCTATCCGCAGTCCCCGGAAGAACCCCTAGTCAGCAACGAGGAAATTCTTGAAGACTTCAGAGTGGCGGTGACCAGTCGCCACGCCTCCCTCATGGGGAGAAAGGAAGTGTTTATGGGAAAGGCGAAATTTGGGATTTTTGGGGATGGAAAGGAGCTGGCGCAGATCGCAATGGCCAAGGCCTTTCAGCTCGGTGATTTCCGGTCTGGATATTATAGGGATCAAACGTTTATGTTTGCGCTCGGGGAGTTGACGATATCCCAGTATTTTGCGCAACTGTATGCTCATGCGGATGTGGAAGCTGAGCCTGCAAGTGCAGGACGTTTGATGAATGGACATTTCGCGACCCGCTCTCTCAACGAAGACGGTTCTTGGAAGGACCTGACCCAATGCTATAATTCTGCCGCTGATATTTCTCCTACCGCTGCCCAAATGCCCAAGCTGTTGGGATTGGCCTATGCATCGAAGCTTTTCAGGGAAAACAAAGGACTCAGAGATCTGAAGCAGTTTTCCAAAAGCGGGAATGAAGTCGCTTGGGGTACGATAGGCAATGCATCCACCTCAGAGGGGATGTTTTTTGAAACCATCAATGCCGCCGGAGTCATGCAAGTCCCAATGGTAGTTGCGATTTGGGACGATGAATACGGAATTTCAGTACCCAATAAGTACCATACGACCAAGGGGAGCATTTCAGAAGTGCTGATGGGTTTCCAACGTACCGAAACCGAACGTGGAATCGAGATACTCCGGGTGAAAGGATGGGACTACGAGGCCTTGGTTCAAGCCTTCCGGTATGCCGGGGGACTGGCCCGTCAACAACACGTGCCTGTCTTGATCCATGTGGAAGAAATGACCCAACCGCAGGGGCATTCCACCTCGGGATCCCATGAGCGATACAAGTCTGCAGAGCGATTGCAGTGGGAAAAAGAATGGGATTGCATCAGCCGATTTAGGGACTATATTGTTTCTGCGGGGATTGCGAAGGATGAAGCCTTGGACCAGATTGAAGAAGACGCCAAGGCAGAGGTCAAAAGACAAAAAGAGGCAGCTTGGAATAGATTTTCTGGGGAGATAAAAAAAGAGATCCAAGAGGCAATTGCCCTTTTGAGATCTTCGGCTGAAAAGAGCACCAGAAAACTCGTGCTACTTCAATTGGCCGAAGATCTTTCGAAGACTATCAATCCAATCCGCAAGGACGCCGTTACCGCTGTCAGGAAGGCATTGCTGGCAATGAGGTTTGACTCGGAAAGTGTAAGAAGCGGTCTCAAAGCTTGGTATGAAGCTCAGGGAGAGAAGAATTTTGACCGATACAATAGTCATCTATACAGCCAGTCCCAGTGGGCAGTGGGAAATATAAAAGAAGTAGCCGCTACCTACGATGAGAAATCCCCTTTGGTTGACGGCCGAGAGATTCTTCAGGCATTTTTTGACCATACTCTGGAAAAAGACCCGCGTTTCTTTGCCTTTGGCGAGGATGTGGGAAAAATAGGAGACGTGAATCAAGCTTTTGCCGGCCTTCAGGCGAAGTACGGAGAATCTCGGGTGACAGATACCGGAATCAGGGAATGCACCATCATCGGACAAGGTATAGGCACTGCGTTAAGAGGGCTGAGACCAGTAGCCGAAATCCAGTATTTGGACTACCTCCTCTACGCCTTGCAGACGCTGTCAGACGATTTGGCTTCCTTGCTCTATAGGACCAAAGGAGGCCAAAAAGCGCCGTTGATCGTACGAACTAGGGGTCATCGACTGGAAGGGGTTTGGCATTCTGGTTCTCCGATGGGGATGATACTTTCGTCTCTGAGAGGAATGATCGTATGCGTGCCTCGGGATATGACCCAGGCTGCTGGAATGTATAAGACGCTTTTGGAGTCCGATGAGCCGGCGATCATGATCGAATGCCTAAATGGCTACCGTCTGAAAGAGAAATTGCCGTCCAACTTGGGTGAATATACCGTCGCAATGGGCAAGCCCGAAATCCTGCGTGAGGGCACCGATCTTACCGTGGTTACCTACGGGAGCATGTGCCGGATCGTCATGGACTCGGCCGAGGAGTTGGCGGAGTTGGGGATTTCCGTGGAAGTGGTCGATGTGCAAACCTTATTGCCATTTGATAACCATGGTGTAATAGGCAGGTCCGTCCAGAAGACCGGGAGGGTGATTTTCGCAGACGAGGACGTGCCAGGCGGAGCCTCTGCCTATATGCTTCAGCAGGCACTGGATGAGCAGGGGATTTTCAAATACCTTGACTCAGAGCCCCAGACTATCGCTGCCAAAGCACATCGTCCCGCTTATTCCTCGGATGGGGACTATTTTTCCAAGCCAAGCGCAGATGACGTGACGGAGAAAGCCTACCGCATGATGCATGAGGCAAACCCTAAAAAGTTTCCCCTCATCTAGCAAAACAAAGCCTCCGAAAATCCGGAGGCTTTGTTTTTTTAGTTTTTGGTGATTTGCCTGAGCGTAACTTCCGGACTTGACACTTGGTTGCTTCGATTAAGCGCTCGATCCTGAATTTCTACGTCGACTCTAAGAGTGTCGGTACGAAAGATGGATTCCCATCCCCTAGAGAGCATTTGGTACTTGATATTCCCTTCCACCGCTTGCCCTTCCTCAGTGGTGAGGACTCTCGGGAATCGCCCGTTAAAGGTGGTGTAAAAAGGTGGATCCTGCCATCTGAACTCAGTAAATTGCCCATCTCTCTTGATGTAGAACCGAACAAAAATGTTGTACTGATCTTCGTTTTGCTCTACCCAAATGGTGTCCTTTACCACAGCATTATTGACGATGGGGTCTACGACCCAATCGATGGGGTTATATGAAGGAGCCTCTAGTGGGCGGTTGGCATAGGTGATCAAATTTCCGGCAGCATCTCGTTTATAAAACAGCGGATTATAGGGTGGGTTGACATCGGTTGCGGCAAGTCCCAGATCTCCCTCCGCATCCCTGAAGTCTACACTGATATTCAGGGAGTCGCCATTGTATTCGATAGTGGAAAACTCGATTTGAGGCACGGACGGATAATTGTCCGGGGGGCTGATACAGGAAGTCCAGCCCAAGGCCGTTACCAACATTAATCCTGAATAGTTTTTGAATCGCATCGGCTGAAGGTAAATTTACTCCCGAAAATAAGGTTAGTTTTTCTCAGTAAAAACGCAAAATATAAAACGATGCGAGATTTTAAAAGTTTTTCAGAGAGGCTAACCAATTTCGATGATGGCCAGTTCGAAGATTTTGCATTGGAATTGTTTCACTATCAGTCCGCTGAAAATGAAGTATATAAAGCCTACTTGGAGGCGAGAAAGATAGAATCGAAAAAGGTCAAGTCCCTCGAAGGCATTCCATTTTTGCCCATCCGTTTTTTCAAGGATTTTCCGGTTGTCTGCAGTAGCAGTTCAGATTTTTCCTCTTTTTATTCAAGCAGCGGCACTACGGGGGCCATCACTTCCAAGCATTATGTCTGGTCCGAAAGCTGGTATTTAGGCCACGCCCAGAAAATTTTTGAGAAGATTTATGCTCCTTTGGAAGGCTACCATGTGTTGGCGTTATTGCCCGCCTACCTCGAAAGACCGGGGAGTAGTTTGGTGGCTATGGCCAAGCATTTTATAGAAGTTTCCAAATCGCGGCATTCTGGCTTTTTTCTATACAACCAAGATGAGTTGCTGGAGAAATTGAAATTGCTGAAAGGTGGAAACAGGAAGGTCCTGCTACTTGGAGTCACCTTCGCGTTGTTGGACTTGGCGGAATCGGGAAAGGTGTTTTCACCGATGGATAACCTAATGGTAATGGAAACGGGAGGGATGAAAGGGCGCCGAAAGGAGATGATCAGAGAAGAAGTCCATGATTGTCTCAAGGCATTTTTTGGCCTGGAGTCCATCCATTCCGAGTACGGCATGACGGAGCTGATGTCCCAGGCCTATTCAAAAGGAGAGGGGAAGTATACGCTTCCTGCGACCATGCGCGTTATGCTTCGGGATGTGAATGATCCACTGAGCTGGACTACCAGATCTCAGGGGGGGATTAACGTGATCGACTTGGCCAACTTTCATTCTTGCGCTTTTATCGAAACTCAGGATTTGGGGAGATTCGACGAAAATGGCCACTTGGAGGTTTTGGGGCGCTTTGACAACTCGGAAATCCGAGGCTGCAACTTAATGGTGCAGTAATTGCTATCTTAAGATTTAATGGACATATTTGAAAAGTATAAAAACTAAACTATGAAAAGATTAGCCACGCTTGCACTATTGGTCGGGATATTAGCCTTGGGAGCTTGCGCCTCCAGCAAACCTTGCCCGGCGTACGCCAAAGCGCCTACCGCGCAGAAAGCCAATAGCTAAAAAATATGCTGACCGTCAATAGTCAGCATATTTTTTTATGTCCTCCAGGCTGATCACCGGTTCACCCAAGATCACCAGTCTTTCGACCACATTTCGGAGTTCCCGTATATTTCCAGTCCAAGGGAACTGCTGTAGCTGCTGCAGCGCTTCCTTGGTGATGCTTCTTTTTGCGTCTCCGTTTTCTTGGGAGATGTCATCCAAAAACTTCTCGACCAACAGGGGAATATCCTCCTTGCGATCTTTCAAAGCGGGCACCTGTACCAATATTACACTCAGCCTGTGATAGAGATCTTCCCTAAACCTTCCCGCCTCGATTTCCTTTTTCAGGTCCTTATTCGTCGCTGCCAAGACACGAACATCGACTTTGATGTCTTTGTCGCTCCCGACTCGGTTGATCAGATTTTCCTGCAGGGCACGGAGTACTTTGGATTGGGCAGAAAGGGACATATCGCCAATCTCATCGAGAAACAAGGTTCCGCCTTGGGCCTGCTCAAACTTTCCGTTGCGCTGCTTATGGGCTGAAGTAAATGCCCCTTTCTCATGTCCAAAAAGTTCGGACTCAATTAGTTCTGAAGGGATCGCGGCGCAGTTGACGGCAACGAACGGCTCGGACTGTCGGTTGCTTTTTTGGTGAATCCAGTGTGCCACGAGTTCTTTTCCAGTCCCGTTTGGTCCCGTGATCAAGACGCGTGCGTCTGTCGGGGCGACTTTCTCTATGGTGTCCTTGACCCTCGCGATGGCCGGAGATTCGCCCACCATGTCATACTTCTTGGACAGCTTCTTCTTAAGGACCTTCGTTTCGGTCACGAGCTGTTTTTTGTCGAGGGCGTTCCTCACGGTGAGAAGGAGACGGTTGAGGTCTGGTGGCTTGGGGATAAAGTCAAATGCGCCTTTTTTTGTTGCTTCCACCGCAGTTTCTATGCTGCCGTGGGCAGAGATCATGATGAATTGGGGAGAGCGGTTGAGGCTCTTAGCCTGCTCCAGTACCTCGATTCCGTCCATCTTGGGCATCTTGACATCACAGAGTACCAGATCAAAGTCCTCTTCCTGTATCTTGGCCAGGCCTTCTTCGCCATCTTGGGCCTCGGTCACATCAAATTTTTCGTACTCTAGGATTTCCCGAAGGGAGGCGCGGATAAAGCGCTCGTCATCAATAATGAGAATTTTTGGCATAGCGTAAAGTAAAGTAAAAAAGTGCAAGTCTGTAAGCCGGGTTCTGTATCACCTGCGGATTGCTCCGCCGGAATTCTTGCCATTTATCTAGCCCCTGCCTCGCGACAGGGGTCCATCGATCTACCCACCCCGGAATCCCGCCGAGGCGAGAATCGAACGAGCAGCTCTTTGCCCGGGGTCTATTTGATCTTTCAACCCATAAGGTTTGCCTAGCTCCAGCTGTCACCAGCTGGACGGTGGGCTCTTACCCCACCTTTTCACCCTTACCCCTCGACTTGCTCGGGGCAAGCCCTGAGCGTGAGTGGCGGTTTGTTTCTGTGGCACTGGCTGTATGCCGACCGTCACCAGTCGACACCCTTCCCGTTAGGAAGTATGGCGCTCTGTGTTGCCCGGACTTTCCTCCCCGAAAGTCCCGATAGTCATCGGGATCGGAGCGGCAAGACGACTTGCACCGTGCAAAGTACGCGATTTTTGGGTTTAGGTTGACGGGCTTGGGATAAATTAGAAATAGACCAATCGGTGAATTGACCTAGGTTTGTTCGTTTTCCAGTTTTTGGTTTCACTTCGAAATACTGATTTTCTCTGATTGTCAGTTGATTAAATTCCTTCTGAAAAAACTTAAACAACATTCCAAAATAGCCATGGATGTAATGCCAATATTGCTACGCCATTCTATGGACCGAAATACCCTTTACTGGAAAAAAGTGCCCTCGATTTTGCTTTTTGGCGGCTTTGGATACCTTATCTTTTCAAAAAGATGTTTCCAAACTGAATAAACTCCACCAATTGAACCCATTTGACCGCAGTTGTAATATTCACATTGAATTGAGCTCATAATAGGAGTACATTAGTGCATACAGAAGAAAACCTAACCATTAAAACAAACATCGATTGAAAAGAAGAGATTTTATTCACCTATCCGGCTTGGGCCTTGGTGCCTTGATGACTCCTGGAGTCATGGCGATGGGAAATCCCGTCTCAGCAGAGCGACTAATCGAACCGGGTATCGACGTGGCCGCAAAAAAACTCCTTGCTGATACGGCTCTAAATGCCGCCAAAGCCAAAGGAGCGACCTACTCGGACGTGCGTATCGGACGATACCTATCCCAGAGTATTTTCACCAGGGAGAAAAACGTCCAAAACATTTCCAATACCGAGACTTTCGGTGTCGGCATCCGAGTGATTGCCAATGGAACATGGGGCTTTTCGGCTACTTCCGACGTGACCCCCGATGGCATTAAGAAATGCGCGGAGACAGCTGTTGCTATCGCCAAAGCCAACTCCAAACTCCAAAAAGAGCCCGTAGTCCTGGCCCCAGAAAAAGGCCATGGCGAAGTCACATGGAATACGCCAATCAAGAAAAACGCGATGGCGGTTCCCGTGAAGGAGAAAATTGACCTGATGCTGGCGGCAAACAACGCGGCTTTGGACAACGGTGCGGCATTTGTCAACTCGGCGATGTTTATGATCAATGAGCAGAAGTACTTTGCCTCTACCGACGGTTCCTATATCGATCAGGATGTGCACCGCATGTGGCCTAACCTGACTGTGACGGCTGTGAACAAGGAATCCGGAGGCTTCCGCTCACGCCAAGGCCTCAGCACCCCTATGGGAATGGGATACGAATACATGGATGGCACGGCTTCGGAAAAAATCCCAAATGCAGCCGGTTTTAACAGCTACAGATATTCCTACGACATGGTCGAGGACGCTATTACTGCGGCGAAGCAGGCCAAGGAAAAGATTACTGCCAAGTCAGTTTTGCCTGGGAAGTATGATCTCGTTTTGGATCCTGACCACCTAGGTCTGACCATTCATGAGTCTATCGGCCACCCCTTGGAGTTAGATAGGGTTTTGGGCTATGAAGCAAACTATGCCGGTACTAGTTTTGCGACTTTGGACAAATGGAAGTCCGGCAATTTCAAGTATGGCTCTGACATCGTCAACGTGATCGCGGACAAAACCCAGCCCTATTCCCTCGGCAACATGGGCTATGACGACGAAGGTGTGAAATGCAAGGAATGGGATCTGATTAAAAACGGCGTTTTGGTCAACTACCAAGCGATCAGGGACCAAGTCGGAATTTTGGGTGAGAATGAGTCCCACGGTTGTTCTTTCGCCGACAACTGGAGCTCAGTACAGTTCCAGCGAATGGCCAATGTTTCTCTCAAGCCAGGCACGGAAAAGATGACTCCTATGGACATGATCAAGAATGTGGAAAAAGGAATTTACATCCTCGGACGAGGCTCTTTCTCCATCGACCAGCAGCGTTACAACTTCCAGTTTGGAGGTACGGTATTCTATGAAATCAAAAACGGCGAAATTGTCGGGATGCTCGAGGATGTGGCCTACCAGTCCAACACCCAGGAGTTTTGGAATTCCTGCTCGGCGATCTGCGACAAGGACGACTATCGATTTATGGGGACTTTCTTCGATGGAAAAGGCCAGCCTTCCCAATCGTCAGCTGTATCCCACGGAAGTTCGACTACGCGCTTCGATGGAGTGAATGTCATCAACACGGCAAGAAGTATTTAACCACAACACGACCATTATGGCCATTTTGACTAAAGAAGAAGCTAAGAAATATATTGATAAGGCATTGTCCTATGCCAAAGCAGATGAAACGGAAGTTTCGATTTCAGGGGGCAGGACGGGCAACATCCGCTACGCCAGAAACACAGTGAGCACTAGCGGTGAATCCAATGAGATTCGATTGAGCGTGACTTCGGTTTTCGGAAAGAGAATCGGTTCTTCATCGATCAATGAGCTGGATGATGCCTCCCTGCAAAAGGCGGTCGAGAGATCCGAGGAAATAGCCAAGCTGGCGCCGGAAAATCCGGAATACATGCCCATGCTGGGCCAGCAGACCTATCCAGCCTCGGCGACCTTCAGCCCCTCAACTGATAAAATCGATCCGGATTACCGAGCGCAATTGGCAATTGATTCCATTGAGCCTTGCAGCGCGGCGGGATTGGTCGCAGCGGGTTACTTGGAGGATTTTTCTGGATTTTCAGCGTCTGGAAACAGCAAGGGCCAGTTTCTCTACAACACCAGTACTTCGGTAGACTTTTCCGTGACGGTAAGAACCGAAGACGGGACGGGATCGGGTTACGCGATCCGCGACTTCAACGATGTCAGTCTCCTCAACTCCAAAGACGTCACCACGGTGGCCATGCAAAAGGCGCAAGCGTCCAAGGGAGCACAAGCGATCGAGCCTGGAAAATACACGGTTATTTTGGAGCCGACCGCGGCGGGTGATCTGTTGAGATTGATGTTTGGCGGCTTTGATGCGCGAAACGCGGATGAGGGTAGAAGCTACATGAGCAAAAAAGGAGGAGGGACCCGTCTAGGTGAAAAACTCTTTGACGAACGTGTGACGATCATTTCCGATCCGGCCAATACCGTCATCCCCATGACTCCATGGGATGGAGACGGCATGCCGAGGCAAAAGACCGTATGGGTGGAGAATGGCGTGGTGAAAAACCTTGCTTATTCTCGCTATTGGGCAGAGAAAAAAGGTGTGCCTCCATTGTCCCGGCCAGGTGGCGGAGGCTTTGGTGGATTTGGCGGCGGAGGCTATATCTTCTCCGGAGGAGACCAGTCCGTCGCAGATATGATCAAGAGCACCGAAAGAGGAGTTTTGGTGACCCGTTTTTGGTATATCAGAGCGGTGGATCCTCAGACCTTGCTCTATACTGGACTGACCCGAGATGGTACCTTCTACATTGAAGATGGGAAAATCAAGTTTCCGTTGAAAAACTTTCGATTCAACGAGAGCCCGATAATCATGCTCAACAATATCGAAGCAATGGGTAAGCCCCAGCGAGTAGGAGGAAGTTTGATTCCTCCGATGAAAATCAGAGACTTCACTTTCTCCAGCTTGTCTGACGCCGTTTAATCAGTAGGCAGTATTCAGTTTTCAGTTCGCAGTCGAAGTAGACTGCGACTGAAATCTGTGAACTGTCGCTGATCATTGAGACTGGAAACTGACCACTAGAAATGCCCTTTTTCTTCACCCGAATCAAATACAACTCCGGCAATTGGGATACGGATCAGCGCATGCCCTCCAATCTCCTGCATAGTCTGGTGGAGTATACCACGATTCCGGTAGATGAAAAGGAACGCATCATTGAGCTTAGCAGCGAGGAGATCTTCAAAAGCCCGTTTTGCTATCTCAGTGGGCACAAGTTGGTCGAATTTTCCCAAGAGGAGAGGAGGATATTCAAGACCTATGTGGAGCAGGGAGGTTTTGTGTTTGTTGACGACTGCAACCACGACATAGATGGCCTGTTTGCCAAATCCTTTGAGGAAGAGATGGCCCGAACATTTGGAACGGATGCCCTGCAGAAAATCCCAAACGATCACTACCTCTACCGCTGTTTTTTTGAGTTTGAAGACGGTCCGCCTGCTACCTCATTTGAGCTGAATGGCTGGGGAGATGACTTGGTTCACGATTACCTCAAGGCCATCCAGATAAACGGAAGGATAGGAGTGCTGTATAGCAACAAAGATTATGGCTGCGAATGGGACTACGACTTTCGCAACAAACGCTTTAACAAAATCGATAATACGCGATTTGGAGTCAATATCGTGGTATATGCCTTAACCTAAACCAACCTTGGAAACTGAACTGAAGAAGTACCAACAGCTCGTGGATAAGATTCCCCTGCTGAAAAAAGAAATTGCCAAAGTCATCGTCGGACAGGAAGAAGTGCTCGATCAAGTGATCATCACGCTGCTCGCTGGTGGACATTGTCTGCTAGAGGGCGTGCCCGGCCTTGCAAAAACCCTGATGGTGCAGACGATTTCCAAGGTCATGGAGCTGAGCTTTAAGCGGATTCAGTTCACTCCAGATCTGATGCCTGGGGACATTCTTGGCACCGAAGTCTTGGAGGAGGACCACAGTACAGGCAAGAAGTTTTTCCAGTTTACGCAGGGACCGATCTTTGCCAACATGGTCTTGGCGGACGAGATCAACCGCACACCTCCGAAGACACAAGCTGCCCTGCTGGAAGCCATGCAGGAAAAGATGGTGACCTACGGCGGAAAAAACTACAAGCTCCCTGATCCTTTTCTGATCATTGCCACCCAGAACCCTATCGAGCAGAGTGGCACCTATCCACTGCCAGAAGCCCAATTGGATCGTTTTCTTCTATACATCAAGTTGGGCTATCCCTCTGAGCAAGAGGAGCTCGAGGTTCTAAAAAAAACCACAGGTACCTACAGAGGCGTTCCTGAGAAAATTCTCACGGGAGAGGAGGTTAAGCAGCTACAGGAATTGACCCGAGAAGTTCACCTGGACTCTGCTCTGCTATCCTATATCACTCGTCTGATCCGTTCGACCCGCTTGGAAAACACGACGGTTCCAGAAGTGAAAAACTACGTGGAGTGGGGTGCTGGGACTCGGGCGGGACAAGCCTTGGTACTTTGTGCCAAAGCGCGAGCCATAGTCAAGGGTCGCTATTCGGTGATACCCGAAGACATTGAGCACCTGATTTTCCCGGTGCTTCGCCACAGGATTTCGCTGCACTTCCGTGCCGAAGCGGAACAGCTGGATACGGATTTCGTCATTTCAAAGATCCTCGCTCAGACGCCGGTTCATGCCAAGTAACCTGGAGATCATCAAGCTCAACGACCTTCGCCTGTCTGCCCGGCTCATTTCCGAGCAGCTACGACAGGGCATCCACTCGGGAATCCGGCTGGGAGTAGGGAGTGAGTTTGAGCAGTATCGGCACTACCGGCCGGGAGATGATCTCAAGCGTATAGATTGGAAGTATTTTTCCCGCTCAGGCAAGTACATGGTCAAGGAATCCACCACCGAAAGCAACCTGCACATCAGATTGATGCTGGATCTCTCTGGCTCGATGAATTATTCAGAGGATGGATTTTCTCGCTTGGACTATGCCAAAAACCTGCTCGCTTCGCTAGCTTACTTGGGATATTTGCAGGGGGATTCTCTGAGTTATTACACACTTTCTGTTGGAAAAATTGAGCAGAAAGTCGCCCCAACTCCTAAAAGTTTCCAACGCATCTTGTACCATTTGGAGTCTGAAAAAGCCGACGGAGCCTGGCCGCTGGAACCATTCCCGGAGAACTTGACCCAAGGTCGAAACCGGGAGTTGATCCTTTGGGTCTCGGACTTTTTGCAAAAAGAAACCGAATGGGAGAGCCTCGTCAAGGCCTTCCTCCATCCCCGGAAGGAACTCATTCTGATCCAGCTGTTAGGAGAGCAGGAGTTGGATTTCAAGCTGGAGGGCAACTTCGTCTTCCGGGATTTGGAGTCAGGGCAGGAGTTGGTGCAGGATGGAAAGTCTGTGCAGAATGAGTTTAAGAGAAAATTCAAGGCATACCTAGACCAGCTGGCCCAAACCCTGCAGTTGCCAAAAGTGCAGCTGCTTCGAGTCTCGATGCAGACTCCGCTCTCGGAAGTCGTCCGTAATATTTTGAACCGAAAACACCTTTCCTGATGGAGTGGATACAGCCGGCATTCTTCTGGGGTTTGTTAGGGATTTCTGTTCCCATTGCCATTCATCTCTGGAATGGACGCCGGGGAAAGGTCATTGCTTGGGCGGCCACTGACTGGCTAAGTGCCAAAGAGTCACAATCCAATCGGTCGTTGAAGCTGGAGCATTGGCTGTTGTTACTTTTCAGGTTGCTGCTGTTGTTCTTTTTGGTTTTGGTGTTGGTCGGACTATGGTGGAAAAGCCTCGAGCAGGCCAGTTCGCCTGAAGTTGTCCATTTAATCGTCCCAAACCCGGCAGTCGAAGCTGAGTTTCGCTTCGAACTCGAGCGGGCTCAGGCTAGAGGGGAGAAGGTCTACTGGATGGCAGAGGGGCTTCCAGCCTATGAAGTCGGAGAAAATCCGAGCTTGGATTTTGACGCCGGCAAATCGCAGGAGTATCTTGATCTTTTGCCATTAACTTTGGACTCCCTGCACCTCTATTCTTCTGGGATGGCATCTGACTTTCGACCAGATTTGCTTTGGGTGCCGAAGAATCCAGAATTACACCTAGCAGCAGAGCTTCCAGAGTCAAGGGTTTCAACGAATGTGGTCGGTCTGGAAAACGGCGATTTCTTGGGATTGGATGCAAAAGGAATGCTCGCTAAAATCCCTTCTGATTTGGGATTGCAAGAGGAGAAGACAGTGTTTTCAGCGCCGATACCGGTTCACATTGAGCTCACGGAAGAGACTGGTAAAAAAGAAATCGAAGCAGCTCTAGATGCTCTGAAGGAAGTGTATGGGCTGTCCTTTTCTGAAGCTGGACTGGAGGATGCTAAGGTTGTATTTGCTACTCAGCAAATCGGGGAAACTGAAGCAGGAAAGCTCTGTTTTCTGACCTCAGCATCAACACGCCCAGAGTCTGACCTTCAAATTCAGTTGGAGGATCCTGTTTCTCTGCCTTGGGATGAATCTGTCGAAAAGGGAGTTTTGCCGGAGTTGATATTGGCCCCCCTCATTGAATTTCTTGGCATCAAGCAAAGGGACCTCCCTGCAACTAAAAGCCAAATTGCCCAGAAATTCGTGGAAATACCGAGGTCAAAACAAGCTCTGTCGGCAAATGCGACCGAGATCATGCTGATATTGGTTGTCGTAATATTTGGAATTGAGCGGTTTCTAGCCTATCGAAACAATCTGTGAAAACACTCGGCCAACATATCTCATCATTGGAAAGACAGCTCGGACTCAATTCCTGGATAAAGGGCTTGTTATTTGCGGTTTCGATGGCCTTGTTGATGTCAGTATTAGGCCTCAATGGCATGCCATGGAGGGGTATAGCATCTGGATCTGGAGTTGTCTTCGCCATTTTTTTTGGGGCATTTCGCCCCAAGCGAGCGCGGGCGGTGCAAATTCTCCACGACCGGGTAGGTGGCCTGGAATTTAGTCTGGAGCTGTTGCAAAAGCCCAATCCCAGCATCGCTGAGCGTTTGCAACTGGAGCGCATCGCCTCACAATTCCCACCAAGGATATGGGTGTTTCAAAAGGGACTTTTGCCTTTTGCCCTAGTCTTGGTTGGCGCACTTTCACTCAATTTCCTTTCTGGATTTATCAAAAGTTCTGGCGAAAGCAGAAACTCTGAAGTGGAAGTTTTGGAGAACCCCAAGACAGCCTTGGTGGAAAATGCTCCGGTTCTTTTGTACCAAACCGATGTAAAAGTCAACCCTCCCAGGTATACAGGCCTTCCCAATCTGACTCAGGAAAGTCTGGATGTCAGAGCTCTAAAGGGATCAGAAATCACTTGGAGTCTGGCATTCCAAAATGCTGATAGCCTGGAAGTCATCTTCCTGAGTTCCTCTGGGAATAGCTTGCCTTTTTCCAAAGCTGGAAGTGGTTTTCAGCTGGTAGACGAGTTGGCTGGATCGGGAATCTATTCGATTCAGGCATGGAAAGGGGAGGACTTGGTTTTCGAGTCGGACTTTTACACACTCGAATCCATCGAAGACGAAAGTCCGCGAATCCTGCCGGAGGAAAAGGAGACCTACAAATTCTTTTTCCCCGGAAATGATCCCAAGCTTTCGCTGCAAGCACAGATCAGTGATGATTTCAAGGTAAATAAGGTGGAGATCGTCGCGACTTTGGTCAGGGGAAAAGGAGAAAACGTGAAGTTCCGTGAGACGAGGTTTGAGGTGGAAAAGACTCCTTTTTCATCCAAAAATTCAAACTACCTGCTGAATGTATCGACTCTGGATTTTCAGCCCGGAGATGAACTCTATTACTATTGGACGGCCGTGGACAACAAATCCCCCGAGGCCAACGCAAGTCGCTCGGACACCTATTTCATCAAGTATTTTGACGACAGTGAGGAGAGCAATGCTGTACTGGAGGGCATGGCGATACAAGTTTTGCCGGAATATTTCCGTAGTCAGCGGCAGATTATCATCGACACGGAAAAACTCCTCGCAGAAAAGTCAAAGATCCCAGAGAAACAATTCAACTCGACGTCCAATGAGATCGGCTATGACCAAAAGCTGCTTCGCCTTCGCTATGGGCAGTACTTGGGCGAGGAGTTTGAGACCGCGGCAGTAGGGGTGGTCGTGGAGCCGGAGAACGACGGTGACATGCTCAAAGGCTACATGCACCTCCATGATCAAGAGGGTGAGCATGACCCAGATACAGGAAATGAGAAACCTGGAAGATTTGAGCCGACGGTAGCGCAAGCGGGGCACGGACACGAGCATGCGCAGGAAACAGAAAATGGTCAGGAAAGCATGGAAAGCCTGATGAGCGAATATATCCATGCCCATGATTCGGAAGAGGTGAATACCTTCTATGAGCAGTCTACACGGGGAGCGCTAAAAGCTGCACTGGAGCAGATGTGGCAGGCCGAGCTCCATATGCGACTATTTGAGCCGGAAAAATCTTTGCCTTACCAATACAAGGCGCTCGAGTTGCTGAAGAGCGTACAGCAAAAATCCCGCGTGTACGTCAAACGAACGGCCTACGACCCACCGCCCATCAAAGAAGAAGAAAAACGCCTGAGTGGAGAGCTGGATGAATTGGAAGAAGAAATCCGGAAAGAGCAACTTGTCTTGGATCAACAAATCGAACCACTGGCCTCCGCCGTATTGGGATTTTTGGCCAAAAATGAGCTTAGCGCTTCGGACCGCCAGACGGTTCAGAAGCTGGGAAGCCTGTGGACTGAGCGGATGCAAAACTCAGGTCTCTCCGATTGGAGCCTGGTTCTTTATCTGCAGCAATTGGAATCTGGAAAGCTGGAAAATAATGGCCGGAAGCAACTTCGCGAAAAGCTCCATCCACTCGCCAAAAACTACAAAAACCCCGGGCCTTCCTATCTTTCTAATGAAGCCTTGAAATCCGCTTTCCGAAAGAACCTGAGATGAATTTTCACTACCAACCTTTAGTTTCCTGGCCTTTTTTTTTCGGAATAATTTCGGTGCTGACGCTGATTGCACTGACTGGTCTTTTCTTCCAGTGGAAAAAGGGCATCCCGCCAAGCCGGATCGGACTGCGCCTGCTGTTTTTCCTTGGATTTGCCGTATGCCTAAGCATGGCTGTATTGAGGCCACAGTACAGTCTAGATCGCCAGAAAAGCCGGATTCTGGTATATGAAGACGGACTAGATAGGAAGACGGTCGATTTTTGGAGGGACAGTTTGGAAATCAGAAGGGCATTGCCTCTGTCGAAGCTTCAAGCTCCTGCTGGCAAGATTTTCTTGTTGGGAGAGCGCTTTGATGCAGCACAGCTTTATCCCTTGAAAGACTTGGATATGGAATGGATTCTGCCGGAGAGGAGGGGAGCCATCCGAAAGCTGGATTGGAAAGGCTATCTCCGCAAAGGTGAAATGCAGCGGGTTGCCTATGATGTTTTTTCAGAAAGTGATAGTGCGAGACTGGAAATCCCAGGCTCAAAACTGGAGTCCAAAATACTGAAAAAAGGCTGGAACGCCGGCTTGTTGGAATTCTATCCCAGTGGATTGAACAGGGCTGAATTTCCGCTGGTCTTGGAAAAGGACACTTTGACCTCACTCCGTTTTTTTATCGGTGCTGCGCGACCCAAAAAGTATCATTTTCAGCTTGGATTTCCCAGTGCGGAAAGCCGTGCACTGAGTAGCTGGCTTGGCGAAAAAGGCGAGCAGGTAACGGAAAAAATCAAGCTCTCCCGCGAGACAGTCATCCAAAGCGGATCATCGCCAGATTCCCTGCAAATTCTCCTGATCGATCCGGCTCAGCTGGATCAGCGATCTGTTCAGGACTGGGTTATGACAAGTCAAGCGGTATTGCTAGTGATCAATGTTGGAAAGCCCGATGAAACTGCCCAAGTACTAAACCGACTGTTTGGGACGGATTTTCAAGTCAGGCAAACCGGACAAAATGAAGTCGTCAAGCTGGAGAGTGGCTTGGAAATATTGCCTTTTGAATTTATAGAAAAGCCCGCCCAAAAACTCACCCACGATGGAGCAGTCGCCATTCAGTATTCCGAAAGCTCCGCTATCGCCCTGAGTCTTGTCACCGCTAGCTATCCTTTGGCACTTCAAGGGAAGTCTGAGGAATATGGAAGACTTTGGGGAGACGTTTTTGGCAACTTGGAGCCAGATGAAACGGAATCCTGGAGGATGAGCGCTCCGCTGCTGTCGAGCATGTCAGAGCCTATCCAACGATTGTCAAAAGACAGTCTTCCTGACTTGGTAGCTTGGGGAAAAGACACCGTGTTTTTTCGCAAGAGTGCGGTCAATCCTTTTTTGTCCGAAGGCCAATTGCAATCGTCAGACAGCTCCTGGATTGAACTGGATTCGACCTTTGCGGCCTATGTATATGGGAAGGGACAGCTGCAGGCGCTGCAAACCTCGGCATTGATCGATGGGATAAAGGGCGGGCCTGGCAAGGAATCCAAAGTCGCCGGCGAAATACTCAGACCGGTCTCGCCGTGGATCTGGCTAGGTGGTATGCTGATTTTTTTGGGCTTGCTGTGGCTGGAGCCAAAGCTGGGTTACTAAAGTATTTTTCACCAAATCCAGGTACCGACCGCACCGGAGTTCAGCTGGGCCTCGAACAGGTCTTCCTTGTCCTTGATTGTAAAGTGTTTCGTCTCGTCCGAATTGTTCAGTACAATCAGGACTTTTTTGCGGTCCGGTCTGACAAAAGCGACATTGGACAATCCCTCCAGTTCATTGGAGTCGATTCGCAGAGATCCAGGATCCACAAATTTGCTGGCGTGGGCGATGATGTAGTAGGCGGGGTTGCGGGTCACTGAGTCGCCTGCTATCGTGATCGCGCCGAGACAGCGGTCACATCCGCCTCGGTCAGTATGCGGAGTAAGGCTTGGATTAGAGCTGAGATTCCATTCCAAAACGGTCTTTGCCCAGTTTCGGGAAGCCCCAATCACCAGATTTTTCACATGCCAGACCAGATCCCCAGGCAAGTCTCCCGGCGCACCGACCCATTGCTCGGAGAAGTAAATGTTTTTATCAGGAAATGCCTGATGGACTTCTGACAAAGCATCGATTTTTCCGCCGTAGAGGTGGAATGCTGACCCGTCGATAAAGGGATTGGCGAGGGAGTCTTTCAGCACTGCAATGGGGTAGTCCGGCCGATCGGCGTTGTGGTCATAGACAATGATCTTGGTTTTGATTCCGGCATCTTGGAATGCGGGACCAAGATGGAGTCCAATAAATCTCGCCTGCTGCTCAGGCAGCATCAGCAGTGAGGGATTGTTGCCGGGATGCAGGGGTTCGTTTTGTATCGTCAGTGCATCGATGGTGATCCCCAGTTTTTCCACTTCTTGAATGTATTTCACCAGATAGCAGGCATAGGCACCTTCAAACTCCTTCAAAAGAGACCCGCCGCGAGTGTCTTTATTGTCTTTCATCCACGCAGGAGGAGACCAGGGGGAGGCCATTAGCTTGATTTCGGGATTGATGCTAAGGATTTGCTTGAGGACAGGAATGACGTCCAAAGTGTCTGGACCGAGGCTAAAACGGGAAAGCTCTGGGTCGGTGGCTAGGGAATCTTCGAGGTCGTTGTACGAAAAAGGAAACTCGTTGAGATCTGAGGCTGCTACCGAAAGTCTGAGGTAGGATATTCGTATATCCTCTTCGCCGTCACCGAAAAGCTCCCCAAGAACTGCTTCCCTCGCTTGCTCACTCATTTCCAGTAAATGTTTTGCGCTGCCTTGGCTAAGGGTGAAGCCGAATCCATCCATCGCCTGGAAGATGGTCTCTGCATCTACGTTGATCGTTAGCTCCGAATCTGCAGTCTCTTGTGGTTCGGCTTGCTTTTCGAAAAGCACATTTGCCGTCGGATCAGTGAGCCAAAGGTCTATGGGCTGCCTTTTTTTGGCGCACGCGAAACAAATACATAGAAGTAGAAGCGGGAGGATTTTTTTCATCTTTGGGGAAAAGAAAAAGCCTTGGAAAATCTCCAAGGCTTCAAATTGAGCGAAATGAACTCAGAATGCAAGCGCCGCCAGCCCTAATTTTGACTTGAGCGGGTTGATCGCTTTGAGTACATTTCCCATGTATTTCTGGGTCAGCTCATTGCCCAAGAGGTCGTTGAGAAATTTCATCCGGCCATTTTTAAGGTTTAGGATGCTGGATTTCTTCGCATCATCGGATTCCGAGCCGCCGGTGATTTTCATCAACTGGTCCACAAAGGACTTGTTGTTTGCCTTGAGTTTGCTGCTTTGGTCACCCGACAGATTAAGTCCGCTTGTGTTGTCCAAAATGCCCAAAACCTGGCTGGAAAGCGCGGAAGTGCCTGCACCGGGGATTTTTGGAATCTGTGCCTGGGCGGCAAAAGCCACGAAAAAGAGAAAAAAGACTGCTGAAAGGATTTTAAGATTTTTCATAAGAATTGAATTTTGATAATATCTGAAGTTAGAAGTGGAACCGACCATTCGCTAAAACTAGAGCATAGCTAAGGGCAAGCTCCTGTTTGGTTTTGAAAAGACCGAGGAGCGATGGGTTACTTTTTCTTAAACAGCCCTGCGCCCAAGTCGATGACGCTGCCCAGATCAATGGAGCTTGGATTTTCACCGCTCCCGAAGATAGAGCTCAAGACACTACCCAATCCAGCTTCGTCTTCTTCTTTGATGGATTTGACCACTGATCCAGCAATCTCTTCATTGGCCTGCGGAGCGTCATTTACTTTTTTGTTGAAGATATTGAGCAGGAGAGGAAGCGCTTGACCGGCGATTGCCAAGGCTTTGTCCGTGTCTATTCCCAGCTTGTCACTGAGTTTGTTTCCCAAATCCCCTTTTAAATGCTCGACCGTCGGGCTTTCCAGACTGGTCTCTTTGCCGGAAAACATCTCCATCACGCCCTCATAGTTGCCTTCTCTGGTCTGTTCCCGAATTACCTTCGCAAAGCTATCCCGGACCGCATCCGCGGAGTCGCCGCTGCCGCCCACACTTGCCAACAGCTCCCTTAGGGGCCCGTTTGCTGATTTTAACAATTCTTCTATCATGATTATAAAAATTTGATTTCTATAAAGTTGCAGAGAATATCGAATAACCGCAATCTTCAGGTTCTTATCCGTATCCTAAAATTTGCAAAGCCAATCTAAAGCTGATATGAAGAGAATTGACGACAAGGAGATCCTGGACGGAATCGCAGTCTTCGAGACGCGCCTAATCCTCCCCGGAAGCGCAATCTGTCTTCCATGCGTCGGCATTTTCCTCCATTCCGGGATTACGGGAGAATCCCGCAACCGTATCGTCCAACATGAATATGGACACTACCTAGACTACAAATTTGGGCTGGAGGGGGATCGCAAGAAGCTATTGGGATCCTATTTGCTCGGATTCTATGTGAAGATCGGCCTACCGAGCCTGCTCAATCTGGTCTGGGGTTTCAAGCGATTGCCGGCGTTTTCGGGCAAGCATAGCAGGTATTGGACTGAGATTCGTGCCAATCGGCTCGCCAAGGCATATTTTGGCAATGCGCTGGCTCAGGACTTTGAGGCATTTTTCCCAGTGGCCTAAGAATCTCCAAAAGATTTTGTCGGGATATTCGGCGGGATTTTCAATTGTTCTACCTTTGAAAGCTCATTGACAAAGATGAAAAAACAGGTATTCTTCGGACTGATGCTGGCTGCTTGGATTGCGGGGATTTTTTTGATCTGCATTTTTCCGCCTGTTTCGGATTTTCAGATTGCCGATGAGCACACAGGTCACCTGAGTTCGGATACTGTTCCGGAGTTTCATCTTAGGAACTCATTCCCGTCAGGATCAATTCAAGTTGATTTGAGCCTTAAATTTCTGGATTCAGCATTCGGATTTCGGTACAATCCAGAAGTCAGGCTTCTCGGATCAATTTCAGCCGAACAAGCACCGTCACAGCTTTCTTCCCATTTTGACACAATCATTCTCTTTCAGGCTTTTTTTGAAACCTGGTAGCACCAAACCCAACTGCCAGTAAAATCAAATTCATCGGGTAGCAACACCCGGTTTCACATTAGCCTTCCTTCCTTTTCATGGATTCATTAATCAACCACCCCGGTATACTTATCGGTTTTGCCCTTATCGTAGGATTTATGCTCTTGCTGGATTTGGGCATTTTCAACAAAAAGAGCCACATTATTTCCAACAAAGAAGCCGCAATCTGGTCCATATTTTGGGTCGGGCTTTCGATGGTATTCAGCGTTTTCATCTACATCGTGACCTATGAGGAGGTCGGCTTGGAGAAGTTTTCGCAGTTTCAGTCAGCCTACTGGATAGAAAAGGCACTTTCCGTGGACAATCTCTTTGTCTTTATCCTGGTATTTGGATTTTTCAAGGTGCCCAGGGAGTATCATCACAAAGTCTTGTTTTGGGGTATAATCGGTGCGCTCGTAATGCGGGCCATCTTCATCTTTGCAGGTGTAGGGATCATCTCGATGACCTATCTGCCGGAGATGGAGCTCATGCAACGCTCAGTCCGAATCAATGTAGTCTTGACGCTGTTTGGGGCATTTTTGATTTATGCAGGTTACAAATCCTGGTTTGCAAGCGATGATGAGGAAGAAAAGGACTATACCAAAAATCCCGGAGCAAAGCTGATCTATCGGTATTTCAAGGTGACGCCCGAGTACCACGGTGATAGGTTTTTCGTCGTCAAGAAGGGGGTAAAGATGGCCACTCCATTGCTGGTGGTGGTAGCCGTAATCGAATTTACAGATCTGCTGTTTGCAGTCGATTCCATTCCGGCAATCTTCGCAATCGCTCCAGACGATCCTTTTATCCTCTATACCTCCAATATCTTCGCGATCCTGGGCCTGAGATCCTTGTATTTTCTGTTGGCAAATTTCATCCACATGTTCAGCCGACTTAAGTTCGGGCTTGCCATCATTCTCGCCTTTATTGGGTTCAAGATGATTTCAGCACCTTTCTACCATTTCGGATCCACACCTTCGCTGGGTATCGTGGGAGGAATTTTGATCGCTTCGGTGTTGGCTTCGGTAATTTGGCCGGAGAGAAAGTAGGAGGAGGGATATCGGATGTCCGATTTCCGAAGCTTGGTGTCTGCCTGAGCGGAGGTGGGATGTAAGACCGAGCGAAGTCGGGTGTCAAGCTGAGCGGAGTCGAAGCCTGGTAGGGAGTAGGAAATACAGAAGTTACTACTCGTCTATCAGCTCAAAGGTCAGTTCCGCGTCGGATAGATTTGCGGAGCTGAGCCCGATTCGGTAGGTGTAAAAGCCGTTTCTAAGGGGAGTTTCGCCAACATAATCAGCGGGGATCAATGAAAAATCCCGGCCTTCGGCTTGAAGCCAAACAGCTCCATATCGAAAGGCGTAATCAAATTCCCTGTATTCCGAGGCAGTTCTCGACAGCACGTCTCCAAAGAATTGTTCCTCATTGCCAGACTGGACCGTTACTTTTTCAAAGTTGACGTCAGAATTGTTGTGGATTCGGATAAATACACCATCTGGTCTGCCGTCCTGAATCCCACAGGCACTGAAAACCAAAAACAGGAGAGTAAGAATTCCACCGATTTTCATTTCAGAAGATAACAAAATTCAGCTCGGATAAAAAAGAATCCCTTTGAGGTATATCAAAGGGATTCGCGGACTCGAGGTCTATCTTCCGGATAGTTCCAGCAAGAGCCTCTTGAGATTCGTTTGCTTAGTTTTCCTTTGGTCGGAAATAGCGTATAGGTGCTTTGGGTTCGGGCTTGAGCTCGATTCCCTCTGTTGCCAGTCGATCCAAGGCTTCTTTTACGGCTCGTTCCAGTTGGGGGTCTCGGCCTTCAATCACATCTTTTGGGGTTTGCTCCACGGCGATGTCCGGCGAGATTCCGACTCCCTCGACGGCCCAATCCCCATTGATGTCATAGAAACCACCTCTGGGAGCGACCATTCTTCCACCGTCGATAAAAGGAGGCGTATCCCAAGTGCCCACCAGTCCGCCCCAGGTTTTTGTACCTATGAGCGGGCCGATTTCCATCTTATGGAATAGGTAGGGGAGCAGGTCACCGCCTGAACCTGCACGCTCGTTGATCAGCATGACCTTAGGCCCCCAAATGCCGGACATCGGTGTGGTAAATGGTCTGTGATCATTTGCCCGTGAATTGAAGTAGCCGTGCAGATCTCGGGCCATGATGTCTACCATGTAGTCAGCAGCCGATCCTCCGCCATTGTTTCGTTCGTCTATCACCGCGCCCATCTTATCCTGCTGGGCGAAATAATAGCGGTTGAAGGACGTGTATCCGGCTCCTCCGGTGTTTGGAATATAGACATAGGCCAGTTTACCGCCCGAGAGTTCGTCCACTTTACGACGGTTGCCCTCTACCCAGTCCACTCCACGGAGCTGGTTCTCCGAGGCTACTGGCAAAACCTGAATCACGCGCGCACCGTCCATTCCGGGCTTGCTGTTTAGGTGGACTTTAGTTGGCTGGTTGGCTGTCCCTTCGAAATATTGGTAAAGATTTGACCCGGACTCAATAGCCTTGCCATTCACTCCCACGAGGTATTCGCCAACTTTTGCCATCGCTCCAGGCTGGGCCAATGGAGCCTTTAGGTTAGGATTCCAGCTTTCTCCATTGTAGATCTTTTTGACCCGAAAGTTTCCATCTACGACTTCATAGTCAGCACCAAGCAGACCAATCGGAACGGAATTGACCTCGGGGAAATCTCCCCCTCGGGTATAGCTGTGACCCACTGCCACCTCCCCGCCGAGTATATCGATGATGTAGTTCATATCGCTTCGATGACGGACATGGTCTACCCATGGCTTGTACCATTCAAAAATCTCATCCCAAGGCGCGCCGTGCACATTGTCCACGTAGAGGAAATCCCGCTGGTATCTCCAGCCTTCGCGGTAGATCTGTTGCCATTCGTCCATGGGGTTGACCTTGACTTTCATGGGGCCTATAGCCTTAACTGCGCCGTCTCCAGACTTTTTGCCCGAACCGGAAGTTTCGACGATTCCCCAGGTACTTCCGCTTTGATAGAGCATGGACTTGCGGTCTTTGGAAACCACGACTTGATTGACAGACGGGAAAAAGACCTCCGATTTGCGTTTCTTCAGGTCGTATTTGTGTAGGGTAGAGCCTTGGTTTGGAATGTTTTCGAGGTAGAAGACAAAGCCTTCCGGACCCGGCGCCAATCCGGAATAATCCCTTGCCGGGAGGTCCACGGCGACGATACGCTGTTGGATTCCCGCTGCATCTATCTTGACTTCCACTGCTTCTTCTTTTTTCTTTTCCTCTTTTTCGGCAGTCTCCTCATCGCTCAGAGGAAGCAGCGGGGAGGGGTCCGAGGCGCTCAGCACCGCCAGATACAGACTTCTGTTGACCGGATGGTCGAAGCTGCTCATGTCCAGCCAACCCGTATTCAGCCCGAAATCCGTGCTGGCAAGGAAGTACAGATACTTGCCGTTTTCATCCCATACGGGGGTGATGGCATCCGCCATGGCGTCTCCGATTTGGATCTTTTCCCCAGTAGCGACATTCAGGACAAACACCGACTTGAATTGGTTGTCCATGAGTCGGACGTAGGCGATCCATTTGCCGTCGGGTGACCACACCGGATTCATGCTCCGATTCGGATGGGCAAAGCGGTCGGTCTCTACCACTTTCGCAGAACCAGAAGCCACATTGACCACCCACATCTGGTAATCCGTATCGGTAAATGCGATATGGGCACCGTCGGGAGACCACTCTGGCTTGAAGTAAAAGCTGGGGTTTGGCAGGCTGATCTTTCTAGGGTCGTTGCCTTCCTGATCTGCGATGACTAATTCATATTCTCCCTTGGCATCCGAGAAGTAGGCGATTTGCTTTCCGTCGGGAGACCAGACTGGGGCGCGTTCCGCTGATTTGGACGTATTGGTCACATTTCTACCCGCCCCATTTTCCTTGGGAATGGTCAGGATTTCTCCGCGGTATTCGAAGATGGCCCGCTGGCCCGTAGGAGAAAGCTGGGGATTTTGCAGGACTGAGCCAGAGACATTGGCCCAGCGCTCCCTTGCCCAGTGAAAGTCCCCGGAGACTGTGATGTTGAGCTGCTGGCTTTGCCCGGTTTGGGGATTGAGCAGGTGCAGGTAGCCGCCCTGTTCATAGACGATTTCGGTTCCGTTGCCGTCCAGGCTTTTGATGTCAAAGTCCTTGAGAAAGGTTTCCTGTTTTTCCTGACCACTCGCCGGATCAAAAGACCAGATATTGGCCAAGTAGTCCCGCTCGGAAATGTAGTACACTTTGCTTCCCAGCCAAATGGGATCGGTGTGCCGCTCCTTGTCAGTCTGTGGGGTCATTTTTAGGGAAAAATCGTTCAGATCGACGATCCAGATCGGCTTGGCCTGCCCGCCCCGGTGGTTTCTCCACTCTGGATCCCAAAAGGAGATTTGTTGGTAGGCGATCGATTTGCCGTCCGGCGAGATTTCCCCGTTTACGGCTCGGGGTATCGCTAGGGCCTCGGGTATCCCTCCCTCGGCAGCAACTTTGAAAAACTTGGACTCTTGGGTGGCATGACCCTCCCGGCCTGAGCTGAAGACCACCGACGTACCGTCAGGCGTCCATCCCGTGACCAGATCCGCTCCCGGATGCCATGTGAGGCGCTTAGGCTCGCCCCCAGCGGCTGGAATTAGATACACGTCCACATTGCCGTCGTATTCTCCGGTGAAGGCAATCTGGGTTCCGTCTGGAGAGAAGTGGGGAAAGGTCTCTTCCCCTTCGTTGCTGGTCATTCGGACGGCGTTTCCTCCCGATTTGGGTACTTTCCAGAGGTCATTGGCATAGACGAAGACGATGTCGGTTTGGCTGAGAGTCGGCTGTCTCAGGAGCTGGGTGCCCTGTCCAAGGGCCGATCCGCATAGCCCCGATGCCAGGGCGAGCGCTAAAAATCTTTTCATGTGTTTATAGTTTGTTTTTTATAGGCCACATAGCCTGTCCCGATTTTTCTTCGGGAGAATCTCGCATCGCCAATTATCATTCCTCAGGATGAGGTTCATTGTCATGCTCGGTTTCATACGATTGGGGTTTTGGGACTTAGTTAAAAATAGCCGAAAGCGGATTGAGATACTAACCGATGGTCAAAAATTGGAGCGAGAAAGGGTTACCGAACAATATAAAAATACCAACAAAATCTGCAATAGACACCTAGGTATTGTTCAATAAATATTTTTAGTAAAAAATGCAAAATGATAAAGAATGTATCCAAAATGCAAAAAAGTATGTAAAAAATACTTTTAACGTTTCTTTTATTCAATTTGGTTTTTAATATTTATCGTGCCCGAGTTTTCTGATATCCAAGAAATTTTTGGTGTTTCGTGATCGATTTCGGGGAGTTTTTGATAGGAGAATAATTTTGACACTATGAAAAATACAATTTCACCCAAAATGACCAGACTGCTGTTTCTGGTTTTGACTCTTGGCTTAGGGTTACTAAGTCTTAACGCTATGGGGCAGGCGACTGTCACGACGGATAAGCTGGATTACATTCCAGGTGAATATGTGATCATTACTGGGGCTGGTTGGCAGCCTGGAGAAACGGTTACGCTTCACATAGATGAAGATCCCATACCTGCTACTTGTTTACTTCCGCATGACATGACTGCTGTGGCTGATGCAAATGGGAACATCTTTAATAATCAAATGCTTATTAAAGAGAATCACTTGGGGGTGACATTTACATTAATAGCCACAGGAGCATCATCTGGATTAGTTGCTACCCACACTTTTACAGATGGTAACTTCAGATGGAATGCCTTGGGCTTACCTGATGGAATTGAAATAACAGCCTCTTATTCTGTGTCCGGTGGAGGCCCGGGTTCCGGTAGTCAGAATAGGACATTCACAACGCCGAGTTTTGGCAGCCAGGCAATTAATAATAGAAATATTACAAATGTTGATTATTCGCCTACTTTAGTGGAATCAGGTGGTATTGAATACAACTTGATAACTTTTACTATTAATTCCGGAAGTCCTTCTTTGTCAACCACTTTTAATAGCGGACCAGGTGGATTAGAAACAAATTTTTATGGAAACTATGGAGCTCTGGTAGCCTCAGATGTCCCATCTGCCGTCTATGGCGGTACCTCTGTAACACTTACATCAAGATTGTATTCAAATTACCTAACAAGCACAGGCATTTCTGGTCAATCCATTATTTTTTACATTGATGGATATAATGTCGGTTCGGCAAATACCAATGGGAGTGGTATAGCCACCTTAAATGTAGATATAGCCAATATTCCCGGTCTTGGGAAATTGGATGTTGGCAACTATGAAATCACTAGTTCATTTGGCGGGGTAACTAATACCTATTTACCGATATCTGCAGCAAATAGTACGGAAGCTACATTGACTGTAACCCAGCAGGCGATCGAGGTGACCGCCGACGACCAGACCAAGGTATACGGCGAAGCGGATCCAGCCTTGACCTACCAGATTACTTCGGGAAGCCTGGCCTTCAGCGACGCGTTCACCGGGGCGCTCGGCAGGGACGCGGGCGAGGACGTGGGCAACTACGCGATCACGCAGGGCACTTTGGCCTTGAGCAGCAACTACGACCTGAGCTTTGTGGAAGGCAGCCTGGAGATCACAGAAAGGGCGATCGAGGTAACCGCGGACGACCAGACCAAGGTATACGGCGAAGCGGATCCAGCCTTGACCTACCAGGTCACCTCCGGTTCGCTGGCCTTCAGCGACGCGTTCACCGGGGCGCTCGGCAGGGATGCGGGCGAGGACGTGGGCA
>JAESGW010000264.1_pt1 | contig 81362 bp, 75 predicted proteins | sample 9269791 | NCBI WGS metagenome assembly JAESGW01 (sample SAMN16773120, study PRJNA677053) | algae metagenome | isolation source: Aphanocapsa lilacina HA4352-LM1 and co-occurring heterotrophs from near cave... | place: USA: Maniniholo cave, near Haena, Kauai, HI | collected 2009-07-28 | reverse complement strand
GCTGATGATTTCTTCCTGGTTGGTCAGGCGCACCTTGGCCACCTTGCGAAGGGCCGAGTTCGGCTTCTTCGGGGTGGTGGTGTAGACGCGCGTGCAGACGCCGCGGCGCTGCGGGCACTTGTCCAGCGCGGGCGACTGGCTCTTGTATGTGGGGGCCTGCCGCGGCTTGCGGACCAGCTGGTTGACGGTTGCCATAGTGGTTTCTTCGTGTGAAGGCCGGAGCCTTGTTTGCGTGAAAACGAAGGCAGGCCGAAAACGGCCCACCTAGACGGAAAAGTATAGCGGGCAAACGGCCGCACCGTCAACGTGACGGGGGCCGATGCCTGCTCACTGACTGCGATCCCGCCCGTCCTGGGCCGAAAACGAGGCGCCTCCTGCGCCTCATTTCGTGGTCTGGGGCGGCCTGGGGCCGCCGGCATTACGGGGTTTAGCTGGCGCTGGACTCCTCGCCGGCATCTTCGGTGGCCACCGGGGCGGCGTCGTTACTGCTGCCACCGGACAGCGCATCCACTTCCGCCTCGGTCAGGCCGGAGGCATTGCGGCGGCGCTGGTTGTGGTACGCCAGGCCGGTACCGGCCGGGATCAGGCGACCCACGATGACGTTTTCCTTCAGGCCGCGCAGGTTGTCCTTGGTGCCGCGGACAGCCGCTTCGGTCAGCACGCGCGTGGTCTCCTGGAAGGAGGCCGCCGAGATGAACGACTCGGTCGCCAGCGAGGCCTTGGTGATGCCCAGCAGGACCGGCTCGTACTTGGACGGCAGTTCGTTGCGGGCGACCGCCTTGGCGTTCTCCTCGATCATGCGCTGCTTCTCGACCTGCTCGCCGGCCAGGAACTTGGTGTTGCCGGCGTCGGTGATCTCGACCTTGCGCAGCATCTGGCGGGTGATCACCTCGATGTGCTTGTCGTTGATCTTCACGCCCTGCAGGCGGTAGACGTCCTGGATTTCCTTGACCAGGTAGGCCGCCAGCGGCTCGACACCCAGCAGGCGCAGGATGTCCTGCGGGCTCGGCTCGCCGTCCACGATGGTTTCGCCCTTGGCCACGTGCTCGCCTTCGAACACGATGATCTGGCGGAACTTCGGGATCAGCTCCTCGTGCTCGGAACCGTCGGTGTCCTTGATGATCAGGCGCTGCTTGCCCTTGGTGTCCTTGCCGAAGCTGATGACGCCGGAGCGCTCGGCCAGGATGGCCGGGTCCTTCGGCTTGCGGGCTTCGAACAGGTCGGCCACGCGCGGCAGACCACCGGTGATGTCGCGGGTCTTGGACGCTTCCTGCGGCACCTTGGTGACCACGTCGCCCACGCCGACGGGGGCGCCGTCCTGCAGGTTGACGATGGAGCGCGGCGGCAGCAGGTACTGGGCCGGCAGGTCGGTGCCCGGGATGTTCAGGTCCTTGCCGTCCTTGTCGACGATGCGCACGATCGGACGCAGGTCCTTGCCCTGCGAACCACGACGCTTCGGATCGGTGATCTCGCGCGATGCGAGGCCGGTCAGGTCGTCGGTCTTCTCGATGACGGTGACGCCGTCGACGAAGTCCACGAAGCGCACGAAACCGGCCACTTCCGACACGATCGGGTGGTTGTGCGGATCCCAGTTGGCCACGGCCTGGCCGGCGGTGATCTGGTCGCCGTCCTTGACGTTGATGGTCGCGCCGTACGGCAGCTTGTAACGCTCGCGCTCGCGGCCATGGCCGTCCAGCACCGACAGTTCACCGGAGCGCGACACCGCGACCAGGTGGCCGTTGGCGTGCTCGACGAACTTGAGGTTGTTGAACTTGATGGAACCGGTGGTCTTGACCGTGATGTTGTCCACGGCCGCCGCACGCGATGCCGCACCACCGATGTGGAACGTACGCATGGTCAGCTGCGTGCCGGGTTCGCCGATCGACTGCGCGGCGATGACGCCGACCGCTTCGCCGATGTTGACGATGTGGCCACGGGCCAGGTCGCGACCGTAGCAGTGCGAGCAGACGCCGAAGGTGGATTCGCAGGTGATGGTGGAACGCACCTTCAACAGCTGCACGCCGGCGTCTTCCAGCTTCTGCACCCAGGCTTCGTCCAGCAGCGTGTTGCGGGTGACGATGGGATCCTCGTCGTTGCCCGGCAGGAACACGTCCTCGGCCACGATGCGGCCCAGCACGCGCTCGCGCAGCGGCTCGACCACGTCGCCGCCTTCCACGATCGGGGTCATCATCAGGCCTTCCGACGTACCGCAGTCGACCTCGGTGATCACCACGTCCTGCGCCACGTCGACCAGGCGACGGGTCAGGTAACCGGAGTTCGCGGTCTTCAGCGCGGTATCGGCCAGGCCCTTGCGGGCGCCGTGGGTGGAGTTGAAGTACTCCTGCACGTTCAGGCCTTCGCGGAAGTTCGCCTTGATGGGCGTCTCGATGATCGAACCGTCGGGACGGGCCATCAGGCCGCGCATGCCGGCCAGCTGGCGGATCTGCGCCTGGCTGCCACGGGCGCCGGAGTCGGCCATGATGTACAGCGAGTTCATCGACTTCTCGTTGATGATCTCGCCCTTGGCGTTCTTCACCTTGTCCGTACCGATGGTGTCCATCATCGCCTTGGCGATGCGCTCGTTGGTGCGCGACCAGATGTCGACCACCTTGTTGTAGCGCTCGCCGGCGGTGACCAGACCGCTCTGGTACTGCTCCTGGATCTCCAGCACTTCCTGCTCGGCTTCGCTCAGGATGCCCTTCTTCTCGGCCGGGATCAGCATGTCGTCGATGCCGATGGAGACGCCGGCGCGCGTGGCGTACGCGAAGCCGGTGTACATCAGCTTGTCGGCGAACACGACCGTGTCCTTCAGGCCCAGCATGCGGTAGCTGGAGTTGATCAGGCGGCTGATGGCCTTCTTGTTCAGCTCGGTGTTGACCAGGGCGAACGGCAGGCCTTCCGGCAGGATCTCGGCCAGCAGTGCGCGGCCGATCGTGGTATCCACGATGCTGCTCTGCTGGCTGCGGCCGCCGTCCTCGTCGATCACGGTGCCGCTGATGCGGACCTTGACCTTGGCGTGCAGCTCGACGGCACGGTTGTCGTAGGCGCGCTTGACCTCGGCGATGTTGGCGAACGCCATGCCCTCGCCCTTCTTGTTCTCCAGCGCGCGGGTCATGTAGTACAGGCCCAGCACGACGTCCTGCGACGGCACGATGATCGGCTCGCCGTTGGCCGGCGACAGGATGTTGTTGGAGGACATCATCAGCGCGCGCGCTTCCAGCTGCGCTTCCAGCGACAGCGGCACGTGCACGGCCATCTGGTCACCGTCGAAGTCGGCGTTGAACGCGGTGCAGACCAGCGGGTGCAGCTGGATGGCCTTGCCTTCGATCAGCACCGGCTCGAACGCCTGGATGCCCAGGCGGTGCAGCGTCGGGGCGCGGTTCAGCAGCACCGGGTGTTCGCGGATGACTTCTTCCAGGATGTCCCAGACTTCCGCTTCTTCGCGCTCGACCAGCTTCTTGGCCGCCTTGATGGTGGTGGCCAGGCCGCGGCGCTGCAGCTTGGCGAACACGAACGGCTTGAACAGTTCCAGCGCCATCTTCTTCGGCAGGCCGCACTCGTGCAGGCGCAGGGTCGGGCCGACCACGATGACCGAACGGCCCGAGTAGTCGACGCGCTTGCCCAGCAGGTTCTGGCGGAAGCGGCCCTGCTTGCCCTTGATCATGTCGGCCAGCGACTTCAGCGGGCGCTTGTTGGTGCCGGTGATGGCGCGGCCGCGGCGGCCGTTGTCCATCAGGGCGTCAACGGACTCCTGCAGCATGCGCTTCTCGTTGCGCACAATGATGTCGGGCGCGTTGAGCTCCAGCAGGCGGCGCAGGCGGTTGTTGCGGTTGATGACGCGGCGGTACAGGTCGTTCAGGTCGGAGGTCGCGAAGCGGCCGCCATCCAGCGGCACCAGCGGGCGCAGGTCCGGCGGCAGCACCGGCAGCACGGTCATGACCATCCACTCCGGACGGTTGCCGGACTCCAGGAACGCCTCGATCAGCTTGATGCGCTTGGTGAGGCGCTTGAGCTTGGTCTCGGAGTTGGTGCTGGCGATCTCTTCGCGCAGGTTGACCATCTCGGCCTGCAGGTCGATGGTGCGCAGCAGGTCGTAGACGGCCTCGGCGCCCATGGCGGCGTCGAAGTCATCGCCATGCTCCTGGCGGGCCTGCATGAACTGCTCTTCGGTCAGCAGCTGGCGGCGCTCGAGCGTGGTCAGGCCCGGCTCGGTGACGACGTAGGCTTCGAAGTACAGCACGCGCTCGATGTCGCGCAGGGTCATGTCCAGCATCAGGCCGATGCGCGACGGCAGCGACTTCAGGAACCAGATGTGCGCGACCGGGCTGGCCAGGTCGATGTGACCCATGCGCTCGCGGCGCACCTTGGCCAGCGTCACTTCCGTACCGCACTTCTCGCAGACCACGCCGCGGTGCTTCATGCGCTTGTACTTGCCGCACAGGCACTCGTAGTCCTTGATCGGGCCGAAGATGGCCGAGCAGAACAGGCCGTCGCGCTCCGGCTTGAAGGTGCGGTAGTTGATGGTTTCCGGCTTCTTCACTTCGCCGAAGGACCACGAACGGATCAGGTCGGGCGAAGCCAGCGCGATCTTGATCGCGTCGAAGTCCAGCGTCTGGCGCTGCTGGTTGAAGAGATTCAGTAGATCTTTCATTTTGTTTCTCCGTTGGAGACGGGAATCGGGAATAGGGAGTGGGAAATAGTTGGAAGCGGGGAGCCGGGAGTCCGGTGAATCGCAGTCTGCTGTTGCTCCTGCGATTCCCTATTCCCGATTCCCCATTCCCCGCCCTTACTCTTCCAATTCCATGTTGATGGCGAGCGAACGGATTTCCTTCACCAGCACGTTGAAGGATTCCGGCATGCCCGCGACCATCTCGTGGGCACCGTCGACGATGTTCTTGTACATCTGGTTGCGGCCCTGCACGTCGTCCGACTTGACCGTCAGCATTTCCTGCAGGGTGTGCGCCGCGCCGTAGGCTTCCAGCGCCCAGACTTCCATTTCACCGAAGCGCTGGCCACCGAACTGCGCCTTGCCGCCCAGCGGCTGCTGGGTGACGAGCGAGTACGGACCGGTCGAACGCGCGTGCATCTTGTCGTCCACCAGGTGGTTCAGCTTCAGCATGTGCATGTAGCCGACCGTGGTATGGCGGTCGAACGCCTCGCCGGTGCGGCCGTCGTACAGCTGGGTCTGGCCGCTGATCGGCAGGTCCGCCAGGTCAAGCATGTGCTTGATCTCGGCTTCGGCCGCGCCGTCGAACACCGGCGTAGCCATCGGCACGCCGTCGGTCAGGTTCCTGGCCAGCGCCACCAGCTCTTCGTCGCTGAACTGGCCCAGGTCCACGCGCTCTTCGCCCAGCTTCTCGTCGTGGTTGTAGATCTGGTCCAGGAACTTGCGCAGATCGGCCACCTTGGCCTGCGCTTCCAGCATGTTCTGGATCTTCCGGCCCAGGCCCTTCGCGGCCCAGCCCAGGTGGACTTCCAGCACCTGGCCGATGTTCATGCGCGACGGCACGCCCAGCGGGTTCAGCACGATGTCCACGGTCTCGCCGGTGGCCATGTAGGGCATGTCCTCGACGGGAACGATCGTCGACACGACACCCTTGTTGCCGTGGCGACCAGCCATCTTGTCACCCGGCTGGATGCGGCGCTTCACGGCCAGGTAGACCTTGACCATCTTCAGCACGCCGGGGGCGAGGTCGTCGCCGGCGGTGATCTTGCCGCGCTTGTCGGCGAAGCGACGCTCGAACTCCTTCTCGTGCGCCTGGATCTGCTTCTGGGCGCGCTCGATCGCGTCGGACGCATCATCGTCCTTCATGCGCAGGGTGAACCACTCGGACTTCTTCAGGCCGTCCAGGTAGGCGTCGCTGATGGCATCGCCCTTCTTCAGGTTCGGGCCGCCGTTGACCACCTTGCCCACCAGCTGCGTGCGCAGACGGGCGTAGATGGCGCCTTCCAGGATGCGGAACTGGTCGTCGAAGTCCTTCTTGACGCGCTTGATCTCGCTTTCCTCGATCTGGCGGGCGCGCTTGTCCTTCTCGATGCCGTCGCGGGTGAAGACCTGCACGTCGATGACGGTGCCGTCCATGCCCGGCGGCACGCGCAACGAGCTGTCCTTCACGTCGGACGCCTTCTCGCCGAAGATCGCACGCAGCAGCTTCTCTTCCGGGGTCAGCTGGCTCTCGCCCTTCGGCGTGACCTTGCCCACCATGATGTCGCCGGCGCGGACTTCCGCACCGATGTACACCACGCCGCTCTCGTCGAGGCGGTTCAGCGCCTGCTCGGAGACGTTCGGGATGTCGGCGGAGATTTCCTCCGGCCCCAGCTTGGTGTCGCGCGCGACGCAGGTCAGCTCTTCGATGTGGATCGTGGTGTAGCGATCCTCTTCGACCACGCGCTCGGAGAGCAGGATGGAGTCTTCGAAGTTGTAGCCGTTCCACGGCATGAACGCGATCAGCATGTTCTGGCCCAGCGCCAGTTCGCCGATGTCGGTGGACGGACCGTCGGCCAGCACGTCGCCACGCGCCACCACGTCACCCACGTTCACCAGCGGGCGCTGGTTGATGCAGGTGTTCTGGTTGGAGCGGGTGTACTTGATCAGGCTGTAGATGTCGACGCCGGCATCGGTTTCGCCGGAGATCTCGCTCTCGTTGGCCTTCACCACGATGCGGCCGGCGTCGATCTGCTCGACCACGCCGCCACGGCGGGCGTTGACGGTCACGCCCGAGTCGCGCGCCACGGCGCGCTCGATGCCGGTACCGACCAGCGGCTTCTGCGCGCGCAGCGTCGGCACGGCCTGGCGCTGCATGTTGGCGCCCATCAGTGCGCGGTTGGCGTCATCGTGCTCCAGGAACGGCACCAGCGCCGCGGCGACCGACACGGTCTGCATCGGCGACACGTCCATGTAGTCGACTTCGCTCGGCGGCTTCAGCAGCGATTCGCCCTGGTAACGGCACGGCACGAACTGCTCGGTCAGGCGGCTCTTCGCATCATGCAGCGCGTTGGCCTGCGCGATGACGTATTCGTTCTCCTCGATCGCCGACAGGTATTCGATCTCGTCGGTGATGACCCCGTCCACGACCTTGCGGTACGGCGTCTCAAGGAAGCCATAGCTGTTGGTGCGCGCAAACACGGCCAGCGAGTTGATCAGGCCGATGTTCGGGCCTTCCGGCGTCTCGATGGTGCAGACGCGGCCGTAGTGGGTCGGATGCACGTCGCGCACTTCGAAGCCGGCGCGCTCGCGGGTCAGACCGCCCGGGCCCAGGGCCGAGACGCGACGCTTGTGCGTGACTTCCGACAGCGGGTTGTTCTGGTCCATGAACTGCGACAGCTGCGACGAACCGAAGAACTCCTTGATCGCGGCGGCCACCGGCTTGGCGTTGATCAGTTCCTGCGGGGTCAGGCCCTCGGACTCGGCCATCGACAGGCGCTCCTTCACGGCGCGCTCGACGCGGACCAGGCCCACGCGGAACACGTTCTCGGCCATTTCGCCGACCGAACGCACGCGACGGTTGCCCAGGTGGTCGATGTCATCGACGGTGCCGCGGCCGTTGCGGATCTCGGTGAGCACCTTGATGACTTCCAGGATGTCCGAGGTGTCGCCCAGCGTGGCAACCAGGCGCTTGGCTTCTTCGTCGTTGCGCGCGCCGTAGTACTTCTTGTCGTACAGCACGGCTTCGCCGGTGGTTTCCTTGCGGCCCACGCGGCGGTTGAACTTCATGCGGCCGACCGTGGACAGGTCGTAGCGCTCGAAGGTGAAGAACAGGTTGTGGAACAGGTTCTGCGCGGCATCCTTGGTCGGCGGCTCGCCGGGACGCATCATGCGGTAGATCTCGACCAGTGCTTCCAGCTGGGTCTTGGTCGGATCGATGCGCAGCGTGTTGGACAGGTACGGGCCGCGGTCGAGGTCGTTGACCCACAGCGTACCCACCGCATCGACGCCGGCCTTGCGGAACTTGGTCAGCTGGTCTTCGGTGATTTCGTCGTTGGCGGTCGCCAGCAGTTCGCCGGTGTTGGCATCGATCACGTCATGCGACAGGATGCGGCCCACCAGGTATTCGTCGGGCACGGCCAGCGCGGCGATGCCGGACTGCTCCAGCTGCTTGACGTGGCGCGCGGTGATGCGCTTGCCGGCTTCCACGATGACCTTGTCGCCATCGGCCAGGTCGAAGTTCAGCGTCTCGCCGCGCAGACGCTCGGCGACCAGCTCCAGCTGCACGCCTTCCGGCAGGATGTGGAAGGTGTTGACGTCGAAGAATTCGTTGAGCATCTCCTCGTTGGAGTAGCCCAGCGCGCGCAGCAGGATCGAGACCGGCAGCTTGCGGCGGCGGTCGATACGCGTGAACAGCGCGTCCTTCGGGTCGAACTCGAAGTCCAGCCAGGAGCCGCGGTAAGGAATGATGCGGGCGCTGTAGAGCAGCTTGCCCGAGCTGTGGGTCTTGCCACGGTCATGGTCGAAGAACACGCCCGGCGAACGGTGCAGCTGCGACACGATGACGCGCTCGGTGCCGTTCACGATGAAGGTGCCGTTGTCGGTCATGAGCGGGATCTCGCCCAGGTAGACCTCCTGCTCCTTCACGTACTTGATGGCCTTGGTGGACGACTCGCGGTCGTAGATCACCAGGCGCACGGTCACGCGCAGCGGCGCGCCGTAGCTCAGGCCGCGGTTGCGGCACTCGCGCTCGTCGAACACCGGTTCGCCCAGCTTGTAGCCGACGTACTCCAGCGCGGCATTGCCGCTGTAGCTGACGATCGGGAACACCGACTTCAGGGCGGCGTGCAGGCCCTTGTCGTCGCGCTTGGCGCTGTCGGTGTGCTCCTGCAGGAACTCGCGGTAGGAATCGACCTGGATCGCAAGCAGGAACGGGACTTCCAGGATCGAGCGCTGCTTGCCGAAATCCTTGCGGATGCGCTTCTTTTCGGTGAACGAGTATGTCGTCATTTGACTGTGCCTTTGGCAGCGTGGTTCGCGCGTCCGCGACCCCACGGGGGACATTCTTTCGAACGGGGGAATTTCCAGTTGGAAGTCGCTGGTATTGCCGGCACCAGCACGCCTTCTGCCGCTACTTCCAACTACAAACTCGTTTGGACGGGAATCGGGAATAGGGAATGGAGAATCGCTGCTGAGCGGAGGACGGCGCTGCGCTCTTGCGATTCCCTATTCCCTATTCCCTCTTCCCGTTGAAACGACCGAAGGCCAGGGGCTTTCGCCCCCGGCCTCGGGTTGTCGCCAATGGAACCCGGCGACGGATGGGACTTACTTGATTTCGACAGTCGCACCGGCGGCTTCGAGATCCTTCTTGAACTTGTCGGAGTCTTCCTTCGACACGGCTTCCTTGACGGTCTGCGGGGCGCCTTCGACCAGGTCCTTCGCTTCCTTCAGGCCCAGGCCGGTGATGGCGCGCACGGCCTTGATGACTTCGACCTTCTTCTCGCCGGCGGCCTTCAGGACGACGGTGAATTCGGTCTGCTCTTCGACCGGGGCAGCGGCGACCGGGCCGGCGGCGGCGACGACCGGGGCGGCGGCGGAGACGCCGAACTTCTCTTCGATGGCCTTGACCAGCTCCATCACTTCCATCAGGGTCTTGCCGGCAATGGCGTCGACGATCTGTTCGTTGGAAAGGGACATGATGATTACCTTTGGAAAATTTTCTGGAATGGAGTCGCTTCTGGACGAAACGACGAGACGTCGAACTTAGGCAGTTTCTTCTGCGGCAGCTTCGGCAGCGACTTCACCGCCACCCTGCTTGTCGGCCACGGCCTTGACGGCGCGGGCGAACATGCTGGCGGGTTCGGCGAGCACGCGGGCCAACATGGCCAGCGCCTGGTCGCGGGTCGGCAGCGAAGCCAGCACGTCGACATGGCTGGCCGGGTACAGCTGGCCACCCACGGAGACGACCTTGGCCTGCAGCTTGTCGTTGCCCTTGGCGAATTCCTTGATCAGACGACCGGCAGCGCCGGGTTCTTCCGTCGAAAACGCATACAGCAGCGGACCGACGAGCTTGTCCTTGACGCACTCGTACTCGGTACCTTCGACGGCGCGCGACGCCAGCGTGTTCTTGACAACCTTCAAGTACACGCCGGATTCACGGGCCTTCTTGCGCATCGCGGTCATCTGCGTGACCGAGGTGCCTGCGTATTCGGCGGCGACCAGGGAGTGCGCCTTGGCGGCGACGTCTGCCAGTTCGGCGACAACTTCTTGCTTCTGGGACAGATTGAGAGCCATACACTCCTCACTAATTGACTCCGCTCACGGCTCCTGCCGCTTGCGGTCCTGGACGGCACCCTTCCGTGGGGGCCGGGGACACGGGTAGCGTCCCGGCGGTGGCCTGTCTGACTGGCTTGCCCTTGCGGGTTTGCACCAGAAAACTTCCAGAAGGCGGCACCATCTACGCAGGCGCGTTCCCTTGCGGGGACGGATTAAGCGATCCCGCTAGCAGCGACGGCGATTCCCTGCCGGTTCGAGCATCCCTGCCCGTCGTCGTTGCGCGCTGACCGCACCTGCGGTCTTTGATGACTGTCGCTTGCACCGGCGGACCGGCCTGGGCGACTGCCCTCAAATGCTTGCTGGCGACGGTCGCAAGACCGCCACCTTCGAACATGCCCCCGGTGGAGACCGGGAACCAGCGACTTCACGCCTTGGCGAAAGTCACTGGGATCCCCGCTTGACCAGCCATTCGGCTGCTGAAAGCCGCGGGGATGGCGAATGAACGAAGCCACGCGCTGCGCGCGCGGCTCGGTTCGTCACTTCAGGGACAGCGAGGACTGGTCCACGGTCACGCCGGGGCCCATGGTCGAGCTGACCGAGATCTTCTGCAGGTACTGGCCCTTGGAGGTGGCCGGCTTGGCCTTCACCAGGTCGACCAGCAGCGCCTGCAGGTTCGACTTCAGCGCTTCGTCCTCGAAGCTGGCCTTGCCGATGGTGCAGTGGATGATGCCGGCCTTGTCGGTGCGGTAGCGCACCTGGCCCGACTTGGCGTTCTTGACCGCCTCGGCCGGGTTCGGGGACACGGTGCCGACCTTCGGGTTCGGCATCAGGCCGCGCGGGCCCAGGACCGTACCCAGCTTGCCGACCACGCGCATCGCGTCCGGCGTGGCGATGACCACGTCGTAGTTGATGTCGCCGGCCAGCATCTTCTCGGCCAGGTCGTCCATGCCGACGGCTTCGGCACCGGCGGCGGCGGCTTCGTCAGCCTTGGCGCCGGCGGGGGCGAACACCGCCACGCGCACCGACTTGCCGGTACCGGCCGGCAGCACGGTGGAACCGCGCACCTGCTGGTCGGACTTCTTGGCATCCACGCCCAGGCGCACGGCCACGTCGACCGACTCCACGAACTTGGACTTGACCGCGGTCTTCACGATCTTCAGGGCCTCGTCAATGGCATACGCCTTGCCGGGGGTCACGGCGGCCAGGATGGCCTTCTGTCGCTTGTTCTGTGCCATCTCTTAACCCTCTACCGTCAGGCCCATGGAGCGGGCGGAACCCGCGATCGTACGCACCGCAGCGTCCAGGTCGGCCGCGGTCAGGTCGGGTTCCTTCGCCTTGGCGATGTCCTCGAGCTGCTTGCGGGTGACCTTGCCCACCTTCTCGGTGTTCGGGCGCTTGGAGCCGGACGTGATGCCGACAGCCTTCTTCAGCAGGATCGACGCCGGCGGCGTCTTCGTGATGAAGGTGAAGGTACGGTCGGAATAGGCCGTGATGACCACCGGAATCGGCAGGCCCGGCTCCAGCTTCTGCGTGGCGGCGTTGAACGCCTTGCAGAATTCCATGATGTTCAGGCCGCGCTGACCCAGCGCAGGGCCGACCGGCGGCGAGGGGTTGGCCTGGCCGGCCTTCACCTGCAGCTTGATGTAACCGACAACTTTCTTTGCCATCTGAGTACTCTCCGGGTGCTAGCGCCTGTGAAGGCTCCCCATCGGACCGGGAAAATCACGCGTCCCGGCATCGCGTTTTCTTGGACGCACCAATGGCCACCCGAGGGCGGCCATGGTCCCTGCCCGGCTTCGCCATCAGGGAGCCGCGCAGTATAACAGGATTTTTCGGGACCGGCCAAAGGGCCGGCCGCCCGGATCAGGCCTTCTCGACCTGCCCGAATTCGAGCTCCACCGGGGTGGAACGGCCGAAGATGAGGACCGCCACGCGCAGGCGGCTCTTCTCGTAATTGACTTCCTCGACCACGCCGTTGAAGTCGTTGAAGGGGCCGTCGGTGACGCGGACCATCTCGCCGGGCTCGAACAGCACCTTCGGCTTGGGCTTCTCGACACCTTCCTGCACGCGGTCGAGGATGGCGGCCGCCTCTTCGTCGCGGATCGGCAGGGGACGATCGGCGGTCCCGCCGATGAAGCCCAGCACCTTGGAGGTGTCCTTCACCAGATGCCAGCTCTCGTTGTCCATGCGCGGGATGCCGCCCTCGTCATGCGTCTCGATCTGCACCAGCACGTAGCCCGGGAAGAACTTGCGCTCGGAACGGCGCTTCTGGCCGGAACGCATCTCGATGACTTCTTCGGTCGGGACCAGCACGTCGCCGAAGCGATCCTGCATGCCGTCGCGGACGATACGGTCGCGCAACGCCTGCGCCACGGACTTCTCGAAGCCCGAATAGGCATGGACGACATACCAACGCTTCACGGCAGCACTCTCCTCAACGACCAAAATTCAGGAACTTCTCGATCAGCCACTGGATGGCGAAATCGAATCCGGCCAATACCAGGCTGAGGAAGATCACGACCGCGATCACCACCCAGGTGGTGCGCATGGCTTCTTCGCGGGTCGGCCATACGACCTTGCGCAGCTCGAAGCGCGACTCGGCCAGGAAATCGCGCGTATCGCGACCCTTGGCGGTCGTCAGGAACACGACCGCGCCCAACACCAGGCCGGAGACCACGGCCAGCGAACGCAGCGGCGTGGCCCACTGGCCATTGAACCACCACCACGCGACCAGACCGCCCACGACCAGCGCTAGCGCCAGGACGTGCTTGGCGATGTCGCCTGCGGAAACGGCGGCTTTGGATTGTTCGACCTTGCTGTTCAAGTCACTGTCGCTCTTGTTTCTTCAAGCCTGCCATGCGGCCAGACCTGGTGCGGAGGGGATGCCCTTGACCTCGTCGAAATGACGGGGCCTGCAGGAAGTGGCACGCCAGGAGGGACTCGAACCCCCAACCTGCGGTTTTGGAGACCGCTGCTCTGCCAATTGAGCTACTGGCGTATCGGAACTTGCTAAAGGCGTCCCTTAGACGGCGAAGGCGGACCGAGGTTCCGGCCCGCCCTTCGCGCTTTCCGGCGAACCCGTCGCCGGGACCGCAGGGGGCTTACTTGATGATCTTGGCCACCACGCCGGCGCCGACGGTACGGCCACCTTCGCGGATCGCGAAACGCAGGCCTTCGTCCATCGCCACCGGGTTGATCAGCGTCACCACCATCTTGATGTTGTCGCCCGGCATGACCATTTCCACGCCTTCCGGCAGGGTCACCGCACCGGTGATGTCGGTGGTGCGGAAGTAGAACTGCGGACGGTAGCCCTTGAAGAACGGCGTGTGACGGCCGCCTTCGTCCTTGGACAGCACGTACACCTCGGCTTCGAACTCGGTGTGCGGGGTGATCGAACCCGGCTTGGCCAGCACCTGGCCACGCTCCACGTCGTCACGCTTGGTGCCGCGCAGCAGCAGACCGGCGTTGTCGCCCGCCTGACCCTGGTCCAGCAGCTTGCGGAACATTTCCACGCCCGTGACCGTGGTCTTCTGGGTCGGACGGATACCGACGATTTCGATTTCGTCGCCCACCTTGATGATGCCGCGCTCGATACGGCCGGTCACCACGGTGCCGCGACCCGAAATCGAGAACACGTCTTCCACCGGCATCAGGAACGGCTTGTCGACGTCACGCTCCGGGGTCGGAATGAACGAGTCCAGCGCGTCCACCAGCTTCAGGATCGCCGGCACGCCGATCTCGCTCTGGTCGCCTTCCAGCGCCAGACGGGCCGAACCGTGGATGATCGGGGTGTCGTCGCCCGGGAACTCGTACTTGCTCAGCAGTTCGCGGACTTCCATCTCCACCAGCTCCAGCAGCTCGGCGTCGTCCACCATGTCGGCCTTGTTCAGGAACACGACGATGTACGGCACGCCCACCTGGCGCGACAGCAGGATGTGCTCGCGCGTCTGCGGCATCGGGCCGTCGGCGGCCGAGCACACCAGGATCGCACCGTCCATCTGCGCCGCACCGGTGATCATGTTCTTCACGTAGTCGGCGTGACCCGGGCAATCCACGTGCGCGTAGTGGCGCGAGGCGGATTCGTATTCCACGTGGGCCGTCGAGATCGTGATGCCGCGCGCCTTCTCTTCCGGCGCCGCGTCGATCGCGTCGTAGGCCTTGAATTCACCACCGAAACGCTCTGCGCCCACCTTCGTCAGCGCCGCCGTCAGCGTCGTCTTGCCGTGGTCAACGTGGCCAATCGTGCCCACGTTCACGTGCGGCTTGGTGCGTTCGAATTTACCCTTTGCCATGGCTGCTAGTTCTCGAGTGGATCGTAAAGGAATGGTATGTGGTGCTCACGAAAGGAATCGAACCTTCGACCTCCTCCTTACCAAGGAGGTGCTCTACCGACTGAGCTACGTGAGCGTGAAACGGTTTCTGTTGCCTGATATGACGCAGACCCTGCGCTAGCGTTCAGTGGAGCGGGAGACGGGAATCGAACCCGCACTAGTAGCTTGGAAGGCTACAGTTCTACCATTGAACTACTCCCGCACCGGGAGACCACTACAACTCAAAACAACAACGAAATTCTGGTGGAGGGAGGTGGATTCGAACCACCGAAGGCGTAAGCCAGCAGATTTACAGTCTGCCCCCGTTGGCCGCTTGGGTATCCCTCCGGAGTCACCGGACTGACCAGGCCGGGCGGCCAAATCAAACCAGGGTGAAACAGCCCGAGATTTTGGCGTGAAGCGGCGCGCCTGTCAACGCGCCAGCGACACTTTTTTGTCAGACGTTGAACCGGAAGTGGAGGACGTCGCCCTCCTGCACCCGGTATTCCTTGCCTTCCAGACGCAGGCGGCCGGCGTCGCGCGCGCCGGATTCGCCCTTGTACTTGATGAAATCATCGAACGCGATGGTCTCGGCGCGGATGAAGCCCTTCTCGAAATCGGTGTGGATCACCGCCGCGGCCTGCGGCGCCGTGGAACCGGCCTTCACCGTCCAGGCACGCACCTCCTTCACGCCCGCGGTGAAATACGTCTGCAGGCCCAGCAGCCTGTAGGCGGCGCGGATCACGCGGTTCAGGCCGGGCTCGTCCAGACCAAGGTCAGCCAGGAAGGTGTCGCGGTCGGCGTCGTCCAGCTGGGACAGCTCCTCCTCGATGGCCGCCGAGACCGGCACCACCTCGGCGCCCTCCGCCGCGGCACGGGCGCGCACCACGTCCAGATGGGGGTTGTTCTCGAAGCCATCCTCCAGCACGTTGGCCACGTACATGACCGGCTTCAGGGTGAGCAGGAAGAGATCGCGTACCAGCGCCTTTTCCTCGTCGTCCAGCCCCAGCGCGCGCCCCGGCTTGCCGTCGCTGAGCCCGGCATGTAGCTTCTGCAGCACCGGCTTGCGGGCGATGGCGTCCTTTTCGCCGGCCTTGGCTGAACGTTCGGCGCGGTTCAGCGCTTTTTCCACGCTGTCCAGGTCGGCCAGCGCCAGTTCGGTGTCGATGGTGTCGATATCCGACAGCGGATCGACCTTGCCGGCAACGTGCACGATGTCGCCGTGCTCGAAGCAGCGCACCACATGGGTGATGGCATCAACCTCGCGGATGTGGGCGAGGAACTTGTTGCCCAGCCCTTCGCCGCTGGCCGCACCGGCGACCAGGCCGGCGATGTCGACGAACTCGACCGCGGTCGGGATCAGCTTCTGCGGCTTGACGATCTCGGCCAGCTGGTTGAGGCGCGGGTCAGGCACCGGCACCACGCCCACGTTGGGTTCGATGGTGCAGAACGGAAAGTTGGCCGCGGCGATGCCCGCCTTGGTCAGCGCGTTGAACAGAGTCGACTTGCCCACGTTGGGCAGGCCGACGATGCCGCATTTGATGCCCATTTCTGAATCCGGGATGAGTGATTCGGGATTCGGGATTCGCGTGGCGACGCCAGTGCGAATCCCGAATCCCCAATCTCCAATCTCACGCCTTTGGCGTATGCAACCGCGTCATCGCATCCATGAAGTTGCCCGTGACCGCCAAGGGCAGCACGTCGATCGCGTCGTCGATGGCGCGCGCGATCAGGATTTCGTCGTCCTTGCCCGGCTTGCCCAGCACCCAGCTGGTCACGCGGTCCTTGTGGCCCGGGTGGCCGATACCGATGCGCAGCCGGTGGAACTTGCCATGCCCGAGGTGCTGGATGGTGTCGCGCAGGCCGTTCTGCCCGCCATGGCCGCCATCGAACTTCAGACGTGCCGTGCCTGGCGCCAGGTCCAGCTCGTCGTGCGCCAACAAGGCTTCTTCCGGCGCGATCTTCCAGTAGCGCAGCGCGGCGGCGACCGACTTGCCGCTGAGGTTCATGTAGGTGCTCGGTTTCAGCAGCCAGACCGGCTGGCCGGCGATCATGACCTTGGCGGTCTCGCCGAACAGCTTGCTTTCCAGCCCGAAGCGCTCACCCTGCCGTTCCGCCAGGGCGTCGACAAAATGGAACCCGGCGTTGTGCCGGGTTCGGGCATGTTCGGCACCGGGATTGCCCAGTCCGACGATGAGACGCAGACCTGCCATGGCAGTGCATCACGCCGGTGTGCCCGCCGGAGCGGGCACACCGTGGCGCGATTACTTGTCGTCCTTCTTGGCGACCTTGGCAGCCGGCACTTCGGCCGATTCCGCCGGGGCGGCTTCGGCTTCTTCCTTGCCGTGCTTGGCGATCACGACGGCGACGTCGTGTTCCTTGCCCAGCTTCAGTTCCGGAATCTCGACGCCCGACGGCAGCTTGATGTCGGACAGGTGGATCACCGCACCGACGGCCAGGTCGGCCAGGTCCAGCTCGATGAACTCCGGCAGGTCCTTCGGCAGGCACTCGACGATGACTTCGTTCAGCTCGTGCGTCACGACGACTTCCGCCGACTTGCCGGCCGGGGACTTGTCTTCGTTCAGGAAGTGCAGCGGCACGCCCGTGCGCAGCTTCTCGTTCTCGTTCACGCGCTGGAAGTCCAGGTGCATGATCTGCTGCTTGAACGGGTGGCGCTGCATGTCACGCAGCAGGACCTTCTGGATGTCGCCGTTGAGGCTCAGGTCCAGGATGGACGAGTAGAACCAGTCGTGCTGGCTGGCCAGCCAGACGTCGTTGTGGTTCAGCTGGATGCTGACCGGAGCCAGTTCGCCACCGTAAACGATGGCCGGCACAGTACCGGCGCGACGGAGGCGGCGGCTCGCACCCTTACCCTCGTCTTCGCGGCGCTGCACTTTCATTTCATGCGTGGTTGCCATTTTTGCTACTACCTTTCAGTTGAATGAACCGCCTCGCGACGGTCTTGATGACTCTCCCGCGACCAGAAGAGTCGTTCGTTCCCGGGAATCGGGAATGGGGAATCGAAAAAGCACGACAATGCTCACGATTCCCCATTCCCCATTCCCTGTTCCCGTCCTCAATCCACGTACAACGAACTCACCGACTCGCCGAAGGCGATGCGGCGGATCGTTTCCGCCAGCAGTTCCGCCACGCTCAGCTGGCGGATCTTGCTGCAGCCCTGCGCCTGCGGCGAGAGCGGGATGGTATCGGTCACGACGAGTTCGTCGAGGACCGAGTTGTTCAGGTTGTCCACCGCCGGGCCCGAGAGCACGGGATGGGTGCAGTACGCCGCCACCTTCTTGGCGCCATGCTGCTTCAGCGCCGCGGCCGCGGCGCAGAGGGTGCCGGCGGTGTCGACGATGTCGTCCACCAGCACGCAGTCCTTGCCTTCCACGTCGCCGATGATGTTCATCACCGTGGCCACGTTGGCGCGCGGGCGGCGCTTGTCGATGATCGCCAGGTCGGCGTCATCCAGGCGTTTGGCGACCGCGCGGGCGCGCACCACGCCACCCACGTCCGGCGACACCACCAGCAGGTTCTCGGTGCCGTAGGCGCGCCAGATGTCGGCCAGCAGCAGCGGGGACGCGTACACGTTGTCCACCGGAATGTCGAAGAACCCCTGGATCTGGTCCGCGTGCAGGTCCACCGTCAACACGCGGTCGGCACTGACCGCGCTGAACATCTTGGCCGCCACCTTGGCCGTGATCGGCACGCGCGAAGAGCGCATGCGGCGATCCTGGCGGGCGTAGCCGAAGTACGGCACCACCGCGGTGACACTGCTGGCCGAGGCGCGCTTCAGCGCGTCGATCAGCACCAGCAGTTCCACCAGGTTCTCCGCGCTGGGCGCGCAGGTCGGCTGCACGACGAACACTTCCTGCCGGCGGACGTTCTCCTGGATTTCCACCTGCACTTCGCCGTCGGAGAAGCGCGACACCAGTGCCTTGCCGGGGCGCACGCCCAGTTCGCGGCAGATGCTGTTGGCCAGCGGCTTGTTGGCATTGCCGGAGAAGACAAGCAGGTTGCGTTCGTCTTGCATGGTCGTCTCGGCAGGTACAGGCGAAATTTCGGATGAATTGGCAGGGGCGGAAGGATTCGAACCTACGAATGCCGGGATCAAAACCCGGTGCCTTAACCACTTGGCGACGCCCCTAGGCGTTTTCTTCCTTTCCGGCCCCACGCCCGAGTCGCCGCAACAGCGGCGACTGTGCGGCGCCCTGCGCCACCCAGGCACGAACGCCCGCAGGCAGGCCCGCCAGCGCCGCTTCGGCCGACGCAAGATCGGCAAACTCCACGAAGCAACCGCTGCCGGTACCGGTCAGCCGCGGCGTGCCGACGTGCGCAAGGGCCTGGAACACCGCCTCGATGGCGGGTTCCCGGCAGCGCAGCACCGGCTCGAACGCATTGCCGAGCAGTGATCCCGAAAGGAAGTCCGATATTTTCGCGGGTGCAGCATCACGCGTCAAATCCGGATCCCGGAAAAGCGCCGCCGTGGGCACATGGATCCCCGGATCGACCAGCAGATACCAGGCCGGCGGCAGCGCCACCGGCGTCAATGCCTCGCCCACGCCTTCCGCCCAGGCGTTCTCACCGCGGACAAAGACCGGCACGTCCGCCCCCAGGGACAGGCCCAGGGCTTCCAGCCGATGCCGGGGAAGCGTCGTGCCCCACAGCTGGTTCAGGGCCACCAGCACCGTGGCGGCGTCCGACGAGCCGCCGCCGAAACCGCCCCCGGCAGGAATCCGCTTTTCGATGCCGATATCCACACCTTGGGTGACATTGGCTTCTTTTTTCAGGATTTTAGCCGCGCGCACCAACAGGTCATCCGCTTCATCCACGCCCGGGACCGACACGCCTACCCGGCGCACCTCACCGTCATCACGCAGCCGGAGGTGGACGGTGTCGCCCCACTCCAGCAGCCGGAACACGGTCTGCAGCAGGTGGTAACCGTCCGCGCGGCGCCCGGTGATCTGCAGACACAGGTTCAGTTTCGCGGGTGCCGGCCAGGCCGACCAGCCGTCCTGCTCCTGGAACGTGCTCACGGCGCCCCGAAATGCCACTGGTCCACGACCAGCCGCACGGAAGCCCCGTCCCGCACGGCATCGATGCGTCGCGGCATGGCCGGGCGCTCGCCTTCCGGCGGGAACCAGTCGGTGAACTCCACCCGCCAGCCCTGCTGGCGCAGACTGCGCAGGCGCCCTTCAGTGGAGTAAGCCGGCTCGCCCGCCCCGTCACCGCGGAACTCCGCGTCGGTCAGGCCGCGGGTCCAGTGCACCAGGGCCTGCAGCGGAATGTCCCAGCCAGTGGCGTCCTTCAGCAGCGCCTCGGCATCCTGGCCCTCGCGCGGGCCGCCTTCCAGGCCTTCCAGGCGCCCGGCATCGGAATGCAGGTCGCCGATCAGGCGCCAGCTTTGCCGTGTGACCGGCGCACTCAGCGACACCTGGTAGGCGCCCCCCTGCTGCTGCCAGTCGATGCGGCCGCTACCGCCCTTGCCCTGCGCATTGACCGCCACGCGACCCTCGAAGGACCAGTCTGCGCGGCTTGCCAGCCAGGCTTCGCGGGTGGCCTGGGTCGCCTGGGCCGCGGCGATCGCTTCCGGATCGGTCAGTACCGGCGCGGTCGCCACGGAAGGACCGCGACTCGCACAGCCCACCATCGACAGGGCCACCAGCCCTGCCATCGTCACGCCACGGATGTTCATGCGCCCGTCTTCTCCAGCGCCCGCAGCAGCGAACGGTTGTTGGGGTCCAGCTTGCGCGCTTCATCGAAGAACCGCCGCGCCTCGTCCTTCTGGCCCATCACCCACAGCACTTCGGCGACGTGGGCCGCGATCTCGGGGTCTTTCTGCAGGGTATACGCGCGGCGCAGTTCTACCAGCGCCTCGGCGTTGCGCCCCAGCCGATAGAGCACCCAGCCATAACTGTCGATGATGGCGGCGTCTTCCGGGGCCGCGGCACGCGCGCGATCGATCAACTCCAGCGCTTCCTGGTAGCGCGTGGTGCGGTCGGCCAGCGTGTACCCGAGCGCATTGAGGGCGGCGACGTTTTCCGGATCGATCACCAGGATCCGCCGCAGGTCGGCCTCGGCGCGCCCGATGTTGTCGCGCCGCTCCCACGCCAGACCACGGGAATACAGCAGCGCCAGGTCATCCGGATAGGCCGCCAGCCCGCGGGCGAACACTTCAAGTTCGCCGGCATCCTGCTTGTCCTTCTGGCGGAGTTCGGCCTCCATCAGGTAGGCATCGCGACGGGTGCCGTCCTGCACGCTGGCATCGCCCTGCAGCCGGCGCGCATCGGCGAAGGCTTCTTCCTTGCGTCCCAGCTCGTACAGGGTATTGATGGCACGCAGCCTGGCTTCGGCGCGCTGCTCGCCGGCCGGCACGCTGCGGTACCACGCCAGCGCTTCTTCGCGGCGCTTCAGGAACTCGGCGATCTGGCCCAGCAACAGCCTGCGGTCCGGGTTGTACTGGGCGGGCTGCCCCGCGTCGGAGGCGCTGCGCAGCTCGTCGTACAGCGCGGTCAGCGCGGCGGTGTCATCGGCCTTGGCCAGCAGGGACGCGCGCAGTCCGTACGTCAGGCTGTCCTGCGGGCCCTGCCCCAACGCACGGGACGCGGCCGCCGGCTCACCCAGCCTGTCGTACTCCTCCGCCACTTCCAGCCGCAACGCGCTGTCGGTCGCCGCCCGGGGCAGCAGGCCGTCCAGCACGGCGCGCGCCTGCGGCTTGCGGTCGGCCTGGCGCAGCTGGCGCGCATGCAGCAGCGCCACCTGCGGTTCGCCGGGGAAACGCTTCACCACGTCGGCCACCATCCGCTCGGCCAGGTCGCGCTGTTCGAGTTGCTGCGCCAGGCCCGCAAACGCCAGCCAGGCCTGCAGCTTGTCGGGAATGGCGCGGTCGTCGACCAGTTCGTCCAGCAGCCGCGCAGCGAGATCGGGATCCTTGCCCCCGCTGGCCAGTGCGGTCAGCGCGTGGCGCCAGCCCAGATCGTCCGGGTCCCGCATCAGGGCCGCCAGTTCACGGCGGGCGACCCGCGCGTTGTCCTGGCGCAGCGCCAGTGTGGCTTCGGCGCCCCGCAGGGCCAATGTGTGCGGGGACCGGGCGCGCCACAGCTTCAGGGCTTCGGCGGCACGTGCATCGTCCTTGGCGAGCAGGGCGATGCGGGTGGCGCGCTCGGCCAGCCCGGGGTCGTCATCCTGTCGCGCGGCCTCCAGATACCAGCGGGTGGCTTCGGGCAGTTGTCCCGCCTGCAGGGCGAACTCCCCCGCCATCACCGCCGCCAGCGGGTCCTGGTGCTCTTTCGCGGGCTTCGTCGCCGCCAGCGCGGGCTGCGCCAGCGCCCACAGCAGCACGACAGCCAGGGTGGTACGGATTATTTCGGGCATGAAGGTCACGTGGGCTTTAGAATGGCGGCCCTTACCAGCCAGCAGCTTACTGCAAGCACCTGAACAATGACGTTGTGGGTCCTCGGCCTTAACCACCAGACCGCGCCGGTCGACCTGCGCGAACGGGTGGCGTTTGGCCCGCAGACACTGCCGGCAGCGCTGGCATCGTTGCGTGCCCTGCCCCAGGTGGCCGAAGCCGCGCTGCTGTCCACCTGCAACCGCACCGAGCTCTACGCGGTTGCCGAAGACGGCGAGGCGCTGGCGCGCTGGCTGGCCACCCATGCCGAAGGTCTGGATACCTACCTCTACCGCCACCAGGATGCCGAGGCGGTCCGTCATCTGTTCCGTGTCGCGACCGGCCTGGACTCGATGGTGTTGGGCGAGCCGCAGATCCTGGGCCAGGTGAAGGACGCCTGGGCCAGCGCGCGCGCGCACGGCGCACTCGGCAGTCGTCTCGACCGCCTGTTCCAGCAGACCTTTGCCGTCGCCAAGCGTGCGCGTACCGACACGCGCGTGGGTGCGAACCCGGTGTCCGTCGCGTCCACCGCCGTGCGGCTGGCGCAGAACTCCTTTGCCCGCCTCAGCGAATCCACCGTGCTGCTGGTCGGCGCCGGCGAGACGATCGAACTGGCCGCCAAGCACCTGAGCGAAGGCCGCGTGCGCAGGCTGCTGATCGCCAACCGCACGCTGGCCCACGCGCAGGAACTGGCCAGCCGCCACGGCGGCTACGCCTTGCCGCTGGGCGAGCTGGAACGCCACCTTGCCGAGGCCGATGTGGTGTTCTCGGCCACTGCCGCGCGCGAACCCGTGGTGACCCGTGCGCAGGTCGCCGCCGCCCTGTCCCGGCGCAAGCACAAGCCGATGCTGCTGTTCGACCTGGCCGTCCCGCGCGACATCGAATCCGGCGTGGCCGATCTGGCCGATGCCTACCTCTACACCGTGGACGACCTGGAGCGCGCGGTGGAAGACAACCGCCGCGGCCGGCGCGAGGCCGCCGATGCGGCCGAAGCCATCATCGATGTGCAGGTGGGGCGCTTCATGGAAGGCCTGCACGCCAGCACGCGACAGGAACCCCTCAAGCGCCTGCGCGCCCTGGGCGAGTCCACGCGCGAGGACGTGCTGGCCAAGGCGCGCCAGCAACTGGCCAACGGGCGGGACGCCGAGCAGGTGCTGGAGTTCCTCGCGCACACGCTGACCAACCGCCTGCTGCATCCGCCGACCGCCGCCCTGCGCGAGGCCGCACTCAGCGGCGACGCGGAACTGTCGCGCGCCGCCGACCGCCTGTTCCCCGCGCAGGCGCCCTACTCCCACATGAAGAAAGACGATGACGCCGACGCTGCGCCGTAAGCTCGAAGCGCTGGCCGAACGCCGCGAAGAACTCGAACGCCTGCTCTCCGATCCCGGCGTGCTGGCCGACAACGACCGCTTCCGCAACTACTCGCGCGAGTTCTCGCAGCTGGAACCGCTGGCGACCGCGATGGCGGAGGAAAAGAAGGCGCGCGACGACCTGTCCGCCGCGCAGGCGATGCGCGACGACCCGGAGCTCGCTGAGCTGGCGGAAGAGGAGATCGGTGCGGCGCAGGCGCGACTGGCGCAGCTGAACGACGAACTGATGCTGTTGCTGCTGCCGAAAGACAGCCGCGACGAAGGCAACCTCTTCCTGGAAGTGCGCGCCGGCACCGGCGGCGACGAAGCCGCGATCTTCGCCGGCGACCTGTTCCGCATGTACGCGCGCTACGCGGAGCGGCAGGGCTGGAGGGTGGAGGTCGAATCCGACAGCCCCGGCGAACATGGTGGCTACAAGGAAGTCGTGGCACGCATTGTCGGCCGCGGCGCCTATTCGCGGCTGAAGTTCGAGTCGGGCACCCATCGCGTTCAGCGCGTGCCCGAAACCGAATCGCAGGGCCGCATCCACACGTCCGCCGCCACCGTCGCGATCATCCCCGACGTGGAGGAGGTCGAAGAGGTGGTCATCAACCCGGCGGACCTGCGCGTGGACACCTTCCGGTCGTCCGGCGCCGGTGGCCAGCACGTCAACAAGACCGACTCGGCCATCCGCATCACCCACGTGCCCACCGGCACCGTGGTCGAATGCCAGACCGAACGCAGCCAGCATGCCAACCGCGACAAGGCGATGAAGCGGCTGAAGGCCCAGCTGCTGGATGCCGAGCGCAGCAAGCAACAGGCCGCGCAGGCGGAATCGCGCAAGCTGCAGGTCGGCAGCGGCGACCGCAGCCAGCGCATCCGCACCTACAACTTTCCGCAGGGGCGCATCACCGATCACCGCGTGGAAGGCCTCACCCTGTACGACCTGCCCAATGTGCTGCAGGGGAGTCTGGACGAACTCGTCGACCGCCTGAGCCGCGAATACCTGGCCGACGAACTGGCGCGACTGACCGAAGCGGCCTGAGCCGGGAGTCCGTCGGAAGGTCCTCCGCTTTGCCATCGGATCTGTCCGCCTCACCCGTTTGCCTGTCTCCTCGTCATGCCGGCGCAAGCCGGGATGACGCCTCGCTGCCTGTTGAAGCATCGATATGGTGTAGTGCACCCAACGCTGTGACGCCAGGAGCCCCCATGCAACCCCCCATCACCCGTGCCACGCGCGATGACGCGGAGGCGATCGCTCCGTTGTTCGATCTGTACCGCCGTTTCTATGGCCAACCCGCCGACCTTGCACGCGCTCGCGCCTTCATCGGCGAGCGGCTGGCCCACGGAGAATCCGTGATCCTGCTGGCCAGGCACGAGGGAGGGGTGGCCGGATTCACCCAGCTGTTTCCGTCGTTCTCCTCTGTCTCCGCGGGGCGCACGTGGGTCCTCAACGACCTGTTCGTGCACCCGGATGCGCGCCGGCACGGTCTCGCGCGCGCACTGCTGGCGGCGGCGGCCGGATTCGCACGGACCGACGGTGCACTGCGGCTGGAACTGGAAACCGACCACGACAACCACACTGCGCAGGCGCTGTATCGCGCGATGGGATGGGAGCCTTACGACGGCACGTTGCGGTTCCGGCTGGGACTGTAGCGCTTCATGCGGGCATGCTTTCCTATGAGAGTGTTGCTTGCATGCCGGCACCGGTGGGTCGCGACCGCCGCCATGGCGCCTCATGATTCGCCGTCCGGACGCGCTTCGGCGCGGTGAGATCGTGCAGGGTGACCCGCTATCGGGGCGCGCTTGTCTACCGTCGCGCCATGCCGCTAGGCTGCCCGCCATGATCGCCGCCCCGCCCCCTGCCACGTGCCGCCACCTGCCCACCTCCTGCCCCGGCGGCGATCGTGGCCAGTGACGATCCGCGCAGCGCGCGCGCGCAACTGCGCCAACGCGTCCAGCACGCTCCCCTGGATTTCATCGCCTGGGTGATGCTGGCGGATGCCGAGCTTGATCACGGCGACGCCGAGGCCGGCGTGCGCGCCGCCGCACAGGCGTTGACGTTGAGGTCCGGCCATCCCGAGGCACTGGCGCGGCTCGGTCGCGGCCACTGGATGCAGGGCCGGCACGCGCAGGCCACCGCTGCGTTGCGGCAGGCGGCCGCGCAGGCACCACAGCATCCCGGCATCGCGTTATGGCTGGGCCACGCGCTGGAAGACGCCGGTGAAGCCGAAGCCGCGGCGCAGGCGTACGAGCATGCTTACCGCCTGCTGCCGGACGAACCGCTCTTCGCCGCGCACCTGCTGAACTGGCGCCGCAAGCTGTGCGACTGGCGCGACCTGGACAGGCTCTCGGCCCAGGTCCGCGCCGCCGTACGCGATGGCAGTGGCGTGGTGGAGCCCTTCGCGTTCCTCAGCGAAGACACACGCCCCGACGAACAACTCGCCTGTGCCCGCGCGCGCGCGCAGGTGATCACGCGGAGCATTGCGCCGCTCCCCGCACCGACGCAGGAAGCCGGTGACGGCACGCTTCGCCTGGGTTTCCTGTCCAACGGCTTCGGTGCGCACCCGACCGGGCTGCTGACCGTGGCGTTCTTCGAGGCGATGCACGCGCAGGCGGAGGCCCGCGTGCACCTGTTCGCGCTCAACGCCGACGACCGCAGCCCAATCCGCCAGCGGCTTGCGGAGGCCACCACGCTGCATGATGTCGCCGGGCTTTCGCATGGCGCGGTGGCGCAACGCATCCGCGACCAGCACATCGACATCCTCTACGACCTGCGGGGCTGGGGCGGCGGCGGCACACCGGAGGTGCTGGCGAGGCGGCCGGCGCCACTGCAGGTCAACTGGCTGGCTTATCCCGGCACGTCCGGGGCGCCGTGGATGGACTACGTGCTGGCCGACCGCTTCGCATTGCCCCCCGCGCGGGTGGCTGCGTACAGCGAACAGGTCGCCTGGTTGCCCGGCGCGTTCCAGCCTTCCGACACGCGACGCGTGGTGGGCACGCCCCCCTCTCGCGACGACTGCGGCCTGCCCGCCACCGGCATGGTCTACGCGTGCTTCAACAACAGCTACAAGCTGAATCCGGCCAGCTTCACGCGGATGCTGGAAGTCCTGCAGCAGGTGGAGGGCAGCGTGCTGTGGCTGCTGTCCGGCCCCGGCCGGGCCGACGAGCGCCTGCGTGCCGCAGCGCGCGCGCAAGGCGTGGAGGCAGGGCGACTGGTGTTCATGCGCAAGTTGCCGCATGCCGATTATCTGGCGCGCTACCGCCATGCCGACCTGTTCCTGGACTGCAACCCGTACAACGCCCACACCACGGCGTCGGATGCGCTGTGGGCCGGCTGCCCGGTACTGACGCGTCCGGGCGAGACCTTCGCGTCGCGCGTGGCCGGCAGCCTCAACCACCACCTCGGCCTGGAGGACATGAATGCCTCCAGCGACGCCGGTTACGTGCACCTCGCGGTGACGCTTGGCCGCGACGCCGCTGCGTGCGATGCGTTGCGCGCGCGGCTGCACCAGGCACGCGACAGCGCGGGACTGTTCGACATGGTGCGGTTCGCCGCCGGCTTCCTGCAGATGGCGCGGCGCATGGATCAGCGAAGGCGGCAGGGGCTGCCGCCCATCTCACTCGACTGACGCGGGTTTGCGCTACGCTGCGCGGCATGAGCCATGCCGACGACCTGATTCCCTTGAACCTCTGCGTGCTGACGGTCTCCGACAGTCGCACCCTGCAGGAGGACCGCTCCGGCGACTACCTGGTGGCCGCGCTGACCGAGGCAGGCCACCGGGTGCACGCACGTGCGCTGCTGCCGGACGACCGTTACCGCCTGCGCGCGGTCGTGTCGCACTGGATCGCCGATCCTGCGGTGGACGGCATCCTGGTGACCGGAGGCACCGGCTTCACCGGGCGCGACGCGACGCCCGAAGCGCTGCTGCCGCTGCTGGACAAGGAGATGCCCGGCTTCGGCGAACTGTTCCGGCAGATCAGCTTCGACGAGATCGGCACCTCGTCGCTGCAGTCGCGCGCCTTCGCGGGACTGGCCAACCAGACCTTCGTGTTCTGCCTGCCCGGCTCCACCTCCGCCTGCCGCACGGGCTGGGAAAAGATCATCCGCGCGCAGCTCGACGCGCGCACGAAACCCTGCAACCTGGCCACGTTGCGTCCCCGCCTGAAGGAATGAGCAAGGAGCCGTCGATGTCCCTGGACACCACCCTTCGCCTGCTGGCCAAGGCCAGCGGCATGACACCGGCGGATCTCGCCGCCGCCATCCCGCGTGCCGGTGTGGCCACCGTCAAATCCTGGATGGCAGGCGACAGGCTGCCGGGCCGCGACCAATTGAACGCGCTGGCACGCGCGCTGGGTGTGCCGGCCGGCGCGCTGCTGTCGGAGCTGGCCACCACGCTGGACCCCGCCCGCACGCGGGGCGAACACGACCTCTTGTCCGCCTATCGCACCCTCAACACGCGACAGCAGGGCGCCCTGCTGGAAGTCGCGCGCGGCATGGCGGGACAGGCGCGCCGCAAGCGTTGATTCCCCGATCCGCCGCACCCGTTTCCGCCACCGCAAGGAACGCCACCATGAAGCCCCTCAAGCGCAAGGACTACGAAGCCCGGCTGCAGCCCCTGCAGCTGGAACTGGCCGCGATGGCCCGCTGGGCCTCGCACTGCGGCGCCCGCATCGTGGTGGTGATGGAAGGTCGCGACACGGCCGGCAAGGGCGGCGCGATCAGCGCGATCACGCAGCATCTGAATCCGCGCCAGTGCCGCGTGGTCGCGTTGCCCAAGCCCAGCGAGCGCGAAGCGACGCAGTGGTACTTCCAGCGCTACATCGCGCACCTGCCGGCGGCGGGCGAGATCGTCCTGTTCGACCGCAGCTGGTACAACCGCGCCGGCGTGGAGAAGGTGATGGGCTATTGCAGCGACGAGCAGCATGCGCGCTTCCTGCAGCAGGCCCCGGTATTCGAACGCGGCATCACCGACGACGGCATCCTGCTGTTCAAGTACTGGCTGTGCGTGGACCAGGCGCAGCAGGAAGAGCGCTTCGCCGAGCGCGCCGAAGAACCGCTGAAGAGCTGGAAACTGTCGCCGGTCGACCTGAAGGCGCGCGAGAAGTACGCCGACTACACCGCCGCGCGCGAGAGCATGCTTAAGGCCACGCACACCCCGCACGCCCCATGGACCCTGGTGGACTTCAACGACCAGCGCATCGGCCGCCTGACGCTCATCCGCGATCTGCTGGACCGCTTGCCGGATACGCAGGTGCCACTGGAACCGCTGGGCCTGCCGCCGCTGAAGGGCAAGCTGCACAAGGAACGCTACGGCGTGCTGAAGCCGATCAAGCCGCTGCGCGTCGACTGATCGATGCGAAAGATCTGGATGACCACGCTGTGGCTGGCCGCGGCGCCCGCCATGGCGCAGGACGCCGCCACGTCGAATGACGATGGCCAGGCCACGACGCTGGATACGCTGATCGTCCGGCCCGAGCCGGAGGAAGTGGTGGACCTGTACCGCTTCGAGAATCCGGTCGACGTCGAGCCGACAGTGTTCGGGCGCAGCTGGAGGGAACCGACCAGCCTGGAGCAACTGGGCAAGAACGGCGGCATCGTGCCGGTGCTGGCCGGACTCGCGGCGAAAGGCGTACAGGCCGGCGCGCGCAAGATCCCCGGCTGGAAGGAACCGACGCAGGAGGTGATCGCACGACCGCCGCCACTGGACGAGGAACAGGCGGCACGCGCACTGCGCCTGCAGCACTCCGGCGAGCCCTGAAACTGCATCCACCGGCCGCGGCGCCCTGCGCGGACCATCGACGCGGGAGCGGTTCGACGACCGCGCGACGACCGCCCGATCCTGTTCCGCAAACCGCCGGACCCGCTGCCCGACATCCCGTCAGCGGACGAACCGTCGGCCGCGTCGTCGCTGGCAGCGCACCGGCATGTTCACGCCGGTGCGGACAGGGCATGCGCACGCCAGACAACGACGGCCGAAGCCATGCCCGGCACGCCATCGACAGGTCGCGACGGGACATCGTGCGGTCATGGCGTGTCCGTGCGTCGCGCGCCTGCCGGCGTGCGCGACGATGCGCGCCGCGTGCACGCGTCTCCGCGGTTGACGCGCGACGTGTCGCGCGCCGGCATGTTCCGTCTGCTTACCCGCGCGGCGAAGACATCGCGGCGCCAACAATTGCGATAACCCAACTGCATCACATCCGTTCAGGCGTGCATGCGGCATACCGGCCTCCGGCGGATCCGATGCGGACCGTCCACCCCCACACCGCACTACCCGGCACGACGTGGACTGCCCTGCAGTCCGCGACCTCCACCTTACGCAAGGCTATGGGAGAGTGAACATGTTGAGGAGCTTGGGCAGGACCTACTGGCTGATCGGGGCACTGGCGATGGCCGCCAGCGGCAGCGCCTACGCGCAGACCGTCAGCTGCAGCGGCGTCCCCGCGTGGACGTCATCCACCATCTACAACCCCGGCGACCGGCTGGTTTACCAGAACCGGCTGTACCAGGCGAACATCCAGATCTGGAATGCGCCACCGACGCACTGCACGAGCTGCGGCTGGTACCAGGACCTGGGCGCGTGCGGCACCGGCAACAACCAGCCGCCCAGCGTCACGCTGACGGCACCGGCCAATGGCGCGACCGTCGCCACCGGCAGCACGGTGACCGTCAGCGCCACCGCCAGCGACAGCGATGGCACCATCGCGCAGGTGGAGTTCTTCCGCGGCACGACATCGCTCGGCGTCGACACGTCATCGCCCTACTCCGTCAGCTGGAGCAACGCGACGGCCGGCAGCCACGCCTTCCGCGCGGTCGCCACCGACAACGGCGGCGCGAGTGCGCAGTCGGCCACGGCCACCATCATGGTGGCCACGCCATCCGACACCATCGCGCCCAGTGTGCCGACCGGCTTGAACTCGCCGTCGAAGACCGCATCCAGCGTGTCGCTGGCATGGAATGCCTCCACCGACAACAGCGGCGGCAGTGGGGTGGCCGGTTACGACGTGTACCGGAACGGCACACTCGCGGGCTCGGCCACCGGCACCGGTTTCACCAGCACGGGACTGACGGCCAACACGGCCTACAGCTTCACCGTCCGTGCGCGCGACAATGCCGGCAATGCGTCCGCACAGAGCGGCGCCATCAGCGTGACGACATCGGCGGCCAGCGATACCGTCGCCCCGTCGGTGCCCACCAGCCTGGCGGTGGTCGGCCAGACGAGCAGCAGCATCTCGCTGGCGTGGAACGCCTCCACGGACAACAGCGGTGGCAGTGGCGTGGCCGGCTATGACGTCTACCGCAATGGCGCACTCGCCGGGTCACCCAGCGGCAACACCTACACCGTGACCGGATTGGCCGCGGCCACCAGCTACAGCTTCACCGTGCGTGCGCGCGACGTGGCCGGCAATGCGTCCGCGCAGAGCGCCGCGGTCAGCGGCACCACCACCTCCGGGGGCGGTGGCAACAAGCGGCTGCTCGGCTATTTCGTGCAGTGGGGCATCTACGCGCGCAACTACCGGGTGAAGAACATCGACACCAGCGGCACGGCCGCCAAGCTCACCCACATCAACTACGCCTTCGGCAATGTCCGCAACAACCGCTGCGAGGTCGGCGTCACCCAGCCCACCAACGAGGCCACCGGCGCGGGCGGCGATGCGTTCGCCGACTACACCAAGGCCTTCAGCGCCGCGGAGAGCGTCGACGGCGTGGCCGACACCTGGGACCAGCCCCTGCGCGGCAACTGGAACCAGCTGAAGGAATTGAAGGCCAAGCATCCCGGCCTGAAAGTGCTAATCTCGCTGGGCGGATGGACGTGGTCGCGCGGCTTTGCCGAAGCGGCCAAGCCGGCCAACCGGCAGGCGTTCGTGGCCTCGTGCATCGACGCCTACATCCGCGGCAACCTGCCCGTCACCGACGGCGCCGGCGGCACCGGTGCAGCGCTGGGCGTGTTCGACGGCATCGATCTGGACTGGGAATACCCCAACGCCTGCGGCCTCAGCTGCGGCACGGCGGAGGACCGCGCCAACTTCACCGCACTGCTGGCCGAGTTCCGCAGCCAGCTCAATGCGGTGCGCCCGGGCCTGCTGCTGACCGTGGCGGTGGGTGCCGGCGTGGACAAGATCGCCGCCACCGATCCGGGCCAGTACGCGCAGTACCTGGACTTCATCAACATCATGAGCTACGACTTCCACGGCACGTGGGAACCGCGCACCAACCACCACTCGGCGCTGTTCGATTCGCCCAACGATCCTTCCACCGGCGACATCCGCTTCTACAACACCAATGACGCGGTGGAAGCCTTCCTGCAGCGCGGCGTGCCGGCCTCCAAGTTGAACCTGGGCATCGGCTTCTACGGGCGTGGCTGGACCAACGTGCCCAACGTCAACAACGGCCTGTACCAGAGCGGCAGTGCCGCCGCGGGCACGTACGAGGCAGGCAACGAGGACTACCGGGTGCTGAAGAACCTGGCCTGGCCCAGCTTCATCGATCCGGTAGCGCGCGCGCACTGGATCTACAACGGCACCACGTTCTGGTCGTTCGACAACCCGGCGATCATCACCGAGAAGATGAACTACACCAAGGTGCAGGGACTGGGCGGCGCGTTCTTCTGGGAGCTCAGCGGCGACGATGCGCAGGGCACGCTGGCCAAGACGATGAGTGCGGGACTGGAGTAGGCCATTCATGTCGGGGAGGAAGCGGCCGCAGGGCCGCTTCCTCTTTCTTTCAAGCGGGAGAGTGCGGCGCGAATGCGCCCCAATCGCCCCTCACGCAGTACGGGGATGCACGCGTCGCAGGCCCCGGATGGGAAACGGCACCACGTGCCCCGATGGCGCGCTGTCGCGACTCACGTCGCTCCCACAGAATCCGCGTCAGCCGGTGACGAATCCTTCGTTGACCGCGTCATGCCAGTCGCCGCGCTCCACGCTGTCCACGCGCGCCGAAGGCGGCCCGTGCCGCAGCCAGGCTTCCAATGCATCCAGCGCGTCGGCGGGCCCTGCGGCAATCACCTCCACGCGTCCATCGGCCAGATTGGTGGCGCGACCGGACAGCTGCAGGTCCAGCGCGCGCTCGCGCGTGGCCGCGCGGAAGAACACGCCCTGCACTTTGCCGCTCACCAGGAAACGCACCGCCGCCATCACGCGCCTGCTTTGGGTCCGGCAGTGTCCGCGATCACCGCTTCGATCTCCTTGCCGGTCACCGGGCCCAGGAACTGCTTGGCCACGCGTCCGTCGGGGGCGATCAGATAGGTCAACGGCAACCCGCGCGGCGTGGCGAAGTCGGCTGGCGGGTTGTACACGTCCAGGATGGCGATGGGATACACCACCGGCCGCTCGGCCAGGAACGCCTTCAGGTCGTCCGCTTCGATTTCCTCGTAGGCCAGCCCGATGACCTCGATGTGGTCGTTGGCCTTGTCCAGTTCGGACAGGTCCGGCATTTCCTTCAGGCACGGCGCGCACCAGGTGGCCCAGAAGTTCACCACCACCCATTTGCCGCGGTGCGACGCCAGGTCGTACGCCGCGCCTTCCAGCGTCTGCACCTTCAGCGTCGGCAGCTCCGCGGTGCGGTCCCCCGCCTTGCCCGCCGACGGCTCCACCGCCTGCACGTGCGCCTCGATGGCGGGTTGCGCGGCTTCCTGCGGCGCGGATTCGGAATTGCAGGCGCCCAGCAGCAGCGGAATCGCCAGCAGGGGGGAGAGGCGGAAGGTCATGCAGGCTCCTTGATGGGCTCGGCGAACAGATCGCTGACCCGTTGCTTCAACAGTTCGCGCAGGGGAATGCGCAGATCATCCAGGGCGCCGCGCGCGGCGCGGCCGAGCGCGTCATCGCGGAACGGCAGATGGGCTTCGGCCACGGGAATGCGCAACTGGCAGGCTTCGTACAGGTCGCACAGGGTCAGGTCGTCCAGGTCGCGCGCCAGCAGCCATTCGCCCTCCTCGTCCCGCCGCAGCAGATTGATGTCCGACAGCTGGCCGAGCATCTGCTGGATCAGCGCATCGGTCAGCATCGGCTCCATGGCCAGGATCTGGTCGCTGTGCAGGCCGCGGCCGTGTTCGCGCGCCTGCGCGAAGCGGCCCAGCATGCGCAGCAGGCCGTAGAGTTCGTATCCCAGCGGCAGGCGCATGGCCACCGGCTGGTAGCGGAACGCCGCCATGCCCGATGCCAGCGACGCGCCCAGCAGCACCGCAATCCAGCACAGGTAGATCCACAGCAGCAGGATGGGCGCGGCCGCCACCGCGCCATAGATCTTCTGGTAGGTGTTGAAACTGCCCAGGTACACGCCCAGGCCCCACTTCGCCAGCTCAAGCAGCACCGTGGCCAGCAACGCACCGGCGACCGCATAGCGCCACTTGATGGTCCGGTGCGGCACCACGCGGTAGATGACCACGATGGCGGCGAACTCGATCAGCACCGGCGCCATGCTCAGCGACAGGCCCTGCAGCCAGCGGCCGCCACTGGTGGCGAACATCGGCAGCGCATAGAAGCGCGCGGACAGTGCCAGCGACGCGGCCGCCATCAACGCGCCCAGCGTCAGCACCGTCCAGTACACCAGGAACCGCGACAGCTTGGGCCGCGCGCTGGAGACACGCCAGATGCGGTTGAAGGTGGCCTCGATGCTGTTGAGGGTGATCAGCAGCGAGACCACCAGCGCGATCACGCCCACCGCGGTCAGCTTGCCGGTGTTGGCGAGAAAGCCGTCCAGCTTGATCTTCAGGCTGTGCGCCGCGCCGGGCAGGAAGTTGGCGAAGATGTAGTCGCGCAGCTGGGCGCTCCACTCCTGGAACACCGGGAACGCCGACAGCACGCCGAACACCACCATCGCCAGCGGCACCAGCGCGAACAGCGTCGTGTACGCCAGCGAACCGGCGGCCTGGAACAACCGGTCGTCAAGGAAGCGCTTGGCCAGGAAACGGAAGAACGTGCCCGCGCGCGCGCGGTCGCGCATGCGGTCGCTCCAGCGGTTCAACGAGTCCAGGGGCTCCATGGGCGGAAGGGTAACCGATGCGCCGTGGGGGCGACATCGCCGATACTAGGCACGTTCCCTGCCCTCAAGACACGCCCTGATGCCCGAGATCCTGGTGCTTTACTACAGCCGCGGTGGTTCCGTGGCACGGCTGGCGCGGCAGATCGCGCGCGGCGTGGGCGAGGTGGACGGCATGTCGGCACGGCTCCGCAGCGTGCCGCCGGTCGCCGCGGTGACGCAGCAGGCCGCGCCGCCGGTGCCCGAAGAGGGCGCGCCGTACGTCGACCGCGAGGACCTGGCGGCCTGCGCGGGCCTGGTGCTGGGCAGCCCCACCCGCTTCGGCAACATGGCCGCGCCGGTCAAGCATTTCATCGATGGCCTGGGCGCCGAATGGGCCAGCGGCACGCTGGTCGGCAAGCCCGCCGGCGTGTTCACCTCCACCGCCACCCAGCACGGCGGGCAGGAATCCACCCTGCTGTCGATGCAGGTCCCGCTGCTGCACCATGGCTGCGTGATCGTCGGCATTCCGTTCACCGAGCCGCAGCTCAGCAGCACGCGCACGGGCGGCACGCCCTACGGCGCCAGCCATGTCGCCGGTGGCGAGGACGATCCGCAGCCCAGCGAGGACGAAGCGGCCCTGGCGCGTGCGCTGGGCCGTCGCGTGGCCGACATCGCCCGCCGCCTGGGGCAGCCGTGATGGACCGTTCGCGCCTGGTCCTGGCCGCCCTGCTGCAGCTGCTGGCCGTGCTGTATGCAGTCTGGTTCTACGGTGACCGCCACTACGTCGCCGTGCTGCTGGTGTTCTGCCTGCCGCCGCTGCTGCTGATGATCGGCGTGATGGCGCGGCGCCCGAGCGCGGCGTTCTGGGCGGGGGTGTTCGCGCTGTTCTGGTTCGCGCACGCAGTGATGGTGGCGTACTCGCGCCCGGCGGAAGCCGGGTATGCGTGGGGCGGCATCGTGCTGTCGGTGGGCATCGTGCTGGCGACCAGCTGGCCGGCGTTCCGCAAGCGGTTCAGGAAGCAGGCGTGAGGCATCGCTTCGCGGTCGTGCTGGCGTTGCTTGCCCTCCCGGGCCTGGCGCTGGCACAGGACGACGCCTGCCAGGCCGAGTCCGGCACGCGCGTGGCGAACCACGACGGCAGCACGCTGGTCCTGAGCACCGAGTGCCCGTCAGCGGATACGCGCAGGTATGTGGTGGAATTCGCCTGCGCCGATGGCCGCCCGTGCGACCGCCTCGAGGTCGGGCAGGACGTGGCGGAGAGCCCGATGGGCCATGCTGCGCTGGTGGACATCGACAGGGACGGCATGCACGAGGTGGAAGTCCGCGGCATGTGCGGCGCCGGCCCCAACTGCGCGGGCGACCTGTATCGCATCGACCCGCGTACCCGGAAGTTCGTGCACTTCTTCAGCGGCGGCTATGCCGAGCTGCAGGTGCTGGACGGCTGGCTGGTGGAAGCCGGTCGCTCCAGCTGCTGCGCGTGGGAATTCCATGGCTGGAAACTCGACACCGCCACGCCGCCGCTGACCTACGACAACCTGGACCTGCTGGTGCAGGTGGATGCCGGCGGCGACGACGCGGGCAACGTCACGTCGGTGCAGTGCACGTTCCTGTGGCCGACCGGCGATAATCGGCAGGTGGTCGCACCACCGTCGCCCGCGCTGGAACGGATCTGCGGGCACTACGGCGAACCCTACGAACTGACACCCCCGGACACAACGCCAGGCGCACGATGAGCGCCGGCAGGAGCATCGAGATGGAAGAGCTGCTGATCGTCACCACCGGTGGCACGATCGACAAGATCTACTTCGACGACAAGTCGGACTACCAGATCGGCGACCCGCAGATCGGCATGATCCTGCGCGAGCTGGGGGTGACGTTCCGTTTCACGGTCATCCCGATCCTGCGCAAGGATTCGCTGCACATCACCGATGAGGACCGCGAACTGATCCGCGCGACCATCGCCGCGCAGCCGACCAAGCACGTGCTGGTCACGCATGGCACCGACAGCATGGTGCAGACGGGCCACGTGCTGGCCGCCATCCCGGACAAGACCATCGTGATGACCGGCGCCCTCAGCCCGGCGCGCTTCCGTGGTTCGGATGCGGAATTCAACATCGGCTGCGCCATCGGCGCGGTGCAGTCACTGCCGACAGGCGTCTACATCGCGATGAACGGACGCATCTGGGATCCGGCGAAGGTCAGGAAGAACGTGGCGGCGAACCGGTTCGAGGCGGTGTGAGGCCACGGGGCTGCCGTACCCGACGACGACAAGGCCCGCTGATGCGGGCCTTGTGCTTCACGGAAGAAGGAAGGTTCTCCTTCCCCTGTTACAGGCAACGCATCCGCCGCGCTGACTCGCCTGGCGGAGAAAGCGCACCACGCGCCCTTCACTGGCGGGCGGAGCGTCCGCGTTTTCCGTTGCCGCGCTGCGTTGCCGCGCGACTTTCCGCGAACTCCGGAAAGGTTTTCTCCATCGACGCCTCGTCCGGCAGGATGTAGAACAGCCCGCCCTTCTCGAACGTCGGACGGATGACCTGCTCGTAGAACTCGGGCGAGACGTTGATGCAGCCATGCGTGACGCGGTTGTCGTCCGGCGAAGGCGATGCGAGGCGCTCGGGGCGCCTCTCGGCCGGGACGCCGGTGGCGGTCGGGTGGATGGAGACCGCGGACTCGTAGTCCACCCACAGCACGCGGCCCGCGTCGATCGACGGACCATAACCACCCACGAAGCGCCCTGCGGGCGTCGTGCGATCCCGGCCCGGAATCTCGCGAAGCGCGAGACCGGCGACGCCGGGGGCCGTGTGATCGCCGACGGCCGAACCGAAAAGCCCCGGGGCCGCGCCGCGAAGCCGGCCGTCGCCGCCGAATACCAGGATCTGTGCGGCCGCCTTGTCGATGACCGCGAATGGATAGCCTTGGCTGTCCTCGGTCGCGACAACCCAGCCTGCCAGTTCGATCACCGTGTCGGACACTTCCTGGCCTTGCGGAAGCTGGTCGACAGTCGTCACCGCCTGCGCGGAGGCATCCCGGGCGCTGGCCATGCCGACGCTGGCGAACGCCAGCACAAAAAGAAAGGCCCGGATCGCAGGGCGTATGGACGTACGGATGGGACGTTTCCTTGGAGCGAAGACAATGGGGGACAAGAGACCGGTGGCCAGCGATGGCCACCGGGTCACGGCTCAGGCCGTGCGCGCGAATCGCGCGAGAGGGATCAGCCGCGCGGCACGCGGCGAGGCGCCGCTTCGAGCCTCTGCACGCGACCCTCGATCTGGTCCAGCCGCTGGTTGGCCTGCTGCGCCGACTGATTGGCGGATTCTGCGCTCTGGGCCGCGCCCTGCACCCGCGTGTCGAGTTGATCGAGGCGGGAGTTGATCCCTGCGAACTCGTCATCGTAGGTCGCGCAGGCAGCAAGGCTCATGCTGGCAACGAGCGCCACGATGAGCGAACGCGCCACGGCGGTGTGTTGTCTGGTCATAAGCATTCCGGTGTCTCCTTCGTCTGGGGAACTGGAATATAGCCGTCTTTTTGCCGAAGTCATGACCCGCCTTCAGCTGAGGTTGGACTACGTCGATAACGCGTGAAGAAATGTGGAAAGGGAAAATTTTTCAGCCAGATCGAAGACTCTCGACGGCGGTCGCAGTATCGGTTCGACGTTGGTGTTCCACGTGCGATTGCCGGTTCCGTCTCCGGATGGAAAGACCGTAATGAGCGTTCTTGACGACGGATACCCGCAACCTGTCCGATCGCCTGACTCGTCACACGGGAAACCATTCCGCCCTCCGCGGCGAGGCGGCCGAGGGGCCTCCTGCACGGCGCGCAGTAGTGATCCACTTCCTCAGGCGCCGGGCGGCGTTCCCTGGAGGTGGCTGGAGAACCAAAAAGAACCCCGGCCAAGGCCGGGGTTCTTCCTGCACCTCCCTGTGCTCCCCACGGGGACGATCCTCAGAAGGTGATGCTCCAGCTGTTGATGTAGCCGGTGTCCACGCTGGCGCGGTCGCGGGCACGCAGGCGCCAGCTGCCGTTGAGCGCTTCGCTCGACAGGTTGACCGTGTAGGTCTGGTTGATGTTGTCGGCGCTGCCGCCGGTGCGGTTGTGCAGCACGTACACCGAACCGTCCGGCGCGATCAGGTCGACGATCAGGTCGCCGATGTAGGTGTGCACGATGTTGACCGCCACCTGCGCGTTGCTCGGCGCATTGCCGGTCCGACCCGACACGGCGATCGTGCTGGTCACCCCCGTCGTGTTGTTGTCGGGAATGCTGACATCGGTGCCGTTGGTGTAGGTCTGCGTGCCGCCGCCCGGCGTGCCGCCCTGCGCCGACACCACCGCACCGTCGGCGTTGGCGATGCCCGCGCCGCACCCGCCCGAACACGTGCCCGGCAAGGGCCGCGCGGTGCTCTTCAGGATGCTCTCCACCTGCGCCGGCGTCAGCGGCGAAGGCGCGGCTGCCTGCATCAGCGCGACCACGCCGGCCACGTGCGGTGCCGCCATCGATGTGCCGTTGTACGACGCATAGCTGGCGCTGCCCGGCGTGGTGGTGCCGGTGTTGAGCGTGGACAGGATGCTTGCACCCGGCGCGGAAATGTCGATGCCGGTGCCGTAGTTGGAGAAGCTCGCGCGCGAACCCGCCGAGGTCGTCGCGGCCACGGCGATGACGTTCGGGCAGTTCGCCGGCACCGCGGTGGACACGTTGGCGTTGCTGTTGCCGGCCGCCACCACCACCGTCGTGCCGCGATTGACCGCGCCGTTGATGGCGTTCTGGTACGTGGTGGAACACGATCCCCCGCCGCCCAGCGACATGTTGATCACTTCGGCGGGATTCGCGTTGGCGGGGATGCCGCTGACCGTGCCACCCGAGGCCCACGTGATGGCGTCGGCGATGTCAGAGGTCAGGCCACCGCAACGTCCCAGCACGCGCACCGGCACCACCTTGGCGCCGAACGCCGTACCCGCCACACCCGTACTGTTGTTGGTCACCGCCGCAACGGTGCCGGCCACGTGCGTGCCGTGCCAGCTGGAGTTGGTCACCGGGGAGCCGCTGTAGCACTCGCCGGCCACCGGGTTCCAGTCGCCTTCGTCGTTCGGATTGGAATCGCGGCCGTTGCCGTCGCGCGACACGAAGGTGTCGCTGATGAAGTCATAGCCGGGCAGGATGTTGGCATTGAGGTCGGCATGGTTGGTGATGCCGGTGTCGATGACCGCCACCACCACGCCCGCGCCGGTGGACTTGTCCCAGGCCGGCCGTACGTTGATGCCGGCGGCCGTGGTGCCGAAGCCCCACTGTTCCGAGAAGCGCGTGTCGTTCGGTGTGAGCACCGGATACATGCGCTGGTCGACTTCGACGTATTCCACGTTCGGATCGGCGGCCAGTTGGCGCATCAGCGACTCGGCCTCCACGCGGTCGAGCTTGCGGTCGGCGCGCACGACCTCGGCGCCGCCGGCGGCGAGGCGACGCAGCTTCTGCAGGCCCAGCGCACGGCCGCCGCGCTTGGCAACGCCGGTGCTGGCCGCAGTGCTCAACGAACGTTGCAGCTGGGACGCATCGGCGCTCTCCGCGCTGCCATCGCGGTACTTCACGATGAAGCGGTCGAATCCTCCCGGCTCTTCCTGCTGCAACCCACTGGTATCCACCCGACCTGCCATGGCAGGAAGCGCGTACAACGAAGCCACCACGGCAACCGCCAGGCTTGCCACCTGCCAGCGCGAACGACGAATCGCAGATACGGACATCAGACTCTCCCTCAAATGGATGTTGAAAGCCGCGAATGCGGCGAAGATCCTGGTCGGATCGCTCGGGTAGCGCGAGAGGGGGATGGCGGCCTGTTGCGTTCGACCAGAACACGAACACGCAGTCGCGTGTCGCGCATTGAAACTAGCGGAGGCGTGCAACATGAATCAGCGATGAAAGACACACTTTGCGTGACGTGCATCAAAACGTAATACGTCACCTACATGCATGAAGCGAAGTCACCGGTAGACATTCTCACGTACGTTCATTTACTTCCCGCGCATGTGAAAACTACACGCACTTACGTAACCGCTGTTGGCATCGCGCTTGCGTCTATGAAAAGTGTCGCTGTACGACGTGCACGAACTGCATCGGCAGTGGATGAAAGCAATCCCGGAAAAGAAGAAGCCCGCACCAGGGTGCGGGCTTCTTTCCACTTCCGCTTGACCGCTCGCGCTGGCGCGAGCGGCAGGGAACGATCAATCGCGCAGCTTCACCAGCCAGCCATGGCGGTCGGGAATGCGGCCGTACTGGATGTCGGTCAGTTCCTTGCGGATGCCCATCGTCACGTCGCCCGCGGGCGCGTTGATGTCGCCCACTTCGAAGCCCTTGCCCTTCAGCTGGCCGATCGGAGTGATGACGGCGGCGGTGCCGCAGGCGAACACTTCGCTGATCTCGCCGGACGCCACGCCCTGCTTCCACTCGTCGATGGAGACCTTGCGCTCTTCCACCGCGTGGCCGCGATCGCGCGCGATCTGCAGGATGCTGGACCGGGTGATGCCTTCCAGGATACTGCCCGACAGTTCCGGCGTGACGATGCGGCCGTCCTTGTAGACCAGGAACACATTCATGCCGCCCAGTTCTTCCAGGTACTTGCCTTCCACCGGATCGAGGAACAGCACCTGCGAGCAGCCCTGCGCCTGCGCTTCCTGCTGCGGCAGCAACGACGCGGCGTAGTTGCCACCGCACTTGGCCGCGCCGGTGCCGCCCTTGGCCGCACGCGCATAGTCTTCGGACAACCAGATCGATACCGGTGCCACGCCCTTGGCGAAGTACGCGCCGGCCGGGCTGGCGATGACGTAGTAGCCGGCCTGCTGCGCCGCGCGCACGCCGAGGAAGGCTTCGGTGGCGATCATGAAGGGACGGAAGTACAGGCTGGTCTCCGGCGCCGAGGGGACCCAGGCATGGTCAACAGCAACCAGTTGGCGCAGCGATTCGACGAATTCGTTCACCGGCAGCTGCGGCAGCGCCAGGCGCGCGGCGGAGCGCTGCAGGCGTGCACCGTTGGCGTCGGGGCGGAAGGTCCAGATGGAACCGTCGGCATGGCGGTAAGCCTTGATGCCTTCGAAGATCTCCTGCCCGTAGTGCAGCACCGACGCGGCCGGATCGAGCGAGAGCGGGCCGTAGGCGCGTACTTCGGCGTTGTGCCACCCCTTCGCCTTGTCCCATTCGATGGCGACCATGTGGTCGGTGAAGTACAGGCCGAAGCCCGGCGCGACGAGCAGGGCATCGCGCTCGGCGACCGACCTGGCGTGGGCCGAAGGAGTCACGCGATAGGTCAACGGGGCGGCGTTCATGACGTTCATCTCTTCCTTCCTGACGGTTCTACTGACGGGTGCGAGTCGCAAGACTCAGAGCATGCCGGTTTCAAGCTTGGCGGCTTCGGACATCATATGGCGGCCCCACGGCGGATCGAAGACGAGTTCGACGTCGGCATCGGCAATGGTGGGGATCATCTCGAGCTTGCTGCGCACGTCGTCCACCAGGATCTCGCCCATGCCGCAGCCGGGCGCGGTCAGCGTCATCTTGACCTCGACGCCGCGCTGGCCATCGTCGCGCGTGCTGAGGTTGGCTTCGTACACCAGGCCGAGGTCGACGATGTTGAAGGGAATCTCGGGGTCGAAGCAGGTGCGCAGCTGGTTCCATACCAGCGCCTCGACTTCCTCGTCGCTGGCGTTGTCGGGCAGCGTCAGCGACTCGGTGGGCTCCTTGCCGATGGCGTCGCCATCCTTGCCGGCGATGCGGAACAGGTTGCCTTCGACGAACACGGTATAGCTGCCACCCAGGGCCTGGGTGATGTAGCCATAGCTGCCGGCCGGCAGGGTGACGAGTTCGCCCTGGGGCACCAGGACGGCGGCGCAATCGCGCTCGAATTGGACGGGTTCGCTGCTGCGGGAGTACATGGGGACCAGATGGGGGCGCCCGAAGGGCGTCGCAATGCGTGCATTGTAGCCCCGCGCCCCGCCCGGCACCCCACCCGGACCTGTCCAGGCCTTATCCTTGGCGGCCGTTCCGGAGTCCCCATGCCCCCTGCCACGCGTCGCGCCCCTCCCTGGCTTGCCCCTGTGATGCTGTTGCTGGGTGGGCTGAGCTTCATGCTGATCTGGGTGATGCTGGCCCTGTACCTGCAGAAACAGGCGGGCTGGATGGCGTTGCTGGCGGCGGTGGATGTGGCCTTGATGCTGCGGCTGGGGGGCATGGCGCGCGGTGCGGGACGCAGTGTCCTGGCGCTGGTCGCGACCGCGGCAATCTGTGTGCTGGCGCTGTGGGGCATCGTGGCCACGCAGTTGGGCTTCGCGATGGGGCTGGGACCGTTCGACTCGGCGCTGCGATTGGGCACGCACCACGCCTGGACGCTGACCTCGCTGGCCAACAGTACGCTCGACTGGGCCGCCCTGGCGCTGGCGCCGCCGCTGGCGGCCTGGCTGGCACGCTGAAGCCCCGCGAGACGCCGCCTCACCGCCCCGGCACCTCCTTCACACAGCGCGCGAACAGGCGCACGGCCTGCTCGATCTCCGCGACCGACATGCTGGCGTAGCCCATCAACAGGCCCGTGCGCTCCAGCGGGCGGGCGTAGTACGGCGCGATGGGGTACAGGTCCAGCCCCAGGCTGCGCGCATGGGCGATCAGCGCCGCGCCGCGGGCGGTGTCGTAGTCCCGCAGCCAGGCCACCAGGTGCATGCCGGCGCGCGAATCGGCCACGTCGACCTGATCGCCGAGGCATTCGCGCAGCGCATGGAGCAAGGCGTTGCGCCGCTCGTTGAGCGCACGTCCGGTGCGGCGGAGATGGCGTTCGAAGCCACCGTTGGCCATGAAATTGGCCAGCGCGGCCTGTTCGATGGCCGACGTGCCGAAATCTTCGCACCACTTGGCCGTGATGTAGTCCTGGCGCAGTCCGGGCGGCATGACCAGGTAGCCCAGGCGCAGCGACGGGAACAGGACTTTCGAGAACGTGCCCACGTAGATCACCTGCCCGCTTCGATCCAACGATTGCAGTGCAGCCAGCGGCTGCGCGTCGTAGCGGAACTCGCCGTCGTAGTCGTCCTCGAAGATCCAGCTGCCGTGCTGCCGGGCATAGTCCAGCAGCGCCAGGCGCCGCCCCAGCGACATCACCACGCCGGACGGGAACTGGTGTGACGGCGTGACATACAGCAGGCGCGGCGCCGGCGTCGGCAGCGCATCCAGGCGCAGGCCCTGTGCATCCACGTCGACCGCGTGCACGCGTGCGCCGTGGATCTGCAGCACTTCGCGCATGGCCGTGTAGTGGGGTTCCTCCACCACCGCGCTGTGGCCGGGATCCAGCAGCACGCGCGCGGTCAGCGACATGGCCTGCTGCGTACCGGCGACGATCAGGATGTCGGCCGGCGTGGTCTGCACACCGCGACGGCGCGCCAGGTAGTCGCAGACGGCTTCGCGCAGCGCGGGCAGGCCCTGCGTCATGGGATACGCCGGTGGCGTGTAGGCCGCCGCGTGCGCCAGTTCGCGTGCCCACGCATTGGTCAGCGCCGGGTTGGTGTACGGCACGCCGTAGGAAAACGCGTAGCGCATGCCGGGCGTCGCGCGGCCGGCCATGTTGGCGTGGTCGTGGAAGGCGCGTCCGCGCCGCGCGTAGCCGGACTGCGGCGGCAAGGTCGTCACGCGCTCGGGCGCGGGCGGTGCGAACGCGGGCTGCATCGGCGGAGTCACGTAGCTGCCCGAGCCCACGCGCGCCGCCACGAAACCCTCCGCCCGCAGCTGCTCGTAGGCGGCCAGCACGGTGTTGCGGGACAGCCCCAGCTCCCGGGCCAGCAGGCGGGTGGCAGGCAGGCGCGTGCCGCGCGATACCCCGCCCGCGAACATCGCCGACTTCAGCGCCCGGGTCAGTTGGGCGTGCAGCGGCCCTTTTCCATCCAGCTGCAGGTGCATCAGCATGGCCTCAATCCGATTGGCCCCATTCGAGCCCAGGAAATTGGACCTTGATAGTGCCACTTTCCTGGCCTGAGATAGGGCCAATCCCCCAGGGGCCGCCAGCCCCGGAGCCTGCCGATGAAACCGACCGTCGACGCTGCCTGGCCTGTCACCCACCCCGTCCGTCTCCCGTTGTCGGGGGCGTGGCTGGCCGCCGCGCTGGTCGCGACCGGACTGGACCTGGGTTTCGCCATGGCGTTCTGGGCCGCCGAGGGCGTGCCGCCGGTGCGCATCCTGCAGTCCATCGCCGGCTGGGTGCAGGGGCCCGCCGCGTTCGACGGCGGCTTGCCGGCGGCCGGGCTGGGCGCGGGGCTCTATTTCGCCCTGATGGGAGCGCTGGCGCTCCTGTACCGCCAGCTGGCGCGCCAGTTCCCGCGCATGCTGCGCGAGCCGGTCCGCTTCGGCATGGCCTACGGGGCGGCGATGTACGTGCTGGTGTTCCATGTCATCGTTCCTCTGTTCACCGCGGCGGGACCGGCGTCGCATCGCGTCGACTGGGTGGTGGCGTGCCTGCTGGCCTACATGGTGCTGGTGGGTCTGCCGTGCGCCTGGGCCGCTCGCTGGGCTGCGCGGAGCGAGTGAGCGCGCGTGTTTGGCGCTGCCGCACGCGCCGGAATTGGACCTCGTGCGCCAGCGGACGATGGTGTGGAATCGCGGCATTGCCCGCCGGCCGGGCGCCCACGAGACGGTCACCATGAATGCCACCTTCCCCCGTGCCGTGCGTGCACCGCATCCGTTGCGCTATGTCGTGCTGGGCGGCGTTGTCGCCGGCGCGCTCGATCTGGTCTACATCTGCACGTTGTGGGCCATGCGCGGCGTCAGCCCCGTGCGCATCCTGCAGTCGGTCGCCGCCGGCTGGGTCGGCCGCGATGCCGCGATGCAGGGTGGGCTGGTCACGGCGACACTCGGATTGTTCTCGCACTTCGGCATTGCGGTGGTGATGGCCTACGCGTACTACGCCGCCAGCAGGCGCTGGTCCATCCTGCGCGAACAGCCCCTGCGACACGGCGCGCTGTACGGTCTGCTGCTCTACGGCGTGATGACCTACGTGGTGGTGCCGCTTTCCGCGGCGGGCGGCGAGGTGCGCTGGCAGTGGATCAACCTGGCGCATATCGCCGCGCATGTGCTGCTGGTCGGCATTCCGTGCGCGCTGGCGGCACGCATCGCTTCGCAGAGCACCATCGCACGCGACTGAAGTCCGCACGGTGCCGGCCGGTCACCGCAGGCAGGCCGACAGGGGCAGGTCGACCGCCTGCAGCCCCGCGCCCGTCAATGACGATTCGGCGAAGACCACCACGCCCAATGGCCCGTCCTCCGCAGGCAGCGGCACGCGGGCGTTGCCGGCCAGCCGCAGGCCTTCCCACTGGAACGGACCCTGCAACGACCGCACCACCCGGTCGTGCCGCAGCGTCAGGCCCTTGTTCTCGCCCGCCTTGACCCGACTCGTCAATCCATCCTGGTACAGGGCGAACCAGACCAACGGTTGCACGTGTGCGGCGGCGGCCCCGCGCAGCTCGCCCGTGAAGGCGACCTGCAACGCGTCATCGCGACGCTCGACGACGACCGCCAGATCCAGCGGCGGTGCCGTCGCACGGACGTCATCCAGCCGGTCCGCCACCTGCGCGCGATCACGCCAGTCCACGTTCGTGTGTTCGCCGATCATCACCTGCGGCGTGTACACCACGCGCTTGCCGGACAGCATGACGCGCGCTTCCTGCCGCTTGCCATGCAGGGCCGCGGCAAAGCGGTCCGGCCAGCCGATCCCGTCCCAGTAGTCGACATGCAAGGCCAGCAACGCGGGGCGATCCAGCGGTTTCGCGGCCAATGCCGACAGCCAACGGTCCGCCGCCGGGCATTCGTTGCAGCCTTCGGCGGTGTACAGCTCCACCACCGGCAACCGCACATCCGTGCTGGCGCCACGGCACACGGCCATGGCGGACGAAGGCGCCAGGGCCAGGCAGCAGACGAATGTGCACGCGCGCGCAGTCATCGACATGAAGCACTCCCTTGGGTGGCCCGCAGAACGGTGCGGCCCACGCTATCGACCGTGGCGGGGCGCCGTTGTGCATGGACTGCCCGATGGCATGCCGCGCCGGATCATCTGGCGCGCCTTCCGACGGAGCGCCTTCCATTCCTCAATGCGTGCATATCGTTTTCGTCGCATCGCGCGCACCAGGCGCGGTTAAGAATTCGTGATGCTAGACGGACCGCTGCCTGGCTCTTCGCAGTATCGGAAAGACGGCGGCGATTCCTTCACGCACAACGACCGGAGCCCACCATGACCCCGAACACCCGCCGGCTGCACGATGCGATCGCGCTGGCCATCGCCACCTGCACCGCCGCCAGCTTTTCCGCGCACGCCCAGGAAACGGAGACGACCACCCTGGACCGCATCGAAGTCACCGGCTCGCGCATCCGCCAGGTCGATGTGGAGAACGCCGCCCCGGTGCTGACCATCACCCGCGCCGACATCGAGAAGCAAGGCTTCCAGTCCATCGCCGACATCCTGCAGAACATCTCCGCGACCGGCGCGCCGGCCATCAGCCGCGCCATGCCGTTGACCGCCGGCGAGAACGTCGGCGGCCAGTTCATCGACATGCGCAACCTGGGCACCACGCGCACGCTGGTGCTGGTCAACGGCAAGCGCCTGGGCATCAGTACCGGTGGCCTGCAGGACATCTCGCTGGTGCCGACCGCAGCGGTGGAACGGATCGAAGTGCTGAAGGACGGCGCCTCGTCCATCTACGGCTCGGACGCCATCGCCGGCGTCATCAACATCATCACCCGCTCCAACTTCGAAGGCGCCACGGCGCAGGCCTACTACGGGCAGTACGGCGAAGGCGATGGCGAGACCACGCGCGCGGACTTCGTCATGGGATTCACGGGCGACCGCGGTTCACTGACGGCGGCCGTGGAGTACCGGAAGGAGGAAGAAGTGATGTCGGCCGACCGCGAGTACAGCGCCTATCCGCAGGGGCAGTGGCACCCCACCCGCGGCTGGACGACCGTCAGCCAATGGGGCGTCATCAACCTGCCCGCGGCACTGGGCGGGAACCGCGTGCTTGACGCGGGCGCCGACTGGCGCAACATCAACAATTTCCACGCCCAGGACTGCGATACCGGCACCGTGTCGCCCACTACGCCCCCCGCCTGCCGTTACACCAACGGTGCAGGCGCCACGGCGGACAAGAGCAACACCAACCAGCAGACCCACCTGCGTACGCCGCTGGAAAGCCGCTCGCTGTTCGTCGATGGCATCTTCGACATCAACGACCACGTCCGCTTCCGCGGCAACATGATGTACACCGAACGCGAAGCCGAGCGCCAGGTGGCCGGCTATCCGTTCCAGAGTGCCTCGTTCGGTCTGCAGATGTCGCAGAACAGTTACTACAACCCGGTCGGCACGCACCACGGCTTCGCCACGCCGCAGAACGTGAACTTCTGGCGGCGCACATGGGAAGTCCCGCGCGTGGACAGCCCAACCTCCACCACCTGGCGCTTTGCCGCCGGCCTGGAAGGCAGCTTCAACGTGGGCGAGCGCATCTTCGACTGGGACGCCGGCTATCTTTACAACAACAACAAGGTCTCGCAGCAGAACTACGGCAACCTCAACCTCGCACGGGTGGCACAGGCGGTGGGACCGTCGTTCCTCAATGCGCAGGGTCAGGTGCAGTGCGGCACCGCCGCTGCGCCGATCCCGCTGGCATCGTGCGTGCCATGGAATCCGTTCATCCCGTTCGGCCGCGTGGGCGATGGTGGCCTGACCGGCAACCCGACACTGCAGGATTTCCTGTTCCAGACGCTCAACTCCACCGGCGAAACGGAGACGACGGTGTTCAGCGCCAACCTGTCCGGCGCGCTCTTCACCTTGCCGGGCGGCGATCTGGGCTTCGCGGTCGGCGCGGAGACACGCAAGGAAGAGGGCCGCTTCATCCCCGATGCCCAGGCCGTCACCGGCAACTCGACGACGCTGGCGGGAGGCCCCACCCAGGGCAGCTACACGGTGGACGAAATCTACGCCGAGCTGGCGATCCCGGTGCTGGCAGACGTGCCAGGTGCGCAGGAGCTGAGCTTCAGCGTTGCGACGCGCTATTCCGACTACGACACCTTCGGCGACACGCTGAACAGCAAGTTCGGCTTCAAGTGGAAACCGATCGATTCGCTGCTGGTGCGCGGCACCTACGCGGAGGGTTTCCGCGCCCCGACGATCAACGATCTGTACGGCGGTGGCTCGCAGACGTTCTCGTTCTTCACCGATCCCTGCGACACACTGTTCGGGGCGTCGGCCAGCAATGCCGCGGTGCGGGCACGATGCGCCCAGGACATCGTCAACGCCAACACCTACCGCCAGCTCCAGCAGGGTTTCGTCCCGGCGGGTGCGCCCAACGCGCAGACGCCGGTGGCGTTCTTCAGTGGCTCCAATCCCGACCTGCTGCCGGAAACCTCGGAGTCGAAGACCTTCGGCCTGGTCTGGAGTCCGGGCTTCCTGGAAGGGCTGAACGTGAGCCTGGACTGGTGGAACATCCGCATCGAGGACACCATCGTGCCGGACACGCCCACGCAGATGCTCAACGACTGCTACATCCAGAACGATCCGCTGCGTTGCGCGCAGTTCACCCGCGATCCGGTGCTCGGCTTCGTCAACAACCTGACCTTCAACGGCATCAATGCGGGCTACCGTGAAACCGAAGGCTACGATCTCGACCTCAGCTATCGCCTGCGCACGGACTTCGGCAGCTTCAACCTGATGTGGCAGACCACCTACACGACCAAGGATGAGATAAAGACCGATACCAATCCGGCCACGCTGCCGCAGCAACTGGTCGGGTATGCCACATCGCCCGGCTTCATCGGCACGTTCCGCATCCGCTCCAATGCCAACGTCAGCTGGACGCACGGCGCGTGGGGCGCGACGTGGGGCGCCCGCTACTACTCCTCGCAGAAGGAAACCTGCCTGTCGGTCGCGTTGTTCCCGGACGAGTGCACCGACCCGGGCTTCATCGCCGCGAGCCCCGCGCAATCGCGCCCGGTGAACAAGGTCGGCTCCATCACGTTCAATGACGTGGAGTTCCGCTGGAATGCGCCCTGGAATGCCACCATCGCGATCGGCGCGAACAACGTGTTCGACCGCGAAGGGCCGCAGTTCTACAGCCAGCCCAGCGCCAATGTGTCCTATCACGGCCAGTACGACATCGGCCGCTTCATGTACATGAAGTACCAGCAGAAGTTCTGATAGTGCCATCGCCATGCCGCGGACAACGCGGCATGGCGCCCCACCTGCCTTTCACCGCGCAACCAAACCGCAACCCGGGCGCAGTGCCCTGCGCAGCGCGGCACGCCATACCGGCATGCGAAACGCCACGATGCGGTCGTCCACCACGCCGACTCTCTCCGGCCCGCCGCATCGCCAGTTCCCGCCTCAGAGGAACGACCGCCTCGCCACCCGTGGACCTGCCCGGCTGCCCGCCGGGCTTTTTCTTTTTACCGGGCATCGGCAGTGCACCTCAATGGCCCCTTCGCGCAGGCCGGGATTGGCTCTCAACCCGGGCCGCGGGCGCGACTATGGTGGAGCCAATGACGATGTTGTCGTGCCAGATCACCGCGTGCATCCCATGCCACTTTCTTCCCATCTCCTGCGCTCCGGCGATTCGCTGGATCTGGCACAGCAACCGCCGGCTCAGTTCCATCTCCTCCTGGCCAGCGGTCGCGGCATCCAGGCGGACGTACCGCCCGGGTGGCTGTCCGTCTGGTGGCCCCTGCGCGGCGAGTTGTCGCTGTCGTCGGGTGGCAGCGAGTGGCGCGTTGCCTCGCGCCAGGCGCAGGTCTGGCGCGAGGGTGCCTTGCGGTGCCGCTCGCTGGGCCCGCACGCCTGGCTGGCCATCACCGGCAGCACATCCCTGTGGGAAGCGCGATGGAATGGACGCGACAGGCAGGCGTCGGCGCTGCTGCCTTGGCGGGGCCGCATCCGCCATGACTGCGCCGGACTGCTGATCCGGCTTGCGCGCAGCACCCCCGCCTCGTCCACGCACCACAATGACGACACCGCCACGCTGCTGGAGGCATTCACGGTAAGCCTGCTTGAACAGCAGGTCGCATTGCAGGCGCTGGTGTCGCGTTGCAACGGCCGCACGCACGAACGCCGCCGCCAGACGCTGATGCGGCTGCTGCGCGTGCGCCACCTGATCGAATGCAATCCGGACACGCGGCTGGACCTGGACCGTCTGTCGCGCATGGCGAATTACTCGCCGTGCCACCTGATCCGCGTCTACCGCGCCGTGTTCGACGAAACACCCTCGGAGTACGCCGCGCGCCTGCGCGAGCAGCAGGCCTGGCGCATGGTCAGCGACACCGGCCTGCCGATCTGCGAAATCACCGAGATGCTGGGCTTCGAAAGCCAGAGTGCGTTCTGCCGCGCTTTCAAGAACGCCTTCGGGCAGACAACCTCCGAAGTGCGCCGCGCACCCCGGCAGACGGAGAAGGGTCGTGACCGCCACGAACGTGTCGCGGCGTGACCCCGTGGCTACCGGAACAGCGGTCTGCCGACGCCCTAGTGCCCGCCGTCCAGCGCCTTCAGTTCGCTGACCAGCGCGCTGGCCATTTCCGCGCCGTCGCCGTACAGCATGCGCGTGTTGTCGGCGTAGAACAGCGCGTTCTCGATGCCGGCGAAGCCGGTACCCCGACCGCGCTTGATGACGATGGTGTTCTTGCTGTTCACCACATCCAGGATCGGCATGCCGTAGATCGGCGATGCGGGATCGGTCTTCGCGACCGGATTGACCACGTCGTTGGCGCCGATCACCAGCGACACGTCGGTGTTGGCGAACTCGGGATTGATGTCGTCCATGTCGGCGATGAGGTCGTATGGCACGCCCGCCTCGGCCAGCAGCACGTTCATGTGCCCCGGCATGCGCCCGGCCACCGGATGGATGGCGAACTTCACCTTCACCCCCCGCTCGATCAGACGCTGGCTCAGCTCCCAGATCTTGTGCTGCGCCTGCGCCACCGCCATGCCGTAGCCGGGCACGATCACCACGCGCTCGGCATAGGCCATCATGGCGGCCACGTCGGCGGCCTCGATCGGCTTCATCGAACCGCCGATCTCCTGCATCGCCGCACTGCCACCGCCGAAGTTGGAGAACAGCACGCCACTGATCGGGCGGTTCATGGCCTTGGCCATCAGCCGGGTCAGCAGCATGCCCGCCGCGCCGACCATCATGCCGGCGATGATCAGCGCCTCGTTGCCCAGCACGTAGCCTTCGAACGCCACGGCCAGGCCGGTGAAGGCGTTGTACAGCGAGATCACCACCGGCATGTCCGCGCCGCCAATCGGCAGCGTCATCAGCACGCCCAGTGCCAGCGACAGCGCGAAGAAGGCGACGATCCACGGCAGCGCCAGCGTCTGCAACGCCATCACGCCGCAGACAACGGCGGCCAGCGCCACCAGCGCGTTGAACCACTGCTGGCCCGGAAACGTGTAGCGCTTGTCCATGCGCCCGTCGAGCTTGGCCCAGGCGATCACCGAGCCGGTCAGCGACACGGCCCCGATCAGCGAACCGAGCACCGCCAGCACGGCCGGCACGATGCCCGGCGACTGTCCGGCCGCCGACCAGCGCACCAGTTCCATGGCGCCGATCGCCGCCGCCGAACCGCCGCCCATGCCGTTGAACAGCGCCACCATCTGCGGCATGTCGGTGATGGCCACCTTCTTGCCCCACAGCCAGTTCAGCGCCACGCCGATCACGATGGCCGCGATCATCAGGCCGATGTTGTGCAGGCCGGGCAGGAAGAAGGTCGCCACCGTGGCGATCAGCATGCCCACGCCGGCCCACTGGATGCCGCTGCGTGCGGTCTTCGGGCTGGCCATGCGCTGCAGGCCCAGCAGGAACAGCGTGGCGGCCACGAAATAGCTCAACTTCACCAGCGTCAGTGCACTCATGCCAGATTCCTTTGCGGTAACGACGCGGATGGCTTGTCCTGCCGATGGTGTTCGCGCATTTCGATCGCGGTCTTCAGCAGACCGACCATGCCCAGGCCGAATGCCACCAGACCCAGCGAAACCTGGTTCATCGCCGTCGTGTCGGCGAGGTAGGCGCCCACCAGCCCTCCCACCATCGCCGTCAGCGTGTAGAAGGTGAGCAGCAACAGCATCCAGCGCCCCTTGCGCGGATCCTGCCAGACGCGTCGGGACATCGCGTTCTGGGTGCGGGTCGGGTCCTGCAGCGAGGACAGCCCGATGCCGACGCCGGCATACAGCAGTACGTAGTTCAACCCGTCATAGACCGGTGCCCAGCCGGACGCCCCGACCCGGGAGAGGGACCAGCCCGATTTCGCCGCGTATCCCAGCGCCACCAGCAACGCCGGATACTGCAGGTAGCTCAGCCACTGGAAGACGTCGCGCGCCGCGGCATGCGGACGTGCAGGCACGGGGACCCCACTGGTCACTTGCCACCCGCGGGTTTGCTGCTCTTGAACATTTCCAGCATGCGCTCGGTGACCACATAACCGCCGGCCGCATTGCCGGCGCCCAGCAGCACGGCGATGAAGCCGATGGCCTTTTCGAGCGTGGTGTCTGCATGTCCCAGCACCACCATCGCGCCGATCAGCACGATGCCGTGGATGAAGTTGGAGCCCGACATCAGCGGCGTATGCAGGATCACCGGCACCCGCGAAATGATCACGTGCCCGGCGATGGCCGCCAGCATGAAGATGTACAGCGCCACGAACCCGTCGCTCATCCGCTCCCCCATCCTGATCGTGTTGTCGACGCCCGGGCCCGGAGGGCCGCGCAAGCGGTCCCCCGCATCATAACCGCCCCTGAATCCATTGGAAGCCGCCTCCGGACCGCGTCAACCCACCGCCGTGCCGTGCGTTTCCGTCCCTGCAAGCCCACCCACCAGGGACACCGTCATGAAACGCACACATCTGCTGGCTCTGACCGTACTGCTGTCCGGCACCATCGGCACCGCGACCGCCGGTGACGTCGGCGACCGCGTCGACCTCCGGCTGGACCGGAAGGGTGATCGCGTCGAACAACGCCTGGACGCCCGCGGCGACCGCATCGAACACCGCCACGACCGCGGCGCGCACTGGGCCGACCAGCATGGCCACCCGCGGATCGCCCACCGGCTGGAACGCCGCGGTGATCACGCCGATGCACGCCTTGAGCGCCGGGGTGATCGCGCGGACGCCCGCTGGGACCGGCGTGGCGACCGTTTCGACCGTCGTTGGGATCGTCGTCACTGAGCCACGGCTAAGCTATGTTGGTGAGCACCGCGCCGGACCTGTCCGTTGAAACCTCGCCGCCACCCCGCGTGGCGGCGACGCTGGACGCGTTCCTGGCCGACATCGGCCCGCGCGCCTTCCGCTTCGCCGAGGCTGGCCTGCGCCATCGCGACGACGCGCTCGACGTGGTGCAGGATGCCATGATGAAGATGCTGGCGTACCGCGAGCGGCCCGCCGCGGAATGGACACCGTTGTTCTGGAGCATCCTGCGCCGTCGCATCGTGGACATGCAGCGCCGCGCGGGCTTCCGCCTGCGCTGGCTGCTGCCCACGGGTGACCGTGGCGAGGAAAGCGCGGTGGACTGGGCGCCCGACCCGGCGGCCGGCCCCTCGCAATCGCATGACCAGCGCGAGGCTCATGCACGGTTGGTGCAGGCCCTGCGTGGCCTGCCCGCACGCCAGCGCGAGGCCTTCACCCTGCGCGTGCTGGAAGAACTGGATGTGGCCGACACCGCACGCGTCATGGGCTGCTCGGAAGGTTCGGTGAAGACCCACCTCTCGCGCGCCCGTGAAGCCCTGCAGATGCAACTCGAGGAATTCAGATGAACCCGGTCGACGACAAATCCGCCAGCGTGGACGCGCGCGCCAGGCAGCTGCACGCGGCGTCGCTGTCCCGGCTTTCGCCGCAGACGCTGTCCAGGCTGCGCGCCGCGCGCCATGCCGCCCATGCAGGGGATGCGCCCGTACGCGCCGGGCATTGGCGCTGGCTCACCGCGTCCGCATTCACCGCGGTGTTCGCGGTCGGCATCGGCGTGCAACTGATGTCGTCGGACCCGGCGCAACCCGCACCCGGTGAACCGCCCGCTGGCGCCGTCTTCGCCTCCGCCGCTCCCCAGGATGCGTTCGGTGACGCCACCGTGCTGGACGAAGATCCCGATCTCTATCTCTGGCTGGCTTCGGCCGAAGCCCAGCCGCTGGCCGTGGAGTCCACCCCATGAAACTGCCCGTTCCCCTGACGCTGGCACTGTCGCTGCTGCTGTCCGCCACCGCCTCCGCGCAGACCGCTCCCCCTCCGCCGGAATGGGACAAGCTGACGCCGCAGCAGCGCGACGCGCTGATCGCGCCCGTGCGTGACCGCTGGAACCGCGAACCGGAAGAACGCGCGCGCATGCTCGAACGCGCGCAGCGCTGGCAATCGATGAGCCCCGAACAGCGCAAGCAGGCGCGACACGGGATGAAGCGCTTCGAAAGCATGAGCCCCGAACAGCGCAAGCAGGCCCGCGCGCTCTACGGCCACATGAGGGAGCTCACGCCCGAACAGCGCGCCGAACTGCGCGAGCAGTGGAAAGCGATGACGCCCGCGCAACGCGAAGCGTGGATGCGCACGCACGCCCCGAAGGATGACAGGTCACCGCGGCCACCGCGGTGATGCGCACGCCTGCGCCAACGCGCCATGCGGTCGCCACACGACCGGGATGGATTTCCCGACCGGCGTGAGTCCGCCGGCGTCACCGCCTCACGGCTTGCCCGCGTCCTGCGCAGCCGTCGCACGCTCGGGCCATACCGTCTTCGCCAGCAGTTCGTCGCTCCAGTCGAACTGGAGCGCGCCGTCCTTGACGAACAGAGCGACGAAGTTGAACACGTTGCGCGCATACATCTCGCTGGCGTGCACGGCGCCCAGGCTGGCGAGATTCAACGGACCGGCAATGGTGACGCCCTGGTGGTCATACGTGTCGCCGGGGCGCGTCAGCTCGCAGTTGCCGCCGGTTTCCGCGGCCAGGTCGACGATGACACTGCCCGGCTTCATGCCTTCGGCCATCGCCGTGGAGATGATCTTCGGTGCGGGACGCCCCGGCACGGCGGCGGTGCAGACGATCACGTCGATGCCCTTCAGGTGATCGGCCAGGCGCTGCTGCTGCAGGGCGCGCTCCTCATCCGTCAGCGGACGCGCATAGCCGCCCTCGCCCGCCGCGCTGACGCCCAGGTCCAGGAACTTGCCGCCGAGCGATTCGATCTGCTCGCGGGTTTCCGGGCGCACGTCGAACCCTTCCACCTGCGCGCCCAGCCGTTTCGCGGTCGCGATGGCCTGCAGGCCGGCGACACCGGCCCCCACGATCAGCACCTTGGACGGCCGGATGGTGCCCGCCGCGGTGGTCAGCATGGGGAAGAAGCGCGGCGCCAGCTGCGCCGCGATCAGCACCGCCTTGTAGCCGGCCATGCCCGCCTGCGAGCTCAGCACGTCCATCGCCTGCGCGCGCGTCGTGCGCGGCAGCTTCTCCAGCGGGAACGCCTGGATGCCCCGCGCCTGCAGCGCCTCCGCACGGGCGGCGTCGCCCTGAGGCTGCAGCACGCCAACCAGCGTGGCGCCGGACTTGAGGTGCGCGATATCGGCGGAGGAAGGCGGTTGCACGCACAGCACCAGATCGGCGGCACCCCGTCCCTCGCCCGCATCGAGCTGGGCGCCGGCGTCGGCGTAGGCCTGATCCACGAAACCGGCGCCGGTACCGGCCCCGCGCTCCACCGTGACCCGCGCGCCCGCCGCCAGCAGCTTCCTGACCGTTTCGGGCGTGGCCGCGACGCGGCGTTCGCCGCTGGCGGTTTCCTTCAGTACGCGAACCTCGACCGCCATGCGCCCCTCGTCTCAGGTCATCCCTGGCCCGATGCTAGCAAATGCCGGGCAGTACGGTGCTGCTGCGAGGAGGTCGAGCGCCGCCACGGCGGGCGGCGGCGAGCATCAGACCGCGGCGACGGTCGCCGGAGCCGGTTCCAGCCGATCGATCACGCCCTGCATGGCGCTGTCGAACGCATCTTCGCTCTGGTGGGTGCGCAGGCGACCCAGGCGGACCATCGCGGCCAGCTCCTCCGGCGAGGCCACGCAGAAGCGCACGCCGCGACGGTTCACGAACAACAGGCGCGAGGAGATCGGGCTGACCCAAGAGAGCTTGCCCGGTTGCACCTTATTGTCCTTGTCGATGAAGTCCAGCCAGGTACCGATCTCCAGCTTGCGGAAGTGGTCCGCATCGGTGTGGTCGAACTCCAGCGTGTCGGTACCCGCCACCAGTTCGATGGGCATGGCGACTTCTTCCACCGTCGCCTTCGGTAACACCACCTGGGGCAGTTCCGGCAGGGCTTTCTCGAGATCGGGACGCGATGCGGCGACTGCCTGTAGCGTGTCGTGCAACGCATCCACCGCCGCGCTGGCGGCATCCTGGTTCATGCCGACACTGGAGAACACCTTCTGCAAGGCCGGGCGCCAGGCCTGCAGCCACGGCTTGCCGATGATGTGGCGCTGGGCTTCGGAAAGCTCTTCCAGCAGCCCATCGGCCACGGTCAACGCCTCGGCCAGGCCTTCGCCTTCTTCGCCCTCGCGCAGCACGGTCATGGTGACGTGGTGCGCCCAGGGCTGGCGCAGGAAATCCTCGATGGCCTGCGGCACGCGACGCTCGCCCAGGCGGGCGTCGAGCTCGGCATTCATGCGCGTGCGCGCGGCTTCCAGCCGCTCCTGGCCGCGCTGGATCTCGGCGGCGCGGCGCTCGGCGATCTCGATGCGGCGGCGGTGCTGGTCCAGGAACGCGCGGAACTCTTCTTCCAGGGTCAGGAAGATGGCGAGGTTCTCGTTGAACTCGGCCACCAGCCGGTCCACCACCTCTTCCACCTTGGTCAACAGCGTGCGCTCGGCGGCGCTTTCGCCGTTGTTGCCTTCGCAGGCCTCGGCCAGCACGTTGAGCAGGCGGCGGGCGGGATGCGTCTTCTGCACGAACATCCGGCGGTCCAGCAGCGCCACCTTCACGAACGGCACCACCAGGCGACCGATCAGCTCGCGGGGCCGGCCTTCCAGGTCGCGTTCGTCCAACATCACGTCGAACAGCATGCCGACCAGGTCGATGGCGTCCTCGTCCACCGGCGCCAGGCGCGCGGTCGACGGATCCACACCCAGCTGCATGGCGCTGCTGAGCACTTCATTCTTCAGCCGTTGCGCCAGCGATTCGCCGTTGTCGCCGATGGCGGCGCGCAGCGTGGCGCTGGGCGAGGCCTGCAGCAGCGAAAGCACCGACAGCATTTCGCGCTGCGAAAGATCGCGCTGCGATTGCGCGGCGGAACGCGGCGGCGCCTCGGCGGTCGGCTCGCGACCACGGCGGGATTCCTGCAGCAGATGGTGCAATGCTTCCAGCAGCACACCCTGCGCGCCGGGCGCGGCAGAGTAGCCCGGCGGAACATCGCCGAAGCCGGCCATCGGCGACGGCGAAGAGGCCGCCTGCAGCCCGCGGCTGACACCGGCCATGCGGTTGACGAAACGTGCGGCCCAGGCCGGCGCGCCTGCCTCGTCCGGACGGTCCAGCTCTTCGGGGTCTTCGGGCGATGGCTCCGGTGCCTGCCGCTGCGTACGCCGCGCCGGCATTTCCGGCATCACCCCGACCTGCGCCAGGCGCTGGTCCAGGGCCTCGTACACGCGGGCGATGCCCGGCACCAGGTCGCGCTCGCACAACTTGATGACGACCAGCCGCACTTCGGTGGTCAGGTCGCAGGTGGCGAAGGCATGCTGCACGGCCACGCCGATGTGCTCGGGACCGATCGGGTTGTGTTCGGCATCCAGCACCAGGTTGCCGGCGATCCAGCCCAGGCGACGGTCCAGGCGCACCAGCACGGACTTGCATTCGCGCAGGATGACGCTTGCCAGGTTGCGCGCGGCCAGGCGGGATTCGAGCTCCTGTTCGGAGACCAGGGTCAGGGTCTCGTCGACGGCATAGGTCAGCGCCTTCTCCATCGACAGCGGCTCGCCTTCCTCCAGCGACTTCCAGGCGCGCAGCAGCTGCGTGCGGAAACGGGTGATGATCTCTTCCCGCCGCCGACGCAGTTCGCGCATCGCATCCAGGAAGGCCATCTGCGACGGACCGGCGCGCTCGGCGCGATCGAACAGCGCGTCATCGAAGCGACCCAGCGCCACGGCAAAGCCATCGACCAGCGGCGGGATGGCCGCGTCGCGAGCCTGCTCGAGCAGGCGTGCGTCCCGCCCGGGGCGGTTGGCGATGTTGGGGGCGTTCGACATGCGCAGGGTTCCCCGCCTGGGCAGGCGAGAGGGGGATCGGGGGATGCGGACGGAAATCCGCCACCACATCGTAGGAAATCCGGCTGCCGGGCAACCGTGATGGGCTCTGCACTTTGGTGCCATGCATCACCATCGGCACGGTAAACTTGGCGCATGCCGACCACAACCGCCCTGCAGTTCCTCGACGCACGCCGTTCCGTCCCCTCCAAGCAACTGGGCGAACCCGGACCGGATGGCCCCACCCTGCACCGCATGCTCGCTTCGGCGGTGCGCGTGCCCGACCACGGCAAGCTGGTGCCTTTCCGCTTCATCCGCATTGCCGGCGACGACCGCCATGCACTGGGCGAGCTGCTTGCGGCACGCACCTTGCATCTCGACCCCGACGCACCCGCGGCGGCCGTGGAGAAGGACCGTGCACGCTTCTCGCATGCCCCACTGATCATCGCCGTCGTCGCCCGCCTCACCCCCGGCCACAAGGTGCCGGAGCAGGAACAGCTGCTGGCCGCAGGCAGCGTGTGCTTCGCGCTGCTGCAGGCCGCGCAGGCGCTCGGCTTCGGCGCACAGTGGTTGACCGGCTGGATGGCCTACGACGCTGCGGTGGCCGACGCGCTGGGGCTGCAGGCAGGCGAGAAGATCGTGGGCTTCATCCATATCGGCACGGCGCAGATCGACGTCCCCGAGCGCGAACGCCCCGACCCCGCCGCGCTGCTGACCGACTGGTCACCGCATGCCTGAGCCGCAACCGCTGCGCACGCTCTACCTGGTCGATGCCAGCCTGTACGTGTTCCGCGCCTGGCACTCGATGCCGGACGAATTCCAGGATGCCGACGGCTGGCCGACCAATGCGGTGCACGGTTTCGCGCGTTTCCTGCTGGACCTGCTGGAGAAAGAGCGCCCGCAGCACATCGCCATCGCGTTCGACGAGGCCTTGGACAGCTGCTTCCGCAACCGGCTCTACCCGGCCTACAAGGCCAATCGTGACCCGGCACCGGAAGCGCTGCGCCGCCAGTTCACCCACTGCAAGGCGCTGTGCGCGGCCCTGGGGCTCAACGTGCTGGCGCATGGCGAATACGAAGCCGACGACCTGATCGGAACCGCCCTGCACTGCGCGCGGCCGCAAGGCTTCCGGGGTGTGATCGTCTCCGCCGACAAGGATCTCTCGCAACTGCTGATGGACCACGACGAACAGTGGGACTTCGCGCGCGGCCAACGCTGGGGCAGCGCCGGCGTGAAAGCGCGCCACGGCGTGGAAGCGAGGCAGATCGCCGACTACCTGGCACTGACCGGCGATGCGGTGGACAACATCCCCGGCGTCACCGGCATCGGCGCCAAGTCCGCCGCCATCCTGCTGGCCCATTTCGGCGACCTGGACACGCTGCTTGCGCGCGTGGATGAAGTGCGGTTCCTGCGCATGCGGGGCGCCGCGACCCTGGCGCTGCGCCTGCGCGAGCAACGCGAACACGCCTTGCTGTGGCGCCAGCTCACGACCATCGCGCTGGACGCCCCGCTGGACGGCATCGAGCCCGGCCACACCCGCGCCAGCGGTGATGCCGGCACACTCCACGCCTTGTCGGACGCACTCCGCTTCGGCCCGATGACGCGGCGACGGCTGCGGGTGGCGGCGGGGCTGGAAGAGTGACACGAAGCACCGATGCGGCGCGAAGGCTAGAATGCGCGCTGCAGTTTTCAGGAACGGAATGATGCATTTGCTGGTGTGCGGCGGCGCCGGATACGTTGGCTCACATGTAGCCAGGACCTTGGATGCGCGCGGCCATCGCGTCACCGTCCTTGACAATCTGAGCACCGGTCATGAGCAGGCCGTGCGCTGGGGTCCGCTGATCCAGGCCGACCTCCTCGACCCCCATGGTCTCGAAGCGGCGTTCCAGGGGCAGCACTACGATGCCGTGCTGCATTTCTGTGCCCGCTCCCTGGTCGGGGAGTCGATGAGTGCGCCCTACGACTACTACGAGAACAACGTCGTGGGCACGCTGAATCTGCTACGCACCATGCGCAGGCACGCGGTGGACCGCATCGTGTTCTCGTCCACGGCCGCGGTATTCGGTAATCCGGTCAGTGCGCTGATCGACGAGGACCATCCCAAGGCGCCGATCAATCCCTACGGGGCCAGCAAGCTGATGGTCGAGCGCATCCTGGCGGATGCGGCGCACGCCTACGGGTTGCGCTCGGTCTGTCTTCGCTACTTCAATGCCGCGGGCGCATCCGCGGAAGACGGCATCGGCGAATCGCACGAACCGGAAACCCACCTGATCCCCAACCTGCTGCGGGCGCTGATCAATCCTGCGGCCCCGTTGAAAGTTTTCGGTCAGGACTACCCGACACCGGATGGCACCTGTGTGCGGGACTACGTGCACGTGCTCGATCTGGCGGATGCACACGTGCGGGCCTTGGACTACATGACCGACGCCCCGGGCGCGCACGCATTCAATCTGGGTAACGGCACGGGCTTCAGTGTCATGCAGGTGATCCGTGCGGCCGAGCAGGTCACGGGGTTGCCGGTACCGTTCGAAGCAGCGCCGCGTCGCGCCGGTGATCCGCCCGTGCTCGTGGCGGCAAGCCAGCGGGCGCGCGAGGTGTTGGGGTGGGCGCCGACCTGCACCGACATCGAAGCCATCCTGCGCACCGCATGGGACTGGCATCGGGCGCCGGCATTCTGAGTGGGCCACGCGCCCTGCACGCAAGAGGATCCACGATGAAACTTCCGCATTTCCTGTCCAGTTACCTGAAGCACAGCAAGGACCTGATGGACTCGCATGACGAGGGCGAGGCGATGTCCTTGGCGGTGGGTGGCGACTATGAGGCCGTGGGGATGCTGGAGTTCCAGTTGCTCAAGCACCTGGGACTTCAGCCGGGCCACACGGTGGTGGACGTGGGCTGCGGCAGCGGGCGGTTGGCGTACCAGTTGAAGGACTACCTGACCGGAGCTTACGTCGGCATCGATGTGGTGCCGGAGTTGTTCCAGTATGCGCAACGCAAATGCGGGCGGGACGACTGGCGCTTCTATTCGGCACCCGGCACGGTGATCCCGGAGCCGGACGCCTCGGCGGACTTCATCACGTTCTTCTCGGTGTTCACGCACCTGCAGTTCGAGGAAACCTACCGTTACCTCCAGGACGCCAAGCGGGTCCTCAAGCCAGGCGGCAAGATCGTGTTCTCGTTCCTGGAATTCCGGATTCCCTCGCACTGGAACATCTTCGAGGCCTCATTACAGGACACACGCCCGGACAAGGTGCTGAACCAGTTCATGGATCGGGATGGGATCAACGCGTGGGCAGCGCACCTAGGCTTGGTGATTGAACGGGTTCTGGATGGCGACAGCAACTACATCCCGCTGGACCAGTCGGTGCGCTGGGATGATGGACGCACGATGGGAGACGCAGGCAGTCTCGGCCAATCGGCCTGTGTACTAACGCAACATCAGTAAAGACACCCCCGATTACTGCTGGAAGTACGCGCGCGAGAAGGACCTCATAACCTCAGCCACTACTTCCTTCTTCACGTGAATTCCATCAACCTCGAACGCCAGATCTCGTCTGGAGTTCACAACCATTTCATAGCTCGGGAAGCAGTCGACATTCTCGTATCTCAAAGACACTTCGCCTGCGACCGATCGGAGAACTGCCTTTGATAGCTGATTGGCAACCACGACACTATTCGCGGAGAATGTGCTGCCGAGAGGAACTGGGGAAACAGTCACTACAATCTTCGCCTCGCACACAACCCGGCTTATCTCTTCAATCGCAGCTACGACGACTGCAAGCGACTGCTCGTACCCCATAATCTCGAATTCAAAGTCTTCGATCTTCTTCCTGAGCGAAGGATGAGACGGAGCTCTATTGATATAAGCCCCGCTCGGCGCATAAACCCAGGACTCGTTGTATCCCAGCGTCACGACTACAACATCCGCACTAGCAAGGCGCTGGTAGCACTCCACCAACCCTTGCCTTATTTTTATAGCCTCTTCCTTCAGCAGCGGCTTCAGCCCCGAAGTGAGCAGATCAAAGGCCGCGTCATCACTACCCGCTATCGAGTGATAGATATCTGATTGGCGGCACAGACGCACCGCTTCTAACACCGAGCCGGGCGTATAGACGTTCTGATAGCCCGCCCGCTCCTTACCTCCGATTTCGTAGAAATCGCCAGGAATTGATCTAACTTCACTCAGCAAAGTCACACCATTAGACCTGAGCCAATTCTCAACATTTCTGGCAAAGCAAGATCCAATCGTAAAAAACTTACTTTCCCTGCCAAACGTAAACTTCGGCCTGTGATGGATTTTGGCCAATCCATCGAACTCAGTCACCCACTTTGACATTGCTCTTTCGGGATTTCCTTTAGCTCCCGCAAAGGCATCCGAGCCCTTAATCCGCATTATCGACTCCGAAAACTTGCTTGCAGTACGACAGGGAATTTCCATTCAGAAATTCCCTGTATCGCGACGAGAGATCCTTTCTCACACCATCGAATGCATCAGGATCAAATTTTACTAGGGTTATAGCCTTAGCTAAATCGAAGCCATCACGGACCTCAGAATGCGTCACGTAAGGCACTCTCATCGTGCGGCAGAGCTCGACGGTTCGGGAGTCGTGAGCAATGCACAGGCCCGGCACGCCCGCCTGCAAGCCCAGCATTACGCCATGAATGCGAGGGCCGATGACAAGATCGAACGACCTGAGGTAGTTCATCCACGCCGGAATGTCGAAGATTGCAATTGAGTACTGGCGATACCAGTGCTCCAGCTGCTCGATCGATGCGCCTGGCATGATCGAGTCGCGCATCATCTCCTTCTTCGCATCATCCAGCTCACCCCACTCTCCGCGATAGCCTTTCAGCATTTCCAGCGGACTTTGTAGGATGTAAGCGCCGTTCTTCTCCTCGACAATGCGAGCCAATGAGCGCTCGATTCGCCACAAGTGCTTCCACTGAAAATGGCCAGCCGCGACCGCCACGCGCTTGATCGGCCGCTCCATCGCCTGCGCGATCTTCTGCCCCAGCCCTGGCTCGGGATTCAGGAACAGCGTCGGGCAACCCAGCGCCACGGCCTTGTCGGCCACGCCGTACTTCTCCAGAACGCGTAGCGTGAACTCGCCACGCACAGAAATGTTTGGCGCACTTGTGGGGGCGCGCTCGGCCAAATCACGCAACCATCGCTGCGAGCCCTCGGGCAGATCGGGAAGATCCTGCATGTTAGGGCTGGCCTGAGCCCCCAGGCCGATCGCGACCATTGGCTTGTCAATGGCCGCGAAATGCTTGGCTTCGCCAGCCATATCGTGGTGCGCACCCAAATGATTGGCGCACGGAACCACCGCAATTCGCTCTGGCGCCGCATTCACGATAGCCGCCGGCTCCAGCCTGCGGAAACGACGAAGGCCGCCCCCCAGTTGCTGATCGATGGCGTGCACGAATGCAAGATTGCCGACGTTGTTCCCAACGGCCGCATTGAGTTGAGCCGCCGTCATGCGCGACGCTGCAGCTATCGACGGCGCAATGCCCAATAGCAGCGCATCGCTCGTCACATGATGGGACAAACCGGTGCTCTCCATAATCTGTCAGGCCTCCGCAATGGCGCTCAGACGAGCGGACGGTTGCAGGCCACACGACGTAATGAAACGCGCCATCCACGCGGCACGCTTCTTCCTGTTCTGGTCGAATCGCTCACCTTGAGCCTCGTTCCAGCGGGCGGCGTCGACGATCGACTCGACGGACATCCCCTCCACCTCCTCGACGCCGATGGACGGGATACCGGTGGTGACGGACAGCTCCCGGGTCCGGTTGTCGATATGCAGCGTCGCACCGGGAATACCGGCCTGCACACCCAACGCCACGCCGTGGTACCTCGCGCCGACAACCGCGTCGTAATGCCTGAGGAAATGCATCCACACCCGGGGCTCATGAAACGAATAGGCGTTGCGTTCGAACCATGCCAGGCAAGCTTCGCTGTCCGCAAAGCCCAAGGCCTTGGAAACAACAGCCAGCTTCGCCTCGTCCGGATACTGCCCCATCGACATCCCGACAATGGAGTTGGGGTGTTGCACCACATAGGCGCCCGAGTAGCGATCGCACAGCTCGATCATGCGCCCCTCGATCTTGCGGTTGGCAACATGAAAGGGATTGCCCGCCGCAACGGCAATCCGCTCGGCCGGGCGCGCCGCCGATCGCTTGGCGATGGTGGCGCCCAAGGCGGTGTCACTGGAAATGTAGAGCGAAGGACAACCGATGGCCTCCGACTCCACATCGAACCCCTGCAACACCGAATGCGTGAACTCGCCACGTACCGCGATGTTAGGCGCCGATCCGGGGCGACGCTTGGCCACCTCCCTCAGGAAACGACGCGAGCCTTCCGGCACTTCGACATCCGCCTCGTAGTTGGTGGTCTGCGCGCCAAGACCGATCAGGACGATGGGCAAATCGAACTTCATCACTGCATCGGCCCAGCCCCCAAGGTCCGCATGCGCACCGATCTGGTTGGCGCAACTGACCACCAGTACATCTGCATGCGATTTCACCTGCTCAGGCGTCCAGCCCCAGCCCACCCGGGTGATCTTGTTTTCCAGACACTTGCGCACACCATGCACGAAGGCCAAGTTGCCGTTGTTGCCCCCCAGCCCCGCCATGTAGCGATCTATGTGCGCCTCATACCCTTCATGGAGCACGAGGCTGTCGATATTCTGCAGGTTGTCGATCAAGCCTACGCGAATCATGCCGCTTGCTCCTGTTGCGCCGGGGGATTGATGTAGGCGAGATGGGCCTGGGCCACCTGGGCGTGGTCCAAAGGTTTGCGGATTGCCTGCCTACGCGCGTCCCATGCGTCCGTCATCTGCGCACAGCTGATGAGCGTGGCCGCCCAGACCGTCGCATTGCCTATCGGCACCTCATAACCGTCGACGCCATCATCAACCTTCTCCGCCATCCCTCCGATGTTGCTGACCAGCAGTGGACGGCCATGCACGAACGCTTCTTGTATCACCATCGGCGAGTTCTCCCACCAGACCGAAGGCACCACCACCCAGTCGATGTTGGCCATACGACTGGCAACCTCGTGCGGCTGGTAGGGGCCCACCCACTGCACCACGCCCTCCTTGATCAACGGATCCGCCAGCTCCTTGATCCTGTCGCGGAACTCGCCGCTCTGGGTCTCGAGATTGGCGCCATGCACTTCCAGCACGATCTGCCTGCGCTCGGACTTGCGCATCTGCGTCAGCGCGCGCAGCAGCACATCCAGGCCCTTGAACGGGTTGATCTGGCCGAAATAGCCGAACCGGTTGCGGTTCTCCCCTTCCGCCAGCGGTCGCGGCGGCAGTGGCTGCACGTCATCCTGGCCATTCTCGATGACCACGATCTTGTCCGCCGGGATACCCCACGCGATATAACGTTGGCGCAGGAATTCGGACGGCGACACGAACTGGTCGACGTAGTCGAAATGGCCCTGGATGAAATTCTTGCGACGCCAGAAATCCTGCACCGTTTGCTGCGGGAAGCACATCCGGCAGTCGTCGTACGACTCCCGGCTGCAGAGCCGGCCGTTGGTCTTGATCATCTGCCCCTGGTTGTTGCAGATGGCCATGTACTCGTGCAGCGTCAGCACCAGCTTGATGGTCGGGTCGAACTCCTTGACCAGGCGCAGGAACTCCACGCCCAGGTGGGCATAGTGATGCGTGTGCACGACATTGGGGCGCAGCGCACGCAGCAGATCCAGGAAACCGTTGACCAGCGACCGACGGTGCGCCGCCTTGAGCATGGTCCAGTCGCCGATGGCCTGCTCCCATAGGTACTCATTGGCCCGGCGCGGCGTGATGGCACCGTTGGCGCCACGCCCGCGGTCGGCGCTGGCGAGGAACCAGGCCTCCTCCACCTCGTCGCTGTCCCGGTACGCCTTGTAGAGGTTGTAGGCGGCAATCTCCCCACCGCCCAGGCTGAAGTCGGGGTGGCGATGCGACATCACCAGGATGCGGGGCTTGCTGGACATCGGTAGCGTCTCGACTGCGTTCATTCGACGGCCTCCATCGACGATTCGATGAGCGTCCGCCAGCGCGCCTGGTGGCGCAAAGCGTTCCACAACGTGACCTTGGTGCGGAAGTCAGGGGTGCCCAGCGCCGTCATCGATTGCCGCTCCAGGTGGACCAGTTCGACCTCGGGCAGGTAGACAGACGACAATCCTGCGGCGCGCAACTTCAGGCAGAAGTCCGAATCCTCGAAGTCACCGATCAGGTAGCCCGTGTCCCAGCCCTCGATGCGATCGAAGTCACTCCGCCTGACGAGGGCGCAGGCACCCGTGACGGCCGGCACCTCGACCACACCCCTGCGGCGCTCCAGTATGGGATCCAGCCCGATCATGGGATGCTCGTTGATGTAGACGTCGTGTTCAGGCAACCATCTGAAGCGCATGCCGGCGTGCTGTATTCCACCGTCCGCGAAAAGGAGCTTGGGTCCCACCACGCCCACGTCGGGCCGTGCGTCCAACACCTCCACCATGCGCTGGAGCCAACCCGGACCACGCGGGAAGACATCGCTGTTCAAGAACAGCAGATGGCGCCCCTTCGCGAACTGCGCGCCGAGATTGTTGGCGCCGGAAAACCCGCGGTTGACGCCACCCCAGACCCAGGTGAAGGGAACGCCATACAACGCGTGCAACTCTTCGGCCATCTGGCGGAAGCCTGGCACGAGGCCGGGATCGTCCAGGACATAGATGAGCTGTGCATTCTCCTGGATCCACGGGTCGCGCACCCACGCCAGCATCTGGTTCTCGACAAAGTCGACCCGACCGTAGAGAGGCACCACGATGCTGACGACCGGCGCCTCCACAGCCCTGCCGCACTCGCGCGCGAGGATCGGATAGTCGGCCCAGTGCGCGCGCGCGCGCTCGATCATCCCGGACACCAGGGGCGCATCGAGTTCCGCGACCCGGCGGGACCAGTCCTCCTCCCCCGCGCCTGCGCCGAACAGCCAGCGCGCGAACGTCACCGGATCCTCGCTCAGGGGACTGAGGCCGGCCTCGGAGAGGATATGCACCCCCTGCTCGGAAAGTGCCTTGATGCGGAACACCGTGGGCGTTCCGGCTACGGCACCGTGGAGAACGAAGCCGGACAACCGTGCCGACGCACCAAGCAACGCCCCGAACAGCTGGTGCACGTCGTTTCGCACCAGCCGGTACGCGGCATCCATCGCATAGGTGTTGCCCAGATCATCTTCACCCCAGACCTGCATGCCGGGCTTGGTGGCCAACCAGCCCACCACCACCACACGGCCGGCGCCCTGGATAATGTGCGCAGCCTCGACATGCCCCTTCGCAGCGGGGCATTCCGCGGTCGCCGCAGGGAAACGGGTGATCGCCTCGCACCATTCGGGCGTATGGGGCGTCATCGCGCTCGTCAACAAACCTGCCGATGGCCCCAGAAGACCTGCGTCGGCGTCGGACAATTCACTGGCCGGTCGCAGCACGAGCGCCTGGGTGCCCGCCGGACCATCGCGCAGGGCCCAGGACAAACCGACCGACGCTCCCGCCGGGATGTCGGCGATCAGCACGAAACCGGCTCGCGCTTCCTTCGGCAGGCTCAGGTGCGTCGACACGTCCGGTCGCTCGAACCGCGTCTCGCCGGTGGTCACGGGCTTTCCTTCGGCCGACAGGGCAAGCTGGACGGGACCGGTACTCCAGCCCCCCACCAGCACCTTGTCACCCAGCCGCACCGCCACGTCCACCTTGATGCGACCCGGCGTGCCGCCCGAGGGGTCCGGGAACTCGAAAGGCGTTGCCTGGACGTCGACCGCATCCGGTCCGCTCGCGGCCTTGGAAGGCTGCGCCATTTTCCCCAACAGATTCTTCATGGCGATGGCTGTGTGCTCCGTTGACTATAGAGACGACGTGGTCGTCGCTCATTCCGTTTCGATGATGCTGGCGCGCACCAGCGACAGAGGAGTGCCCAGGCGCGATACGTTGCGTCCCACGCGCACCTCCAGTTCCCCGACCAGCTCACTGGCGACGACCGGCTGCTCCAGCGCCAACGACAGGCGGAATCCGTACTTTCCGCTGCGCTTACCGATGTAGTCGTTGACGTCGTCGCGCTGCACGCGCTCGAAGGACTCGAGCAGGTGCTTCTGGCCGGCGAATTCCAGGCAGACCACCGCCGCTTCGCGGCCACGATCGTCCATGGCCCATCCGACAACTTCCAGACTGTCCCGTGTGGCCCGGATGCGCTCCACCACGCCCTGCGTGTTGCCGAAAAGCACGGGGTCCGAACTCATCGCCGCGTCGCGTTCTTCAGAGGACGCCTGCGACACGATGTCGCGATACGCCTCGAGCGCTTCGGCCGTGGCGCCGAAGAAGTGCATGCACCCCTTGTCCAGCACGAGTGCCTTGTTGCAGGTATTCCGCAGCAGGCCGGTGCTGTGGCTGGCGAGGACCACGATGCGGCTACCCTCAAAGCGATCTTTCATTCGCTTGCGTGCGCGCGCGACGAAGGCCGCATCGCCCGTCGACAACCACTCGTCCATAAGCAGGATATCGGGCTGCACTGCCGTGGTGATGGCGAACCCCAGCCGCATGCGCTGTCCGCTGGACAACGTATACAGCGGGTACTCGGCGCGATCGGCCAATCCTGCGAACTCGAGGACGTCGGGCGCTATCGCCTTCAGCTGGCGATAGCGCAGGCCCATGGCCGTGCCACGCAGGAAGATGTTCTCCGCAACGGACGCGTACTCGGCGAAACCGAGCAGCGGATTCAACAGCGACTGGCGATTGCCTTCCACCCTGAGCACGCCTGCCGTGGGCGCGTAGGCGCCATTCAGTACCCGCAACAGCGTGGTCTTGCCAGCGCCGTTCAAGCCCATGACGCCGATGCGGTCGCCGTCGACCGCTTCGAAATTGATGCCCGACAGGATCGTCGTCTGATAGCGCTCGGAACCCGACAGGGTGGCAAGCAGGTCGCTGTAACCCTTGCGCCCGGTCTTGTGGACTTCGGTCGGCAGTTCCAGCGACACATGATAGGCACGCAGCATTGCAGTCATTGGATCCCCTCCTTTACAGCCACGCCGGCATGCGTTTGGCCAGCCGCCCGTAGACCACCGACGCCAGCACGAAACCTGCGACCGTCATGACGCCCAGATAGGCGTACGTCATGGGCTCGATGGGCGCGCCCAGCACCGGGTCGCGCACGACCGCCAGCAGATGGTGGAACGGGTTGCCGCGCATCAGGGCGCCATGCACGGAATCGGCCGGCGCGTCCTTGGAAAACCAGACGATCGGCGTGATGAGGAACAATGCCAGCATGACGTTACTGAAGAACTGGTTGACGTCGGGGAAGCGTGCTCCGATGAAAGCCAGCAACGTGCCATAGAGGAACAGATTGACCAGCACCGCGATAAAGCCGAGCAGCGCCCAGAGAATTCCGAGCGGCAACACCGGCGCATCGCCCACCAGGACGATCACCAGCAATGGGACGGCAAACATGAAGTAGATCACTGATCGCGCGAGCGGACGGAGGATGTAGTCGGTCAGGCGCAAATGGCCTTCATGGATGTACGGCAAGTAGGCGGAGAAGCTGTTGCCCACGTCCATGATCATGGTCGACATCAAGCGGAATATGATGAAGCCGAAGCCCATATGCGCCAGAAAACCGGCATCGTCCGGCGTGATGCCACCGCGAATCGCGCGGAAAAAAAGACCCAACCCCCAGATGTACACGATCGGCGGAAAGAATATCCAGAACAACCCAAGTGCGTTCTTGCGGTACTTGGTGATCACGTCCAACCAACTGGCGTAAAGCCAATGATCAGGCTTGCGGAAGCTCTCGGCGAGATGCCTGAAAAGAAGACTCATGGTGCGAATTACCTGCGACGTCAATGTCGGATGGAAGTGCGTGCGATGCGCAACTTGGGTGAGCGGGGAGGGAAAGCCAGGCTGTAGTCGCCCTGGTCCAGCGTCAGGTTGGGGTTGTAGGCGGGATCGTCGTTCAGCACATCGCCCCAGCGCCATTTCATGGCGTGTACCTCGGCGGCGAAACGCGCCTGCTTCTCGGGTGAATCTTCGCTGCCCCGACTCGCTGATTCGTAGTGGTAAAGCTCGGCATACGGGGTCCAGACGTTGCGGTATCCCGCGTGGCTCAGCCTCAGGCAGAAATCTATGTCGTTGAACGCCACAGGCAGGGTTTCGTCGAACCCGCCGACCTCTTCGAACACCTCTTTCCGCACCGCAAGACAGGCCGCGGTCACGGCGCTCATGTTCTGCGCGACCCATGCGCGCGCCATGTAGCCAGGTGCGCCGCGTCCCATGCGCGTGTACACATGACCCGCCACCCCACCCAGACCCAACACCACGCCGGCGTGCTGGATGGTGTCGTCCGGGTAGTAAAGCATTGCGCCGATGGCGCCTGCGTCCCGCTGCACGGCACGCGTCACCAGTTCCATCAACCAGGATGGATTGATCACTTCCGTGTCATTGTTCAGCAGGCACAGCACTTCACCGGTGGCATGGCGCGCGCCATGGTTGACGATGGCGGAGAAGTTGAACGGAATAGGATAGTCAAGTACGCGGATAGGGGGCGCTTGCCGCAGTTCGCCCAACAAGGCGCGCGCTTCGGGTTCCAGGCTGCCATTGTCCACCACCACGATTTCGAAGTCGGGATAGTCCGTCCGTTCCAGCAAGCTGCGCACGCACACCGACAGCAGATCGGCACGATCCCGCGTGGGAACGATGAGGCTGACCTTGGGCACGATGGCGGGCAATGACAGGCGGGTCCTGTAGCAGCCGGGCGACACGATTTCGACTTCTCCGCTGCGCCCGATCCGCTGCAGGTGTTCGCATACCGCGCGCCGCCCCGCCTCTGACGCGTAGCCTTTCTGCTCGCCCCCCAAGGCCGTGGAACCCGCCACGGCACGCCAGTGGTAGAGCACTTTGGGAATGTGGCATATCTGCTCCGGTGTCAGCACTTCCGTGCACCTCAAGACGAGGTCATGGTCCTGCGAACCCTCGAAGCCGGGCCGGAGCATGCCCACCTGGGCGAGCAGGCTCGCTTCAACCACCAAGAGGTGGCAAATGTAGTTCTGCGACCTGAGCAGTTCGGGATTCCAGCCGGGCTTGAAATGAGGATCGAAACGGCGGCCGGAATCGTCCAGCTTGTCTTCGTCGCTGTAGAGCAGCCGCGCATGGGGGTGCGCTGCAAGGGCAAGCACCACCTGGTGCAGCGCATCGGGGCTGAGCTCGTCGTCATGGTCCAGGAATGCGATGTGGCTTCCGGTCGCCAAGCCCAAAGCGCTGTTCGTCGCTTCGCTTATATGTCCGTTTTTTTCGCGCACCACCAACTTGATGCGCCCGTCACCGCGCGCATAGTCGCGAAGGCAATCGACTATCCCGGCACCCGGCGACGCGTCATCCGCAATGCAGAGCTCCCAGTTCTGGTAGGTCTGGCCGAGTACGCTGTCCATGCAACGCTTGAGCAGGGGCAAGGGCGTGTCATAGACCGGCAGCACCACCGAGATGAGGGGACCATCGGTGTATTGCCCTGCCTGGATGCGTGCCTGATCGAGTCCGGAACCCCGGAGGGGATCGAAATGATCCAGCCAGCTTGGATAGCCGCCAGCGGCATGGCGGGACGCCCCGTAGTAAGCGTTCACCAACTGGTCGGTGGCGGAGCTGAGCCCGTGTCGGCAGACATTCCATACGTATTCGGCAAGTCGCATGAAGAATCGAGGCAACGCCCAGCCCTTCAGGCCGGAACCTCGCGCACCCTGCAGCAACAGGCACAAGGCCTGAATCCGGATGAGGCGGCGGAACGTCAACACACCGAGGCGAAAGCGGGCCGGACGAATGCTCGGGTCGAAGCGAAGAGCACGTAAGGGACGGCTTATGAGAATCAGCGCACGAATATGCCCCGCTGCATCCGGTTGCGGCAGCGGAATCCGCGTCGCTTCACTGCAGCCTCCCCCGTAGTCGGGGTAGAGGCAGGGCCGCTGGATTTCACCATCCGAGGCGACGAGCGATAACTCCATCCGGTACCAGCCCGGCGCCAGCACCTGGATCCCCAGATCGGGGTCGATACGGAACTGCGGGTCGTCGCCCTCGGCCTCGTACTCCACTATCCCGGCCTGCGCCGGGAAAGGGACGAGCTGGACAAGAGGCGTGAGGCGGGCAGTCAGAGGCCCGAACCAAGAAGATCGCCAAAAACGCAAAAACATCACTCCCATGGCCCACTGCAGCAGCGGCCAACTGTTCCCCCAACTCAGAGGCATCCGCCCCTTCACGAAAGTGCAACAATGTTTGCGGCACACACCCACCATCGTGATCAGGTGAAACGAGGGGACACAGAAATGCGGTTAACATCAGGCCCCTAGGCCGGTTAATGAATGTGAAGAGATGAGCGCTCAGCACACACCCCACACGCCCCCCGCCACTGTGGTCTGGCAAGGCAAATACCAGCGCATGGTGGTGCGCGGCACCTGGGAATACGTCGAGCGCGCGCATGCCGGCGGGCTGGCGGCGATCATCATTGCGGTGACGCCGGACGACAAAGTGGTGTTCGTCGAGCAGTTCCGGGTGCCGCTGCAGGCCCGCACCATCGAGATGCCGGCGGGCCTGGTCGGCGACATCCATGCCGGCGAGTCCATCGAGGTCTCCGCCGTGCGCGAGCTGGAAGAGGAAACCGGCTGGGCCGCGGATCACGCCGAAGTACTGATGATCGGTCCCACCTCGTCCGGCAGCAGCAGCGAGAAGATCGCTTTCGTCCGGGCCACCGGCCTGACCAGGGTGGGCGACGGCGGTGGCGACGGCGATGAAGACATCACCGTCCACGAAGTGCCGCGTACGCAGGCGGCCGCATGGCTGGTGCAGAAGATCAACGAAGGCTACGAACTGGATGCGAAGCTGTGGGCCGGCCTGTGGATGATCGACCACAACCTGGACGGCACGCCGCGCGGTTGAGCGCGCATCACGGATCCCGGATGGCGTGGTACCCGGCCAGGCGCCATACGCCGTCGTCTTCCCGGCGCAGCGAAACGACCTCGCGGAAGGGGATGGCCGGATCCCCGAGCGATACCGAGAACTCCAGCGCCGCGTAGGTCCCGGCGGGCAGCGAAGCACCCTCGCGCGACCGGTCGACGCGGATGGCGGTCCAGCGCCGCCCGATGCCGCGCCCCAGCGGGCGACGCCCCTCCAGCAAGGCGGAAACGAAGACGTCCCGTCCCGTCGTCGCCTTGACCAGCGGCGACGCGGCCTGCCACAGCACGCCGGGGTCGCCCTGCTCGATGGCGCCGATGATGCGCATCGCCGCCATGCCCAGGCGCGGCAGGTCGACATCCTCCAGTCCGAGGCGGGTCTGCGCGCCGGATGTACTGCTCTCTTCCATCACCTTCACTCGTCGACTTCGGTCAACGGAGTTATTCGCGACGGGGCACCGCAACCGGACCGGGCCAGACCAGATCGCGGCAGCGTCTAGGCCAGGTGCTGACGGAAGAAGGCGAGTGTGCGCTGCCAGGACAGTTCGGCCGCGGCCTGGTCGTAACGCGGCGTGGTGTCGTTGTGGAAACCGTGGTTCACGTCGGGATGGACGTGCGCGGTGTAGGGCACGCCCGCCTGTTTGAGGGCCTGTTCGTAAGCGGGCCAGCCTTCGTTGACGCGCGTGTCCAGCCCGGCGAACTGCAACAGCAGCGGCGCCCTGATGCGCGCGGCCTCTTCGGCGGTGGGCTGGCCACCGTAGTACGGCACCCCCGCATCCACCAGGTCAGGCAAGCGCGATGCCAGCAGATTGGTCAGCAGGCCACCGAAGCAGAAGCCCACCACGCCCAGCTTGCCGTTCGTGCGCGGCAGGTCATGGGCGAAGCGCGCGGCGGCCTCGAAATCCGCCACCACCTTCGCGCGGTCCAGCTTGGCCTGCAGCGTGCGCCCCTCGTCGTCGTTGCCGGGGTAGCCGCCCACCGGATAGAGCGCGTCCGGCGCGAAGGCGATGAAGCCCGCCACCGCCAACCGGCGCGCGACGTCTTCGATGTACGGATTGAGCCCGCGGTTCTCGTGGATCACCAGCACGGCGGGAAACCTGCCGGCGCCCTTCGGCATGGCCAGCAGGCCCCGACCTTCACCGTGGCCCTGCGGCGAGGGGAACAGCCGATGGATCGTGCTGATGCGCGGATCATCCGCGGCCACCTGCGCGGCGAACGCATACTGCGGCGTCAACGCGCCCAGCAAGGCAGCCGCCGTGGTGCCGCCTACCGCGAACGCGGCAGCGCCCGACAGGAACCCGCGCCGGTCGATGCGGCCGTGCACGTAGTCGTCGTAGAGATCGAGCACGCGCTGGTCGAACTGGGCTGCGTGCTTGCGTTCACTGTCCATCGCGCTCTCCGGTCGGTGTGGGAAACAGGACTACGAAAACAACGGCAACGAGGATGCAGCGATGTGCCCCCCTCAGGCGAACGCATCCGTCGCGCGCACCAGCGCATCGATGTTTTCCAGTTCGAAGGCCGAGTGGCCCGACGCCGGCGTGATTTCCAGCTTCCCTTTCGGCCAGGCCTTGTGCAGTTCCCACGCATTCGCCACCGGGCACACCACGTCGTAGCGGCCATGCACGATGACGCCCGGGATGTCGGCGATGCGGCCGGCATCGCGCAGCAGCTGGTTCTCGTCTTCGAAGAAGCCGCCGTTGACGAAGTAGTGGTTCTCGATGCGCGCGAAGGCGAGCGCGAACTCGGCATCCTCGTGGCCGCTGACGAAGTCCTCGTCCACGTGCAGGAAACTGGTCGCCCCTTCCCAGACGCTCCATGCACGCGCCGCGGCCAGCCGGGCGTCCACGTTGTCCGAGGTCAGACGCCGGTGGAAGGCGGAAATCAGGTCATGGCGCTCGACCGGCGGAATGGCGGCGATGTAATGCTCCCAGGCATCCGGGAACAGGCGGCTGGCGCCTTCCTGGTAGAACCATTCCAGCTCCCAGCGCCGCAGCATGAAGATGCCGCGCAGCACCAGCTCGGTGACGCGCTGCGGATGCGTTTCGGCGTAGGCCAGCGCCAGCGTCGAACCCCAGCTGCCGCCGAACACCTGCCAGCGCTCGATGCCAAGGGTTTCGCGCAGCTTCTCGATGTCGGCCACGAGGTCCGAGGTGGTGTTGTCCACCAGGTCCGCATGCGGCGTGGAGCGGCCGGAGCCGCGCTGGTCGAACAGCACGATGCGGTACCTGGCCGGGTCATGGAAGCGGCGCATCTTCGGGCTGCATCCCGCACCGGGGCCGCCATGGAGGATGACCACCGGCTTGCCATCCGGATTGCCGCACTGTTCGTAGTGCAACGTGTGGCGGTCGTCGACCTTGAGCGTGCCGCTGTCGAACGGCTCGATATCGGGGTACAGCGTGCGCATGGCAGACCTCGTTGGCGAAAGGCGCCTAGTCTAGCGGCTTGGAACGGGCCGCCCGGGACCAGCGCCCCATCGAGACGCGGTCGCGCTGCTCCAGGTCATGGGCCGTCGCCACATCGGTGAAGCCCGCCTGCCCAAGCAGGGCGCGTATCGCGCCGCCCTGGTCCCAGCCGTGTTCGAGCAGCAACCAGCCGCCCTCATGCAGGTGAGCCGGTGACTGCGCGACGATCTGCCGGATGTCGTCCAGTCCGTCATCGCCCGACGACAGCGCGGACGCCGGTTCGAAGCGCAGGTCGCCCTGCCGCAGGTGCGGATCCGCCACCGCGATGTAGGGCGGATTGCTGGCGATCAGGTGGAACCGCTCATCCGCCAACGGTGCCAGCCAGCTTCCCTGCCGGAAGTCGACATGCCCCAGGCCATGGTCGCGGGCGTTGTCGCGCGCGACCTGCAGTGCGGCCCCGCTCAGGTCGGTGGCCACCACGCGGGCCCGCGGCCGCTCGCTGGCCAACGCCAGCGCGATGGCGCCACTGCCGGTGCCCAGGTCCGCAATGGCCAGCGGCGTATCGGGCGGCAGGCGCTCCAGCGCCAGCTCCACCAGGCGCTCGGTTTCCGGGCGCGGAATCAGTGTGGCGGGTGTGACCTTCAGGTCCAGGGTCCAGAACCCGCGGCGCCCCACCAGATAGGCCACCGGCTCGCCCGCCTCGCGGCGCCGGAGCAGCGCCTCGAACGCCGAGGCGGCCGCCTCCGGCAGCGGATCGGTCCCGTGCGCGAACAGCCACGCGCGATCCCGCTCCAGCACATGCAGCAGCAGCTGTTCCGCCTCGTGGCGCGCGTCCGCGCCCGGCAAGCGTTCGGCCGCCCGGCGCACGGCCAGGTCGAGGCGGGGAGGAGAAGAATCGATGCCCATCGCCGACATGGTAGCCGCCGCAGGCACCGGGTTCGCGGCAGCGCACCATCATGGTGCTCTATCGCACGAACGCCCTCGCCGCGGGGCAGCCGTGCCTGGACCTTGTCCCGCGGACCCCGGAGCCGGGCTCCCGTCGATGCACCGGTCGGGATCACCGTACGCACGCGCGCCCGGCGACGCCCACTAAATTCATGAAAATCATCGGCTTGCGAAGTAGCACACCCGCCCCCATCCCGATGATTGACGGTGAGGATCGCCTCATCGACACCTCCCACCCTCAGAATAGCCAGTGACTATTGATTTGATTTTTTTAATCGATTTGAAGAATCAATAGTCCCTGCCTACCATGGCCCCATCGCTTCACCACACCCATCCACTCCACACGAGGATTCCCGATGTCCCTGATCAACACCCCGGTCCAGCCGTTCAAGACCACCGCCTTCCACAACGGCGAATTCGTCGAAGTCAGCGACGGCACCCTGAAGGGCAAGTGGTCGGTCCTGATCTTCATGCCGGCCGCGTTCACCTTCAATTGCCCGACCGAAGTCGAAGACGCTGCCGCCAACTACGCCGAGTTCCAGAAGGCGGGCGCCGAGGTCTACATCGTCACCACCGACACGCACTTCTCGCACAAGGTGTGGCATGAAACCTCCCCGGCGGTCGGCAAGGCCCAGTTCCCGCTGGTAGGCGACCCGACCCACCAGCTGACCCGCGCCTTCGGCGTGCACATCGAGGAAGAAGGCCTGGCTCTGCGCGGCACCTTCGTCATCAACCCGGAAGGCGTCATCAAGACCGCCGAAATCCACAGCAACGAGATCGCCCGCGACGTGTCGGAGACCCTGCGCAAGCTGAAGGCCGCGCAGTTCACCGCCGCCAACCCCGGCCAGGTCTGCCCGGCCAAGTGGAAGGAAGGCGCGCAGACGATCGCCCCGTCGCTGGACCTGGTCGGCAAGATCTAAGCACCGCTTCACCTCGCCCCTCCGCGTCGCGGAGGCGCGACACGCAACACCTCCCTCCCGGGCGCCATGCGCGCCCGGGACGGATTTCCCAGGATGCTTGCAGCAGCGGCCTGCGCCGCCACCGGTTCCCCTCCCCCGCCGGCACTCTCTCTCCCGGCCCAGGCCGCTCCTGCAAGCACCTCTTGCCTCTCCCCTCTTCGCCTTTCACGGAGCACGCCATGTTGGATGCCAACCTCAAGACCCAGCTGAAGGCCTACATGGAAAAGGCCGTCCGCCCGATCCAGATCACCGCCCACCTCGACGACAGTCCGGCCTCGGCGGAACTGCAGTCGCTGCTGAAGGACCTGGCCGAGGTCTCCGACAAGGTCAGCGTCATCGAACAGCGCGGCGGCGATGCGCGAACCCCCTCGTTCGCACTGACTTCGCCCGGCCACGACATTCACCTGGCGTTCGCCGGCCTGCCGATGGGCCACGAATTCACCTCGCTGGTACTGGCCCTGCTGCAGGTGGGTGGCCACCCGTCCAAGACCGCGCAGGACGTGATCGAACAGATCCGTTCGCTCGACGGCGAGTACCGCTTCGAAACCTACTTCTCGCTGTCCTGCCAGAACTGCCCGGACGTCGTGCAGGCGCTGAACCTGATGGCCGTGCTGAACCCGAAGATCCAGCACGTCGCCATCGATGGCGCGCTGTTCCAGCAGGAAGTCGAGCAACGCGAAGTGATGTCGGTCCCGACGATCTTCCTCAACGGCGAGGTGTTCGGCGCCGGCCGCATGGGCGTGGAAGAGATCGTCGCCAAACTGGATACGAATGCCGGCAAGCGCGAAGCCGAGAAGATCAAGGCCAAGGCGCCCTACGACGTGCTCGTCGTCGGTGGCGGCCCAGCCGGCGCCGCAGCGGCCATCTATGCGGCGCGCAAGGGCATCCGCACCGGCGTGGCGGCGGAGCGTTTCGGCGGCCAGGTGCTGGACACCATGGCGATCGAGAACTTCATCTCCGTGCCCTATACCGAGGGTCCGAAGCTCGCCGCTGCACTGGAGCAGCACGTGCGCGACTACCAGGTCGACGTGATGAACCTGCAGCGCGCGGAAGCGCTGGTACCGGCCGGCAAGGACGGGCTGATCGAAGTGAAGCTCGCCAACGGCGCTTCGCTGCGCTCGAAGACGGTGGTCCTGTCCACCGGCGCGCGCTGGCGGCAGATGAACGTGCCCGGCGAGAACGAATACCGCAACAAGGGCGTGGCCTACTGCCCGCACTGCGACGGCCCGCTGTTCAAGGGCAAGCGCGTGGCGGTGATCGGCGGCGGCAACTCCGGCGTGGAAGCGGCCATCGACCTGGCCGGCATCGTGGCGCAGGTCACCCTGATCGAGTTCGACGGCAAGCTGCGCGCCGACGATGTGCTGCAGCGCAAGCTGCGCAGTCTGCCCAACGTGCGCATCGTCACCAGCGCGCAGACGACGGAAGTACTGGGCGACGGCAGCAAGGTCACCGGCCTGGTCTACCGGGACCGTGCCGGCGGCGACACCCACCGCGTCGAACTGGAAGGCATTTTCGTGCAGATCGGCCTGCTGCCGAACACCGAGTGGCTGAAGGGCAGCGTGGCCTTGTCGCCCCGGGGCGAGATCGCGGTGGACGCGCACGGCCGCACCTCGCTGCCCGGCGTGTTCGCCGCCGGCGACGCCACCACCGTGCCTTACAAGCAGATCGTCATCGCGATGGGCGAAGGCTCGAAGGCCGCACTCAGCGCGTTCGACCATTTGATCCGCACTTCCGCACCGGTGGAAACGACCGACGCAGTCGCGGCATGATGCACCGCGCGGGCCGAACCCGGTCCGCGCGGAGCGGTACGCACAGCGGTACCCCGAGGGAGGTGTCCGATGAACCTGCGTGACCTGAAGTACCTGGTATCGCTGGCCGATCACAAGCACTTCGGGCGGGCGGCCGCCGCCTGCTTCGTCAGCCAGCCGACGCTTTCCACCCAGATCAGGAAGCTGGAAGAAGAGCTGGGCGTCCCGCTGGTCGAACGCGCGCCGCGCAAGGTGATGCTGACGCCGGCCGGCCGCGATGCCGCCGACCGCGCACGCCGCATCGTGGCCGAAGTGGAACAGATGAAGGAGGCCGCGCGCCGCAGCCAGGATCCGGAGGCCGGCACGGTGCGGCTGGGCATGTTCCCCACGCTGGGCCCGTATCTGTTGCCGCATGTGGTGCCGCGGCTGCGCACGCGCTTCCCGCATCTGGAATTGCTGCTGGTCGAGGAGAAGAGCGACGTGCTGCTGGCGCGCCTGCGCGAGGGCAAGCTGGATGCCGGCCTGCTTGCATTGCCGGTGACCGATGACCAGCTGCACGCCGAGTTCCTGTTCGAAGAACCCTTCCTGCTGGCCGTGCCCGGGTCGCACCCGCTGGCGAGTCGCGACTCTTTGACACTGGCTGAACTGTCGGAACACCGGCTGCTGCTGCTGGAAGACGGCCACTGTCTGCGCGAACAGGCCCTGGATGTCTGCCGGTTGTCGGGCGCCAACGAGAAGTCCGAGTTCCGCGCCACCAGCCTGGAAACACTGCGGCAGATGGTGGCGGCGGATGTCGGCATCACCCTGCTTCCCACGCTGGCGGTGAAGCCGCCGGTCGCCCGTTCCGACAACATCCACCTGCTGGGCTTCAGCGACTCGCACCCCAGTCGCCAGATCGCGATGGTGTGGCGCAAGAGTTCGGCGATGAGCGAGTTCCTGATGGAACTGGCCAAGGTGTTCCGCGAACTTCCGCCTTCACTGTTCCAGCCGGATGACGACAGCCCCGTGCGGCCCCCCGCGCCGGCCCGGACGCGCCCGCGCGCGGCTTGAATCAGGCACGCGTCCGGGCTACGGTAGCCACGCAAACAGGAAACCGATGGGCGGCGCGGCAACGCGTCGCCCGTTTCCTTTTCTGCGCCCCCGAAAACCACAGGAATCCGTCATGAACCACATCCGCACCAGCGGCCTGCCGCCCTCGCTGACCGTTTCCAGCCGCGACCTGTCCCGGCTGGAAGCCCTGCTCGATTCACCCGTGCTGCGCCGCCACCCCGCCGCGCTCGCCCTGCTGGAAGAACTCAACCGCGCCGATGTGCGCGCCCCGGACGACATGCCGGATGACGTGGTGACGATGCACTCGCGGGTGGAATGCGAGGACGAGCTCACCGGCGAACACCATCGCCTTACCCTGGTGTATCCGCACGAAGCGAACGTCGAGACCGGCCGGGTTTCCGTACTCGCGCCCGTCGGCAGCGCACTGCTGGGACTCTCGATCGGCCAGACCATCGACTGGCATGCCCCGGGCAGCCGCCCACTGCGGCTGCGCGTGACGGCGATCAGCTACCAGCCGGAAGCCAGCGGCGACCTGCATCGCTGATTTTTTTCGCGTCCAGGGCGCGACTTGGGGCGGCCAAGGTCCGTTCTCACCGAACTTCAGACTGGTGGGTTGCGGCTGGCATTTCTGCTGCGTTTGACTTGATCTGGCCTGCGGCGCTTTGCCATCGGTGCGCATGGATGGCGCCGCTCGCCGCGGGGGCGTCCCTTTCTTTGCTTGTGCAAAGAAAGGAACCAAAGAAACACACCCCGGTGTTGCGCGCCGCGATAAACGCGCCCCGAAAGGCTTGATAAACCGCGCCGCGCCGAATTTCGTGTTGGGAAGAGAATTGTAGCCCGACGAAACGGCCGCTCCGCCTCAGACCCGGTGCTTCGGCC
>JAESGW010000263.1_pt1 | contig 81446 bp, 72 predicted proteins | sample 9269791 | NCBI WGS metagenome assembly JAESGW01 (sample SAMN16773120, study PRJNA677053) | algae metagenome | isolation source: Aphanocapsa lilacina HA4352-LM1 and co-occurring heterotrophs from near cave... | place: USA: Maniniholo cave, near Haena, Kauai, HI | collected 2009-07-28 | reverse complement strand
CTGGCAGTTGTTGTCGATCTCCTGCTTGACGTCGTCAGGCGCCCAGTTCGATTGCGACACCGGAATGGTGAGGATGTCGGAGAGCTTTGCGCGCTGGCCGCCCTTGGCGAGTTCCTGCTGGCGCGCGATGACGTTGACCTGGTGATAATGCAGCGCGTGCAGCGTGGCGGCGGTCGGCGACGGCACCCATGCGGTGGTGGCGCCGGCCTGCGGATGACCGAGTTTCTGGGTAAGCATGTCGGCCATCTTGTCGGGCGCCGCCCACATTCCCTTGCCGATCTGGGCATGGCCTGGCAGGCCGTCGATCAGGCCCATGTCGACGTTCCAGTCTTCATAGGCCTTGATCCAGGGCTGCGCCTTCATGTCGTTCTTGCGGATCATCGGTCCCGCTTCCATCGACGTATGAATCTCGTCGCCGGTGCGGTCGAGGAAGCCGGTGTTGATGAAGCAGATGCGCTTCGACGCATTCTGGATGCAGGCCTTGAGGTTGACCGTGGTACGGCGCTCCTCGTCCATGATGCCGACCTTCATGGTGTTTTCCGGCAACCCGAGAAGCTTCTCGACGTCGCCGAACAGTTCGCAGGTCAGCGCGACTTCGTCGGGACCATGCATCTTCGGTTTGACGATGTAGACCGAACCGGTGCGGCTGTTTTTGGTTTTCGACGAGCCCTTGAGATCGTGGATCGCCAGCAGGCCGGCGACGGCGGCATCGAGCAGGCCTTCCGGAATCTCCTCGGCCTTCTCGTCGAGCACGGCGTCGGTGAACATGTGATGACCGACATTGCGCATCAATAGAAGGCTACGTCCGTGCAGCTTCAGCTCCTTGCCGCCGGGCGTCTTGTAGACGCGGTCGGCGTTGAGCGAACGCTTCAGCGTCTTGCCGCCCTTCTCGAAGTCGGCCGAGAGCGTGCCGTCCATCAGGCCGAGCGTGTTGCGATACACCAGCACCTTGTCCTCGGCATCGACGGCGGCCACGGAGTCTTCCATGTCCAGGATGGTGGAGACGGCCGATTCCAGGATCATGTCGGCAACGCCGGCCGGATCGTCCTTGCCGATGACGTGGCTGCGGTCGATCTTCACTTCGACGTGCATGCCGTTGTTGACGAGCAGGACTGCAGTCGGTGACGCGGCGTCGCCCTGATATCCGGCGAACTGCGAAGCAGACTTCAACGCGGTGGCATTTCCGCTCTTCAGCTTGGCGGAGAGCTGGCCGGCGATGACGCTGTAGGACGTCACGTCGGTGTGGCTGCCGGTCGCGAGCGGCACGGCGGCATCGAGGAACGCCTTGGCCTTGGCGATCACCTTGTCGCCGCGCGCCTTGTTGAAACCCTTGCCGGTCTCGCTCGCGTCGTGCGGGATCGCATCGGTGCCGTAGAAGGCGTCATAGAGGCTGCCCCAGCGCGCGTTGGCGGCGTTCAGCGCGTAGCGGGCGTTGGTCAGGGGAACGACGAGCTGCGGGCCGCAGATCTTGCCGATTTCCTCGTCGACATTGGCGGTCTCGACCTGGTGGGTAGCAGGCTCCGGCAGCAGGTAGCCGATCTCCTTGAGGAAGGCCGTGTACGCGTTCATGTCGAACGCCTTGCCCTTGTTGGCGCGATGCCAGCCGTCGATCTTGGCCTGCAGCGCGTCGCGGAAGGCGAGCAACTCGCGGTTTTTCGGCCCCAGCTTCTTGATGATGGCGGCGACACCGGCCCAGAACGCATCGGGCGAGATCCCGGTTTTGGGGGTCGCCTCCTTGGCGATGAAATCGAACAGGACAGGCGCGATCTTCAATCCGTGGACATCGACACGATTCATGATGGGCTTTCTCGGTGGAAATTGGCGTTGAAAGCTGCATTCCGAAGAAAAGCAGCAAAAAACGCGCCAAAAAGGGCGACGTTGGCCGCCCTTTTAGCCCTAAAGCCGGGTCGATGAGAAGGCCCAAAAGGCCTAGATGTTGGCCGCCAGGTCCACCAATTCGTCGAACAGAATGCCGGTTTCCGCCAGCATCCGCTCGATCTCGTCGGTCGCATCCGAAACCGTTCGAGCTGAAGTGTCGATGTTGAGCTCTGGCCGGGCCGGCGGCTGGTAGTCGTTGCCGATCCCGGTGAAGGCTTGCAGCGTGCCGGCGCGGGCCTTGGCGTAATGGCCCTTGGGGTCGCGGCTCTCGCAGACTTCCGCCGGCGTCGCGACATAGATCTCGCGGAACGACGTGTCGGCGATGCGGCGCGCCGCGGCGCGGTCGTCCGCCGACGGCGACACCGCGGCGACGACGGCGATGTGTCCGTTGCGCGCCAGATGTGTCGCGACCTCTGCCAGACGGCGAATGTTTTCAGTTCGGTCCTGCGCCGAGAAGCCGAGATCGCCATTGAGGCCGGCGCGCAGCGTGTCGCCGTCGAGCAGGATGGGCGAACCGCCGCGCGTGAACAGCCGCCGCTCCAGCGCACGCGCCAGCGTCGACTTGCCGGAGCCGGGCAGGCCGGTCAGCCAGATCACCGCGCCGTTGTGGCGGTAGCGCGCCGAGCGTTCTTCGGGACGCAATGCGGATTCAACCGGCACGATGTCGACCGGGATCGCGCGCTGTCCGGCGTCGACCGACAGCACGAGACCGCCGCCGGCGATACGGCCGTTGACCTCGATCACCAGTCGCCCGGTGCGCGGATTGTCAGAGTACGGATCGGCCGCGATCGGCTGCGCCAGCGAGATGTCGATTTCGCCGACGTGATTGCGCGCGATCGCCCTGGTCTCGGCGTTGGAGAGCTCGCCGGGATCGACAGCCTTCTCGATCGCGACCACGCTGGCGCGGCTCTCCCGCGCGCCGAGACGGATCAGGATATGGTCGCCCCTTGAGAGCGGCTTGTCGTGCAGCCAGAAGATCCGCGCGCGAATTCGTCGCGTATCGCGCGGCGCCGCGCCGACATGGGCGATGACATCGCCGCGTTCGATGAACAACTCGCGGTCGAGCGTGATGCCGACCGAGCGGCCGGCGCTGTGACTGCCGTTGAGCGGCGTCACCGGCCAGCTCTCGACGGTCCTGATCTTCGCGATCTTGCCGGCGGGCATGATGACGATCTCGTCGCCGGAGCTGAGATGACCGGACTCGATGCGGCCCGCGACGATGCGCCGGTCGTCGAATTTGTAGATCGCCTGCACTGGCAGCCGCAGCGCCAACTGCTCCAGCGGCCGCGCCGGTTCGAGCGCATCCAGCGCCTCGACCACGGTCGGCCCCTCGTACCAGCCGATCCGCGGCGTGTGTTCGGCGACACCGTCGCCGTCGCGAGCAGAAATCGGAATCACCGCCGTCGGTGTCACGCCGAGGCCGGTGAGGTGCGTCGAAATCTCGTCGCTGATTTCCTTGAAGCGGGCGGCGCTGAAATCGACGCGGTCCATCTTGTTGACGACGATCGCGACCTGCTTGATTCCAAGCAGATGCAGCAGATAGCCGTGCCGCCGGGTCTGGTCGCGCACGCCTTCAAGCGCGTCGATGATCAGCACCGCGCCGTCAGCCTGCGAGGCGCCGGTGATCATGTTGCGGAGGAATTCGGCATGGCCGGGCGCGTCGATCAGCACGACGTCGCGCGAGCGGGTGCGGAAACGAATCTGCGTGGTGTCGATGGTGATGCCCTGGTCGCGCTCGGTCTGCAGCGCATCGAGCAGGAACGACCATTCGAACGGCATGCCGCGCCGCGCACTCACGGCCTTCAGCATCTCCAGCTTGCCCTCGGGCAGGCTGCCGGTCTCATGCAGCAGGCGTCCGACCAAGGTGGATTTGCCGTGGTCGACATGGCCGACGATGACGATGCGGACCTGCGGTCGCGTCGTGCCATTTGGCGTCGACGTGGTGCCGTTCGGGGTTGTCTGGATTGCCGTGGGAAGGATCATGTTCATCAGCGCGCTCACACCAGATGTGCTTCAGAGATAGCCGGCGACACGCAGGCGCTCGAAAGCGTCTTCGGTCTCGTGATCGAGCGCGCGGCCGGCGCGCTCCGGCACCTTGGTGCCGTCGAGTTCGGTCAGGATCTCGTCTATGCTCGATGCGGTCGAGGCCACCGGATTGGTGATGTCCTGATCGCCCAGCGAGCGATAGCGCTTGCCGTCCTTGGCGAGATAGAGCGGGATGATCGGAATGTTCTCGCGCCTGGTGTAGGCCCAGATGTCAGCCTCGGTCCAATGCAGGATCGGATGGATGCGCAGATGCGCGCCTTGCGGCGGCGAGGCGTTGAACTGATCCCAGAACTCCGGGGGCTGATCGCGCACGTCCCAGCCGCCTTCGAGGCCGCGCGGCGAAAACACGCGCTCCTTGGCACGGGTGGCTTCTTCATCGCGGCGGATGCCGGCGATCAGGCCGTCGAAGCCATATTTGGTCAGCGCCCATTTCAGACCCTCGGTCTTGCGAGCGGCGGAGCGCGCGGCCGGCGGAAGGGTCGGATCGACAGCGTCGATCGGCGGGCAGGGTTCGATCTTGAGATCGAGATCCCATTCCTTGCCGAAGCGATCACGGAACGCATACATCTCCGGAAATTTCTTGCCGGTGTCGACATGCAGCGCCGGGAACGGCACGCGGCCGAAGAAGGCCTTGCGTGCCAGCCAGATCATCACGTTGGAATCTTTGCCCAGCGACCACAGTAGCGCGAGCTTCTTCAGCCGCGCGAACGCCTCCCGCAGAATGTAGATGCTCTGCGCCTCGAGCTCGTCGAGATGGTCCATCGAGGGCGGCGGCAGGCCATGATCGGCCAAAATTTTTGGCACGGAGGATGCTCTGGTGAAGGCTGCGGGCGGCAGCCGGTGACCGCCGGATTCCTTGTCGAGAAGATGCATTCTCTTGGCCTTGGACTTGGGAGTTGAAAAATTCTAAAGTTGCACCGCAATAGAGAAGAAATAATTTTCTCTTTGTGGGCCTTGATCGAGAGATAAATAGAAAATAATTTCAGTCAACCCCCGAGTTGGGGAAAGCGAGTGTCTGATGCGCTATCTGCCAGTGTTCCTCGATTTGCAAAGCGGCAAGGTGCTGCTCGTTGGCGCGGGCGAACTCGTGCGCGCAAAATTGCGCCTGCTGGTTTCGGCCGGTGCGCGGGTCCGCTGGTATGCGACCGACGGCGATCATGATCTGGCCGGTCTCGCGTCGGCAGACGTCGCGCGGATCGAACCCGCCGCGGGCGATCCGCTCACATCAGATCTGTCAGGTGTGATCGCGATCCTCTGCGCCGGCGCCGGCGACATCGGCGTTGCCATGTCCGCGCGCGCGAAGGCGGTAGGCCTGCCCGTCAATGTGATGGACGACCTCGCGCATTCCACTTTCATATTTCCTGCGATCGTCGATCGCGGCGATGTCGTCGTCGCCGTCGGAACCGGCGGTACGTCGCCCGTTGTCGCACGGCGCATCCGTGAACGCATCGAGGCGGTGCTGCCGGCGCGCATCGGCGATCTCGCCGGCTTCATCGGTAGTTTCCGCAAGGCGATGCATGCGCGCATTCCGGAATTTTCGCTGCGGCGCCGCTTCTGGGAGCGCGTGATCGATGGCCCGATCGGTGCGCTGGTGCTTGCCGGACGCAAGGACGAGGCTGAGACCGCGCTGAAGGCAATTGCCGATCCGAGCGCATTCGCCGGCGCGCTCGCAGACGGCAAGGCCGAGGGCAGGGTGACGCTGGTCGGCGCCGGCCCGGGCGATCCGGATCTGCTGACCGTCAAGGCGCTGCGTGCCCTGCAGGACGCCGACGTCGTGTTCTACGACGAACTGGTGTCGCCGGAAATTCTGGACCGCATCCGCCGCGATGCCTCCCGCATTCCGGTCGGCCGCCGCGTCGGCAAGCCCGGCATCGGCCAGGATGCGATCCACAAATTGCTGATTGATGCTGCAAAGTCGGGGCAGCGCGCCGTGCGGTTGAAGGGCGGCGATCCCTTCATCTTCGGCCGCGGCGGCGAGGAAATCGAAGCGTTGCGCGCGGCAGGCATCGCCCATTCGGTGGTGCCGGGCATCACCGCCGGCCTCGGTGCCGCCGCGCAATTCGAGGCGCCGCTGACTTATCGCCACGAGGCGCTGCGCATCACCTTCCTGACCGCGCACAAGGCAAAGGACGCCGAAGCGGTCGACTGGTCGGTACTGACCGACAGCAAGATGACCATCGTGGTCTACATGGGCATGACCGCCGCCCCGTCGGTGCGTGCAGGCTTGCTCGCTGCGGGCCGGTCGCCGAAAACTCCCGTCGGCATTTTTGCGCGGGTCACGCGGCCGGATGCGCAGGCCGTGGTCGGCACGCTGGCAGATCTTCCGGCGCTGGTCGAAAAAATCGATGGCGGTCCCGCCATCCTCATCATCGGCGACGTCGTGGCACATTCCGCGCCATGGCGGCAGTCGAATCCCAACCAAGTGCTTTCCAAACTGCTGGATGCTGCCGAATGACCTCTCCGCTTCAACAAAAGATAAAAATCACAGGCCCCTCGATGGTGACCGCCAACCGCGCCTCGGATGGCATCGTGATCTATCGCACCGCGCAGCAAGGCTGGTCGGCGAGCCTGTCGGACGCCGCCATCGTCCGCACCTCCGATGAGGCGCGCGCGCTGCTCAACGAGGCCAACGCCGACGACGTCGGCGCGATCGGCGCCTACATCGCGCCGGTCGAACTTAGGGAAGGCGGGGAGGTCAAGCCCGGCAACCTCCGCGAACACATCCGCTCGAAGGGCCTCACCATCGACCTGCTTCCGGCCTAAGAGATCCATCAAGGCTTATTCATATGTACGCATACGATGAACTCGACCGCACGCTGATCAACGAGCGCGTCTCCGAATTCCGCGACCAGGTGAAGCGCCGGCTGTCCGGCGAACTCACCGAGGACGAATTCAAGATGCTGCGGCTGCAGAACGGCGTCTACCTGCAACTGCACGCCTACATGTTCCGCGTCGCGATCCCCTACGGCACGCTGTCGTCGAAGCAGCTCCGGGCGCTGGCCCGGGTCGCGCGCCGCTATGACCGCGGCTATGGCCATTTCACCACGCGGCAGAACATCCAGTTCAACTGGATCAAGCTTGCCGAATTGCCCGATGCGCTCGCCGATCTCGCCGAGGTCGGCATCCACGCGATGCAGACTTCCGGCAACAACATGCGCAACGTGACCTCCGACCAGTGGGCCGGCGTCGCGCCGGGCGAGGTCGAGGACCCCCGCATCTGGTCGGAAATCCTGCGCCAGCACACCACGCTGCATCCGGAATTCTCGTTCCTGCCGCGCAAGTTCAAGATTGCGATCACCGCCTCCGAGCACGACCGCGCCGCGATCAAGGTGCACGACATCGGCCTGCGCCTGCACAGGAACGCCGACGGCGAGACCGGATTTGAGGTGCTGGTCGGCGGCGGTCTCGGCCGCACGCCGTTCATCGCCAAGACCATCAAGCCGTTCGTCCACGGCCGCGATATCCTGAGCTATGTCGAGGCGATCCTGCGCGTCTACAACCAGTACGGCCGCCGCGACAACATCTACAAGGCGCGCATCAAGATCCTGGTGCACGAGCTTGGCATCGAGAAGTTCGCGCGCGAGGTCGATGAGGAGTGGCGGCAGATGGACGGCGGCGGACTGACGCTCGATCACGCCGTCATCGAAGAGGTGCGCTCGCGCTTCTCCTATCCTGCCTACGAGAAGCTGCCGCACATGCCCGACGAGCTGAAGCAGGCGGCGCATGATCCGCTGTTCGAGCGCTGGCGCAAGAACGCGGTCGCCCCGCACAAGGTACAGGGCTATTCGATCGTGACGCTGTCGCTGAAGCCGGTGGGCGGTCCGCCCGGCGATGCCACCGCCGACCAGATGGATGCGGTCGCCGATCTCGCCGACAAATATTCGTTCGGCGAGATCCGCGTCGGCCACGAGCAGAACCTGGCGCTGCCGCATGTCGCCAAGCGCGACCTGCCGCAGTTGTGGAAGGCGCTCGACCGGATCGGGCTGGCTACACCGAACGTCAATCTGGTCACCGACATCATCGCCTGCCCGGGACTGGATTACTGCTCGCTGGCCAATGCGCGCTCGATTCCGATCGCGCAGGAGTTGACCAAGCGCTTCGCCAATCACGATACCGCCGAGATGATCGGGCGGCTGCATATCAATATCTCCGGCTGCATCAATGCCTGCGGTCATCACCATGTCGGCCACATCGGCATTCTCGGCGTCGAGAAGAACGGCGAGGAGTTTTATCAGATCACGATCGGCGGCCGCGCCGACGAGAACGCGCAGATGGGTGCGCTGATCGGCCCGGCCGTTCCCTATGCGGAAGTCGCCGACGTCATCGAAGACATTGTGGAGGCTTATCTGGCGCTGCGCGACCGTCCCGAGGAACTGTTCGTCGATACGGTCAAGCGCCTGGGCGTCGAGCCATTCAAGGAGCGGGTCTATGCCACTCGTTAAGCAAGGTAAGATTACCACCGATCCGTTCGCGCACGTCGTCGACGGCGCCGAGTTGCCGGGCGACGGCGGGATCCTCATTTCGGCGGCGCGTTTCCTTGAGGATCCGGAAGCCGTGCTCAAGCGCGCCGGCAAGGTCGGTGTGATCTGGCCGAACAACCGCGATCTCGACGATCTCGTGCCTTACCTCGATCGCCTCGCTGGTGTCGCGCTGGTGTTCCCGAGCTTTCGCGACGGCCGCGCCTACAGCCAGGCGCGACTGCTGCGCGAACGCCACGGCTATGACGGCGAACTGCGCGCCACCGGCCAGGTGCTGCGCGACCAGTTCGTGTTCATGTCGCGTGCCGGCTTTGACGCCTTCGAGGTGAAGAAGGACGCCGATGCCGATGCATTCGCCGCGACCGTGAAGCGCTACTCGGTGTTCTATCAGCCGACCGGAGACGGCCGCGTCGCCGCGTTCAATCGGCGGATGCAACTGCGCCACTCGGAGAGCGCCCGCCAGTGAGCACGACCGCGCAGCAGACGCTGATCCCGAATGCGGCGATTGTTTCGCAGTCGCAGTCGCTCGATCTCGCTCTGCGCGGTGCGTCGCCAGCCGAAGTCATTGCGGTTGCGCTGAAGACCGTCGGCCGCGAGCATCTCGCGCTGGTCTCCTCGTTCGGCACCGAATCGGCGGCGCTGCTCAAGGTGATGGCCGATGTCGATCCAGCGATTCCCGTGATCTTCCTCGACACCGGCTGGCTGTTCGAGGAAACGCTCGCCTACCGCGATACGCTGATCGCGACCCTTGGCCTCACCGACGTTCGCTCGATCAAGCCTTTGGGAGCGACGCTGACGCGCGAAGACCCTGATCGCGAATTGTGGTTCTCCGATCCCGATGCCTGCTGCCGCATCCGCAAGGTGGAACCGCTGGCACTGGCGCTGAAGCCGTTCTCGGCCTGGATCAACGGACGCAAGCGTTTTCAGGGTGGCGCGCGCGCCGATATTCCTGTTGTCGAGGACGACGGCGCGAAATTGAAGCTCAATCCGTTCGCCAACGTGTCCCGCGAAGAGATCGAGGCGATCTACAGCAGTGCAAAATTGCCGCAGCATCCGCTGCTCGCCTCGGGCTATCTGTCGGTCGGCTGCATGCCGTGCTCGAGCCGCACGGCGGTTGGTGAGGACGCGCGGGCCGGGCGCTGGCGCGGCCAGGCCAAGAGAGAATGCGGCATCCACACGACGAAGACTTCCTAGGACAACGTCGCTGCAGTACCGCAAACAATGAAATGCGGTTTCGTTGACTTAACACCCGTTCATCGTGACTTATGCGCTTCCTGCTTTGATGATATGCTTCATCGAGCTGAATGGAGATCGATGATGATCCGTCGCATTCTGCCTCTCGTCGCGGGATTGCTCTGGGCGAGTTCCGCATTCGCCGCCGACTTCACCCTGCTCAACGTGTCCTACGATCCGACGCGCGAACTCTATGCCGATTTCAACAAGGCGTTCGCGGCGGCTTATCAAAAGGAAACCGGCAAGAGCGTCGAGATCAAGCAGTCGCATGGCGGCTCCGGCTCGCAGGCGCGGAGCGTGATCGACGGTTTGCAGGCGGATATCGTCACGCTGGCGCTGGCCTATGACATCGACGCCATCGCCGCCAAGGGGCTGATTGCGACGGACTGGCAGAAGCGTCTGCCGCTCAACGCGGCGCCCTATACCTCGACGATCGTGTTCCTGGTGCGCAAGGGCAATCCCAAGGCGATCAAGGATTGGGACGATCTGGTCAAGCCCGGCGTGCAGGTCATCACGCCGAACCCGAAGACATCGGGCGGCGCCCGCTGGAACTACCTGGCGGCATGGGGCTTTGCGGAAAAGAAATTCGGCTCCGCCGACAAGGCGAAGAAATTCGTCGGCGACCTGTTCAAGAACGTGCCGGTGCTGGATACCGGTGCTCGCGGTTCGACGGTGACCTTCGTCGAGCGCGGCGTCGGCGACGTGTTGCTGGCGTGGGAGAACGAGGCGTTCCTGGCGCAGCGCGAATTCGGCAAGGACAAGTTCGAGATCGTGGCGCCGCCGCTGTCGATCCTTGCCGAGCCGCCGGTGGCCATCGTCGACAAGGTGGCCGACAGGAAGGGCACCCGCGCCGTCGCCGAGGCCTACCTGAAATATTGGTATACCAAGGAAGGTCAGGAAATTGCCGCACGCAACTCCTACCGTCCGCGGGATTCGGAGATTGCGCGAGAATACGAAAAATCCTTTGCCAAGGTCGAACTATTCACCATCGACGACGTTTTTGGTGGTTGGACCAAGGCGCAGAAGGACCACTTCGCCGAAGGCGGCATTTTCGACCAGATCTACAAGAACTGATCTGGAAGGTGGCGGCCGGGGCGTAAGCAGGGGGATTTGTGAGCACAGCGGTCGCACGGCGGAGCAGCTTGCCCGGGTTCGGTCTCACCATGGGCCTGACCCTGACATGGCTCTCCGTCATCATTCTCATTCCCCTCGCAGGTCTTTTTCTCAAGACGCTCGAACTCTCGCCCGCCCAGTTCTGGGAGATCCTCACCAGCCGCCGCACGCTGAATGCGCTGCGAATTTCGTTTGGACTTTCGTTTGCCGCGGCTTGCGTCAATCTTGTGATGGGAACGATCATCGTCTGGGCTCTGGTGCGGTATCGCTTTCCGGGCCGGCGGCTGTTCGATGCCATCGTCGACATTCCCTTTGCGCTGCCGACTGCGGTCGCGGGCGTGGCGCTGACGCAATTGTTTGCGCAGAAGGGCTGGCTCGGCGCGCCGCTGGCCGAACTCGGCATCAAGGTCGCGTTCACGCCGATCGGGATTTTCGTCGCGATGGTCTTCATCGGCATCCCGTTCGTGGTGCGGACGGTTCAGCCGGTGCTGATCGATCTGGATCCTGAGATCGAGGAGGCGGCCGCGAGCCTCGGCGCCGACCGCTGGCACACGGTGTTCCGGGTGATCCTGCCGAGTCTAACTCCGGCGCTGCTGACCGGGTTCGCGCTGGCGTTCGCACGTGCGGTCGGCGAGTACGGCTCGGTCATCTTCATCGCCGGCAATCTGCCGAACGTGTCGGAAATCGCGCCGCTCTTGATCGTGATCCGGCTTTCCGAGTTTCGCTATGCCGATGCGACGGCGATCGCCGTCATCATGCTGCTCGCTTCGTTCCTGATCATCTTCGCCGTCAATCGCCTGCAACGCTGGGCGCAAACCCGCAATCCCGCGCATTGAGGGCCGGTCGATGTCGATCCAGACGAGCTTGGTGAGGCCAGCGACGCCGGTGCGGAGCTATGCCGCCACGGCCGATCTCGCCATTCCGCAAGGCTCCGATCGCGAGGCAAGCGACCGCTCGACGACAGTCGTTTCCCCGAAGGATTTGCGCAACGAGCCTGCGCCTGTCCGCTTCATCATCATTGCGCTCGCCGTCAGCTTTCTCACCATCTTTGTCGTGCTGCCGCTGCTCGTGGTGTTCGCGCAGGCCTTTTCCAAGGGCATCAGCGCCTATTTGTCCGCGCTTTCCGAGCCGGAGGCGCTGTCGGCGATCAGGCTGACGCTGCTGGTGGCGGCAATATCCGTCGGCACCAATCTGGTGTTCGGCGTAATCGCGGCCTGGGCGATCGCAAAATTCGAGTTCCGCGGCAAGACCTTCCTGATCACGCTGATCGACCTGCCGTTCTCGGTCAGCCCGGTGATATCGGGGCTCGTCTTCGTGCTGCTGTTCGGTGCGCAGGGTTACTTCGGCGCCTGGCTGCAGGCGCGCGACATCCACATCCTGTTCGCGGTGCCTGGCATTGCGCTGGCGACGATTTTCGTGACGTTCCCGTTCGTCGCCCGCTCGCTGATCCCGCTGATGCAGGAGCAGGGCACGCAGGAGGAGGAGGCTGCGATCTCGCTCGGCGCGTCAGGCCTGCAGACCTTCTTCCGGGTCACCCTGCCCAATATCAAATGGGGCCTGTTGTATGGTGTGCTGCTGTGCAACGCGCGCGCCATGGGCGAGTTCGGCGCGGTCTCGGTCGTCTCGGGCCACATCCGCGGCGAAACCAACACCATGCCGCTGCTGGTCGAAATCCTCTACAACGAGTATCAGTTCGTGGCGTCGTTTGCGATCGCCTCGCTGCTGGCGATGCTTGCCCTGATCACGCTCGTTGTAAAGACCGTTCTCGAACGGCGACTGGATGAAGGGCAAGCTCCAAAGGATTTTTCAAGGGACAACCCAGGTGACCATTGAAGTCAAAAACATCGTCAAGAAGTTCGGCGCCTTCACCGCGCTCGACAATGTCGATCTCAAGGTAGGCAAGGGCGAATTGGTGGCGCTGCTCGGCCCGTCGGGTTCGGGCAAGACGACGCTGCTGCGCATCATCGCAGGCCTCGAATGGCCCGACGCCGGCGAGGTGCGGATCGACGGCGAGGATGCGCTCGGCCGTGGCGCCAGCGAACGCCATGTCGGGTTCGTGTTCCAGCACTATGCGCTGTTCCGGCACATGACGGTGTTCGAAAACGTCGCCTTCGGCCTGCGCGTGCAGCCGCGCGCCATCCGCAAGGACGAGGCCACGATCCGCGCCCGCGTCAAGGAGTTGCTGGATCTCGTGCAACTCGATTGGCTGGCGGACCGCTATCCCAGCCAGTTGTCCGGTGGCCAGCGTCAGCGCATCGCATTGGCGCGCGCGCTCGCGATCGAGCCGCGCATCCTGCTGCTCGACGAGCCGTTCGGCGCGCTCGATGCCAAGGTGCGCAAGGAATTGCGGCAATGGCTGCGCTCGCTGCATTCCGAAATCCACGTCACCTCGATCTTCGTCACCCACGACCAGGAAGAGGCGCTCGAAGTCGCTAACCGCGTGGTCGTCATGGACAAAGGCCACATCGAACAGATCGGCACCCCGGGAGACGTCTACGACAATCCCGCGACCGCCTTCGTGCACGGCTTCATCGGCGAATCCATCGTGCTGCCGGTGGAAGTCAGCGGCGGCTCGGTGCGGCTCGGCGGCCGGCCGCTCAACATCGCTGCCGAGGGCGTGGCCTCCGGCGCGTCGAAGCTGTTCATCCGCCGCCATGACATGCAGATCGGGCCGGCCGGAACCGGCTCGCTGGAGGGCGCCGTGCGCCATGTCCGCTCGTTCGGACCGATCCAGCGGGCGGAGGTTGCGCTGACGGGCGGCGAAGGCAAGACCGTGATCGAGATCGACGCGCCCCGGGACCGGGAACTCCAGGCCGGCGAGATCGTCAGCCTGCAGCCGCGCCGCTACCGGATTTTCGCCGCGCAGGATTGAGGGCGGCCTCGTCATTCCGGGGCGCGAAGCGAACCTCAGATGCGCAATTGCGCATCGGGGAATCTCGAGATTCCGGGTTCGATGCTTCCGCATCGCCCCGGAATGACCATGGATTTAGCCCGGCGTTCACCATTCAGCCACGGTTGGTATGCAACAACGGCGGACCAAGCCGGGGGAATCATGCGGGCATTACTCGTTATTTTTGCACTTCTGGCGCTCGGCGGCTGCATGGCCGACACCAGGGCGCCGGAGCAGCCGACCATGTATCTGAGCATGGCCAATGGCGGTGCGACGCTGGATCCGCAGGCCGCCGCCTCGATGATCTCGCTGTACCGGCAGAACAACGGTCTGGCCGGCGTGGTGGTGGACCCCGATTTGATGAAGCTTGCGGCAGCGCAATCGGAGGCGATGGCCAGGCGCAACAAGCTCGACCACGACGTGAAGGGTCCGCTGGAAAAGCGGCTGGGGGCGTCCGGCTACCCGGCCAAGCTGGCGGTCGAAAACGTCTCGGCCGGCTATCACACGCTGGCGGAAGCGTTCTCGGGCTGGCGGGACTCCCCGCCGCACAAGGCCAATATGCTCAAGAACGGTGTCACAAAATTGGGCATCGCGGCGATCTATGCTCCGAACACCAAATACAAGGTGTTCTGGACGCTCATTCTCGCATCAACCTGAGGCTCGGTCCGGCGGCCACTCCGCGCAAGGCGTTGGCGATAAATTCGGCGTGATCCTTGCTTGGATCTGGCTGATTGACGCCGCCGCAAACTGCCGCCACGGTGCCGGCGTCATTGGCTTCTGATAGACGGTCACGATGGATCATTCCAACGACCCGCCTGCCACCACGCCCGCCAACGCACAGCGCGTATTGGTGCTGCAGGGCGGTGGCGCGCTGGGCTCCTACCAGGCCGGTGCATTTCAGTCGCTGTGCCGCGCAGGCTTCGACCCGGAATGGATCGCGGGCATCTCGATCGGCGCCATCAACGCGGCCATCATCGCCGGCAATGAGGGCGAGAGGCGCGTCGACCGGCTGAAGGAATTCTGGGAGATGGTGTCGTCTCCGGTGCCATGGAAGCCCGTCACGAACGGCGACCGCGCGCGTTCGCTGTTCAACGAAACCAGCGCCGCGCTGATTGCGACGTTCGGCGTACCCGGTTTCTTCACCCCGCGCATTCCCCCGGCGCCGCTATGGCCGCCGGGCAGCCCGCAATCGCAGAGCTATTACGACACCGCGCCGCTGAAGAAGACGCTGGAACGGCTGGTCGACTTCGACCGCATCAACGACCTGAAGACGCGGCTCAGCGTCGGCGCGGTCGGCGTGACCTCGGGCAATTTCAGGTATTTCGACAATTTCGAATTCAGGAAGCTCGGCAAGAAGATCGGCCCCGAGCACATCATGGCGTCGGGCGCGCTGCCGCCCGGCTTTCCCGCGATCGAGATCGAAGGCGAGCATTACTGGGATGGCGGCATCGCCTCCAACACGCCGCTCGACCATGTGCTCGGCGAGGAAACCCAGCGCGATCTCCTGATCTTCCAGGTCGACCTGTTCAGCGCGCGCGGCGAATTGCCGACCTCGCTGCTGGAAGCCGCCGAGCGCGAGAAGGACATCCGCTTTTCCAGCCGCACCCGCATGAACACCGACAAGAACAAACAGGTGCACAACGCGCGCAAGGCGCTGCGCGATCTGCTCGGGAAGTTGCCCGATTATCTGAAGAGCGATCCGTCGGTGGAATACCTCTGCAACGCTGCCAAGGAAAACACGGTCACCGTCGTGCATCTGATCTACAAGAGCAAGAACTACGAATCCTCGTCGAAGGATTATGATTTTTCGCACGTCGCCATGCTCGAACACTGGAACGCGGGCGTCCGCGACGTTCATCAGTCGATGCGTCACAAGGATGTGCTGGAGCGCCCGCAGTCCGGCCAGACCATGGTGGCTTACGATATGACGGGGGATACTCCCCAAACCCCCGCAGGCAAGCAGGAGTGATGAAATGGGTACGTTGAAAGGCAAGAACGCTGTCGTGACCGGCTCGACCAGCGGCATCGGATTGGCCTATGCGCGCGCTTTCGCCCGTGCCGGCGCCAATGTCGTCATCAACGGCATGGGTGTGCCGGCCGATATCGAGCGCGAGCGCTCCGGCATCGAGACCGATTTCAAGGTGCGCGCCGTGCATTCACCCGCCGACATGACCAAGCCCGCCGAGATCGCCGAAATGATCGCGCTCGGCGAGAAGACCTTCGGCTCGGTCGACATCCTCGTCAACAATGCCGGCATCCAGTTCGTCGCTCCGATCGAGGAGTTTCCGATCGAGAAATGGGACGCGATCATTGCGATCAACCTGTCGTCGGCATTTCATGGCATTCGCGCCGCCGTGCCCGGCATGAAGAAGCGCGGCTGGGGCCGCATCATCAACACCGCATCGGCGCATTCGCTGGTGGCGTCGCCCTTCAAGTCGGCCTATGTCTCCGCCAAGCACGGCATCGCCGGCCTGACGAAGACGGTGGCGCTGGAGCTTGCGACCTTCAAGATCACCTGCAACTGCATCAGCCCGGGCTACGTCTGGACACCGCTGGTCGAGCACCAGATCCCGGAGACCATGAAGGCCCGCAACATGACCAAGGAGCAGGTCATCAAGGACGTGCTGCTCGACGCACAGCCGACCAAGGAGTTCGTGACTTCAGATCAGGTCGCCGCACTGGCGCTGTTTCTGTGCAGCGACGATGCCGCCCAGATCACCGGCTCCAATTACTCGATCGACGGCGGCTGGACCGCGGAGTAGCCACCACTTGTCATGCCCGCGAAGGCGGGCATCCAGTACGCCGCGGCCGGTCGATAGCATTTGATTACTCTGGAATACTGGATCACCCGCCTGCGCGGGTGATGACAGTCTCAGCGAGGATCAGGGCTTCCCGAACGCCAGCACGTGCAGGCCGAGGCGCCGGCGCACGATCCAGAACAACAGTACCGTCTCGAAGGTGAGTGCGATCGACGTTGCTGCCGCCGCACCATGGCCGCCGAAGCGCGGCACGAGCAGCAGGCACAGCACAAGGTTCATGACAAAGGCAAGCGCATAGGCCATAGCGCAGATGTGCTGGTGGCCGAGCATGTTGAGCAGCCGCTCGACCGGGCCGATCGCCGCGCGCACCAATAGGCCGATCGCGGCGATGAACATGATGTCGTAGCCGACCACGAATTGCGGACCGAACAGCCATAACAGCGGTTTGCCCAGCGCCAGCAGCAGGACGGTGGCGGCGAGCGACGGCCAGAACGTCCACTGGATCGCATGCGCGACATAGGCCGAGAGCCGCGCCTTGTCGCCGAGCGCGTGGTACTCCGCAAAGCGATGCGCAGTCGTTGCCGCCATTGCGTAATGAATGAAGGACACCAGCGCCAGCGTCTTCACGACGGCAAAATAGACCCCGACCTCTTCCGACGAGCGGAATTGCTGCAGCACCAGCACATCGGTGTAGGACAGCAGCAAATAGAAGCCCTCGACCATCAGGATCGGCAGCGAGACCGCGAGCCAGCCGCGGAAATCGTAGGCCTTGGGGCCGGGCTCGACATGGCCGCCGAGCTTGCGGTTCAGCACGATCATCTGGCCGATCATCGCGATCCACACCGCGGCGGCGCTGGCCCACATCGCGGCGGTTGCGCCGAGATTGAAGCCGAGTACGAAAGCGCCTGCCGTGAGGCCAATGATCAGCGACTGCCGCACGATGAACTGCGGCATCAGGCCGAGCCGCATCCAGTCATGCGAACGGGCGATGCCGTCCTGGGTGTTGGCGACCACGAACGCCGGCAGCGTGATGCAGCCGATGTATAGCGGAACGATCGCGTTGGCGTCGATCCACGGTGACAGCATCTTCACCAGGCCTGCCAGCAGCAGCGAGACGACGGAGGAAACCGCAAACGTCATCCAGCGGCTGCCGGAGAGGAAGCCGCGCAGCAGCGCGTGCTCGCCGCTGGTGCGGTATTCCGGGATGATTTTCTGCGCCGACGCCGAAATGCCGAAATCCATCATGCTGCCGAGCAGCAATACCCAGGTCCAGACATAGACGTAGACGCCGTAATCCGAGCCGCCCATCCATCGCGCGAGCAGGATCTGGGAGAAATAGGCGAGGGCTGCGCTTAGCACGCGGATGATCAAGATGGTGCCTGCCAGCCGCTTGGTGACGGAGGCCTCGCTGGAGCCGCCCAGCAGGGCGCGCAGGCGCGCGACCATGCCGGCCGGCGCAGCGGTTGCGGATTGCGTATCCAGCACGGCCAAAACGAAGCATCCCCGAAATGCGCCGCGAGGCTGCGGCGATGACCGGATGTATCAACGAATCGTTAAGATTCGGTTGGGTGGGGCAACTCCTCGCTGTCGTCCCTGCGAAGGCAGGGACCCATACCGCGTGATCCATCGATGAAGTATGATGGCTGACGCTTTGCGTGGCAGATGGGTCGCGAGTGGTTGAGGCATACCCGTCTCCGCTCGTGCCCGTTACGTTCGGCCGCGGCGTATGGGTCCCGGCTCAAGGCCGGGACGACAGGACTCAATTCAAATTAACATTGAATTCATACGCCCGGTCGCCGCCGACCAGCGTCAGCTTGAGCGCGGCGCCGTCCGGGCTGGCGCCGGGCGGCAGGCCGTCGAGTTCGAAGGCAAAACGCTTCACGCCGGGCGGGCTGTTTTCCACGAGCTTTGGGACCGGTAGCGCCCATTCCGGCGTCGGACCTTCCACGAACAGGCTGACGTTCTTTGCCTCGGGTGCGGTGACGTCGACCAGCACTGTGGTTTTGCCGTCGCGCTTGACGTCGCGGATGGTCAGCGGGTTGGGGTCGCCGACATTGGCGGGCTTCGGTACGGCATTGAGCGCGTCGGACAGCGCTCCGTCCTCGGTGCTCGCCACGCTGGCAAAGCCGAGTTCGGCGTTGGCCTCGACGGGAACGCATATTTTGTCGCAGACCGCGTAGTTGATGTTGGCGCGCAACGTTACCGGCTTGTCGGCATTTTTCGCCACGATCCGCAGCGGCAGCACCACCTGCTGCTTGTAGCCGAGCGCGGTTCCACCCGCGCCGTCATCGAATTTCATCGGCGCCGGCCAGAGCACGGTGACCGCCTCGACATTGTCGGATTTGGAGAAGTCGAAGCGCGGCGGGACCCCGGAATCGCCCGGTGTCCGCCAGTAGGTTTTCCAGCCCGGCTGCAACTGGATCGCAATGCCCCCAAGCAGCACCGCGCCGCTGCGCGATCCGGCCAGCAACCGCAGTGCGGAATGTGCATCGCGCTGCCACGGCGAGGAATCCTCGGCGCGAACCGTTGTCGCCGCACACGCGACCGAAAGCGTTATGGCGACGCCCATCGCGGCGCGGAGGGGAACAATCACGGACATGCGACGTCTTTACAGGCAAGTCCCTGCCCAAACCATTGAATTGCGTGTGATCGGCCGCGGAATGCGGCGGTATGCTTGATTGACAGAAGCCGCACCCGATATCAGGATATGGATCATCATGAGAGGCCTTTGCGGATGAGCCCTGAAGGCAAGACATCGAAGCCTGTTCGCCGCAAAATTGCCGGTGTTGGCGACAACGCGTCCGCCGAAGGCTATCTCGACGGGCAGCTTTTGATCGCCATGCCGGTCATGGGCGATCCGCGCTTCGAGCGTTCGGTCATTTACATGTGCGCGCATTCGTCCGAGGGCGCGATGGGTATCATCGTCAACCGTCCGGCCGGCAGTATCGACTTTCCCGGATTGCTGGTGCAACTCGACATCATCCAGAAGGCCGACCAGATCAAGCTGCCGGAAAACGCCGAGACCATGAAGGTGCTGAAGGGCGGGCCGGTCGATACCGGCCGCGGCTTCGTGCTGCATTCGAGCGATTTCTTCATCAAGGATGCGACGCTCAATATCGACGACGGCATCTGCCTGACTGCGACCGTCGATATCCTCAAGGCGATCGCCAAGGGCACCGGACCGAAGCACGCGATCCTGGCGCTGGGCTATGCCGGCTGGGCGCCCGGGCAGCTCGAGAACGAGATCCAGCACAATGGCTGGCTGCACTGCGACGCCGACCCAGACCTGATTTTCGGCAACGACGTCGATGAAAAATACCAGCGCGCCCTGCGCAAGATCGGGATCGATGTCGGCATGCTGTCGAACGAAGCCGGGCACGCGTAGTCTTGTTTATGCGGGCTTTTGCTGCAAGCACCGCGTCGTCCCTGCGAACGCAGGGACCCATACCGCGTGATCTCGCGGTTGAAAAACGGCGGCCGATGAACTGTTCGTACCCATAACCGCCGCGGCGTATGGGTCCCTGCGTTCGCAGGGACGACCAAAGTTTTTGTTGTAGCCTTACTCCGCCGCCTGCTGCTGCACCGTCGGCTCGGTGCCGGCGACCGTGGCGCGGCGCATGTCGCGCGGCTGTGACTGGTCGTAGCGGCGCACGCGGTGCATGGTCTGGCGGTTGTCCCACATCACGAGGTCATGCAGCGTCCATTTGTGGACGTGGACGAATTCGCGTTGCGTGGCGTGCTCGGTGAGATCGCGCAGCAGCAGCCGTGCCTCGGGCACGCTCATGCCCTGGATGGCGCCGGCGTGCGAGGACAGGTACAGGGACTTGCGGCGGTGTACCGGATGGGTCCGCACCAGCCGCTGGAGCACCGGCTTGAACATCGCCTTTTCTTCGTCGCTGTAATCGAGGAAGCCGAGCGAGCCGCGCGAATACATCAGCGAATGCTCGCAGATCATGTCCTCGATCTCGGCCTTGGTGTCGTCGTCGAGTGCGTCATAGGCCGCGCGCATGTCGGCGAATTCGGTGTTGCCGCCCTTGGGATTGACGACCCGCGCCGACAGCAGCGAAAACTTGGCCGGGATCGGGCGGAACGAACTGTCGGAATGCCACAGGCAGTTTCCGAGATTGAACAGATGAGTGCGGCTGTCGCGCGCCAGCGGCTTGCCGTCCTTGCCGAGGTTGGAAACGTCGTTGAGCCCCGACGTCAGGCGGTAGTCTTCCTTCTTGGTGACGGTGCCGCCGCGCGCGTGCTCGCGCTCGCCGAAGTTCAGCGCAAAGGCCAGTTGCTGTTCGTCCGTGACGTCCTGGTTGCGGAACAGCAGCACCGCGTATTTGTCCATGCCCGCTTCGATATCGGCCGCTTCCTGCGGCGTCAGGGGCTTTCGCAAATCGACGCCCGAAACCTCGCCGAAGAAAAACGGATGAAGCTGCCGGATCGTGACCGTCATGGCGTCTCTCCAATAAGCGGCGGGCGTCTTGTCCCACTCTCTTTGTCGGAAAAATTACTCCCCGACATGCTCAAGTCAACGCCGCCAACGCATGGCCGTTACGCGTTTCGTGCCATCAACCCGCCGTCCACGGGGATCACCGCGCCGGTCAGGAACGAGGCCGCGGGCAGGCACAGGCTCAGCGTCATGTGCGCTACTTCTTCGGGGTCGCCGTAACGGCCGAGCGCGGTTCGGCGCTTGGCGTAGATCGTCTTGTGCTCTTCGGAAATCCGGTCGGTAATACCAGTTCGGATCGGCCCCGGGCAGATGCAGTTCACGGTGATGCCCTCGCGGCCGAGTTCGACGGCGAGCGAGCGGGTCAGGCTGGTGACGCCGCCTTTCGCGGCGGAATAGGCGCTGACGGTAGCGGTGGCGCCGAGCGCCTCGGTCGAAGCGATATTGACGATGCGCGGGCATTTTGACTTCCGCAGATGCGGCAGTGCAGCGCGGATGATCCTGGGATGCGCGGTCAGCATCACCGCCAGCGCCTTGTCCCAGTTGGCATCATATCCTTCGTCGTCGATCGGCATGCGCAAGGAAATGCCGGCATTGTTGATGACGATATCGAGCGAACCGAAATGCTTGGCGACGTCGCCGACCACCTTGATGATCTCCTGCGGGTTGGCGACATCGAGAACCCATGCCTTCGCCGAACCTCCGGCCGCGGCGATTTCATCGGCCACGGCCTGGGTGGCCTCGGTGTTGAGATCGGTGACGGCGACGTTTGCGCCCTCTGCGGCAAAAATCAGCGCCGTGGCGCGGCCCATGCCGCTGGCGGCGCCGGTGACGAGAACGGTCAGGCCTTTGACCGAGCGGCTGAGCTGTTTGAAATCTGGCATGATGTATCCCGACGATGGACGGCTGAGCGTGTTGGAAGGATTGACAAGGCTGGCACCGATCCGCAGACAGGTCAACGAAGCCGATAATCAGATCAAACAAGAAAAGGAGCGCGGGATGAACGAACTTGATTTCAGCGGCAAGCAGGTGCTGGTGGTCGGCGGCTCCAGCGGTATCGGTAACGGCATCGCGCACGCCTTTCGCGGCAAGGGTGCGCGTGTCGCAGTCTGCGGCACCCGCGCCAGCGCTGCGGATTATTCGCCGGACGACGGATCGTATCTCGAAGGCCTCGATTACTTTCAGCTCGACGTCAGCAAGCCGCAAGCGGTCGAGGCTTTCAAGCCGCCGTTCGAGAAGCTCGACGTACTGGTGCTGGCGCAGGGCGCGGTGATCTACCGCCGCGGCGAATTCGAGATGGAAGGCTTTCGCAAGGTGCTGGAAGTCAATCTGATGAGCCTGATGGCCTGTGCGACCAAATTTCACGACATGCTGAGCGCGAGCAAGGGCTCGCTCATCATCGTCAGTTCGACCGCCGCCTATCATTCCACCATGGGCAACCCGGCCTACAACGCCTCGAAGACCGGCGCAGTCGGGCTGACGCGCACGCTCGGCGAGGCCTGGGCCGAGAACAGCATTCGCGTCAACGGCATCGCCCCTGGGCTGGTCGACACCAAGATGACCAAGGCGACGACGGCCAATCCGAAGCGGCTCGAAGGCGCGCTCGGGCGGATCCCGCTGAAGCGGCTGGGCACGCCCGCCGACATGGCCGGCGCTGCGCTGTTCCTGGCATCGCCGCTGGCCTCCTACATCATCGGCCAGACCATCGTTGTGGATGGGGGACTTATACTTTGAACCGCTGATACTTTGAACTGAAGCCGCCTGCGTATCGTTCAAGGCCAGCGCGAGGAACCCGAAGGGGTTTCGCCGGTTACTCCCCCCGAAACAGGAGTGATCGCTATGGATAAGGATAGAATTGTCGGCTCGGCCAAGGATATCGCCGGGAAGGTCGAAGGCGCTGTCGGCGACATGGCCGGCGACGCGAAGACACAGGCCGAGGGCCGAGCGCGCGAAGCGGCCGGCACCGTGCAGAACCTGTATGGCCAGGCCAAGGATGCCGCGCGCGACGCCACCGATGCCGCTGTCAATTATGCCAAGGACGCCTATGAGAACAGCGGCGACACCGTTCGCAGCGGGCAGAAGGCGGTGGCGAAGACCGTGCAGGACAATCCGCTCGGTGCGCTGCTGGTCGCAGGCGGAATCGGCTTTGCGCTGGCGTTGCTGATGACCCGCCAGCCCCGCCGCCCCCCGTCGCGCTGGCGCTATTACAACTGACCTTGTGGCGAGGATGCGCGCAGGCGCGCTCCTCGCATGAGGGGTTCAGAAATTATCGCGTGTAATTGCCCGGCGGAACTTCCGCCGATCGGCCGACGTTACCCGGCGGGCGCGGCGCGCCGGGTACGATCGGCGTGCGCTGCGGGCCGGCTGCCGGCGGCGCCTGACGCGGCGCTGTGCCAAAGCCGCCGAAGAAGTCGCGCAGTGAAGGCTGCGCATTCTGGGCCGGCATCTGCTCGATCTGGGCCGGACGGAATTGCCGCCTCTGCTGCGGCTGAAGCGGTTGTTGCTGTGGAAGCACGAGCTGCTTCTGCGCAGGTGCCGGTGCCGGTGCCGCCGTTCCGCTTGGCGCTGTCGGCGATGTTGCTGCGACCGGCGTATCGCCCCTGGCCTGTTCACGGCCGACTTCGCGACGCGGCCAGGCAAAATCATCGGCACGGCCGGCCGGCGCTGCCAGCGCTTCACCCTTGACCATTGTTCGCGCAGCGAGCGCGTCGACCGCGGCTGGACGTGAGCCCGGACCGCCCAGCAATTGATCGGTACCGACCGACGAAGCCACCAGCGGCAGGATTGGTCCCGCCATCGGGCGCGGCGCCGGCTGGCCGGGAACGGCGCTGGCTTCCGGCGTCGCCGGCTCGACCGGCACCATGATCGGTCCTGATCGCGACGCGAGCAGGCGCGTCACCTCGCGCTCGACATAGTGCGCGAGCTTGCGTGCGCCGGGCTTGGTAAAGAACACGCCGTCGGACGTACGCAGCTGGCGGATCTGGCCTTCGAAGTCGGGGCCCTTCTGCAGGAAGCGGCCGGCTTCATCGACAAAGCCGTCCCAGACGTCGACATAGGTAATGCCCGCCTTGCCGGCGCCATCGCGATACAGCGCATCGAGGAACAGCATGTCGGACGTTCCCTTCGGGCCGCGGATCGCGGGCAGGCCGACCCACAGCACCGGCACGCCCTTGCTCTTGAGCACGCCGATCAGCTCCTCGATCTTCTTGGCGTAGAGTTCGACCCAGCGCTCGTCGCGGAATTCATAGAGGCCGCCAGCAGTGCGCGCGGTCTTTTCCGATGCTGCGGCGGGCGGCGCATCGTTTTCGGCGGCGTCGTCCAGTTCGGCGTCGCCGGATTTTTCGCTCAGCTTGGTGGCGTCGGTCTTGGCAGCGTCGGTTTTGGCAGCGTCGGTTTTGGCGGCCTCCGTCGAACCTTCCGGCTTCGGTTTCGCCGCGTCCGCCGGTTTGCCGTCCGTCGTCTTTGGATCCGTCTTGGCGTCAGGCTTGGCGCGCGGGTCCTTCTTGTCGTCTTTCTTGTCGACCTTCTTTTCGGTGGCCGCCTCGCGTATCGCCTGGCGATCGTGCATGCCGAGCATGACGACGATGGCGTCGGGCTTCTCGGTGGCGAGGATGCCCCTGGCGGCGGCGGCCCAATCGGCGGGTTCGCCGCGCGGCTGATACTTGATCAGGCCGGATACCGTCTTGTGCTTGCGGATGACGCCCATGTCCGGCTGCTCGGAATAGGCGTCTTCCAGGCCATAGCCGAGCCAGTCGGCCATGGCGTCGCCGATTACCAGCACGTTGCGCTCAGCCGGCGCGTCACGTTTGGCGGAGCCGGGCGCGCGGGAAAAATCCTGGCGCGGCGCCTGGGGAGACTGCTGCTGCTGCTGGAAAGGCGCAAAGAAATCACCGCCGAACCAGCCGCCGCCGCGCTGTGGCGCCTGCCGCTGCGGCGGACCGCCGAAGCCGCCGAAATTGAAAAACTGTGCCGACGCCGGTCCCGCGATCCCGATCAGCAGCGCAATCGCAACGGCGATCGCGACCAGCGGTCCGGTTTCGGTGAACACGCGCAAGAAGGACGTAAATTTCGGCATCCGGCTCGGTCGCAATGGATTCGAGAGACGTGAAATATACTAGCGGAATCGGGCCGCAAGCGGGCAGATTTCACACCCATAAACCCGGGTTCCGGCGCCACCGTCAAGGCTCGCGCGGAATCGTGGTTTTCAGAGGTATTTCAGGGCGAAACGCCCGAATTAACGCCCTCTCAGCCGCTCCAGCACGTCGGATGAGGCGAATCCGTCCGCGGGCGCCCCGATCGAGGCCTGGAAGCCGCGCAGCGCCTCCCGGGTCATCCCGCCAAACTGGCCGTCTGGCGTTCCCTTGTAGAAGCCGCGCTGGGCCAGCAATTGCTGTAGTTCCAGCCGCTCGGCCCGCGACAGCACCCGTTCCTGCCGGGGCCAAGGCTGCACGAACGGCGCCCCGCCCCGCAAGCGGTCGGCGAAGTGGCCGATGGCCAGCGCATAGGCCTCCGCCGGGTTGTACTTCATGATCACCCGGAAATTCTGCAGCATCAGGAAGCCGGGGCCCTCGGCGCCCGCCGGCGCCAGCAGATAGGCCTTCTCGGTCAGATCCGGGAATGCCTTGTCGCCGGCGCGGAGGATTCCCACCTGCTGCCATTGTGCGATGGTCATCGCCTTGGCTTTGTCCGCCAGCATGAAGTTGAAGCCCTGCGGCAGCACGACCTCGTAGCCCCAGCTTCGCCCGGTCTGCCAGCCATCCTTCTTGAGGTTGTTCGCGGTCGAGGCGATCAGGTCGGCGGGATTGTCGACGACGTCGCGGCGGCCGTCGCCGTCGGCGTCCACCGCATAGCGCTTGAAGGCGGTCGGCATGAACTGCGTTGGCCCGAACGCACCGGCCCAGGAACCGCGCAACTGTTCGGGACGCAAATCGCCGCGGTTCAGGATTTCCAGCGCGGTGAGGAACTCGTCCTTGAAGTAGGCCTGACGGCGGCCGACGCAGGCCAGCGTAGCGGTGGAATTGAGCACGCTGCGGTCGCCCATCTGCGTCGAATAGTTGGATTCGATGCCCCAGATCGAGGCGACGATGTAGCGGTCGACGCCGTAGGCCTTCTCCACCGCGTCGAACTGCGGCTTGTATCTCGCGAGGACCTCGCGGCCCTTGGCGAGGCGGTTATCGTTCACGAGGATGTCGAGATAATCCCAGATCGCCTTGGTGAATTCGGGCTGCGAATCCATCAGGTCCATGATGCGCAGGTCGGGCGTCAGGCCTGCGGTGAAACGCTCGAAATTCTCCCGGGTGACGTTGCGGCGTGCGGCATCAGGCCACAATCCGGCAACGCAGTTGGGAAAGTTCGCGGCCGCCTGGCGGATCGCGTCGGCGGTCATCAGCGGGTGGCCGGAGCCGCCGTCTTCGCCGCTCCACGGTGGCGGTCCACCCTCCGGGCCAGGCGTCGCCTGCGGCGGCTGGGCTGATTTCTGGCCGGAGAAGATGTTACCGAGAAAGTTCGAAACTCCGTTGCTGCCCGACTGGGCGTGGGACGAACCGACAAGCGCCGCCTGGCTGGAACATATCAACGCGGCCGCAATGGCGATCGCGCGGGTTCGGTGGGTCATCGCTCGTTCCGTCATGCCGTGTCCATCCGCCACTTCATCCCCGATCGAGAAGGCCTTGCCACGGTTTCCAATAGATTAACGAGGCGGCATTTTGTCGTCGCGGCCTGCTTCCGCAAGAGGCGGGCGAACCGATCGTAACCATACATCCGCCTTTGTTCCCGGATGCAAACCAGTTAGGAACGTGCGATCAAGGCGCTTTCATTGTTCCAATATTCCCTCATTTCCAAGGCCTTCGACATCCCATGAAAATCCGCAAAGCCGTCTTCCCGGTCGCCGGTCTCGGCACCCGCGTCCTGCCCGCCACCAAGGCGATGCCGAAAGAGATGCTGACCATCGTCGACAAGCCGCTGATCCAGTACGTGGTCGACGAAGCCAAGGAAGCCGGCATCGAGCATTTCGTGTTCGTGACCGGACGCAACAAGGGGGTGATCGAGGATCATTTCGATCGGATGTTCGAACTCGACACCACGCTTGCCGCGCGCGGCAAGAAGGCCGAGCAGGACATCCTGGCGCGCGACCAGCCCGAAGCGGGCGCCATGAGTTTCACCCGTCAACAGGCGCCGCTCGGCCTCGGACATGCGGTGTGGTGCGCGCGCGACATCGTCGGCGATGAGCCTTTCGCCGTGGTGCTGCCGGACGAACTGGTGCTGAACAATCCCGGCTGCCTGAAGCAGATGATCGAGGCTGCGGAAAAGCTCGGCGGCAAGTCCAACCTGCTTGCGGTCGAGGCGGTGCCGGACCATCTCACCCATCAATACGGCATCTGCGGCGTCGGCAAGCGCCTCGCCGCCAACATGTTCGAGGTCGACGGCATGGTGGAGAAGCCGCCGAAGGGTACGGCGCCGTCAAATCTTTCGATCACCGGGCGCTACATCCTGCAGCCGGAAATCTTCAAGATTCTTGAAACCCAGGAGCGCGGCGCGGGCAACGAGATCCAGCTCACCGATGCGATGAAAACGCTCTCCAAGACGCAAAGCTTCTACGGCGTGGAGTTCGAGGGCGAGCGGCACGATTGCGGCTCGAAGGCCGGCTTCCTGCGCGCCAACATCGCCTACGGCATGGCACGCGACGATTTGCGCGACGGTCTGCGCGCGGAGATGAAGAAGTATCTGGAGAAGTGACGAGAGCAGCGCTCAGGCGGCCTCTCCTCAATCGTCATCATCCGCGGAGGCGGATGATCCAGTACTCCAGAGACAGTAGTGTTCAATCGAGAAGCCGTGGCGTACTGGATGCCCGCCTTCGCGGGCACGACGAGATTGCTTAAGCCACCAGCGCCAACTGCGACACGGCGGCCAGCACCGACTGATTACGGCCGTTGTTCTTGGCCGCGTACAGCGCCTTGTCGGCGGCTTCGATGAGGTCGGGCCAGTCCATCGGTGCTGAGGGTGTCAGGCTCGCGACGCCGATGCTGACGGTCGTGACATCGGGATGTTCCGACCAGTGCTCGACCTTCAGGCGGATGGTTTCGGCAACAGTGAACGCTTCGACTGCCGTCAACCCCGGCAACAGCACCGCGAACTCCTCGCCGCCGTAACGCGCCGCGCAGTCTCCGGCCCTTCGAACAGCGTCCGAAATGCAGATGGCAATCCCGACCAGCACCTGGTCGCCGGCCTGATGCCCATGAGCGTCGTTGTAGGACTTGAAATGATCGGCATCGATCATCAGCACCGCGACCGGTGTGTTGTTGCGCGCCGCGCGCCGCCACTCCGCATCGATCGCATGATCGAATTTGCGCCGGTTCCTGAGCCCGGTGAGCGCGTCGGTGGTCGCGAGTTCTTCCAGCCTGTCCTCAGCCTCCGCGCGTCGGCCGATCTCGCGCGCGAGGAACAGGGCGGTGCCGACCACGAACACGATCAGCGCCATCATGATCGCGCCGATCCGGATCACTTCCCTGTGCCAGAGCTTCAGGATGGTCGCCAGCGGTTTCCCGACCACGACGAAGAACAACTTGGTGCTGCCGCTCCGAACGTAAAGCCGCGGTGTCGGGTCCACCGGTCCGACGCCGGCATATGACGCGCCTTCCTTCAGGTTATCGGCGCTCCAGCTCTTTCGTTCCGCCAGATTCTTTCCAATGATGGCCGGATCGAACGGCCTCCGCATGATGATCGTGCGGTCGCGGCGCAGCACCGTGATCGTGTCGCCGGGGTCGAGCGTCAGCCGGGCGAACAGGTCATGGAAATAGCTGACGCGGATCGCGCCGACGACGACACCCAGAAAGCGGCCGTCGTGGTCGGTGATGCGCCTGCTCAGCACGATTGAGTCGGCGCCCCGGTGCAGCATCGGCCGGCTCATGTACAGAGCCGCGTCGGGGTTGTCGCGATGAACCTGGAAGTATTTCTCGTCGCTGCGATTTTCCGCAACGGGATCCAGGCTCGCCGCATCGATTGTGAGCCTGCCCTGGGCGTCGAACACCTGGATCGCGCCGAAATGCCTGGCGGTGGCGGCATGATCGAACAGGATCAGGTGCCGGATTTCCTTGCTGACGTTCCTGATCGCGGGCATCACCACGTTGCTGGCGACGTTGCGCAGCGACAGGTCATAGACCTCGATGTTGCGGCTGATGTCGGCGTCGATTCCGGAGGCGAGATTCTCCAGCGTCTGGCGGGCCAGTTCCTCTTCGCCGCGGCGCATGTCGAGCATGACGCTGGCGCAAATCGCCGAAAAGCCGATCACGGTCGCGACTGTCGAGGCGACCAGGAGCTTGGCCGACAGCCGCCATCGCCGGCGGCCGGCGCTTCTCCCGAACAAACCTTTTCTGGCCGTGTCTTTGCGCCGTCCGAACAGCATCGCCCGCTCCAGCCTACCGGTATGTGCGAGATACGTTGTTGCGGCCTTAAGCGGCGACAGCGATGTTGGAATACGTTAACGCTTGGTTGTCGGCATCGACGGTATTGTGCAAATCGCCATTGGGGACACGCGTGAACGTTTACGACCCGCTGCGGGACTATCTCAGGGCGCAGAAGCTTCCGGAATTCGTGCTGAGCTTCGAACAGATCGAGGAGATCATCGACGCCGCCCTGCCGCGCGCGGCGCAGCGTGCGTCGTGGTGGGAGACCTTGCGCAGCCCGCAGGAGAAGATGCCTCAGCGCGAGGCCTGCCTGGAGGCCGGCTACATCGCGACGAGGCAGGCGGATGGCAATAGCGTGAAGTTCAAGAAAATGCCGGTGAAGCGGTAGTGCGCGCCTACGCTCAGCCGTCGTCACCCGCGCAGGCGGGTGATCCAGTATTCCAGCGATGTCAGTGATTGAAACAACCGGCCGCAGCGTACCGGGTAACCCCGCCTGCGCGGGGTATGACGACCGGGGCGGGCGACGCGTTGTGCTCGCAATGTCAACTAACTCGCGGCCTCGAGCCGTTCTTCCGTGAGCAGCCGCATCGCGGCGTCGGCGTCCATCGGCTCGCCGAAGGCAAAGCCCTGGGCGTATTCGCAGCCGAGCTGATACAGCTCGACGGCATCGGAATCCGTTTCCGCGCCCTCCGCGACCACGTCCATGCCGAGGTCGTGGGCCAGCGCGATGATCGATTTCAGGATCACGGGCCGCGTGCCCCGGCTGGTGGTGCGCACGAAGGACTGGTCGATCTTGATGGTGTCGAACGGGAAGCGCTGCAGATAGGCCAGCGATGAATGGCCGGTGCCGAAATCGTCGAGCGACAGCCCGGTGCCGAGCTCGCGGATGCGCGCCAGCATCTGGGCGGCGTGCTCCGGATTTTCCATGACCAGCGATTCCGTCAGCTCCAGCTTGAGCGTGCCGCGCGCGACTGACGAGCGCGACAGCACGGTGCGGATGTCGTGGATCAAATCGTGGCGCAGCAATTGTCGCGAGGAGACGTTGACGGACGCGAAGATCGGTTCGCGCGAGCGCATCGCGCGCTGCCACATCGAGAGCTGCCGGGCGGTCTGGTCCAGCACGAACATGCCGAGATCGACGATCAGGCCGATTTCCTCGGCGACCGAAATGAACTCGGAAGGCGACATCCGTCCGAGCTTGGGGTGGTCCCAGCGCGCCAGAGCCTCGAAGCCGGCGATCGAACGATCTTCCAGTCGCACGATCGGCTGATAGAGAATGGTGATTTCCTGCCGCTCGATGGCGCGGCGCAATTCGCTTTCCAGCGTCAGGCGGTCGGTCTTGCGGGCGCGCATGGCGGGCTTGTAGACGTCGATGCGGTCGCCGCCGATGCGCTTGGAATGATACATCGCAAGCTCGGCATCCTTGATGATCTCTTCGGACAATTGCGTCTGCGGATCGGACAGCGCCAGCCCGATGGAGGCGGTCAGGAAGATCTCGCGGTCGTTGAAGGCGATCGGTGCCCGGATGGTCTTGCGGATCGTTTCGGCAAAGGCGGTGATGCGCGCCGGATCCTGCTCCGACATCAGGATCAGCGCGAACTGGTCGCCGGAGAGCCGGGCCAGCGTGTCCTGCGGTTTCAGGATCCGCGTCAGCCGCCGCGCCAGCGTCAGCAAAATCGAGTCGCCGACCGAGATGCCGACGGAATCGTTGACCTGCTTGAAGCGGTCGAGGTCGATCACCATCAGCGTCGGCCGCAGGTTCGGCATCGACTTGGCGTAGTTGGCAACCGCGCCGAGGCGGTCGATGAACAGCTTGCGGTTGGGCAGGCCGGTGAGGTTGTCATGCACGCTGTCGTGCAGCATGCGCTCTTCGGCGTTCTTGATCTCGGTGACGTCGGTGAGGGTGCCGACGACGCGGGAGACCTCGCCGTCGGAGCCGACCACCGGACGTGCCTTGAGCGCGAACCACATGAAATGGCCGTCGGGGGTGCGCAGGCGGAAATCCTGCACCAGCCGGCCGCGGCGCTGGTCGAGCACGCTGTCGAGCGCGGCGCGGAAGCGATCCTGGTCGAGCGGGTGCAGCACTTCGAGCCATTTCGCGGCCGGGCCTTCCAGCGTACCGCGCTTCAGCCCGAGCAGGCTTTCGGTCTCGGGGCTGGTAAACACCTTGTCGGCGGAGACGTCCCAGTCCCAGATCAGGTCGCCGGAACCGGTCAGCGCCAGCGCGCGTCGTTCGACGTCGGAGACGACGCCGTTGGTGGCACCACCGCCGGCGAAGGCATGCTGCATCACCGTGAAGCCGATCAGCATCACGATCAGCACGAGGCCGCCGAGTAGCGCCGGGCCGACGATGTCGTTGGTGACGGAGCCTCCCACCGTCATGCCGGCCGCCATCACCCAGACCACCAGCAGGAACCAGGTCGGGATCAGCAGCACGGCGCGGTCGAAGCCGTGCGTCGAGAGATAGACGATCAGTGCGAAGCCTGCGAACGCAATCAGCACCAGCGAGATGCGCGCAATCCCCGAGGCGACCGCGGGATCGAACAGCGCGAGCGCCACCAGCGAGCCGAGGAAGGTCAGCCAGCCGACGGTGATGTGGGCATAGCGCACGTGCCAGCGGCTGAGATTGAGATAGGCAAACAGAAACACCAGGAGCGTCGCAGCCAGGATCGCTTCGCCGGCCGCGCGCCAGACGCGCTCGGCGTTGTTCGACATGTCGAGCACCTTGCCCCAGAAGCCGAAATCGACGCCGATATAGACCAGCACCGCCCAGGCCAGCGCGGCCGCGGCCGGGAACATGATGCTGCCCTTGACCACGAACAGAATGGTGAGCACGAGGGCCAGGAGGCCGGAGATGCCGATCACGATGCCCTGGTAGAGCGTGAACGAATTGACCTTGTCCTTGTAGGCGTCGGGCTCCCACAGATAGAGCTGCGGCAGCTTGTCGGTGCGCAGTTCGGCGACGAAGGTGACGACGGCGCCCGGATCGAGCGTGATGCGGAAGATGTCGGCGGTGGCACTTTCCTGCCGCTCGGGACGATCGCCGACCGACGGCGTGATGGTCGCGATGCGCGACAGGCCGAGATCGGGCCACAGCAGGCCGGACGACACGATACGGTAATGCGGCGCGACGATCAGGCGGTCGAGCTGGTCGTCGGTGTTGTTGGCGAGCGCGAATACCACCCAGTTCTGTCCGCCCTCACGGGCGCGAACCTCGATGCGGCGGACGATGCCGTCGGTGCCCGGCGCGGTCGAAACCTGGATGCGGTCGGTCTCGCTGCGCTGATGATCGAGCACCGCGGTCAGGTCGATCGCAGGCGCGTCGCTGCGGACGCTGACTGCGTCAATCGCGCGCGCCTCCGGCGCGGCCGCAACAATCATGAGGCCCAGCGCCAACAGCGCAAGGCACCTGATCAGACGCAATGTCGGTACTCCGCGATCAACCATCCTTCCGGCCCCAGCGAACGGTCCGGCGGTTCACGCGATAAATGACACGAAAGCGAAGCGATTCAAAGGGTTTCCACCCGGGCTACGCTCGCGATAGTTAGACTGCCAACACAATTTTGCCAATATGTTCGGAGGTCTCCATCCGCCGATGCGCGTCGGCCGCTTTTTCGAGCGGGAATGAGCTGTCCATGACGGGTTTTACGCGCCCTTCGCGCAATAGGGGCATCACCTTGGCCTCGATCGCGGCGACCATTGCCGCCTTGTCCGCATTAGTACGGGGGCGCAGTGTGGACCCGGTATGGGTCAGCCGCTTCACCATCACCTTGGCGATGTTGACGGTGACCTTGGGTCCGTTGAGCGTTGCGATCTGCACGATGCGGCCGTCGACCGCGGCAGCATCGTAGTTCCGGTCAACGTAGTCGCCGGCGACCATGTCGAGGATCAGGTTGGCGCCAACATTGTTGGTCTCCGCCTTGACGACGGCGACGAAGTCTTCGGTCTTGTAGTTGATCGCCCGGTCGGCGCCGAGCTTGAGGCAGGCGTCGATTTTGTCCTGCGATCCGACCGTGACGATCACCTTGGAACCGAATGCCTTGGCGAGTTGGATCGCCATCGTGCCGATGCCGGACGAGCCGCCATGGATCAGCAGCGTTTCGCCCGGCTTCAGCGCGCCGCGCTCGAACACGTTGTGCCAGACGGTCATCAGCGTTTCCGGGATCGCGCCGGCCTCCTGGATCGACAGCGCCGGCGGCACCGTCATCGCCTGGGCGTCTTGCGCGATGCAATACTGGGCGTAGCCGCCACCGGCCACCAGCGACATCACCTTGTCGCCGAGCTTGTGTTTGGTTGCATCTGCACCGAGCGCGACCACTTCGCCGGCGATTTCAAGGCCGGGCAGGTCGCTGGCGCCGGGCGGCGGCGGATAGGCGCCGGAGCGCTGCGCGACGTCCGGGCGGTTGACGCCGGCCGCCATCACCTTGACCAGGATTTCGCCCGGACCGGGGACCGGGACGCTGCGGGTTTCGGGCAGCAGCACTTCGGGACCGCCGGGCTTGCTGATGCCGATGACGGTCATTTGCGCGGGCAGCTTTTCCATGATTTGTCCTTGGCGAAAATGCGGAAACTTTGAAGGCGGCCCCTGATTAGCCAGCCCGGCTCACGCTGGCAACCGCTTCGGGAACCGCAGCGCACGAGGAGAAACGCATGGCCATCGAGGATGACGACAAGCCGCGGAAGAAGGTCACGCACGAGATCGGACAGGACCTGTCGCTGTTGTCGGTCGAAGAGTTGACCGAGCGTATCGCGCTGATGAATTCGGAGATCGAACGGCTGCAGCAGGCGGCAGCCAAAAAGCGCGCGTCGAAGGAGGCGGCGAACAGCTTTTTCAAGACGTGAATTGTTATCTCCCATGACGTCGTCCCGGCGAAGGCCGGGACCCATACGCCGCGGCCTTTCGTGAGGCGAGCCGCTGGCCGACTTTGCTTCAATCACCAGCGCCGGTGGGTATGGGTCCCGGCCTTCGCCGGGACGACTTGAGAGTCAATTCCAAAAACTCGGCCAATGGCCGACATGGAAAACAATCTCTAAAGAAATTCGCCTGTTTACGATCAATTAAGCTTTCTCGTTTATGACTCGTATCGTCCTCGTTTGGACACCGAGTGGCTCCTGTCCACTCTGTTTGACGCCTCCCTGTTATCAACTTCAAAGCCGCCGGAAACGGCGGCTCTTTTTTTGTGCGTCGCACGGCTATTTAGTGTCCCCATCGGCTGGAAACCATAAATCCGGTTGCTGCTGGACTCTCGCTCCGCCGCGAGCAATGATTTGTTCATCATAAGCCGGTGCTACACAGCCGGTGGGGCAAATAGTGGCGTGAGGGCGTTAACCATGGCGGACCGTTCGCAAGTCGAACCCGCGCTCGTATTGTTCAGCGAGCGGCTGACTAATTCTGCGGCCTTCGGGGTTCTGTTCAGGGAAGGCATGGATCTGGTCGAGGAGACCGCGGCCTATCTCGACGGCGACGGCCGTACCGAAGCCAAGGCGCTCGAGCGTTCCGTCAGCCTCACTTACGCAACCGAAAGCATGCGGCTCACCACCCGCCTGATGCAACTGGCGTCGTGGCTGTTGCTGCACCGCGCGGTCAAGGAAGGCGAGATGACGCTGACCCAGGCCAACCGCGAAAAGACCAAGGTCAAGCTGTCGGCCGCCGATCCCGGCCCCGAGGACACGATCTCAAAGCTGCCGCCGCAATTGCAGGACCTGATCACGCGCTCGATGAGCCTGCAGGCCAAGGTCCGCCGGCTCGACGCCACGATCCATTCGCCGGCCGCCGAACGCGCGCCGATCGGCAATCCGCTGGTGCCGCAACTCAACCGCCTCAAGGCCGCGTTCGAGCAGTAAGGCTACATCCGTCATTTCGGGTTCGATGCTTCGCATCGCCCCGGAATGACGAGGGAAACAGCGAACAAAAAACGCCCCGGAAAACCGGGGCGTTTTGCATTTCTGGGCCGGGACGGATCGGGTCCGAAAACCCTCAATCCTTCTTGAGGAAGCCCGAAAACTTCTTCTGGAAGCGCGACACACGGCCGCCGCGGTCGAGGAGCTGCTGCGAACCGCCGGTCCAGGCGGGATGCGACTTGGAGTCGATATCGAGGTTCAGCTTGTCGCCTGCCTTGCCCCAGGTGGAGCGGGTCTGGTACTCGGTCCCGTCGGTCATCACGACCGTAATCATATGATAATCCGGGTGAATTTCGGCTTTCATGGCATATCCTTCGGCGCGCCGGCGCCCATCTCAATTGTCAGGGTATACGGGATTTGGCGGCTCTATAACGCAAGGTGGCCGCCAAAACAAGCTACGTATCCTCCCCGATTGGGAATCTCCCGGATTTGCCAGCGAGGGCCGCGGGGCCTATCTGGGGGCGGCAAAACGGGTCGGATTTCATGAGCGCAGCAGAACAGATTGAACCTGCCGGCGGTACGCCGCCGCGGCGCGACGTCCTGCTCGAAGAAGAGGCCTTCATCGAAACCCAGCTGACGCAGTCGCCGGCCAAGACCGGCGCCAGGCTGCGGCCGCTGCTGGCGCTGGCGCCCTATGTCGCGCGCTACCGCGGACGGGCGGTGCTCGCCTTCATCTCGCTGACGGTCGCTGCGATAACCACGCTGGTGGTGCCGGTCGCGGTCAGGCGGATGATCGATTTCGGCTTCAGCCCCGAAGGCATCGCGCTGATCAACAGCTATTTCAGCGTCATGATCGCCATCGTCGCGGTGCTCGCCGCGGCAAGCGCGTCCCGCTACTACCTCGTCATGACGATCGGCGAGCGCATCGTTGCCGACATCAGGCGCGACGTGTTCGCGCATCTGGTCTCGCTGTCGCCGGCGTTCTTCGATTCCGCGCGCAGCGGCGAACTGGTCTCGCGGCTGACGGCCGATACCACCCAGATCAAGTCCGCGGTCGGCGCGTCGGTGTCGATCGCGCTGCGCAATCTGATGCTGTTCATCGGCGCCACCGCCATGATGGTGATCACCAGCCCGAAACTGTCGGGCTTCGTGCTGCTGGCGATCCCGCTGATCGTGATTCCGCTGGTGGCGTTCGGGCGCTGGGTGCGGCGGCTGTCGCGCAACGCGCAGGATACGCTGGCGGATGCCAGCGCCTACGCCTCCGAACTGATCGGTGCGATCCGGACCGTGCAGGCCTATACCAGCGAGCGGATGGCAACCAGCCGCTTCGGCGGCGAAGTCGAACAGGCCTATGAGGCGGCGCGCAGCTCGACGCGGGCACGCGCGGTGCTCACGCTCATCATCATCTTCATCGTGTTCTCCAGCGTCGTCGCGATCCTGTGGGTCGGCTCGCACGACGTGCTGACCGGCGCGATCAGCCCGGGCCGGCTCGGCCAGTTCGTGCTGTATGCGGCGTTCGCCGCGTCCGCGCTCGGCCAGCTCAGCGAGGTCTGGGGCGAGGTCTCGGCCGCGTCCGGCGCCGCCGAACGGCTGTTCGAGATCTTGCGCGTGAAATCGCAGATCACAGCGCCGCCGAAGCCGGTGGCGCTGCCGGTGCCGGCGCGCGGCGATGTCGGCTTTGAGAATGTCAGCTTCGCCTATCCGACGCGGCCGGACGTGATGGCGATCGACAACATCTCGCTGTCGGTCAGGGCCGGTGAAAAGGTTGCGATCGTCGGCCCGTCGGGTGCCGGCAAGAGCACGCTGTTTCATCTGCTGCTGCGCTTCTACGATCCGACGCGCGGGACAATTTCGCTCGACGGCGTGCCGGTCCGGTCGGCCGATCCGGTCGACGTGCGTTCGCGCATCGCGCTGGTGCCGCAGGACTCGGTGGTGTTCGCGGCCTCGGCGCGCGAAAACATCCGCTTCGGCCGGCCCGACGCCAGCGATGCCGAGGTCGAGCGCGCCGCCGATCTCGCCCATGCCAGCGAATTCCTGCGCCGGCTGCCTGATGGATTCGACGCGCAGCTCGGCGAGCGCGGCGTGACATTGTCGGGCGGCCAGCGCCAGCGTGTTGCGATCGCGCGCGCGATCCTGCGCGATGCGCCGCTGTTGCTGCTCGACGAAGCCACCTCCGCGCTCGATGCCGAAAGCGAGACCCTGGTGCAGACCGCGCTGGAAGAACTGATGCGTCACCGCACCACGCTCGTGATCGCGCATCGCCTCGCAACCGTGCTGTCCTGCGACCGCATCCTGGTGATGGATCAGGGCGGAATCGTCGAGCAGGGGACGCACGCGGAATTGGTTGCGGCCAACGGACTCTACGCGCGGCTGGCGCGGCTGCAGTTCGAGGGCGTGTAGGGAAGGCGGGAACCAGAGCGTCGCATGCCTGTTGTATCCTCGTTCTATTCTTTCTTCCGACCGAACAGGAGAGGGGCATGCCATACCGTCGCGGAGGCTTCGCGCTTACGCCGCCGTCACTCGTGATATTCCTGATTTCGCTGGTGCTGGCGCTGATCGCGCTGCTGATTCGCTATGCCCACGTTTCCGTCCCGATCATCAGTTCGGCGCGGGTCTTCGACGTTCTGGCCATTGCCTATGTCGTGCTGGTCATCGGCGTGCTGTTTCGGCGCATCTGACGTCGCGCCGCGTTCTGCGACGCCGTCACCCGGGTTGAGCACTCGATCGTATCCGTCGTTGAGCCGGTGCAGCCGGACCGGCGACGGCGATCATCCTCGCCAGATCATTTTCAGCACCGGCCGGCCCGACGTCGGATTCACGTCGTCGCCAGCGTGCAAGAAGCCGTTGCGTTCGTAGAATCGGATGGCGCGGGCGTTGTCCTTGTTGACGAGCAGCGTGACGCCCGTTGGAGAGATTCGCTTGGCTTCTTCGACCAGCATGTCCGCAACGCCGGACCCCCACTGCTCCGGCGCGACGACGAGCTGATCGAGATAGCCCTCGCGATCAACTGTCACAAAACCTGCGAGCCCGCCGTCCATGAGTTCGGCGACCATGATCTCGGCTCTTGGCACGAGGTCGTTGCGCCAGCGCTCGCGCCACCAATCCAGCCGCGAGGCGAAGTCGATCTCGGGATACGCTTCCTGCCATGTGCGATGCCACAGCTCGATGGCCGCTGCTTCATCCTCTGCGCGGTAAGATCGCGTGAAAGCTGCCACTACCGTTCCGTCAGCTTCAGCTCGATGCGGCGGTTGCGCCTGAAGGCGTCTTCGTTGGATGCGCTGTCGAGCGGCTGGAATTCGGCAAAGCCTGCAGCGACCAGCCGCTGTGCGGGGACGCCGAGAGAGACCAGATATTGCACCACCGAGATGGCGCGCGCGGACGACAATTCCCAGTTCGACTTGAACAGCGGCGAGTTGATCGGCCTGACGTCGGTGTGGCCGTCGACCCGCAGCACCCAGGCGATTTCGGTGGGGATCTGCCGGTCGAGGTCGATCAGGGCGGTGGCCAGCTTGTCCAGTTCGGCGCGGCCCTCGGGCAGCAGCAAGGCCTGGCCGGTATCGAAAAATACTTCCGACTGGAACACGAAACGGTCGCCGACGATCCGGACGTCGGGTCGATTGCCGAGGATGGCGCGCAGCCGGCCGAAGAATTCCGAACGGTAGCGCGACAGCTCCTGCACCCGCTGCGCCAGCGCGACGTTGAGGCGCTGGCCGAGATCGGCGATCCGTCCCTGCGATTCCTTGTCACGCTTTTCGGAAGCTTCCAGCGCTTCTTCGAGCGCCGCAAGCTGGCGGCGCAGCGCAGAGATCTGCTGGTTCAGAACCTCGATCTGCGCCAACGCGCGCGAGGTGACGCCTTTTTCGGATTCGAGCGCCTTGCTGAGTTCGTTGGCGCGGCCCTGGGCGTCGCTGCCGGCGCCGGCAAGGCCGTCATAGAGTCCCTTGATGCGGTCGCGCTCACCCTGGGCGGATGACAGGCCGGCGCGCAATTGGGCGATCTGGTCGTCGAGCGCGAGCTTGCCGAGCTTCTCCAGCGACAGCAGGTCGTTCAACTGCGCGATCTTGGCGTTGAGCTGCTCCAGCGCCTTGTCCTTGCCGGTGACCTCCTGCGACAGGAAGAACTGCACCACCAGAAACACCGACAGCAGGAACACGATCGAAAGCACCAGCGTCGACAGCGCGTCGACGAAACCCGGCCAGTAATTGAAGCCGGATTCATTACGTCGTGCACGGGCGAGAGCCATTCAGAAAATCTCCGACAATCTTGTCCGGACGCGGTACCTCGTCCTCAACTCTTCTCGGCCTGCCGCGAACTCTTCTCGGGCTGCCGCGCGATCCGTTCCAGCAGCTTCTTGATTTCGCGGTTCTGCTCGCCCTGGCCATCGGCCCATTCGCGGATCATCTGCTGTTCGGTGCGCATGTGCGCGACCAGGCCCTGGATGGCTTCGGCGAGATTGGCCATCGCCGCCGTGGTGCTGCGGCCGCCGCCGCCTTCCTCGCTCGCTGCGCGCAGCTTTTCCATCGCATGCTGTATTTCACCGCTGGCGCCGTCGCCATATTCGCGCACGGTGGAGGCCAGCCAGTCTTCGAGGTCGGTATAGAAGCGGTTCTGCGCCTGGCTCGACTGCAGGTCGAGGAAGCCCAGGATCAGCGAGCCGGCAAGGCCGAACAGCGACGACGAGAACGAGATGCCCATGCCGCCGAGCGGTGCGGCCAGTCCCTCCTTCAGGGTGTCGAACAGGGAACCGGAATCGCCACCGACCTTCAGCCCGTCGATCACCTTGCCGACGGAACCGACGGTTTCGATCAGGCCCCAGAAGGTGCCGAGCAGGCCGAGAAACACCAGCAAGCCCGTCATGTAGCGGGAAATGTCGCGCGCCTCATCGAGCCGCGTCGCGATCGAGTCCAGCAGATGCCGCATGGTCTGCTGGGAAATCGTCATCCGCCCGGAGCGCTCGCCGCCGAGGATCGCGGCCATCGGCGCCAGTAGTTTGGGACGGCGATCGATCGCCAGACCGGGGTCGGCGATGCGGAAATTGTTGACCCAGGCGACCTCGGGGCGGAGCCGGATCACCTGCCGGAACGACAGGATGATGCCGATCAGGAGCACGGCGCCGATCAGCGCGTTGAGGCCGGGATTGGCAAAGAACGCCATGATGATCTGCTTGTACAGCACGACCATCACCAGCGCGCACAGCACCAGGAACACCAGCATCCGCACTAGAAAAATTCGGGGCGAGGACAGTTTGCTCAGTTCGATCTCCATTTCGGAGCGGGAGGAGTGGCCTGAGGGCATTTGCAAGTGTCATCCGTTACGGAAGCCGCGCTGGGAACCAATATGGCACAGCGGGCCGGAGAAAGAAGCCGGGAAAGCCGCGATTGAGGCAGACAAAAGTGGAACCTGTCTTCGAAACCCGACTTTGCAATCAACGTATTTTGCTACGGCGTGATGTCCAACCGGGATTTTTCATGACGGAATTTTATCTGTGGGCGCTGGCGGCCATCGCGGTGTCGCTCTCGGTCTTGATGGCGGGCGCCTGGCTGGTGCAGCAGCGGACCGGCAACTCCGGCTGGGTCGACACCATCTGGACCTTTTCGGTCGGCCTTGTCGGTGCCGGCAGCGCATTGTGGCCGGTCGGCGGCGCCGCGCCGAACGCCCGGCAATGGCTGGTGACCGTGCTGGTGGCGATCTGGTCGCTGCGGTTGGGGGCGCATATCGCGATCCGCACCGCCGGGATCGCCGACGATCCACGCTATGCGGCCTTCGCCCGGGAATGGGGGACTGATTCGCCGCGACGAATGTTCGTCTTCCTGCAGAACCAGGCGCTGGGATCGATCCCGCTGGTGTTTGCGATCTTTGTCGCGGCGCACGTTCCCGGCGACGGGCTGCGGCTCGCTGACTATCTCGGCGCGCTGATCCTGCTGGCCGGGATTGCGGGCGAGGCAATCGCCGATGCGCAGCTGCGCGCGTTCCGGGCCGATCCGGCCAACAAGGGCAGGGTTTGCGACTCAGGCCTCTGGCGCTGGTCGCGCCATCCAAACTACTTCTTCGAATGGTTCGGATGGCTGGCCTATCCCGTGATCGGATTGTCGATCGCAGATCCGCTTTCTTATCCTTGGGGGCTGGCGACGCTGCTGGCGCCCGTCTTCATGTACTGGATCCTGGTTCATGTCACCGGCATCCCGCCGCTGGAAGAGCAGATGCTGCGATCGCGCGGCGACCGCTACCGCGACTACCAGTCGCGGACCTCGGCGTTCTTTCCGTTGCCGCCTCAGAAGGAAATCGCCAGATGAGCTTCGTCTCCAAGATTGTCGACACCGCCGAGCGGGTGCCGCTGCCCGACGTCATCATCCGCGGCGCGATCCATCAGCTCTGCTCGCGTACCGCTGCGAAGTTTGCCACCGGCAATGCCGAAAGCGACGCGTGGTTTGCCGACGAAATGGCGGCGCGCGCCATTGCCGAGCATGCCGCTGCCGCCAATGCACAGCACTATGAATTGCCGGCTGCGTTCTTCGCTCATCTGCTGGGCCCGAACCGCAAATATTCCTCGTGCTTCTACAAGGAACCGGCCTCGACGTTGCAGGAGGCCGAGGAGGAAGCGTTGCGGCAGACCGTCGAGCATGCCGAACTGGCCGACGGCCAGTCGATCCTCGAACTCGGCTGCGGCTGGGGTTCGCTGTCGCTTTGGATGGCGCGGCGGTTTCCGCATTCGCAAGTCACGGCGGTTTCCAACTCGCATTCGCAGCGCGCGTTCATCGAAGACGAAGCCGCAAGGAGCGGCCTGACCAACCTGCGTGTCGTCACGTCAGACATGAACGTGTTTGTGCCCGCGGCCCGGTTCGACCGCATCGTCTCAGTCGAGATGTTCGAGCACATGATGAACTGGCGCGAACTGATGACGCGCGTGCGATCCTGGCTGCGGCCTGACGGCCGCTTCTTCCTGCATATCTTCACCCATCGCACCGGCGCCTACCTGTTCGATCATGCCAATGGCGACGACTGGATCGCGCGGCATTTCTTCACCGGCGGCGTGATGCCGAGCCATCACCTGATCCGGCAATACGCCGACCTGTTCGAGGTCGAAAAGGAATGGCGCTGGAGCGGAACCCACTACCAGCGCACGGCGCATGACTGGCTGGGCAATTTCGACGCGCACCGCGACGAGATCGAGCCCGTGCTCCGCAAGGTCTATGGCAGCGACAATGCCCTGTGGATGCGGCGCTGGCGCTGGTTCTTCCTCGCGACCGCAGGTCTGTTCGGTTACGCCGAGGGCAGCGAATGGGGCGTCAGCCATTACCGGCTGAAGGCGGCGTAAGACCGGCGTTAACTGATTCGTGCTTTGCTGCATTCCGATCCGGCTAGACGCCAGGTTCCCGTTCAAACCCATGCGTATTAACTTCGATCACGGAAACGGCATTCCCTCACAATCCAGTGAGTCGTCAAAAGCTCTCGTAAATTCAGTGCGATAGCGTTGTGTGACATTGAGCCGCCGCGTTGGCGTATTGCGTCGCAGCAGAGGGTGTTTATCCTGTGTTCATCGACGACAAGCTCTCTCGACAGCATCGCGAATAACTCAAATTCGCGCATCAACCTTGAATTGGGGCAATGCTTTCAATGTCTGGACTTCGAACGCAATCGGCAAGCATCGTTTTGATGTTGGCTGCGATGGCGCCGCTATTGGCTGGATGCAATGAACCTGCGGCGGTAGCCGCAGCTATCGCAGCACCTGCCGAGCCCGAAGTCGGGACCTTCACGGTGCGGCCGCAGGCCCGCGCCATCATCCGTGAATTGCCCGGCCGAATCTCGCCTACCCGGGTTTCGGAGGTTCGTGCGCGCGTTTCCGGCATCGTCGTCGAGCGCCTGTTCCATCAGGGCAGCGAAGTAAAGGCCGGCGACCCGCTGTATCGCATCGATCCGAAGCCTTTCAAGGTCGAGCTGCAGGCGAGCGAAGCTGCGCTGGACAAGGCGCTGGCCGCACTTGATCTGGCAACACAGCACGCCAAGCGAATTGCGACCCTGACCAGCCAGCGCGCCGCGCCCGAAGCGGAGAACGAAAAGGCCATCGCGGCCCAGCGCCAGGCGGAAGCCGAAGTCGGCAGCCGCCGGGCCGACGTGTCGCGCGCCGAGCTCAACCTCGACTATGCCACGATCCGTGCCCCGATCAGCGGCGTCGTCGGCGCCGCGCTGGTGAGCGAAGGCGCACTGGTGGTGCAGAACGACACCACCAGCCTCGCCACGATCCAACAACTCGACCCGATCTACGCCGACTTCACCCAATCCGTCTCCGAGATGAACAAGCTGCGTCGCGCGCTCGAAAGCGGCGATCTCGACCGCATTGCCCCTGACGCGGCCAAGGTCCGTCTCCTGCTCGACGATGGAACGGTCTATCCGGTCACGGGCAAGCTACTGTTCTCCGAAGCCAAGGTGGACACCTACACCGGCCAGGTTACGCTGCGCGGCCAGTTCCCCAACCCTAACCGCGAATTGCTGCCGGGCATGTATGTGCGCGTCCTGATCGAACAGGGCATCGATTCCGATTCCATCGCAGTTCCCCAGCAGGCGATCCAGCGCGACGCCGGTGGCGGCAGCGAAGTGTTCGTGGTCAAGGAAGACGGCCGCGTCGCAATGCAGCCGGTCCGCACCGGCGCCGTGCAGGACGGTGTCTGGCTGATCAGCGAGGGGCTCAAGGACGGCGACCGCGTCGTCGTCGACGGGTTCCAGAAGTTCGTGCCCGGTGACAAGGTCAAGTCCAAGGCGTGGATCGATGCCGATGCCTCGGTTGGCTCAATATCGGACTCGCCGACGACGCAAGCGTCTCGCTGAGACAGGAATATGCCTAGCTTCTTTATCGACAGGCCGATTTTCGCCTGGGTCGTCGCGCTTTTCATTTGTTTGATCGGCGCGATCTCGATCCCGCTGCTGGCGGTCGCGCAATATCCGATCATCGCGCCGCCTTCGATCTCGATCTCGACCAGCTATCCCGGCGCGTCGCCCGAAAACCTCTACAACAGCGTCACGCGCCTGATCGAGGAAGAGCTCAACGGCGCCTCCGGCATTCTCAATTTCGAATCCACCAGCGACTCGCTGGGGCAGGTCGAAATCATCGCCAACTTCGTGCCGGGAACGGAAACCGGCGCAGCCTCGGTGGAGGTGCAGAACCGCCTCAAGCGCGTCGAGGCGCGGCTGCCGCGCGCGGTGATCCAGCAGGGCATCCTGGTCGAGGAAGCTTCCAGCGCCGTGCTGCAGATCATTACGCTGAACTCGACCGATGGCAGCCTCGACGAAATCGGCCTCGGCGATTTCATGATCCGCAACGTGCTCGGCGAAATCAGGCGCATTCCCGGCGTCGGCCGCGCCACTCTGTATTCGACCGAGCGGTCGCTGCGGATCTGGATTGATCCTGCAAAACTGGTCGGCTTCGGCCTCACGGCCGACGACGTCAACAAGGCGATCACGGCCCAGAACGCGCAGGTCGCCTCCGGCAGCGTCGGCGCGGAGCCGAGCACGCCGGAACAGAAGATTTCGGCGCTGGTGCTGGTCAAGGGCCAGCTCTCGTCGCCCGAGGAGTTCGGCGCCATCACGTTGCGCGCCAATCCGGACGGATCGACGGTGCGGCTGCGCGACGTCGCCCGCATCGAGATCGGCGGCCTGAGCTACCAGTTCAATACGCGGCTGAACGGCAAGCCGACGGCGGGCCTTTCGGTGCTGCTGTCGCCGACCGGCAACGCGCTCGCCACCGCAAGCGCCGTCGAAGCCAAGATGAAGGAACTGTCGAAGTTCTTTCCCGCCAATATCGGCTATGAAATTCCCTACAACATCACCCCCGTCGTCAAGGCCTCGATCAACAAGGTGCTGATGACGCTGGTCGAGGCGGTGGTGCTGGTCTTCATCGTGATGTTCCTGTTCCTGCAGAACATCCGCTACACCATCATCCCGACCATCGTGGTTCCGGTGGCGCTGCTCGGCACCTGCGCGATGCTGCTGGCGGCCGGTTATTCCATCAACATGCTGACCATGTTCGGCATGGTGCTGGCGGTCGGTATCCTCGTCGACGACGCCATCGTCGTGGTCGAGAACGTCGAGCGCATCATGGCGGAGGAGGGCCTGCCGCCGAAGGAAGCCACCCGCAAGGCGATGTCGCAGATCACGAGTGCCATCATCGGCATCACGCTGGTGCTGATGGCGGTGTTCGTGCCGATGGCGTTCTTCCCGGGATCGGTCGGCATCATCTACCGCCAGTTCTCGGTCACCATGGTCTCCGCCATCGCCTTCTCGGCGCTGCTGGCGCTGTCGCTGACGCCGGCGCTTTGCGCCACGATCCTGAAGCCGGTCGAGGCCGGCCACGGCCATGCCCGCAAGGGCGTGTTCGGCTGGTTCAATCGCGTGCTCGAGAGCGGACGCAGCGGCTATACGCGCACCGTCAAGGGATCGCTGAAGCGTACCGGGCGCCTGATGCTGATCTACGCAGCACTTCTGATCGGGCTCGGCTGGGCCTTCGTGCGGCTGCCCGGCGGCTTCCTGCCCGTCGACGACCAGGGCTTCATCACCACCGACGTGCAGACGCCGTCGGACTCGTCCTATGCCCGCACCGAGGCTGCGGTGGAGGCGGTGGAAAAATACCTGCTCAATCGTTCGGGCGTCGAGGACGTGACGTTCCTGACCGGCTTCAGCTTCCTCGGCCAGGGCATGAACACCGCGCAGGCCTTCATCTCGCTGAAGGACTGGTCGGAGCGCGGCAAGAAGGATTCCGCTGCCGCGATCGTCGCCGACATCAACCGCGATCTGTCGTCGATCCGCGATGCCAAGATTTCGGCGCTGCAGCCGCCGCCGATCGACAACCTCGGAAATTCCTCGGGCTTTTCGTTCCGCCTGCAGGATCGTGGCCAGAAGGGCTATGCGGCGCTGGTCGCGGCCGCCGACCGGCTGATCGCCGAGGCCAATGCCAGCCCCGTTCTGCAGAAGGTCTATGTCGAGGGCCTGCCGCCGGCGCCGCAGGTCAATCTGATGATCGACCGCGAGAAGGCCGGCGCGTTCGGCGTCACCTTCGAGGACATCAACCAGACGATTTCGACCAACCTCGGTTCGAACTACATCAACGACTTCCCGAACCGCGGGCGGATGCAGCGCGTCATCGTGCAGGCGGATCGCGGCAGCCGCATGAACGCCGACGACATCCTCAACTACAACGTCAAGAACAGCCGCGGCCAGCTGGTGCCGTTCTCCGCCTTCGCCACCGTGCAGTGGCAGAAGGGGCCGACCCAGATCGCGGGCTTCAACTATTATCCCGCGGTGCGCATCTCGGGCGAAGCCAAGCCCGGCTTCACCTCGGGCGATGCCATCAACGAGATGGAGCGGCTGGCGAACAGGCTGCCGCGCGGCTTCGGTTACGACTGGACCGGACAATCGCTGCAGGAGAAACTCTCCGGCTCGCAGGCGCCGTTCCTGCTCGGCCTCTCGGTGCTGGTGGTGTTCCTGCTGCTCGCCGCCCTCTATGAGAGCTGGACCATTCCGCTCGCGGTACTGCTGACGATACCGCTCGGCATCTGCGGCGCCGTCATCGCCGCCACCATGCGCGGCTTGTCGAACGACGTCTATTTCACCGTCGGCCTGATCACCATTATCGGGCTGGCGGCCAAGGACGCCATCCTCATCATCGAGTTCGCCAAGGATCTGCGCGCGCAGGGCAAGCCGCTGATCGAGGCGACCGTCGAAGCGTGCTCGCTGCGCTTCCGCCCGATCCTGATGACCGGTCTCGCCTTCGTCTGCGGCGTGCTGCCGATGGCCATCGCGTCAGGCGCCGGTGGCGCCAGCCAGCAGGCGCTCGGCTCCATCGTCATGGGCGGCATGATCGCCGTGGTGATCCTGGCGCTGCTGATGGTGCCGGTATTCTTCGTCACCGTGCAGCGCGTGCTGGCGGGAGATCGGGAACCGAAGGTGGTTGAGGAAGCGGTGAGCGAGCCGCACGGACCGCCGGCGCCGTTGCGGCCCAGCCATTAACCGGCGATAGCCGGCGACCCCCATCGTCGCGGGCGAAGCACTGTTTGCGAGAAAGGTAGTTTTGTACCGTTCAGCGTTGGAGATAAAACCCAATTTGTTCAGTATGTTGGCATAATTCTCCGCTAAACATGCGGAGATAAATCTTGCTGATGCGGCGAATATCGCCGATATTCTCCGCAAAAGGTGCGGAGAATGGCAACATATATCTACGAATTGCCTGACTGGCCCAAACTCAATTGGAACCAGGAGAAACTCGCCAATCAGTTGAGCGCCGTGCGGCACAGGCAAGGACGCTTGATCGGCCGCATGCAGGCGCTTGGCTTCCCCCTGCAGGAAGAGGCGGTTCTGAAAACCCTCACCGAGGACGTTCTCAAGTCCAGCGAGATTGAAGGTGAGATCCTCGACAAGGATCAAGTGCGCTCTTCCATCGCCCGCCGCTTGGGGATCGATGCAGGAGCATTGCCGTCGGCCGATCGCAATGTCGAAGGCGTCGTGGAGATGATGCTGGATGCCACCCAAAGGTTCGACCAGCCGCTTAGCGCCGCACGACTATTTGGTTGGCATGCCGCGCTCTTTCCCACCGGGCGTAGCGGTCTCAGTAAAATTAAAGTCGCCCAGTGGCGTGACAAGGAATCAGGGCCAATGCGCGTCGTCTCGGGTGCGTACGGTCGCGAGCAGGTTCATTACGAAGCGCCGGCTGCCGATCGGCTTGACGACGAAATGCAGGGGTTTCTAACCTGGTTCAATCTCGAAGATAAGCTTGATCCCGTTATCAAAGCTGCACTCGCGCATCTGTGGTTCGTCACCATTCATCCATTTGACGACGGCAATGGCCGCATCGCACGTGCCATCGCCGACATGTCGCTCGCGCGGTCGGAAGACAGCCCGCGGCGCTTCTACAGCATGTCAGCGCAACTCCAGCAGGAGCGGAATGCCTATTACGACATTCTCGAAGCGACTCAGAACGGTGATCTTGATATCACGCGATGGATTGAATGGTTTTTGGCTTGCCTGGACCGCGCATTCGATGGCGCCGAGGCGGCCTTAACTAGCGTTTTCCGCAAGGCCGAGTTCTGGAAGGTGCATTCGGCAACGCCTCTGAACGGCCGCCAGCGCGATATTCTCGATCGTTTGCTCGATGAATTCGAAGGCAAGTTGACTTCGTCGAAATGGGCCAAGATCGAGAAATGTTCGGCAGACACTGCGCTGCGCGATATCAACGAACTTGTCTCGCGCGGCATTCTTGCAAAAGACAAAGGGGGTGGCCGAAGCACCAGCTACTCGCTCACGGAGATCAAGGCCGATGGTTGAACTGGTGCCTCTGATGATTTTCAGGCTGGTCCAGCGTCCGGAATAAAATCACGGATGCGCAACTTGCATCAAGTCCACCGGATCTTAGCATTATCTCGCTGATTTGCCCGACGCGTCAATGTTTGCTTTGGCACTCGACGCGTGCCGCTACTGTGCATGGGGTTGTTTTCAATATTTTGGCTGGGGGCGCCGCGACCCGCCCGGGTCATTGCCATCTCTGGAAGACCGTATCATCCGATCGCGGATGATGCGACGGCGAGGGCTCTGAAACCGTCGCCTACTTCTCCAGCGGCTTCAGTATCCGCACCAATTCCCCGTGCACGAACTCATTGCCGCACACCACGTGTCCCGTCTTCAGCGCGTCGTCGTTACCGCCGATGTCGGAGATCGTGCCGCCGGCTTCGCGCACCATGATCTGTCCGGCGGCGATGTCCCAGGGTTGCAGGTTGCGTTCCCAATAGCCGTCGAGGCGGCCGGCGGCGACGAAGGCGAGGTCGAGCGAGGCGGCGCCGAAGCGGCGGAAGCCTGCGACCTTGTTCTGCAGCGCAGCCATTTCTTTCAGAGCCAGTTGGTGGTCGCCGCGGCCGATATGGGGCAGGCCGCAGGCGACGACGCATTCGTCCAGCCGGCGGCGGCCGGCGACGCGCAGCCGCTGGTCGTTGAGGAACGCGCCCTTGCCGCGCTCGGCGATGTAGAGTTCGTCATTGGCGGGATTGTAGATCACGCCGGCGATGACGGTGCCCTCGCGTGCCAAGCCGATCGAGATCGCGAATTGCGGGATGCCGTGCAGGAAGTTGGTGGTGCCGTCGAGCGGATCGACGATCCAGGTATGGCTCTTGTCGGCGCCCTCGCGCGTTCCGCCTTCCTCGCCGATGAAGCCGTAGCCGGGCCGCGACTTGGCGAGATCCTCGTACAGCATTTCCTCGGCGCGCTTGTCGGCCTTGGTGACGAAGTTGGCCGGGCCTTTCAGCGACACCTGCAGGTGCTCGATCTCGCCGAGGTCGCGCTTGAGGCTGCGGCCGGCGCGGCGCGCGGCTTTCACCATGACGTTGATTAGGGCGGAGTACAGCATGATGTGAGCTTATGGAGGTGAGAGGAAAGCCGCCCGAAGCGGTCGGGGCAGCGAGTGGGGTGCCCTGACGACCCGCCGCCGTCAAGGCGTCATTTGGTGCCGCTTCCGATCCATTTGCGCGCCGCCTCCTGCGCGCTGGCGCGGTCCTCCGGGCTTAGGGTCGCGAGCATCTCGTCCAGCTCCGGATCGCCCTTGCCGGCGGTTTTGGCGACAATGTGCCATTTCAGCCCCTCGATCTTGTCCATCTGCACCCCGCCCAGGCCGGACACCAGCACGCGGGCGAGGCGATTCTGCGCGATCGGGCTGTTCTGCCGCGCCGCCTTGCGCAGCAGCGCAATCGCCGCCGGCTGGTTCTTCGGCGTGCCCGTGCCGTTATAGAGCGCGATGGCATATTCGACCTCGGCGTCGACATTGTCGGCGAGCGAGGCCGCCTGCAGCAGCCGCACCGCCTTGTCGAGGTCCTTGGGAACGCCGGTGCCCTCCTTGTAGAAGGTGGCGAGCGCATATTGCGCTTCGGGGTTCCCTTCGTCGGCGGCGACGCGCAGCAGTTCGGCGGCGCGCTTGAGGTCCTGCGGCAGCGTCTGGCCGTCGAGATAGAGCAGCGCCAGGTTATAGGCCGCCTTCGGGTTGCCGAGCTTGGCCGCGGAGGCCAAAAGCTTGACGGCCTGCTCGCGGTCCGTCTTACCGCCGCGGCCGGACAGCCGCATCATGGCGAGCGCGAACATGCCCTCGCGGTCGCCGGCGTCGGCGGCGCGCTGGTACCATTCGGCCGCTTTCGCATAGTCGCGCTTGATGCCGAGTGCGTTGGCGTAGAGCTCGCCCAGCATCGTCATCGCCTTGGGGTCGCCGTTGAATTGCGCCCGCGTGGTGGCGAGATCGAACGCGGTCTTGTACAGGCCGCGCTGATAGGCGCCGTAGACGAGATCGACATTGGGATCGTCGAAGGCGGCGCCCGGCGAGGGAGAAGGTGCCGGCGATGGCGCTGGCCTTGGCGGCGCCGCGGCCTTGGGCGTCGCGGCGGGCTGCTTCGACGCGGGCGCCTTTGGCTTGGGTGTTTCCTTGGGCGCTTCCTTGGCCGTCTCTTTCGGCTGATTCGCGGTCGCCTGCGCGGCGGCGCCGGCCAAAGTCACCAGCAAGCCCGCGACGATCGATATGGAACGCAGGAGTGGCATGTCCGCCGCTATCCCTGTCCGGCCTTGGCTGTTCCGAACGCCGCTTCGTGCGCCTGCCGGATCGCCTCGCCGGCTTCGATCAGCGCCGCCTTCGCGCCACGCGGGTCCGCCCAGATGAAATCGCCGACGAGGACAAAATCCGCGCCTGCGCTTGCGAATTCGAAAACCTCCTCGCGCGAGACGGCAAAGCCTACGCAAGGCGGCTCGAACAATTCATCCCACCATTGCAGGCGCTCGGCAATCGCATCGACCGAGGGCCGCTGTCCGCTGGCGTCCGGCTCGCCGAACAGCACGTAATCCGCGCCGAGTTCGCCGGCGGCCATGGAATCGTGCCGCGTGGCGAGGCCGCCGACGCCGGCGATGCGGTCGGGCTTCAGCGACGGCAGCGCCTCCTCCAGCGCGGCCAGCCCGCTCAGATGCGCGCCGTCGGCGCCGCCCCGCGCCACCAGCTCGACGTGGCCATCGAGCAGCAGCGCCGCGCCGGCGTTCTGGATCGCGGGTGCGAGCGCCTTCACGCGCGAGATCATCGTGCGCTGATCGGTCTGCTTCAGCCGCACCAGCACCGCCGCCACGTCGGCGGCCGCGAGCAACTCCGGAAGCTGCGCGACGAGCTCCGACGGATCGTCGAACTCCGGCGTCGCGAGATAGAGCCGCGGCGCCGGGCGCGGCGGAGCAGGTTTGCTGGCCAAGTCTTTTCTCGCCAAGTTCTTTTTGGCCAAGTCTAGGCGACCTTCTTTTCCAGGCCGGCTTCCCACTCGCCTTTGCTCGCCAGTGCGTTCATCTGCGCACGGTGGGTGAAGGCGCGCTGGCCGGCAGCGATGTTATCGGCCTTGCCGGACCACGCCTTCTGCGGCGCCGCCTGCAGCGCGCGTCCGTAGGAGAAGGTGAGCTTCCAGGGCAGGCCGCCGATCTTGTTCATGGCGTCCAGATGCGCGGTTGCTTCCTCGTCGGATTGTCCGCCGGAAAGGAACGCGATGCCGGGGACCGCTGCGGGAACACAGGCCTTCAGCAGGCGCACGGTCTTCTCGGCGACTTCGCCGACGGGAGCCCGCTTCGCGCACTTCTTGCCGGAAATGGCCATGTTCGGCTTCAGCACCATGCCCTCGAGTTCGACGCGCTGCACCCGCAGTTCCTGGAACGTCTTGTTCAGCACGCGCTGGGTGACGTCGTAGCAGCGGTCGATGTCGTGATCGCCGTCCATCAGCACTTCCGGCTCGACGATCGGAACGATCTGCGCGGCCTGGCACAGCGCCGCATAGCGTGCCAGCGCATGCGCGTTGACGCTGATCGCGGTCATGGTTGGAATCCCCGCGCCAATGTCGATCACCGCGCGCCATTTGGCAAAGCGCGCGCCGCGCTCGTAATATTTCTTCAGGCGCTCAGCGAGCTTGTCGAGGCCGACAGTAACCAGTTCGCCGGGGCATCGCGGCAGCGCCTGTGTTCCCTCATCGACCTTGATGCCGGGGATCGCGCCCGACTGCTCGATCAGCTTGACCAGCGGCGTGCCGTCCTTTGCGTTCTGCCAGATCGTCTCGTCATAGAGGATCACGCCCGAGACATATTTGCTCATCGCCTCTGTGGAACGGAACAGCATCTCGCGATAGTCGCGGCGGTTGTCTTCGGTCGATTCGACCTTGATGGCGTCAAAACGCTTCTTGATCGTGCCGGAGGATTCGTCGGCGGCGAGAATGCCCTTGCCCGGGGTGACCATGGCGAGGGCAACCTTGTTGAGGTCGGCGAGGTTCATCGAAGTTCTCCAGAAACATCATGCCCTTGCGCACCAAAATAGGCGGTTCTCGGGCAATTGCCTAGAAAACGTTCGTCGCACCAAGGGAGTTTGCGAGGCGCAGGCTGCCCTTAGGCGACCTTGTCAGGCGACCCGCGGATCGAGTTCACCCTTGGTATAGCGCTTGGCCATTTCGGCCGTCGTCAGCACCTTCTTGATCTTGCTGGCCTGGCCCGCGGTATTGAATTCCTGCAGCCGCTGCTTGCACAGCTTTGCCATCGCTTCCATCGCCGGCTTGAGATACTTGCGCGGATCGAACTCTTCCGGATTGTCCTTCAGAACCTTGCGGATCTGTCCGGTCATCGCCATGCGGTTGTCTGTGTCGATGTTGATCTTGCGCACGCCGTTCTTGATGCCGCGCTGGATTTCGGAAACCGGCACGCCCCAGGTCGGCTTCATCTTGCCGCCATTGGCGTTGATGATCTCCTGCAGGTCCTGCGGCACCGAGGACGAACCATGCATCACCAGATGCGTGTTCGGCAGTTTGCGGTGGATTTCCTCGATCACGTTCATGGCGAGGATGTCGCCGTCCGGCTTGCGGGTGAACTTGTAGGCGCCATGCGAGGTGCCCATCGCGATCGCCAGCGCGTCGACCTTGGTCTCCTTCACGAACTTCACGGCGTCGTCGGGATTGGTCAGCAACTGGTCGTGCGACAGCTTGCCTTCGGCGCCGTGGCCGTCTTCCTTGTCGCCCATACCGGTCTCGAGCGAGCCGAGCACGCCGAGTTCGCCTTCCACCGAGATGCCGCCGAGATGCGCCATGTCGGTCACGGTCCTGGTGACGCCGACATTGTAGTCCCAGTCGCCGGGCGTCTTGCCGTCGGCCTTCAGCGAACCGTCCATCATCACGGAGGTGAAGCCCGCCTGGATCGCGGTCATGCAGGTCGCAGGCTCATTGCCGTGATCGAGATGCACGCAGACAGGAATCTGCGGATAGATTTCGGTGACGGCGTCCATCATGTGCTTGAGCATGACGTCGTTGGCGTAGGAGCGCGCGCCGCGAGAGGCCTGGATGATCACGGGCGCGTCAAGCGAGGACGCCGCCTCCATGATCGCCAGCGCCTGTTCCATGTTGTTGATGTTGAATGCCGGCACACCGTAATCGTGCTCTGCCGCGTGATCGAGCAGTTGACGCAAGGTAATGCGGGCCATTCCAATTCTCCTGTCTTTGCCGCGCCTCTTGGCGCTCCACTAATTTCGTACTAACGCAGTTTCAGAACTTCGACGCCGGGGAGCGGCTTGCCTTCCATCCACTCGAGGAACGCGCCGCCCGCAGTAGAAACATAGGAAAAATCGTCGGCTACGCCGGCCTGGTTCAGCGCCGCGACGGTGTCGCCACCACCGGCGACTGAAATCAGCTTCTTCGCCTTGGTGCGGGCGGCTGCGTGCTTGGCAGCAACCATCGTGCCGCGGTCGAACGGCGTCATCTCGAATGCGCCAAGCGGACCGTTCCAGACCAGCGTCTTTGCGTCGTCGATCGCGGCGTGAATTCGTGCGGTCGATTGCGGGCCGACGTCCAGGATCATGCCGTCGGCCGGGATGGCGTCGAGCCCATAGGCGTGGGAGGGCGCGTTGGCGGCGAAGTGATAGGCGACGACCGCATCGACCGGCAGGATGATGGCGCAGTTGGCGGCCTCGGCCTTTTCCATGATGCGCAGCGCGGTGGCGGCGAGGTCCTTCTCCGCCAGCGACTTGCCGACGTTGACGCCCTGCGCGTGCAGGAAGGTGTTGGCCATGCCGCCGCCGATCACCAGCGCATCGACCTTGCTGACGAGGTTTTCGAGCAGGTCGATCTTGGTCGAGACCTTTGCGCCGCCGATGATCGCGATCACGGGCTTGGTCGGGGCTTCCAGCGCCTTGCCGAGCGCATCGAGCTCGGCCTGCATGGTGCGGCCGGCATAGGCGGGCAGCTTGTGGCCGATGCCTTCGGTCGTGGCGTGCGCGCGGTGCGCGGCCGAGAATGCGTCGTTGACCCAGATGTCGCCGAGCTTGGCCAGCTCAGTCACGAAGGCCGGATCGTTCTTTTCCTCTTCCTTGTGGAAGCGGGTGTTCTCCAGGCACAGGATGTCGCCGTCTTTCATGGCGGCGACGGCCTTGGCCGCGGCTTCGCCGATGCAGTCGTCGGCGAAGCCGACCGGCTTGCTGATGACCTTCGACAGCGCTTCGGCGACGGGTTTGAGCGAATCCTTGGCGTCGCGTCCCTTCGGCCGGCCGAAATGCGCGAGCAGGATCACCTTGCCGCCCTTGGTCGAAATCTCGGTGATGGTCGGCGCCACGCGCTCGAGCCGTGTCGCGTCGCTGACGCGTCCGTTCTCCATGGGGACGTTGAGATCGACGCGCAGCAGCACGCGCTTGGCCTTTACGTCGACGTCATCGAGGGTGCGGAAGGTTTTGGACATTGTCACTCTCTTGTCCCGGGCGCGCTGCGGCGCGAAGTGCCGCTGTGCTGAACCGGGACCTGCACTGGAATGGGTCCCGGCTCTGCGCCGCGTCACTTCGTGCCGCGGCGCGTCCGGGACACGAGACTTGCGTTACAGCAGCTTCCCCATCGCGATGGCGGTGTCGGCCATGCGGTTGGAGAAACCCCATTCATTGTCGTACCAGGACATCACGCGCACCAGCGTGCCGTTCTGCACCTTGGTCTGGTCCTCGTGGAACGTCGAAGAGTGGGGATCGTGGTTGAAGTCGATCGAGACGTTCGGCGCCGACGTGTAGCCTAGGATGCCCTTCAGCTCCTGCTCGGACGCACGCTTCATCGCGGCGTTGATTTCCTTGATGTCGGTTGCGCGCTTGGCGACGATCTTGAGATCGACCACCGAGACGTTCGGGGTCGGCACGCGGATCGCGACGCCGTCGAGCTTGCCCTTCAGTTCCGGCAGCACGAGGCCAATCGCCTTCGCCGCGCCGGTGGAGGTCGGGATCATCGACACCGCCGCCGCGCGGCCGCGATAAAGATCCTTGTGCAGGGTGTCGAGCGTCGGCTGGTCGCCGGTATAGGCGTGGATCGTGGTCATGAAGCCGGTCTCGATGCCCACCGTGTCGTTCAGAACCTTGGCGACCGGCGCGAGGCAGTTGGTGGTGCAGGAGCCGTTGGAGACGACCAGGTGATCCTTGGTCAGCGTGGCATGGTTGACGCCGTAGACGATGGTGGCGTCGGCATTGTCGGCGGGCGCGGAGACCAGCACGCGCTTGGCGCCGGCGGTCAGATGCGCGGAGGCCTTGTCCTTGGCGGTGAAGATGCCGGTGCACTCCAGCGCGATGTCGACGCCAAGCGCCTTCCACGGCAGCTTGGAGGGATCGCGCTCGGCGGAAACCTTGATCTTGCCATTGCCGAGGTTGAGCGAGTCGCCATCGACGGTCACGGTGCCGGGAAAGCGGCCATGCACGGAGTCGAAGCGCAGCAGATGGGCGTTGGTCTCGACCGGGCCGAGATCGTTGATGCCGACCACCTCGATATCCTTGCGGCCGGACTCTGCAATCGCTCGCAGAACATTGCGGCCGATGCGGCCAAATCCGTTGATCGCGACCCGGATTGCCATGCTCGTTTCTCCTCTGATAGCTGGCGCCATCCCCGTGGAATCGTTCCACGAGGGGCTTACGGCGGAACGCCCGGTTCGGCCGGGCGGGAACGGTCAAGATGGGAGTTTAGGTAGTCCTTTTTCCCAGCAATCTCAACCGTCACGCCAAGCGCTTCAGGGCAGCGTTAACGGCAGCCTCGGCGGTAATTCCGAAGTGTTTGTAAGCGTCCTTGGCGGGGGCGCTGGCGCCGAAACCGTGCATGCCCACGAATTCACCATCCTGGCCGATCACGGCATCCCAGCCCCAGCGCACCGCGGCCTCGATCGCGATCTTGACCGGGGCATCGCCGATGATGGCCTTCCGTCGCTCCGCCGGCTGTGCCAGCAGCAGTTCGAGCGAGGGCACCGAAACCACCCGCGACGCAACGCCGCGCTCGGCCAACTGCTTCTGGGCTGCCACCGCAATCTCCACTTCGGAGCCTGAGGCGAACAGCGACACCTTGGCTTCGCCTTGCGCTGCGACCAGCTCATAGGCGCCATGTGCGCAGGGGTTGTCGTTCGGCGCCGATGTGCGCAATTGCGGCACGTTCTGGCGCGTCAGCGCCAGCACGGTCGGACCGTCCACGCGGTTGAGCGCGAGTTCCCAGCATTCCGTCACCTCGACGGCATCGCAGGGCCTGAACACGCGCATGTTGGGCATCGCGCGAAGGGCTGAGAGATGTTCGACCGGCTGATGCGTCGGTCCGTCTTCGCCGAGCCCGATCGAGTCGTGGGTCATCACGTAAACGACGCCGGTGCCCATCAGCGCGGCGAGCCGCATCGCGGGCCGCGCATAGTCGGTGAAGACCAGGAAGGTCGCGCCGTTCGGTGCTAAGCCGCCATGCAGGAAGATGCCGTTCATGGCCGCGGCCATGCCGTGCTCGCGGATGCCGTAATGGATGAAGCGGCCCTTCGGCGTCTTGGCCGAAAATGCGGTCGCGGATTTCGCCTTGTTGTTGTTGGAGCCGGTGAGGTCGGCGGAGCCTGCGAGAAACTCCATCGGCATCGCCGCTGCGATGGCCTCGATGGCGGATTCAGACGATTTCCGCGTGGCGATATTCTGCGGCGTTTCCAAAAGCGCCTTCTTGTGGGCGCGGAGCGCCTTCGAAAGCGCGGCCGGCCGTTCGTGCCGCAACCGCCGCTCGAACTCCGCGCGCTTGCGCGGACCAAGCTCGGCGAACACGCCTTCCCATTCCTGGCGCGCGGCGGCGCCGCGGCTGCCGGCGGCGCGCCATGCCTTCAGCACATCGTCGGGCACCGAGAACGGCTCGAGCGAAATGCCGAGCTTCTCCTTGGCGCCCTTGAGTTCGTCGGCGCCGAGCGCCTCGCCATGGGCCTTCGCCGTGCCGGCGCGGGTCGGTGCGCCATAGCCGATGGTGGTCTTGCAGGCGATCAGCGACGGCTTGTTGGATTTCTGCGCGCGGGTGATCGCCGCGGCAATCGCCGCCGGATCGTGGCCGTCGATCAATTCTGCCGCCCAGCCGGCCGACTTGAACCGCTTCACCTGATCGACCGAGTCGGCGATCGAGGTCGGGCCGTCGATCGAGATGCCGTTGTCATCGTACAGCACGATCATCTTGTTGAGCTTCCAGTGACCGGCCATCGCGATCGCTTCCTGCGACACGCCTTCCATCAGGTCGCCGTCGGAGGCGAGCACATAGGTGTGATGGCCGACCACCTTCTTGCCGAACTCGGCGGCGAGCATTTTTTCCGCGAGCGCCATGCCGACCGCGGTGGCGATGCCCTGGCCGAGCGGACCGGTGGTGGTCTCGATGCCCTTGGTGTGGAAGTTCTCGGGATGGCCGGGCGTCAGGGAGCCGAGCTGACGGAAATTCTTGATCTGGTCGAGCGTCATGTCCTTGTTGCCGGTCAGGTAAAGCAAGGCATAGAGCAGCATCGAGCCGTGTCCGGCCGACAACACGAAGCGGTCGCGATCCGGCCAATTCGGTTCCGCGGCGTCATACTTCAGGAATTGCGTGAACAGCACGGTGGCGATGTCGGCGGCGCCCATCGGCAACCCAGGATGGCCGGATTTCGCCTTTTCGACGGCGTCCATGGCGAGCCCACGGATCGCATTGGCCATACGGGTGTGATCGACCTGCGTCATGATGAAATCCGCCTGAAATGAGGAGCTTGGTTGCGGGGGCGCGTACCGGGCGAAGGGCCGCAATACGGGCGTGATCGAAGGGAAAGTCCGGGCTGGATAGCACCTCAATCCCGTGAGTCCAAGGCGAGGAAACGCCGTTCCGGTGCGAAAAGTTGCCTATAAGTCGCCTATATCAAGGCCTCGACCCGAAGGGTGGCGCTGGCGCGCAGCGCCAGGCTTTCGCCCAGCCAGACGCTGGATCGGGAGGAATACGGGTACCCCATATCTAGCAGTGCATAGTTTCGCGGCGGCGTTGCGCTCGGCTCGCTTGCCACGTAAATTTCGCCGTCTAACCGCTTGCCGAACCGCGAATTTTGCTGCTGTCCGGCGGGCCATCCAAGGTGCGCGCTGTCTCTCATGAGCGATCGTCACGCCAACGGGTCTGGTACACCCGAGCCCATCTTTGCCGACATCGACGCCGCAACGCGGCGGCTGATGCTGGCGCTCGACGCCCTGGAGGCCGCCGCCGAGCGACGGCGCGACGCCGATCGCGACGAGAACGAACTGGCGAGCCGTATCCAGGCGCTCGGCGCCGACCGGTCGCGGCTCGCCGACGAACTCGACGGCTCCCTGGTGAAGACGCGGCGGCTCGAGCGCACCAATCGCGAGATCGCCGAAAGACTGGATGCTGCGATCGGCACCATTCGCGCGGTGCTCGATACCGGAGAAGGCGAATGAGCCACATCAACGTCACCATCAACGGCCGGCAGTACCGCATGGCCTGCGAGGAAGGTCAGGAAGTGCGGCTCCTGAAGCTTGCAGAAAACATGGAAACGCGTGTCGGCGAACTGCGCGGCAAGTTCGGCGAAATCGGCGACGCGCGTCTCACGGTCATGGCCGCGCTCACCGTGTGCGATGAATTGCTCGACGCCAACGCGCGCATCCGCACGCTGGAAGATGAGCTGGAGACCCTGCGCAACGTGCGCGTCGCTGCCACCGATCGTGCCAAGGCGACGCAGCTGGCCGTCGTCAACGCGCTCAATTCCGCCGCCGACCGCATCGAAAAGACCACCCAGGTCATCAACCGCACCATCGGCAACGGCGTCGCCATCGGGTGAGGCGCGCGTTGGCGTTGGGTGTCTCACCCTCCCCTGGAGGGGGAGGGTCGCCGCGAAGCGGCGGGGCGGGGTGACAGTCTATCGTCGTCGGCGGTGTCTCAGTGGTAGCACTTCAGCATCTAACGCACCGTGCAGCTCCACATAGATTTGCTCCAGTACCGCATTGAGATCGTTGGCAACATCCGAATTCCAGAAGCGGGTCACCCGATAACCTTCCTTCTCCAGCCACGCCTGCCTTTCGCCATCGCGCTCTGCAATCGCATCCTCGTTATGATGCCCGCCATCAAGTTCGATGATCAGTCGCTTCGCGGGGCAGAAGAAATCCACGACATAGGGACCGATCGGCGCCTGCCGCCGGAAGTGCGTGCCTTCAATTGGGGGCTCTTTCAGCGCGCGCCAAAGGATGCGCTCATGCGGCGTCGTGTTCGCGCGTAGCTTTTTCGCCGCCGCGCGGCGGATAGCTCGTGTAACCATATGCATCTCGCTCGCGGAGAGATCACCCCACCCCGCTTGAAATCGGCTTCGCCGACTTCAAGCGACCCTCCCCCTCAAGGGGAGGATGAAGAGAAGCGCAATCTAAGGATGTTCGCAAGCAGTCATAGCTGGCGGATTCGGTCCGTAGCGCTTACATTGGCCCTGCGAAGCTGCGTCGTGCGTCAGGAGCCATATATCCCCGGGGCCTTATCGATCCTTTAGGGAACTGTCCCTGGCCGGGTCCGTGGACCCGGACATATGGTGCCCACCTACTTTCGTAGGGAACTCCGGGATCGAGTGCTTCAACGGCGATCGCGGCCTCGCACTTTCGTTTTGTTTGTTACCCTGATGTTGTCCTACCGCGCGTTCGTCATACCCGCGAAAGCGGGTATCCAGTACGCCGCGGCTCCGCAGTTTGATTGCGAACGTCTCTGGAATACTGGATCACCCGCTTTCGCGGATGATGACGGCAGAACAAGATCCCGCATGACGGCAATCCCCTCCAAGGCCGATCTCCGCACCGCCGCGCTGGCCAAGCGCGAGGCGTTGAGCGACGAGCAGCGCGCCGCTGCCGCGCAGGCCATGGCGAAGCGTGGCCTGCCGTTCGCGATTCTGCCGGGCATGGTCGTCTCGGGATACTCGCCGATCCGCAGCGAGATCGATCCCGCGCCGTTGATGCGGAGACTCGCAGAGCAGGGCGCAAGGCTGGCGCTGCCGGCGGTATTGTCGCGCGGAAAATCGCTGGCGTTTCGCGCATGGTCGCCGGACGACCGGCTGATGCTGGGGCCGCTCGGCATCCTCGAGCCGTCGCCGGCAGCCCAGGAACTCGTGCCCGATATCATGCTGGTGCCGCTGGCGGCGTTCGACCGTCAAGGTCACCGCATCGGCTATGGCGCGGGGCACTACGACTACACGCTCGCCCATCTGCGCAAGGCGAAAGCCATCACGGCTGTTGGCACTGCATTCGCCGTGCAGGAAATAAAAGCAATTCCAGCGCTGCCGCACGACGTGGCGCTGGATTATGTGCTAACGGAAAAGAAAATGTTCGATTTCCGGAGTTGAAACTTTGCGAATTCTTTTCGTCGGTGACGTGGTCGGCCGGGCAGGGCGCACCGCGATTTCGGAATATCTGCCCGGCATGGTCCGCGACTGGAAACTCGACCTCGTCGTCGTCAATGGCGAGAATTCCGCCGGCGGCTTCGGCATCACCGAGGCAATCTATCAGGAATTTCTCGATGCCGGCGCGGACGCGGTCACGCTCGGCAATCACGCCTGGGATCAGCGCGAGGCGCTGGTGTTCATCGAGCGCGCGCCGAAGCTGGTTCGCCCTGCGAATTTTCCAAAGGGAACGCCCGGCCGCGGCGCGGCGCTGGTCGATACCAAGAACGGCAAGCGCGCGCTGGTCATCAACGCCATCGGCCGCGTCTTCATGACGCCGTTCGACGACCCGTTTGCAATCCTGAACCGCGAACTCGAAGCCTGTCCGCTGCGCGAGGCGGCGGATGCGGTCGTGGTCGATTTTCATGGCGAGGCGTCGAGCGAGAAGCAGGGCATCGGGTATTTCTGCGACGGCCGCGCCAGCCTCGTCGTCGGCACCCACACCCACGTGCCGACCGCCGATCACCAGATCCTCGCCGGCGGCACCGCCTACATGACCGACGCCGGCATGACCGGCGACTATGACTCGGTCATCGGCATGCAGAAGGAAGAGCCGCTGCGGCGTTTCACCACCGGCATTCCATCGGGGCGCTTCGAACCGGCGGCCGGCGTGGCGACGCTGAGCGGCGTCGCGGTCGAGACCGACGATGCCACCGGCTTGGCGCGGCGCGTCGCACCGGTGCGGGTCGGCGGCAGGCTCGAGCCCACGACGCCGGGGTTCTGGTCGGCCAGTTGATCAGAGCCGGTAGGCCGTGCGGAAGCCGCCCCAGTGGCGGCCTCCGACGCGCACCGGCACGTCGATCTCGCGCATCATCACGGTGTTGCCGTTGCCCATGTCGCGGGCGTAGCTCTGGATCAGGTAGGCCCGCTGGTTACGTCCGGCGGCAAGGCCCGCCGGATCGTTGAAGATGCGGCGGTTGCGGCAGTTGGCGGTGTTCCAGCTGACGTCGCCCGGCCGCTGCGGGTGCGAATAGATCTTGTTGTGAACCGGCAAATAGCCGTTGCGGTCGATCATCGCGCAGAACGCCATCCGCGGGTCTTTGGCGAGGAAGGCTTCCTGAAACGGCGGCAAAGCGCGATCGGCCCAGTCCAGGATTTTGGTGCGGTGCTGTACTGGATTGCTGCCGGGTATCTCGACATAGTCGGTGTCGAACATGTCCTCGATCGAGATCGCGCCGCTCGCTACACCATTCTCGAAGATCTTTGTCAGCGCGGCGCCCGCTTCCATCGCGCGGGTGACAGCTTCGGTGTTGTCGTCCTGGATCGTCCACAGTTTGTCTTCGATCTTCTCGGTCAGCGCCGTATCCGGCCGTTCGAACTGCGCGTGTGCGCCGGCTTTCGACCGCTGTACGATGCGAATCCGGCAGGCGCCGACGCCCTCCAGCGTCGCGTTAAAGCTCTGGCCTTGCGCCAGCGCTTCCGCATCCTGACCGCTGACCAGAATGCCCCCCATGGAAATTTCGTAGACCGGTGCTGATATCGCCCCGCGCGGGGCGGCAATTTCGATCTTGAGGCTGCAAGGCAGCCTTTCGTCCTTGCGGCGCTCGTAGCGGTCGCCTTCCTTCTCTCCCTGCCGCAGCAGCACGGCGCAGCGCGACTTCAGCTTCTGCGCAAAATTCGTCACGGCGCGTCCGGCCTTGGCGACGGTTTCGCCGTGTGCCTCGGCTTCTCTCGCCGCACTGTCGATCTCGGTCGCGCTGTCGCCGACCGAGGCGATGAAGCTGGAGGCGGAAGCCGCATTGTCGGCCATTTCGCCGGTGGTCGCGTTCTGCTCGGCGACCGCGCCGTTGACGTTCTCGAACACCGGGCGGATCGCTTCGATCGCCTGCGAGATGCGATGCACGGCATCGACCGAGCCCGCGGCGTCGCGCTGCAGCGCCTCGATCTTCCTGGTGATTTCCTTGGTGGCGTCCTGGGTCTGCACGGCCAGCGCCTTCACCTCGGTGGCGACCACGGCGAAACCGCGCCCGGCCTCGCCGGCGCGCGCGGCCTCGATGGTCGAATTGAGCGCCAGCAGCGTCGTCTGCCGCGCGATCTGTGCGATCAGGTTGACGACATTGCCGATCGCCGCCGAGGATTCCCGCAGGCGATCCACATTGGCGCTGGCTTCGCGCGCGGCCTCGCCGGCCTGGTCGGCAAGCTTGCCGGCATCGCGGACCTGGGTGCCGATGCCTTGCGCGGAATAAGTGAACTTATCGGCGGCATGCGAAAAGGTCGTCGCTGTGCCCTGCGCGGCAGAAGTCCGGCCGGTCAGCGCGTCGGTGCGCTGACGGATGGTGGAAAGCGTCGCCGCGGTCGCCTCGGCGCCGCCGGCGACCGAATTGGCCGCGCGCTCGAGCTGGCGGATCATCGCGCCGAGTTCGAGGTCCAGCAGTTCGAGGATCTCCCGGGCGGAATCGCTCTCGGCGGCCTCGGGCGCGGCCGGAGTCTGCGTAGCGTTGGCTTCCACAGCAGGCGCGGTGGTTTGCGGCACCTGCTTCTTGAACAAACCGAGCGCCATGGCATCTCTTGAAAGTTGAGGAAGGGTGGAACATCCTCTCATCCGAGCATGAAATCAGGGTTAACAACTGCCTGATACTCCGGCGGACGGGAGCTACTTTAGTAGCCGGGTCGGCCGCAAATCTTTGATTTCGCCCGATTGCCGGCCTATAAGGCCGCGATTCACCCCCATTTCCTCCCGGACAAACCCCAGAGAGCCCTGCATGGCCGGCCATTCCCAGTTCAAGAACATCATGCACCGCAAGGGCAAGCAGGACGCCCAGAGGTCGAAACTGTTCGGCAAGCTGGCGCGGGAAATCACTGTCGCGGCCAAGCTCGGAACCCCGGACCCCGCGATGAACCCGCGGCTACGCGCGGCCGTGATCGCGGCGCGCCAGGAGAACATGCCGAAGGACAATATCGAGCGCGCCATCAAGAAGGCGACCGGTGGCGAAAGCGAGAGCTACGACGAAATCCGCTACGAAGGTTACGGCCCCGGCGGCGTCGCCGTGATCGTCGAGGCGCTGACCGATAACCGCAACCGCGCCGCCTCCGACATCCGCTCCTTCTTCTCCAAGTCCGGCGGCAACCTCGGCGAAACCGGTTCGGTCGCCTTCATGTTCGACCGCACCGGCATCATCGAATACGATTCAAGCGTCGCCTCTGACGATGCGATGCTGGATGCGGCGATCGAGGCCGGCGCCGACGACGTGATATCAAGCGAGAGCGGCCACGAGATCTACGCCTCGCAGGAAACTTTCCGCGAAGTCGCCAAGGCGCTCGAAGCGAAATTCGGCGAAGCCCGCAAGGCGGCGCTGACCTGGAAGCCGCAAAACACGATCGCCGTCGACGACGACACCGGCGAGAAGCTCTTGAAGCTGATGGACCTCTTGAACGAGCACGACGACGTCCAGAACGTCTACGCCAATTTCGAGATTTCCGACGCGCTCGTGGCGAAGATGGGCGGGTAATTGGTCCCCGCGCCTCTCCACACTCCGCTGTCTTCGCCCGGCTTGCCGCCTCCGCTAAAGCTACGGCGAGCCAATGGGGAAAGCCTCGGCGAAGCCTTGGCGTAGCCGGGACCGGGCGATCCAGTATTCCAGAGACCTTAGCTTGGCCCGAGAACCCTCGGCGTGCTGGATCCCCGCCTGCGCGGGGATGACGTGGGGAGCGTGCGGAACGACCGTCCGTCAGTAGGGGATTTCCGTTCTCTTTATGTTTCGTTCACGCCCCTCTGGCGTTATCACTACGCCATGACACCTGCATCGATTCGCCAACCCGTCCGCATCATCGGCATCGACCCTGGCCTGCGCCGCACTGGCTGGGGCGTGATCGAGAGCGAGGGCAACCGGCTCGCCTTCGTGGGTTGCGGTTCGGTGGAGCCGCCGGGCGATCTGCCGCTGGCCCGCCGGCTCCTGGCCATTCATGAGGGGCTTGCCGCCGTGCTCGGCGATTTCAGGCCGACGGAGGCCGCGGTGGAACAGACATTCGTGAACAAGGACGGCGTCGCCACGCTGAAGCTTGGCCAGGCGCGCGGCGTCGCCATGCTGGCGCCCGCAATGTTCGGCATATCGGTTGCGGAATATGCGCCCAACCAGGTCAAGAAGACCGTGGTCGGCGCCGGACATGCCGACAAGAACCAGATCGCGGTCATGTTGAAGATCCTGCTGCCGAAGGCCGAGCCGAATTCGGCCGATGCCGCCGACGCACTGGCGATCGCGATCACGCACGCGCATCATCGCGGCGGCGTGGCGCTGCGGCTGAGGGTCGCCAGCCTATGATCGGCAAACTAAAAGGTCTGATCGATTCCTACGGCGAGGATTACGTGATCCTCGACGTCGGCGGCGTCGGCTACCAGGTGCATTGCTCGTCGCGTACATTGCAGGCGCTGCCGTCGCCCGGCGAGGCCGCGGTGCTGTCGATCGAAACCTATGTGCGCGAGGACCAGATCAAGCTGTTCGGCTTCCGCAGCGATCTCGAACGCGAATGGTTTCGACTGCTGCAGACGGTGCAGGGCGTCGGCGCCAAGGTCGCACTGGCTGTTCTCTCGACCCTGCCGCCCGCCGAACTCGCCAACGCCATCGCGCTGCGTGACAAGGCCGCGGTGTCGCGCACGCCGGGCGTCGGCCCGAAGGTCGCCGAGCGCATCGTCACCGAATTGAAGGACAAGGCGCCCGCGTTTGCCAACGTCGATCCGGCCGTCGTGCATCTCGCCGGAGCGATCGACGATCAGCGCGCGCCGCGTCCGGTCACGGATGCGATTTCCGCGCTGGTCAATCTCGGCTATGGCCAGCCGCAGGCGGCCGCCGCCATTGCATCCGCCTCGCGCAGCGCCGGCGAAAATGCCGAGACCGCGCAACTGATCCGGCTGGGCCTGAAGGAGCTGGCGAAGTAGACTGCCGCCGGCTGGCCGGCGACTGACCAAGGAATGTGTTCTCCACCATGCTGAGTAACGACGACGAAGAGCTGATCGCCCGCGCCACCGAGGCCATCAGCCAGCGCTACCGCAACGACTGGCAGGAGGTTGGCGCGGCGATGCGTACCCGCGACGGCCGTATCGTGACGGGCGTGAATATCGACGCCTATATCGGCCGGATCGCGGTCTGCGCCGAAGCCATCGCCATCGGCCGCGCCATCACCGAAACCGGCGACCGCGGTATTCAGACCATCGTCGCCGTGCGTCATCCCAAGCCCGGAGAACCCGGTAAGATCGCGGTCGTCTCGCCCTGCGGCATCTGTCGCGAGTTGATCCACGACTACGACGCCAATGCGCGCGTTATCGTCCCCGACAACGGCAAAACGCCGAAAGTGGTGAGCATCGGCGAACTGCTGCCCAACAAATACAGGCGGGGCAGCGAGTGAACACGCCGCCCCGAATCGTCACTCCAGAGCGCCGTTCCGACGATGTCGGCGATACCGCGCTGCGCCCGCAATCGCTGTCCGAGTTCGTCGGCCAGGCGCAGGCGCGGAAGAACCTCTCGATCTTCATCGAGGCGGCGCGCAAGCGGGGCGAGGCGCTCGACCACGTGCTGTTCGTGGGTCCCCCCGGTCTCGGCAAGACCACGCTGGCGCAGATCGTCGCGCGCGAACTCGGCGTCGGCTTTCGCGCTACCTCCGGCCCCGTGATTGCCAAGGCCGGCGACCTCGCGGCGCTGCTGACCAATCTCGAAGAGCGCGATGTGCTGTTCATCGACGAGATCCATCGCCTCAGCCCGGCGGTCGAGGAAGTGCTCTATCCCGCGATGGAGGACTTTCAGCTCGACCTCATCATCGGCGAGGGGCCCGCGGCGCGCTCGGTCAAGATCGAGCTTGCGAAGTTCACCCTCGTCGGCGCCACCACTCGCGCAGGGTTGTTGACCAATCCGCTGCGCGATCGGTTCGGCATTCCGGTGCGGCTGAATTTCTATACCGAGGAAGAGCTGGAAAAAATTGTCACCCGCGGCGCCCGCGTGCTCAACATCGGGATGACGCCAGACGGTGCCAACGAGATCGCGCGCCGCGCCCGCGGTACCCCGCGCATCGCCGGTCGTCTGCTGCGCCGCGTGCGCGACTTTGCCTCCGCAGCGGATGCAAGTTCGATCGACCGCGCCATCGCCGACCACGCGCTGAGCGCGCTGGAAGTCGACGCCGCCGGCCTCGATGCCATGGACCGGCGCTATCTCACGACCATCGCCATGAACTACGGCGGCGGCCCGGTTGGCGTCGAGACGATGGCCGCGGCACTGTCAGAGCCGCGCGATGCGATCGAGGACATCATCGAGCCGTTCCTGATCCAGTGCGGCTACCTGCAACGCACCCCGCGCGGCCGGCTGCTCACCTCGCACGCCTTCCGCCATCTCGGTCTCGCCGAACCGGCGCGCGATCCGGCGCAGTTCGGGTTGTTCGGCAGCGGCGACAGTGACGATTGATCGGTCGCGGCTGCAAAGCATCTGCACGAGCCCGCCTGACTTCGGCTGCAGTTGCAGCCGACACAGGGATGCATCACGACTGATCTTCCAGGATCCTTTCGCCGAGCGATGACTGAACAGCCTATCGAGACACGCGAAGGAGATGCCCAAGGTCAGTCTTCGCGGCGCTGGCTGACGCGCCTTACCGTGTTGATCGTCGTCGCCGGGACAATACTGCTGATCATCGGCGTACTAATGCCGGCTTACACGGATTCAGAAGCGGCAGAACGGATTAGATCGGGATTCGAATGTGAGCCCGGGATTATCAACCCGGAAAAGAATCGACAATGCGACGACCAGCTATGGCATCGCTCGATGAATTCGCTTCGTACCGGCAAATGGCGTTTCGTCGATAGCGGTGCAGGGCTGCTTCTCTCTGGACTGACGATTTACGTCTTTTTCTGGTGGCGCGGCCGACAGCCTCGGAGATTGTGGCTGACGCCCAAAAGTATTCTGTCAATCCTCGCGCTCGCTGGCCTTTGCTGGCTAATGCAAGTTCCTGCCTATGCTCTACACTTCATGACCGAGATAGCACGGGGGTTTCACCCGCACTGGGCAGATTCAATCGCGATTCCCATGATCGAGTCCGAGCGTATCCTGCTCGGATTGTTCTTGCCTTACATGGCGATATGGCTGGCTTTTGTCGTTGGCGCTCGGTTGCCTGTTTCGCTTTTCTCGACCGCTCCGGGCCGGCCGCTGGTCAATGTCTTTTGGACTGGAACCTCGGCGTTGCTGATTTTTCCGATCGTCTTGGTTTTGATCGGCGCTGTGCTGGTTGGACCTACCTTGATGGTGCCCTTCCTCTGGCTCACGCTGTGGCTCGCGCTTTGCGCGCGAGCGGCCGCATTGACGAGGCACCGGCGGGCACACAACGACGATTGATCGCTTCGAACCGGATCGCTTCAACAACGCACTAAGGGCAGATGCTGAACTTGCCGGCCGCCTCTGACGGTCGGCTCGTGTCGCCACGGAGTGCAATCTTGAGCTCGACTGAAGACGCGAACGTGCTCGCCGTCATTGCGGCGACGTCGGAACTCGTTACGCCGGACGATACCGATGCTTTCCTCGATGCGGTGCCGATTCCCGAACTCGCATCGATGTGGCGCGCGCTGCAGCGCCTGAGTCGGTGCGACCAGATGTCCGGTGTGTGGGCAGTATTGATGTACTTCAATCGTCTGTCGCACAGGAGGCCTGATCGGGCGCGCGATCTCGCACGCGAGGTGCTGCGCGCCGAGACCGACAAGCCGACCGTGACGCCGTTAAATGACCAGCTCATGCTGGCACTGCTTTACGCGCATGGCGCTGAGATGATCGATCGGATCGAATCCGAGGCGGAACATGACGTCAGGCTGCGCGGGCTGCTCGGCGGAACTCATTTTTGACCGGGCGAGCCATGGGCTGACCGAGGACAACAGGTGGGGGAGAAGCCGCTGGAGGCCTGCAGGCGATCTGCACAAACGCACCGCAATTCGGGCTCAATCCGCCACCATCCTTGCGATGCATCACGGTTGAAATCACATGCTGTCACGCCGTCATTTTCTGAAGTTCATGGGTGGATTGGGCGCGCTGGGCGTCTCCACCACCGCCTACGGGTTCAGCGCGCCGGTGCTGCGGCTTCGCGTTGCGCGCTATCAGGTATCGCCGCCGAAATGGCCCCCAGGCCTGCAGCTCAGGATCGCCGCGATCGCGGATCTGCACGCGTGCGATCCCTGGATGTCGCTCGATCGCATCGAGGGCATCGTTGCGCGCACCAACGCGCTGAAGCCTGACGTGATCGTCATGCTCGGCGACTACGTGGCCGGACACCGCCAGGTGACGCGTTACATTCCCGCCAGCGAGTGGGCGGGCGTGCTTGCCGGATTGAAGGCGCCGCTTGGCGTGCATGCGGTTCAAGGCAATCACGACTGGTGGGAAGACAAGACCGTGCAGCGCGAAGGGCAGGGGCCGACGATCGCCGCCCGCGCGCTGGAAGCCGCAGGCATTCCCGTCTACGAAAACGACGCCAGGCGCATGAGCAAGGACGGCCACCCGTTCTGGCTGGCCGGCCTCGGCGATCAACTCGCCTACATGCCGGCGCGCCGCTTCAGGCCGCTCAAGCGCATCGGCGTCGACGATCTTGGCGCAACACTTGCGAAGGTCACCGACGACGCGCCTGTCATCCTGATGGCGCACGAGCCTGATGTCGCGAGGCGCGTACCGTCGCGCGTCTCGCTGCAACTCTCCGGGCATACCCATGGCGGGCAGGTGCGCATGCTGGGCTGGTCGCCGATCGCGCCCTCCGGGCAGCAACTCGCCTATGGCCACATCCGCATGAACTGCGACGTCGTCGTCTCCGGCGGCCTCGGCTGCAGCCTGATGCCGTTCCGCCTCGGCGTGCCGCCCGAGATCGTGCTGGTGACGCTGGGCGGCGGACATGGGCCGGCGGTGGCGTAGACCGAGCGTCGTCGACACGACCACACCCGGCTTGTGCATTTCAGTGTCAGAGATGCTAGTATGTAAAGATGGATTCAGCCGTCGAAAGCACTCTGAGATTTCGCGAGTTCAAGGCGGCTATCGACGAAGACATGGCTGACGTCGAAGCCGGTCGGGTTGTTCCTTGGGATTTGGAGGAATTCCGCGACCTGGCTCGTGCACGCGCGATTGTTGAGCCAAAATGACGCCTATTCTCGACGGCGAGATTCGCGACGGCCGCCATCACATGCAGGTCCGCGTCTACTACGAAGACACTGATTTTTCCGGCATCGTCTATCACGCCAATTACCTGCGCTTCATGGAGCGGGGACGCACCAACCATCTGCGGCTGATGGGGGCCGAGCAGCATGCGCTGTTCGAACAGGCGCAAGAGGAATCGCCCGGCTTCGCCTTCGTGGTCCGCTCGATGCATCTCGATTTCATGCGTCCGGCGCGGATGGACGACGTGCTCGACGTGGTGACATGGCCGGTCGCCGTGAAGGGCGCCTCGATCACGCTGGCGCAGGAGGTGCGGCGCGGCGGCGAGGTGCTGGTCAAGGCCGAAGTGCGTGTCGCCTTCATCAGCGAAGGACGCGCTAAGCCTATTCCGAAATCGCTGCGGCTCCTGATGAAGGCCGATCTGGAATCGTGATCGGCCGATAGGTGGACGCCTATCGACTCCTTCAGGCGACGCGCTAGATTTGCGCGTTCACCAGCCGCCGAGGGTTACCATGTCGCGTCCACCGCTTCCGCCGTTCACGAGAGAGACCGCCGCGCAGAAGGCGCGCATGGCGGAAGACGCCTGGAATTCACGCGATCCCGAACGCGTCGCGCTCGCCTATACCGAGGACAGCCGCTGGCGCAACCGCTCCGAAGCCTTCGAGGGCCGCGCCGCGATCGTCGCTTTCCTCACGCGTAAATGGGCGAAGGAACACGACTATCGCCTGATCAAGGATCTCTGGGCGTTCGACGGCAACCGCATCGCGGTGCGATTTCAATATGAATGGCATGATGGCGCCGGGCAATGGTTTCGCTCCTACGGCAACGAGCAGTGGGAATTCGATGAACACGGCCTGATGCGCCGGCGCGAGGCCTCGATCAACGACATCGCGATCGCCGAGAAGGATCGCCGCTTCCACTGGCCGGCGCCTGGCGCGCGCCCGGCGGATGTACCGGGGTTGGGGGAAAGCCCATTTTGATGACACGTCGTCCCGGCCGTCTCCGGGACGACGTGTTGAGATATCGTTACGCCGCAGCCTTATGCCGCGCGAGTTCGGCCTTGTAGAGTTCGAGCTCCTCGGCGACCGCCTTCGCGATGCTGGGACGGGTGCGCAGCCGCTCGTAATAGGCTTTCACGTTGGGCCATTTCGCCAGCTCGATCGGCGGCGTCGCCATCGTCCAGTTGATCACGGTGATGAGGTAGGCGTCCGCCACGCTGAAATGGTCGAGCAGGAATTCGCGGCCCTTCAGGTAGTTGTCGAGATAGTCGAGACGGGAAAGGCCCTTGCTGATCACGTGCGACTTCATCTCCGCGGGCGCGGTCTTGTCGAGCACCGGCACGAACAGCCCCTTGTGCAGTTCGGTGCCGATGAAGCAGAGCCATTGATGCAGTCGGCTGCGTTCCATGCCAGATGCGGCCGAGATGCCGGCGTTCGGAAAGCGGTCGGCGACATATTGCAGGATCGCGGCATTCTCGGTCAGCACCAGCCCGTCGTCGGTGCGCAGCGTCGGCACCAGCCCGAGCGGATTGACGCCACGAAAATCCGAGCCGTCCTTCTGCACCACCTTGGTCTTGGGATCGACCTCGAGATAGCTGGCCTCGGCGCCGGCTTCGTACAGCGCGATCCTGGTCGCCAGCGAGCAGGCGAGCGGCGAGAAATAAAGATCCATGGGGTTCCTCCTTGGCGGTTGATCAATCGCGGTCGGTAATGGGGCAGGCTGATTGATTTTTATACTGTTCCGCATATTATAAATTCGGTCAAGGGATTTGTTGCGAGATGGTACAAAAAAGGACGAGGCCGCCTGTGGTGAAGATAGATTCACCAGTGCCGCCCAAGCGCCGCGGCCGGCCGCGCACCTACGAGCCAGACGTGGCGCTCGGCAAGGCGCTCGACCTGTTTCGCAAGGAGGGATTTGCAGCGACCTCGCTCGACGATCTCTCGGCCGCGACAGGCATGAACCGGCCGAGCCTTTACGGCGCATTCGGCGACAAGCGCGAACTCTTCATCAAGAGCTACCAGCGCTATCGCGAGGACGCGCGGGCCGCGATGGCAGGCATCTTTCGCGACGAACTGCCGATCCGCCAACGGCTCGCGCGCATCTATGCCGTCGCGCTCGATATCTATCTGTCCGGCGACAGTCCGCGCGGCTGCTTCACGGTGATGACCGCAGCCTCCGAAGCGGTGTCCGATCCCGATATCCGCGCCATGGTGCTGGAAGGCTTTGCCGAACTCGACAAGGCTTTTGCGGCCTGCTTCCGGCGCGCCAGGGAGAAGGGCGAACTGCCTGCGAGCGCCGATCCTGCCGTGCTGGCGCAAATAGCTTCCGCCACCATCCACACCATCGCCATCCGCGCCCGTGCTCGCACGCCGCGCAAGGAACTCGAGGCGATCGTCAATGGCGCGCTCGACGTGATGCTGGGGATCTAGTCTCTCCCGTCGTCCCGGCCTTGAGCCGGGACCCATACCGCGTGATCTGTCGATTTAGCAAAGTGACAGAGGCCTTCCATCGAAACGACGGCCGGTGGCTATGGGTTCCTGCGTTCGCAGGAACGACGATCAATACCCCCGCTTGCGATCCACCACGTTCTCCAACTCGCCGCCGGCCTCGAAGCGCTCGATCTGCGCCGCGACATACTTCGATATCTCGTCCGGATCGGTGTCGGCGGCGTTGTGCGGGGTCAGCACCACCTTCGGATGGGTCCAGAACCGGCTGTCCGCCGGCAGCGGCTCGGTCTCGTAGACGTCGAGCGAAGCGCCGCCGAGGGTGCCATCGTCGAGGCATTGCAGAATGTCTGCCTCGTTCTGCAAGCCGCCGCGCCCCGCGTTGATCAGTACGGGCGCGCCGAGCGGGCTGTTGCGATTGAGCTTTTCAAACAGCGCGCGATTGAGAACGTGGCGCGTCTCCGGTGTCAGCGGCAGCAGGCAGACCAGGATGTCGGTCCGCCGTGCGAACGGTTCGATCTGTTCCTCGCCATGAAAGCAATCGATGCCGTCGATGGCCTTCGGGCTTCGGCTCCAGCCCGCGACGCGAAAGCCCAGCCGCTTGAGAACATCGGCAGCATCTGCCCCGAGCGTGCCCAGCCCCATGACGCCGACCGAGATCGCGCTCGCCGCGCATTGCGACTTCGGCGCCCAGCGTTTCTCGCGCTGCGATTCCCGCAAGTAGAGTTCCTGCCGGTGGTGCATCAGCACATGCAGCACGACATATTCCGTCATCCGCGCCGTGAGGTCGCCGACCGCGACGCGGACCAGCGGCACGTCAGGCAATGAGCGATCCACCATCAGCGCATCGACGCCGGCGCCGAGATTGAAGATCACGCGCAGATTGGGAAATCCGGCCAGGTCGCCCGGATGCGGCTTCCACACCGCCGCGTAGTGCACCTCCGCGGGGTCGAACGACGAATCCGGCAGCAGCAGCACGCGGCGATCCCTGCAGACGTCGTCGAACCGGCTTTTCCAGCGCTGCGGCGACCAGTTTTCAGTCCCGCCATGCACCAGCAAGGCGAGCGCACCCTTCTTCATTGGCATTCCCTTCGCATCGCGGGCCCCTCGTCTCGGAAGGTCGGCGTGACCGTCCTCACATAAACAATCGAACGCTTTCTCTATCGTCATTTCATCAAACAAGGGAGACTTCAGATGCGCAAATTGATCCTGATCTCAGCTTTCGTGCTGGCCGCCGCCTCCGTGCAAGCCGTCGAAGCCCGCGAGCTGATCCTGGCCGCCAGCGATTCTTCGGCGGCTGCCGCACCCGCTACGCCGGCAGCAGCGCCCGCCGCCGCAACGTCCGCCCCGGCCGCGCCGGCGGCAACAGCCCCGGCCGCGCCGACGCAGGCGTCGCAGCCTGCCACCGTGTCAAGGCCGCAGCCCTCCCGAGTGCAGAAGTCGCAATCCCAGGTACAGGCCCCGGTCCTGACCCGGCGCCAGATCGACGAACAGAAGGCGCGCCGGATCGCCGCCCGCTATGGCGTCTACTGGTGATGCGCAAGTACGTTATCCTCGCGGTGATGTTGTGGCTGGCGCTCGCCTACCAGAACAATCACCGCGACTTTGGCGGACGCAAGATCGAGGCCGTCAGATGAGAACGGCCAGGAACATCCTTCTCATTCTCTGTGTGTGCGGCCTTTGTTCCACGGCGATCGTTCACGCCTGGCGGCATTTCTATCCGCCGCCGCCTCCGATCGTCGGTCCCTGAGCGACGGCCGGGGAACATCCCAAAATTTCTTCGACGCACCTGTCGGCGCCGGGCATAATCGTTCGTCATCAAGACAACGGAGATGCCTACCCCTCATGATGTACGCCATCCTTTGCTATCACGACGAAGACACCGTCGGTTCCTGGACCAAGGAGCAGGACGCCGCGGTGATGCAGAAGCTTTCCGTCGTACAGGACAAGCTCGCGAAACAAGGCCGGCTTGGTCCGGTGGCGCGGCTGCTGCCGACGACGGCCGCCACCACGCTGCGCAAGGACGATCCGCCGCTGGTGCTGGACGGTCCCTACGCCGAGACCAAGGAACAATTGCTCGGCTTCTATGTCGTCGATTGCAAGAATCTCGACGAGGCGCTCGACGTCGCGCGCGATCTTGCCGCGGCCAATCCCGGCGGCGCCTACGAGATCCGTCCCGTCGGCCTGCTCAAGCCGGGGAGCCTGCCGTCGTGACCGATACCGCCTGGATCGATAGCGCGCTGACCTCGGCGCGTCCCCAGGCGGTCGGCGCGTTGCTGCGCTATTTCCGCGATCTCGATACCGCCGAGGAAGCTTTTCAGAACGCCTGCCTGCGGGCGCTGAAGAGCTGGCCGCAGAACGGGCCGCCGCGCGATCCCGCGGCCTGGCTGATCATGGTCGGCCGCAACGTCGCGATCGACGATATCAGGCGGGGCAAGAGGCAGCAGCCGCTGCCCGAGGAAGATGCGATCTCCGATCTCGACGATGCCGAGGATCAGCTCGCCGAGCGGCTCGACGGTTCGCATTACCGCGACGACATCCTGCGGCTGTTGTTCATCTGCTGCCACCCGGACCTGCCGGCGACGCAGCAGATCGCGCTCGCGCTTCGCATCGTTTCGGGATTGACGGTCAAGCAGATCGCGCGCGCGTTCCTGGTCTCGGAGGCCGCGATGGAGCAGCGCATCACGCGCGCCAAGGCGCGGGTCGCCGACGCCGACATCCCGTTCGAGACGCCGGGCGCGGTGGAGCGCTCGGAACGCCTCTCGGCGGTCGCCGCCATGATCTATCTGATCTTCAACGAGGGCTATTCGGCGAGTGGCGATACCGCCGGCATTCGCGCGCCGCTGTGCGAGGAGGCCATCCGCCTGGCGCGGCTGTTGCTGCGGCTGTTCCAGAGCGAGCCGGAGATCATGGGGCTGACAGCGCTATTGATGCTGCAGCATGCGCGGAGTGCGGCGCGCTTCGACCCGGACGGCGCAGTGATCCTGCTCGATGATCAGGATCGTACGCAGTGGAACAAGTCGATGATTGCTGAAGGCCTGGCGCTGATCGACAAGGCGATGCGCCATCGCCGCAGCGGTCCTTACCAGGTGCAGGCCGCAATCGCGGCGCTGCACGCCCGCGCTGAAAGGCCCGAGGATACCGACTGGACCCAGATCGACCTGCTCTACGGTGCGCTCGAGATCATGCAGCCGTCGCCGGTGGTGACGCTGAACCGCGCGGTCGCGGTTTCCAAAGTGCGGGGGCCGGAGGCCGCGCTCGATATGATCGAGCCGCTGGCGGCGCGGCTGTCGAACTATTTTCACTATTTCGGCGTGCGCGGCGCGTTCCTGATGCAACTCGGCCGCAACGACGAGGCCCGCACCGCCTTCGATCGCGCGATTGCGCTGGCGAACACGTCTGCCGAGGCCGCCCACATCCGCATGCACCTCGACCGCCTGCAGCGCGACAGCCAGCCGCGCAGCAAGAAGGTAGCGGAGTAATTCTTCCTTATGGGAAATGGGTGGGAATGAGTCCGATCTAATCTTTATTCATCTGTTTTTGCAGCAGTTTTTGACCTTTATCGGATTACGTCCGTATTAAGAAATTTAAGTTACAAGTTGAATTGTTGAAGCTTCGATTTGCAGACGGGTCTACGCAAGGACTTTTAATCCCTGCGGCTGTGGTTACCGGATTACTAATTTGGCGCTCGGCGCCGCACTTGATTGACGATTTCCAAGCGAGACGACTGCCCGGTTGGCTGCAAATCAACGCGCTTGTGCCATCAGCCCAAGAAATAGGTTGATACCCCTATTTGGTCGCGGATCGAGAATCGGTCTTCGATAGACGACGTTCTCAGCCTGTCGATGTTACCCGTCATAGCCCTTGCGCGCGCCAAGCGTCGTATCTTGCTGCCGTTCCTGGCAGGCCTTGATGCGATTATCATTGCTGCGTTGCTGTGGCTCGATGCGCGAAAGAGTCCCGCGCTGGAATATGTCGGCGAGATCCATGGCGCGCCGTCACACGGCCCGGCGGACCAGGATCCGTTCTGCGACAAGGCTTGCGCCGGATCCGAGCGCCATGATGCAACAATATCTCGCAATGGCGATCCACCGGACGCGGATGCGAGGCCAACGCCCCTTGATGATGGCGCAAAACTCCGTCCCGCCAAGCCTTCCGGGGCTGATAGCAAAGCCAGCCCCGATGCTCATCATGGTAAAGCGACCGTCGTTAAGTCGTCCGCGTATCCGCAAACTCCTGCCGGATCGCTACCTGCCGATGCAATTGTCGACGCGGTAGCCGCCGGCCCCGTCACGAGCAGGCCGGCACCCGACAGTGCGGCCGCGGCGTTTGCCGTCTTCCCGGATTACAGCCTGATTGAATTCACGACGGCGGCGACCAATCGGGCCGCCGCGCCGCAGATCGATACCTCGGCGCCGGTGGTGCCGACGATCACGAGCATCGCTCAGGGTGGGGCGGGGGGCAACCATTGGGCATTGAGCGGGACGGCTGAACCAAACAGCACGGTCGCGATATTTGAAGGGGATACGCAACTTGCCGCGGTGACGGCCTCGGCCTCGGGCTCGTGGAGCTACGTCACAACCGGATCGGTCACCAATTCCAGCATCCGCACATTCAGCGCAAGTGCTTCGGACGCCGCCGGAAACACCAGTGCATTCGCGGCGCCATGGATCGAAGGCACCGCAGGCAGTGACACGTTTGTCTTTGCTTCCCGGGCGAGCCTCGTTGCACCGGGCGAAGTCAACGGCAACGGCGGTGCCGATGCCATCTCAATGACCGCGCCGGTGACGCTCGGCAGTGGCGACTTCGCAAATGTCACATCGGTCGAGACCCTGCAATTGACAGGGGCGAGCACGGTTACGCTTGGCGCGGACGCGGCAACCGCAGGCATCGTGAACATCGTCACAGGGACGGGAACGACCGGCATCACGGACTTCAATAGCGTTGCACTCAGCGTCGACGCGACAGCACTGGCAGACAATTTGACGCTGACGCTGGCTGGTTCGGCCGCGCAGACGGTGACGGAGTTGCGGGGTGATCTCGCAGCGAGTGCGGTGAGTGGTGCCCTGAACGTGACGACCGTCGCGGTTGCCTCGGGACTGTCGATTGCCACGGGCAGCGGGTCGAACACGATCACGGCGAGCGCGTTGACGGCGGGGCAGACCCTGACGCTGACCGGCGGCAGCGCGGCCACGGCAACGCTGAATGCCGGCAGTGTGGCGGCCGGCGCCTACACCGGGAACCTCACGGTGACGGGCGGCACCGGTGCCAACACCATCACGGTCGGCAACGGCACCAACACCGTCACCGGCGGCGGCGGGGCGGATATCCTGACCGGCGGCACCGGCAACGACACTTTCAACTTCGCCTCGGCCGTCAACCTCGCTGCCGCCACCACCATCGCCGGCGGCGGAGGCACCGACACCATTCAGATGACGGCGGCGGCCACGCTGACCGATGCCGGCTTCCTGAAGGCGAGCAGCGTCGAAACGCTACGACTGACCGGCGCAAGCACCATCACGCTCGGAACGAATGCGGCCAGCGCCGGCATCGTGAACGTGGTCACAGGCACCGGGGCGACCAGCATCACGAGTTCCAACGGCGTCACGCTCGACGTCGATGCGGCCGCGCTGGCCAACAATATCGTGCTGACGCTGGTCGGCTCGGCGCCGAAGGTGGTGACCGGGCTGATCGGGAATATCGCGGCAGGCTCCCTGACCGGCGCACTGACAGTAACCACCGGAGATGCCACCGACAACACCATCTCAATCACCACCGGCTCGGCGGCGACCTCGATCACCGCGAACGGCGCCAGCGATGTCGTCACCGTGAGCGCGACGGCGCTGGCGGATAACGCGACGCTGACGCTGGCGGGTTCGGCGGCACGGACGGTGACGGGGTTGCGAGGTGACATCGCGGCAAGTGCCGTCAGCGGTGCCCTGAATGTAACGACCGTCGCGGTTGCTTCGGGACTGTCGATTGCAACAGGCAGCGGGTCGAACACGATCACGGCGAGCGCGCTGACGGCGGGGCAGACGTTGACCCTGACCGGTAACAGCGCCGCCATGGTCACCCTGAATGCCGGCAATTTGTCGGCCGGCGCCTATACCGGCAACCTCACGGTAACGGGCGGCACCGGCGCCAATACCATCACGGTCGGCAACGGCACCAACACCATCACCGGTGGCGGCGGTGCGGATATCCTGACCGGCGGCACCGGCGACGACACCTTCAACTTCGCTTCCGCCGTCAACCTCGCTGCCGCCACCACCATCGCCGGCGGCGCCGGCAATGACACCATTCAGATGACGGCGGCAGCGACGCTGACAGACACCGGCTTCCTGAATGCGAGCAGCGTCGAGACGCTGCGGCTGACCGGCGCCAGCACCATTACGCTTGGCGCGAACGCGGCCGCGGCCGGCATCGTGAACGTGACCACCGGCAATGGCGCAACCAGCATCACGGATTCCAACGGCGTCACGCTCAATGTCGACGCGGCGGCGCTGGCCAACAACACGGTACTGACGCTGGTCGGTTCGGCGGCGGAAGTGGTGACCGGGCTGATCGGAAACATCACGGCAAGCTCGCTGACCGGTACGCTGACGGTGACGACCGGGAATGCCACCGACAACGGCATCGCGATCACCACCGGTTCGGCGGCGACCTCGATCACGGCGAGCGGCGCCGGCGATGTCGTGACGGTGAATGCGACGGCGCTGGCGCAGAACACGGCGCTAGCGCTCATTGGCTCAGCCGCGGAAACGGTGACGGGGTTGGTCGGCGATATCGCGGCAGGTTCGCTCACCGGTGCGCTGACGGTGACGACGGGCAACGCGGTTGACAACGGCATCAGCATCACGACCGGCGCGGCAGCGACCTCGATCACGGCCAGTGGCACCAGCGATGTTGTAACGGTCAACGCGGCGGCGCTGGCCAACAATACGGCTCTCACACTCATTGGCTCTGCGGCGGAAGTGGTGACCGGGCTGATCGGAAACATCACGGCCGGCACCCTGACCGGCGCACTGACGGTGACGACGGGGGACGCGACCGACAACACCATCTCGATCACGACAGGGTCGGCGGCCACCTCGATCACCGCAAGCGGTGTCGGCGATGTCGTGACTGTAGCCGCAGTGGCACTGGCGCAGAATACGGCGCTGACGCTCTCCGGTTCGGCGGCGCACACCGTGACGGGGCTGGTCGGGAATATCACGGCAGGTTCCCTGGCCGGTACGCTCACGGTGACGACGGGTGATGCCGTCGACAATGGCATCAGCATCACGACCGGTTCGGCGGCGACCTCGATCGCGGCGAGCGGCGCCAGCGATATCGTAACGGTCAACGCGGTGGCGCTGGCGCAGAATACGACGCTTACGCTTGCCGGTTCGGCGGTCGAGACGGTGACGGGGCTGGTCGGCGATATCGCGGCCGGCTCGCTGACCGGCGCGCTGACAGTGACGACAGGTGATGCAACCGACAACACCATCTCGATTACAACCGGCTCGGCGGCGACGTCGATAACAGGAAGCTTCAACACCGATACTGTGACCGTCAATGCGGCGGCGTTGGCCAACAATATCACGCTGACGCTGGCCGGGTCTGCGGCGGAGACAGTGACCGGGCTGATCGGGAATATCGCGGCCGGCTCGCTGACCGGCGCGCTGACGGTGACGACCGGGAATGCCACCGACAACACCATCTCGATCACGACCGGCTCGGCGGCAACCTCGATCACCGCCAGCGGCGCCAGCGATGTCGTGACGGTGACCGCGACGGCGCTGGCGCAGAATGCCGTGCTGACGCTGGCTGGTTCGGCGGCGGAGACCGTGACCGGACTTGTCGGGGATATTGCGGCCGGCTCGCTGACCGGCGCACTGACAGTGACGACGGGTAATGCGGCCGACAACGGCATCAGCATCACGACCGGTTCGGCGGCAACCTCGATCACTGCCAGCGGCGCCAGCGATGTCGTAACGGTGAACGCAGCGGCACTGGCCAACAATACGGCGTTGACGCTGGTCGGCTCGGCGGCGGAAGTGGTGACCGGGCTGATCGGAAACATCACGGCAAGTTCCCTGACCGGCGCGCTGACGGTGACGACGGGGGACGCGACCGACGATACCATCTCGATCACCACCGGATCGGCCGCGACCTCGATCTCCGCCAGCGGTGCCGGCGATGCCGTGACGGTCAACGCGACGGCACTGGCGCAGAACACCGCGCTGACGCTGGCCGGTTCGGCAGCCGGGACGGTGACGGGGCTGGTCGGCAATATCGCGGCGGGCTCCCTGACCGGTACGCTGACGGTGACGACGGGCAATGCGGTCGACAACGGCATCAGCATCACGACCGGCTCGGCGGCGACCTCGATCACGGCCAGTGGCACCAGCGATGTCGTGACAGTGAACGCGACGGCGTTGGCTCAGAACACCGCGCTGACGCTCGCCGGTTCGGCAGCCGAGACGGTGACGGGGCTGGTCGGAGACGTCGCGGCCGGCTCGCTGACCGGTGCACTGACGGTGACGACGGGCGATGCGGCTGACGACGGCATCAGCATCGCGACCGGCTCGGCGGCGACGTCGATTACCGCGAACGGCGCCGGCGATACGGTGACGGTGAACGCGGCGGCGCTTGCCAACAATATTGCATTGACGCTCGTCGGCTCGGCGGCGGAGGCGGTGACCGGGCTGATCGGCAATATCGCGGCAGGCTCCCTGACCGGCGCACTGACAGTAACCACCGGAGATGCCACCGACAACACCATCTCAATCACCACCGGCTCGGCGGCGACCTCGATCACCGCGAACGGCGCCAGCGATGTCGTCACCGTGAACGCGACGGCGCTGGCGGATAACGCGACGCTGACGCTGGCGGGTTCGGCAGCACGGACGGTGACGGGGTTGCGAGGTGACATCGCGGCAAGTGCCGTCAGCGGTGCCCTGAATGTAACGACCGTCGCGGTTGCTTCGGGACTGTCGATTGCAACAGGCAGCGGATCGAACACGATCACGGCGAGCTCGCTGACGGCGGGGCAGACGTTGACCCTGACCGGTAACAGCGCCGCCATGGTCACCCTGAATGCCGGCAATTTG